>Ga0182024_10005091_pt1 | contig 29687 bp, 23 predicted proteins | sample P32metaG_FD_120480 | JGI IMG/M metagenome (GOLD analysis project Ga0182024, IMG submission 120480) | Permafrost microbial communities from Stordalen Mire, Sweden - P3-2 metaG (Illumina Assembly) | ecosystem: Environmental > Terrestrial > Soil > Wetlands > Permafrost | place: Sweden: Stordalen...
AGAAGACGAGTCAAAAGAGAAGCGGGCTCAGGCTGACATGGAGCTTCACGACACCCAATAAGTGCGTGTTTGCTATGGTGGACGCGGGTGGAATCGAACCACCAACCTGTCGATTAAGAGTCGAATGCTCTGCCAGTTGAGCTACGCGTCCGGGAGGGCTGGGAAGGCCGAATGTTAGCAACATTCAGGAGACTAGGCGCATTGAGCGCGTCTCATGCCCAAGCAAAATATAACATAATCGACGCTGCTCTTTCGGAGCCATTGCCCAAATACGAGCTGTGCAGCAGATGTTTTTGTGAGAGCGGAACGAGGAGTGTTGCAGGCTTAAAACGAGAAGGAAAGACCGCCCTGAATCGACCGCTCGGTCTGCGCAAAGTAGAGCGTGCTGCCATCGCGGGTGAGGAAGGGACGATAGCCCTCGGCGAGCAGATTGCGAACGTCTACCAACGCCTCTGTTCCGTTGGGCAAAAGGTGACCACAGTGGATGGGTTGGCGGATCAGGATGTTCAGGTATGCACCCTGCCCGAAGCTGTCGTACATCGCCACCGGGGTCATTGTATTCACCGGCTGCCAACGGTAGGAAGCATGCCAGCCCGTCCCCGTGCGTACTACCCGACCGTCGAGGGACGCGGCAATGGTTTCTGTTCTGCGTTGGGTTAGGCTTTGCACTGCCTCATCCACCGTGACCTCGGACTCCGGAACCTCGAAGGCCAGAGCCTTCCCGTTGGCATAGGAAAGTGTCGCCCAGGTGGACCCTGCGATTTTTTGCGCAAGTACTGCGCTGATTCCACCCGTGGTGTAGCCAGGGCCTGTGACGCGGAAGCCTTGCGAAACCGGATCGTACAAGATATCGCCAGCGGCGAGATCCTGTTGCGATACCCACCCGCCACCGGCGATGACCGGGCTCTGAATTTCATCCTGATAGAAAGCCACCAGAGCTCGACGCGACGAGGTATTGTCCTCAAACCGCAACTCCTGGTGGAGACCGTGCTGGATACGTACCCTGCCACCTTCTTCAGAGAACATGGGGGCAAGCGTGGCGCTGTCGGCGACTGTCCCGGCGTTCTGCATCTCCGGCGAAGTGGCGGCGCGATAAGCAACGCTGATGCCGTCGTCATGCCAGGAGGCATTGAGGAACGGTAGGCTGGAGGTAGTCTCGGAAGCCCCGTGCACCGACTGGACTTCGTTGCCCAATTCCATTGACGCATTTGGACCCAGGTTCACCGCCTCGGCGCTGCGCAGCCGTAGCGCGTAGAAACCCTGGCTTCCTCCGCCTTCCACGGCCGTCATCTGCTGCACGGTGACCACATTGCGGATCTGGCGTTCCGGCCCGAGGGCCAGTTGGTATCCCGCCATATACTCTGAGCCTTGCTCGGGCCGCGGGCTCAGGTTGGCCCGCAAAATCAAATGGCCTCCCACTGCGCTCGAGCGCTCCACAGCAAAGGCATGATGGGGGCCACCCTGTCCAAATTCACGCGAGGGGCCGGTCACTTCGACCCGGGCTGCCAATTGGGGAGCTGAGCCGTGGTCATCGCCGGAACGCACCACCAGCGGACCATCCTGGAGGAGTCGCAACAGCGGCCGATTGCTGGACGAACGCAAGGTCCATTTCCAGTCATCAGTCGGCTCGTCGGGCGCCCTGGGCTGAGCCGGGAGCCATTGGATGGCCTCAAACAGTGTGCTCAGGGTGAGGTTAACGACGACTTTGCTGCGGGAACTAAGTTGGAGGTCTTCACGTAATGTGGGAAGGAAGGAATCGCCGGTTGCCTTTATCTGATAGGTTCCGGGAAAAACGTGATCGAAGGTGAAGGCGCCGCGGACGTTGGTATAGACGCGGGCAACCACCGTCGCATTAGCAGCCATCAACTCGACCATGGCGCCCATTTGCGGCGTGCCTCTTGCATCACGCACTACTCCGCTAACGGTTGCAGGGAAAGGCGCGGCCGAGGCGGGCAAAAGCCCGGCCACGGTCATCACCATTAGAGCTGCGATTTGGCAATACCTTTTACGCACTCAATACGCTACTCACTCAAACGCATTGCAGTAACCCAGTCCTGCGATCGCCGAACGGCTCTACCCCGGGCAGTCACGTTACTCTTCTGAGCTTATCAGAGGCCTAGTCAACCGTAAACGGGGCCGATTGTGCCACCTGCTGCTTGGATACGTGGTCGTTAACGGTGATGGTCACCTGGTACTTGCCGGGCTGAAGGCTGTCCAGGGGCACCGATCTCCTCACCGTCAATTGATCGGAATTAGCGCTGTTATCTCCCAATGCTGCGCTGGTCTCCGAAGTATCCAGGACCGCCTTATTAGACGCCATATCGGTGATTTGGTACTGAATCGTGGCGGCATTTTGCTTGCTTTTGTCGTCGATCGCCAGGTTGTAGACCTGCATCCAGAAGTTAAGCTTCTGGCTGCGATGGAAACTGACCGCAACCAAAGGCCCGGAGCTGACTCGCGGCCGGACGTAGGTATTGCCGAGAATGAACTGCCCGGTGCCAATCTGCTTGGTGGGCACCTGCTCCATCTTGTCGGCCAGGATCAGTGAGGACGCGGAGAGTTTCTCATCGTCATACTTGGGCACCACGATCCCTTCCGCCCAGGTACCGATGTGGTCTGGGTTGTTCACGTCCTTGATCGCGATATCTACCCGGTAACGGCCCGGTTTCAGGGGGAGAGCCCACCAGTGGACCGAAGTCTGGTCGAGCGCCTTGCCCAACAGTTCACTCGGCTCTTCCACTTCCAGGGTCTGCTCGAAGGTCTGCACTACGTGGTCCGTGATGGTCGCGATCCGCCCCAACACGTTCACCTCACCCTTGGCTACCCCGTCCTTGGTGTTAAAGGTGATGTCGCGGTTCCTGATCTGCAGGGTCAAAGGAACCAGCACCGTATCCTCGGTGACCTTCACGTAGTCAGTGCGGACTTCAAAGGGGAAGAACGGTCCGTTCAGCACCTTGTGGTTAACCAGGAACGATTCCAGATCCTTGAACTTGACCGCCGGTGGGGCCTGCAGTTTGGAGAACTGCTCCAGGCGATCAAACTCCTTGGCCTGATTCGAAGTCGCCATGGGACCGCCGCCCAGGTTTTCAAGGCCGCCGTTGAAGCGGTCAGTCCGCTTCGAGGTTCCCATCTGCTCGCCCAGGGTCGCACCGGCGCCGGGAACGTGCAGCAGGGCATCCTTTTCCGACCGGTCCAGGGTCATGTGGTAGTCGCCGCACATGCAGGTGTCGACAAACTCGATATCGATGTTTTCGCCGATGCCTTCGATGTAGCGGTAGTGCCAGGTCTCAAAGGGGAAAGTCGATGTCTCGCCCCCGCCCTCTTCCATGGGCCGCTCATAGGAGCCGCCGCTGGGGTGGGACTCTATGCTGTCCGGCTTGCCATAGGCGATGTACATGTGTCCGCGGTCGGTCTTCCAACCCGGCTTGCCGGCGGCAAAATGCTCGTTGGCATAAGCGATGCGGCGGTAGTTCTCTTCGCGGTACTCGTTCTCGGGAGAATCGGGATCAGGATTGCGCCGGCGCCAGAACTGCTCGATGAAGTTGTCCCGCTCTTCATCGTTCGACAGGCTTTTAAATGCTTTTAGCTCCTGGTCGGTGATGATCCAACGCACATCCTCGTCTACCCACTTCTTATAGGGTCCCTTGAGCTCGTTTCTCAGTTCCTTTTGCTGCTTGAACTTTTCCTTATCGTTCAGCGGGCGTTTCAGCGGATCCTGGTTGCTTGGGGTGCTCTGGGTATCTTGGGTTGCGTTAGAAGAGGTATTCGGCGTGCTGGCCGGCGACGCGGTCTGCGCGATGACCATGGATGGCAGGCCCAACGACAAGAGCAGAAAAAGGGTGGAATTAACCCTCAGCATAGGTTGCGCGATACTCCCCGTACGGCACAACAAGTTTAAGGTTCGGTAACGGCGAATTCAAGCAGGGAATGCGATTTCGACGCCTATCTTCCGGCTGATGGGGCGCTCCGGTAACTCGGATTTACGGTACTCGAGCGAAAACCCGGGAACCCCGCCCCCTCGTTCCACGTATGATGTAGCCAAGGGCGGAGAATACCGCTACCCATGAAACTGAAGAAGATATTGATCATCTCAGGCGCGGTCCTGGTGGCGGCAGGTATCGCCGGCTTCACCATCGTTCGCGCCCAATCGGGCTATACCAAGGTACTTACCGCCAAGGTGGTTCGGCAAAACCTGGTCTCCATCGTCAGCGGGACAGGGCAAATCAAACCTAAGACCTACGTCAACATCGGGGCTACCTCCTTCGGCCGCATCACCCACCTGTATGTCAAGGAAGGTGATCATGTGAAGCGCGGGCAGGTACTGGCCACGGTCGAGAGTGTGCAGGCCAAGGCCGGCGTTGATGCGCAGGAGGCCAGCATTCGGTCCGCCGATACCGACATATCCTCCTACCTGGCGGCGGAAAAGACGGCAGAAGCGACGGTGGCCCACTCTGAGGCCGATCTCAATCAAAAGCTGCTGGACTGGCAGCGGGCGCAGGCGCTGTACAAGGCCGAGCTCATCGCCAAGTCGGAATACGACTCCAAGAAGGCAGCCTACGACACCGACGTCGCCACCCTGGCGCAAAGCAAAGCGGCGCTGGTGCAAGCGCGAGCCCAGACCGCGTCTGCTCGCGGTAAGCTCGGGACCGCCCAGGCCACACTTACCAGCAACATTGATGCGCTGAACAAGACGGTCAGCGTCGCGCCTTTCGATGGGATCGTGACCAACATGCCGGTACGCGAAGGCGAAACTGTCGTGGTGGGGATTCAGAATGCCCAGGGCAGCACGCTGATGACGCTGGCGGACCTGTCCGTCATTACGGCGGAGGTCAAGGTGGATGAGACCGATATCGTGAATGTCGCCATGGGGCAACCGGTGGACGTGACGGTAGATGCCCTGCCCGGTAAGGTCTTCCCGGGAAAAGTGACGGAAGTCGGTGACCAGGCGATTCTGCGCTCCACCGGCATCGCTACCAGCCAAAGCACCACCGGCACCGAGGAGGCGAAGGATTTCAAGGTAGTGGTCACGCTCTCCAATCCTCCACCGGAACTGCGCCCAGGACTGTCGGCCACGGCCAAGATTACGACCGCGCGACGGCAGAATGTATTGACTATTCCCATTCAGGCCCTGGCCATGCGCACTCCGGCATCTCTGAAGCTCGGCGCCTCGATGCAGACAGTGAACGCCGCGTCCGCAGGGGATGGGGCCCCCACCAGCGCTCAGGATCCTGGCACCCAGGGAGTTTTCCTGTTGCGCTCTCATGGCAGCAAGATTGAATCGCAGTTTGTCCCCGTCACCACCGGCATTACCGGCTCCACGGACATTGAGGTAACCGGTGGTCTGAAAGAAGGGGATGAAATTGTCATTGGGCCCTATAAAGTGCTGCGCACGCTCAAGAACGACGTCAAACTGAAGCGGGATAATGCAGCCGCAACCCAGAGCACGGAATCTTCATAAACCTAACCACCGCGAGACAGGAGCAAAAGATGGCACTCGAAACCACCAGCGCAGCGCAAGCCGAGATGGCCCGTGATGGCGCCCAGGGAGAGGTCATCGTAGTCGAGGATCTATGGAAGACCTACACCATGGGCCTGGATCAGGTGGTGAACGCGCTGTGCGGCATTAACCTGCGCATTCAGCACAATGAGTACGTTGCCATCATGGGTCCTTCGGGTTCGGGTAAGTCGACGCTGATGAACCTGATTGGGTGCCTGGACACACCCACCAAGGGAAAATACTGGCTCAATGGTCACCTGGTGAGTGAATTGAATGATGACGAGCTGGCGCGTATTCGCAATCGCGAAATCGGCTTCGTGTTTCAGACGTTCAATCTTTTGGCGCGCGCCACCGCTCTGCACAACGTGGAACTGCCATTGATCTACAACGGAACCCCTGCCGATGAGAGAATCGAGCGGGCCAAGGCGGTACTGCGCTCAGTAAATCTTGATGAGCGCATGAACCATAAACCGAACGAGTTGTCTGGTGGTCAACGCCAGCGGGTGGCGATCGCGCGCGCCCTGGTGAATCGGCCCTCGATCATCCTGGCGGATGAGCCGACCGGCAATCTGGACTCGAAGACCGGCGATGAAATTATGGCGCTCTTTGATGAGCTGCACGCAAAAGGCAACACCATCATCCTGGTCACCCACGAGCCGGACATCGCAGAATATGCCCACCGCGTGGTCCACATCCGTGACGGAATGATCGCTTCCGACTCGGTGTCCTCTGGTGTGCGCAGGATTAAGGCCCGCCTTACGGAGGACGGGAAATAGGCCGCAGATCCCTCTGCGACGCAACCGCTCCGCTCGTAAGGGCAAATTCGAAACCAGGTTAGCGACGATTTGCCCTGGGAGACGGGGCACTTTGTGGTAATAAATTCGTCCTCCAGGCCGGAGCGGAGCCGGATTTCCAGCTACGCGGCACCATCCATCCCCCGAACGACAAAGGGCCCCTCCGCCACGTTCTTTTGCCCAGCTGTTATCCTCCTGATCTCCTGTGCCTCAACTCTTCTACTGCACCGCCGATAAAGCGCTAAGAGCGCTTTCACAGTCGGTTTAGGCGGAAATAGAGGAGCAAGGAATGATCAATCAGCCGTTGCAACCGCACCGGGAACAAGGCCGTTGGGCACCTTCGCGCCGGCCCCCGGGCGGCCCGTTGCCCGAGTTGGTGTCGCGATCGCTGGCCATGCGCCGGGTGAGTGAGCAATTGCAGCAGATCGGCCCACGAGTACGGCTGGTCTTGATTGAAGGCGAAGCCGGCACGGGGAAACACCTGCTTGCCAGACACATCCAGGCACGGCATGCTTCTGTGGGCAATCTGGTCGTGGAAGAGGCTTCAGGGCTGCTCTTAGGTGATAGCAGCGATAGCAGCGAGCTTCGTTCCGAGGCCCTGCGCGCCGCCGTTCGCCGGGCAGCCGAGGGCGTTCTGCTGATCCGCAACATCGACGAATTGTCAGCTGCGCCTCAGGCGCAGCTGTTGCGCTACATTCGTTCCTTCGAAACATCGCTCTCTGCTGAAAAGCAGGGCGTGCAATCCTCCCCCTCGCAGGTAATCTGCACCGCTCGCAGGCCGCTGCGAGCCCAGGTGCTCGCCGGGGCCTTTCTGCCGGAAATCTACTATCGCTTGAGCGCCGTTTCCTTTGCTTTGCCCCCACTACGCGATCGCAAAGAAGACATCCCGGCACTGGTGCAGATGTTCATCGATACCGTCTCCCGGGAGCAGCAGCGGCCATTGCAAGGTCTCGGTCCCGGTTCCCTCCCCATTCTGTTGCGCCACCTCTGGCCGGGAAACGTACGCGAACTGGAAAGCGTAGTTCGCGCGGCATGCCTGTCCACCGAAGCCCAGTGGCTGCGGCCAATCGATCTGGTGATCCTGCCGCTCGAACCGGCCGGCAGCAAAGACGGCGAGCCAGCCTTACCCGAGAACTTCACGCTCGATGGAGTGATCCGGCGGCACATTCTCCAAGTGCTGAAGCTATGCGATGGCAATAAAGCGCGCGCCGCTTCCAAACTCGGCATCAGCAGGTCCACGCTTTATCGCATGCTCGAAGCCGACATCGCCTTGCCCATGCAGACTGCCGAAGTAAAGCAAGACGAAATGGTGGCGTCGCCAGGCATCTCTCACCACGATTGAGTTCGTTCGCTGGAAACTGTCGTTGGCCAGCCCCGCACTGTTCGCCCACGCGAAATGTCGATACACTGCGCATAGACCTAGATTCCTGCGTGCAGCACCATTCAGTGGTTGTGCGTGCGGTACCGGCTGGCCGGGACCGCATAAAGTTCGCGATCTCACCAAGCCACACAGGAATTCGGGACCCAGCTTCTAGCGAGCCCAGGAATCCGTTTGTCACGAATACCCATCCTTATCGTCATTCTTTCCGTCTTCCTCCCGCTCTCGATCGGCGGAGGCGCAGCGCAAGACGTTCCCCTTGGCAACCGCGTGAAAACGTTGAACGCCATCTTCTCCGATTACTGGGAAGATCAACTCAAACACGAGCCGGAGTTTGCGTCCTCCATCGGCGACAACCGTTACAACGATCAACTGCGGGATTACTCCGTACAGGCCTATAACGACTCGCTGGCACGCGGGCGAGGGTTTCTCAGTCGACTGGCTGAAGTGGATACCGCCGGAATGTCGACCCAGGAGCAGCTGAGCAAAGACTTGTTGATACACCAATTGATCGAGAATCAGCAGGCAGCCAGGTTCAAGCCCTGGGAGATGCCTATTACCCAGTTCGATGGCCTGCAGGTTTCCCTGCCCCAGCTTGTTCCTCAACTGAGGTTCAACTCCGTTAAGGACTACGACGACTACATAGCTCGGCTGAAGAAGGTGCCGCTCGCCTTTCAGCAGATCACCGACGACATGTCGATCGGCATGGATGACCATCGCCAGCCGCCCGCTTACCTGATGGAAAAGGTGCTGGCGCAAGTGAATACCCTCGCCAATCAAAAGCCTGAGGAAGGGCCGTTCGCTCTGCCGGTGCAAAAGTTTCCGACTTCGGTTTCTCCCACCCAACAGGCGCGCATCAAGCAGGAGTTGTTGGCGGTGATCGCTGGGCAGGTGACGCCTGCCTATGTTCGTTTTGGAAAGTTTCTCAAAGCGCAATACATTCGCGGCGGCCGCAGCGATCCGGGGATATGGGCTCTTCCTGATGGCGAAGCCTACTACCGCTTTCTGGTAAAGCAGAGCACCACCACCGACCTGACGCCGGAACAGATTCATCAGATCGGCGTCGACCAGGTGAAGCAAGACGAGGAACAACTCCTGGCTGTTGCCCACAAGCTCGGCTTTGCGGACATCAAGGGCCTGCAGAACGCCGCGGCTACCAACCCAAAGCTTTTCCCAACCAGCAAGGACCAGCTTCTGGACGCGTATCGCGGCTATCTCGACCGCATGCGCCCGAAACTGCCGGAGCTCTTTGGGCGGCTGCCCAAAGCCCCGCTGGTAGTCACGCCAGTGCCCGCCTATATCGAGAAGGATCAGGCGGCAGCATACTACGAGCACAGCTCGCCAGACGGTTCCCGGCCCGGTACGGTTTATATCAACACTTATAAGTTTGAAACGCGGTCCCTCGCTGATGTTGAGTCCCGGGCGTACCACGAAGGTCTGCCGGGGCACCATCTGCAGATATCTATTGCGCAGGAACTCACTGACGTTCCCGAGTTTCGCAAATACCTCAGTTACACCGCCTACACCGAAGGATGGGGTCTCTACGCCGAGCAGCTGGGCAAGGATGTTGGCTTCTACCAGGACCCTTACAGCGATTACGGCCGCCTGGAAGGTGACATCTGGCGCGCGGTCCGCCTGGTGGTCGATACCGGCGTCCACTCACAGCACTGGACGCGGCAGCAGATGGTGGACTATTTCCATCAGCATTCGGCGGTGGAGGAAAGCGGGGTACAGGCCGAAGTAGATCGCTATATCGCGTGGCCGGCCCAGGCGCTTGGTTATAAGGTAGGACAACTCAAATTTCTGGAGCTACGGGCCAAGGCGCAGCAGGCCCTGGGCGACCGGTTCAGCCTGAGCGCCTTCCACGATCAAGTATTGGATTCCGGCGCTCTGCCCCTCGAAACCCTGGAGCAACGCGTCGACGGCTGGATCGCGCAGCAAAAAGCACCAAAGTAAGGGAGACATCATGGGCGGATACACAGCCAGCCAACCGCTGGCGGGCGTTAAGGTAGCCATTCTGGGAGCCGGGAAAATGGGCGGCATTCTGCTCCAGGCGTTCCTCAAGTCAAAGGTACTTCAGCCGGAACAGATCGTGGCCACAGTGGAACACGAGGAGCGCGCCGGGCAGCTCTCTGCCCAGTGGGGGGTCGACGTATCTACTGACAATATGGCCGCTGCGCAGTCAGCGGACTTGATCCTGATCGGGCTTAAGCCGATCACGGTCCCCGAGGTCGTCCGGCAGATTCGGCCTGCGCTCACACCGCAAAAGCTGCTGATGTCGATTGCGGCCTCGGTGCGGACGACGGCCATCGAACACGCCGCGGACATGGAGATCGGTGTGGTCCGCGCCATGCCCAATACTCCATCCATGCTCGGAGCCGGCATCGCTGCGCTCAGCCGCGGGCAGTTCGCCACCCAGGAGCAGATGGATCTCGCCGCCTTTCTCTTCGCCACCGTCGGCCGGACGGTGGTGGTAGAAGAAAAGCACCTGGACGCGGTGACAGGTCTTTCCGGCTGCGGGCCGGCTTTTATCTACATCATTCTGGAATCGCTGGCGGAAGCCGGCGTCAAGGTCGGCCTGCCACGCGATGTGGCGACACTGTTAGCCGCTCAGACCACCTTCGGCGCAGCCAAGATGGTGCTCGAAACCGGCTACCACCCTGCGCTGCTGAAGGACGCGGTCACCACCCCGGCCGGTTGCACCATCGACGGCATCCTGGAACTGGAAGAGGGCGGCCTTCGGGTGACTCTGATCAAAGCCGTGATGCGCGCCACTCAACGCGCCAAGGAACTAGCCGGGTAAGATAGGAAGGGGGTTACCGATGAGTTCTGCCCATGCCCTTCCAGCTTCGGCTGCCACGACACCCAAGACCTCTCGCGCCTCGGCTCTCTTGCCTCGGTTTGCCTGGATAGTACTGGGCTACAACGTGGCTGTAGTTCTGTGGGGGGCCGTGGTCCGGGCTACCAGCTCGGGCGCAGGTTGTGGCGATCATTGGCCGCTGTGCAACGGGGTCGTGGTGCAGACCCATCCGGGCCTGGCTACTCTGATCGAGCTGGCTCACCGCATGACCAGCGGCATCACCGTCATTGCGATCCTGCTCCTGCTTGTTTGGATATTTCGCAGCACGGTGGCGGGACACCTGGCTCGCATTACTGTTATCGCGGCGACGCTGCTCATCTTCAACGAAGCGCTGCTGGGCGCGCTGCTGGTTCTGCTGCGGCTGACCGCGGACAACCGCTCCCCCGCACGCGCGGTTTATCTATCGCTGCACCTGGCCAATACTCTGCTGCTGCTTGGCGCACTCGCGCTCTGCGCACACTTTCTGTCGGGCGGCGAAGCCTTTTATCGGCGGAGTGTGCGTTTCACGAAACTACCGCAGGCTATCACCGGGCTGTCGGCCATCCTGCTGGTGGGCATGAGCGGAACGCTGGCTGCGCTCAGTGACACGCTCTTCCCTGCTACGTCGGTTCGCGCTGCGCTGGCACAGGATTTTTCGAGTGGGAGCACCTGGTTGCAGCAGCTGCGCTTTCTTCATCCTGTCACCGCGGTGATTGCCGGCCTCTTTATCTGCTGGCTGTTACTGCGCAGCGTTCCGCGCCCAGGGGAACGCAAACTGGCGCTCGGAGTGCTGTCGCTGCTGGCCTTGCAGTGTGTCCTCGGGATTGCGGACGTGGCTTTGCTTGCTCCCCTGTGGCTGCAGATTACGCATCTGCTGGTAGCGGACGTTCTATGGATTGCGTTGGTTGTGCTGGCCGCCAGAATTTGCGTTGTCCCCAAGATGCAAGTCGCCGCTTGAGCTGGATGTTTTCATGTATCAGCTGACATCGATTTGAAAGCTTGCGGACTAGCCGCAGTGGTATCCCACATCTCGCGAAAGACGAGCGAGATGTGGGGCATCCAAGCGCTTGGGCTAAGGAAGATCTAAAGAGCTTACGGCTTACCCTGCGCGTAGTCGGGAACTTTGGGCGTTAGTTTGCGGAACAGGAATTCGCGCGCCAGGTCATCGATCGCGTGAGTAGCCACGTTGAGGAAGCCGTTGCCAATGGTCAGGCCTGCTCCGCGATCACCTGTGGGATGGTAGAGATTGGAAATGCCACCGGCGGCGAAGCTCCCCAGAACGTAGGAGTAGTTCGGCTGCATCCTTCCGTTATCTCCTCTGCAGATGATCGCCTGAGAGATGGCGTACAGCGCTCGCGTTTTTCTGCTTCCGGTGCCGCGATAAAAATAGCGCGGATCCTGGTGCAGCAGTGAGGGCAGGATCGCGCCGCCAATCATTCTGCTCAGTGCCTCGTCAGCATAGGCAGCGCCGTATCGCTTGGCGTAGCCTTGCGCGCCCTGGCCATATCCGGGAAAGGTATTTCGCCATTGCTCGGCGGCGGCAAAAATACCAGTCCCTACAAACGAAAACGGGTCTACGAGTGAGCGCGTAGCGAGCTGATACTTTTGCCCGGTCGACAGAGGGGCAGCGTCCCAGATGTAGCTGCTGTAAAAGTTAGGGAAAACCCCTAGGACCCGCTGCTGCTCCTGAGCCTTCAGTTGTTCGGTGGCTATCTGTGTCTGCGTGACCGAGACCTGAATATTCGTGGTCGTTGCCGCAGGCGACAGTCGGAACTCCGGCACTATCAGTTTCTCGCCCGCATACAAAACGATCTCGGAGGAAGCGTATGGCTCGAACCCAGTCGAGGTGACCGTGAACTTGAACTTTCCGGGAGCCAGGTCAGAAAAGCTGAACCGTCCCTGGTCATCCGATACAGCCGTGCGGCTGGCGGAGTGATCCAAGGCAAGCAGCGTGACCTGGGCACCCGAGACCATGCCACTGTTCACGTCGAGAACGGTGCCGCTGAGGCTGCCCTCAACAGACTGCTCAGGGGCATTTTGGCCGTAGCTCGCCATTGGCAGGCTGCAGAGCAGGGCCACCATCACGAGACGAGCCAGACGGATTTTGATCATAGGGAGATGGCGCGCCGTCCCAAATTGAGCGCATCGACCCAGAACACTTTGGAGGAATGTACGGTTTCAACCACGCCGCGGATCGACTCCACGCAGTGGTTCAATTGGGTTTCGCTCACCGTAAGAGGGGGCGCCACCTTCAACACCATGAAGTTGTTTCCACATATCTGCGTGAGGATGTCCTTGTCCCTGAACAGCCGCATGACCAGGATCTGTCCGAACAACCCTGGATGGACGGCCTTGAACGCCTCGAACGACATGCGCATGGATAAGCTTCGCGGAGCCTGAAACTCAATCCCCGTCAACATGCCTTCGCCGCGCACTTCCTTCACCATCTCATAGGGCTTGAGCGCCTCACGCAATCGACGGCGCAATTCCGTACCGAGGCGATCCGCACGTTCGATCAAGCCCTCCTGCAACAGGGCCTCGACGGTTGCAATGCCCGCTCGCATGGCCAGGGAATTTTCACTAAACGTCGAAGTGTGAATGAAGGCGCGGCGCAACGAATGAAAAACCGACTTATGAATCTCATCGGACATCAGCACCGCCGCGCATGGGATCAGGCCCCCGCTCAAAGCCTTGGCCATCACAATCATGTCCGGCTCGACGCCGTACCGTTGCCCGGCCAGGAAGGTCCCGGTGCGGCCCATGCCAGTCTGCACCTCATCCAGAACAAACAGAGTTCCATGCTGCTGACAGAGCTTTTGGATTCCGGTCAAATAGTCCGCCGGAGGCAAAACGATTCCTGCTTCTGCCTGAATCGGCTCCAGGATAACCGCCGCAATTTTCCTGGTTGCCAGCAGCTTCTCGATCGATGACAGATCTCCGAATGGTACTTCGTGGGTGCCGGGCAGCATGGGCCCGAAACTTTCGCGCCAGAAGGCGCTTCCCATCAACGAAAGCGCGCCGCAGGTTAGTCCATGGAAGGCACCGGCAGCGTAGACCAGATCTGTCCTGCCGGTATGTGCGCGAGCAAATTTGATAACTGCCTCAATCCCCTCACTCCCCGAGCTGCAGAAAAACACCTTCGAGACTTTGCCGCCCGCCTGCCGGCAGAGGAGATGGGCAAGCGCCCCGGCCTTCTCAACCACGTTGCTCTGAATCATCGCCGTGCTCTGACTTTGCAGTTCAGCCACCAGCTCAGAGGCAACATGGGGATGATTGTGGCCGACATTATGGACGCAGTAGCCCGAGAGGCAATCGAGTATGGTGCGGCCATCCTGGGTGTATAGCTCCGCACCACTGCAGTGGGTGTACTGCACATTCATTCCCAACGCATCCAGCAGCTTCACCCATATCGGATTGACATGTTGCGCATAGGACCGCCGCTCCTCGTCACTCGAGGAGATGCCGGCGATTTCGTGGGGAGCAGGTGTTGTTACCATATGGGCTGCTAACAGTCTTAACTTCTTAAGACTTTCGGGTCAAGTTTTAACTCGGGAACACGAGACTCATTCCCCAATCAAGTGCTTTTCTGAGGGAAGTCGCTAACCCGTCTTGCGGCGGCGGCTTGGCTTGGCGTCCTCTGCCGGAGCTGACTTTGGCGCCTTCTTCTTGTCCGCCTCGACCAGTGCTGGCGCGGCGGCCGGAGCGCCCCTCTCCGCGATGCTCTTCTTGAGGGCTTCCATCAAATCAATGACCGGGGCTAGTTTAGGCTTATGTGGCTGACCGGCGACGACCTGACCGGCCCGCTTGGTTTCGACAAGCTCCAGGACCCGTTGCTGATACTCGTCCTTGTATTGCTCGGGTTCGAACTGGGCTGTCAGCTGCCGGATAAACTGCTCCGCCAAGTCCATTTCCGGCTTCTGCAGGTTCATGGTCTCGGTCTTGCCGTATTCGGCGATCTCCCGCACCTCGGCTGGGAAATACAGCGTATGCAGCACGATACCCTGGTGATAGGGCCGCATGAGGACTATCTGCTCCCGCTGATGCAGCGTCACCTTGGCAATGGCGGCTACATTGAGTTTTTCCATCGCCTGCAGCAACAACCCGTAGGCCCGCTTGCCGGGATCCTCCGGGGCTGAGTAGTACGATGCCTCGAAATAGATCGGGTCTACCTCGTCCAGACTTACGAATTGGGCAATCTCCATGGCTTCCGACGAATCGGCTTCCAGAGTCTTGAGCTCTTCCCCACTGACCAATACATAGCTGTCGCGATCGACCTGGTAGCCCTTCACCAGTTCGTTCCGCTCCACCACACGCTCACAGACCGGACAGAAGGTCTGCTGCTTGATCCGGGAGCCGCAAGGTTCGTGAATCTGGTTAAAACTGACGTGCTGTTCGCGCGCGGCCGCGTAGAGTCGCACCGGCACCGACACCAGGCCAAACGAGATGTAGCCCTTCCAAACAGTGGATGCCATGGCTCTCCTGAGGAGAATAAGATACATTTCTGGTGCAAACCCGGGCAACCGGAAAATCAGCTTACCTGGTTATATACAGAATGCTCCGGGCTCCCGATGTGGATCCGGCGCAGGATCATGGAAGCGACGTAGGCGGCGCCGAAGCCGTTGTCGATATTAACCACCGTGACATTAGGCGAGCAGGAATTCAGCATGCCCAGAAGGGCTGCGATGCCCCCAAACGCTGCGCCGTAACCCACGCTCGTGGGCACCGCAATCACCGGGGCTCCCACCATGCCCCCTACCACACTGGGCAGCGCGCCTTCCATCCCCGCGCACACAATCACTACCTCGGCTTCGCGCAAAACCTCGCGGTGCGCGAGCAGCCGGTGCAGGCCGGCGACCCCCACATCGTAGATCCGTCGCACCTCGGCGCCCATAACCTCAGCGGTCACGGCGGCTTCCTCGGCTACCGGAAGGTCGCTGGTCCCGGCGCAAAGCACGGCAAGCGAACCGGCATTACGGTGGCCGTCTACCGGCGTCTGCCGCAGGGCGACAATGCGGGCAACCGGGTGGTATTGCGCCTCCGGGACAAGTGCTTTCACTGCAGCGAACGCGGCCTCATCGGCGCGGGTGGCAAGCACATCGCCGCCCATAGCCGCCATGCGAAAGAAGATTTCCCCCACCTGCTCAGCTGTCTTGCCGCCCGCGTAAATGACCTCGGGCAGGCCGGTCCGAAGCCGGCGATGATGGTCAATTTTGGCAAAACCTGCTTCCTCGTAGGGCAGGTTGGCGAGGCGCTCCATAGCCTCTTCGGGACGCAGGCCGCCGTCGCGCACCCGCTGCAGCATTTCGAGGATGGTCTCTGTGGTCATGATCGCGATCCAGCTTCCAACGTTGTGCCGGCGGGGTCAAGACCCACTTGCCGTGTGCGCCATGCGGCCAACGCCGCCTGCATGACAGTCTTCAAGGGTACATCGAAGGCCGCGGCCGCACGGCGGCAGTCCTCAAACTCGGGCGCTGCATTCCAGTCTTCTCCCTGCCAGGAGCCGGTCTTGATATGGATCACGCCAAAGTCCGTTTGCACCGGAGTGATCTCGCGGGCCAGGACCACGCGATTTTCCTCTCGCACCCGGATGCCCAGAGTGGTGGTCTCGCGGAAAATCAACTGCTGCAGATGATCGGCGTCGCCATGCTTACACAGGACCGTGAGTAGAGTTCCCAGGCGCCCCTTCTTCATGGTCACCGATCCACTCATTACGTCGAGGGCGCCCCGCTCCAACGCCAACTGCGCTGTATGAGCCAGAACCTGTGGACTTAAGTCGTCCACCGCACACTCAAGCACGATAACTTTCTCCCCGTCCCAGTGCGGCGTCTGGGCAATCTCGCCGACACTTACCCGCAATACGTTGGGAAAGCGATCGGGATTGCGCGTCCCCGCTCCGTAGCCGATCGCCTGGGTGCGCATCACCGGAGTCGATTCGAAGCGGCACTCCAGTGCTCGCAGCAAAGCCGCGCCAGTGGGGGTGACGAGTTCCATCTGCACGTGCGCGGAATAGATCGGCAAGTTCTTGAGCAACTCCGCAGTCGCAGGGGCGGGTACCGGGAAGCGCCCGTGGGCGCAGTTTACAAAGCCACTACCGACGTTCACCGGGGAACAGTACCACCCGTCCAAATCGAGCGCATCCGCGGCCGCCGCGGAGCAGGCGATGTCTACGATGGCATCGATCCCACCCACCTCGTGGAAGTGAACCTTCTCCGCCGGGATGCCGTGAATGCGACCCTCTGCCTCCGCCAACAAGCCAAAGGCGTTCAGGCTGAGGTCGCGAGCGCGTTCGGTAAGGTCCGCATGCATGAGAAGGCTACGAATCTCGGGCAGGGTACGACCGTGCTCGTGCTCATGGTGGGCGGAATGCTCGTGTGGGTGGTCATGCTTATGATCGTGCTCATGCTCAATCGGTCCGGAAGCCGCGACGGGCTCATGCAACCGGCCATCGACCATGACATCGATCTTGGTGGACTGAATGCCGCTGCGGCTTACCCGGGTGACTTGTAATTCAGCGCCCAGAGCGAGCGAAGCCGCGGTTCGCCGCAGCAGATCTATAGGTGCGCCTGCGTCTACCAGCGCGCCCATGAGCATGTCGCCGCTGATACCGGCAAAGCATTCCAGGTAGCCGATGCGCAGAGACTCGCTCATTGAAGACTCACTCATCGGGGCCCGCTCACCTGGGCCCGCCGCTTTGAAAGCCGGTCAGGACCTCAATGGGCAGCACCTCGTTCATCGAGCCGGAGCGGTAGCCTTCGCAATCGAGAGAGACGTAGCGGAAGCCAGCCGCCCGCACGACCGCGGCCATGGCCTTCATTCTCCGCATCTGCAGGACGTCTGCCATTTCCTCCTCCGCGATCTCGATGCGCGCAATCGAGCCGTGATGCCGCACCCGGAATCGCTTAAGGCCGAGGCCGCGCAACGAATCCTCTGCCTGTTCGATCATGCGCAGCGCCTCGGGGGTTACCCGGCGGCCGTATTCCATGCGCGAGGAGAGGCACGCTGAAGCGGGCTTGTCCCAGACTCGCAGTTCTGCGCGTTGGGCCAAGGCGCGGACATCGGCTTTGGTAAGGCCGGCCTCGGCCAACGGAGCCGCCACCCGGTGCTGCGCCGCCGCTTTATGGCCAGGACGGAAATCCTGCCTGTCATCGAGGTTTAGCCCATAGGCCAGAGCCTCAAAACCGGTGCGCTCAAGCTCCTGTTCCAGCATGCTGAAAAGTTCGTCCTTGCAGTGGAAACAACGATCCGGCCCATTCACCGCATACTGTTCCCGCTCGAGCTCGTGGGTTTCGATCGCTCGCAAAGGGATGCCATGCTCACGGGCGAAATCTTGCGCATCGCTAAATTGTGAGCGCGCCAGGCTGGCGGAATCGGCAATGACTGCCAGCATTTGCGGTCCAAGCACGGCATGGGCCGCGTAAGCCAGGTAAGCGGAATCCACCCCACCGGAATAGGCCACAAGTACGCTTTTGAGAGAACCCAATCTGGCATGAAGGGCTTGTTCTTTTTCCTCGAGGCTGATGGCCTGCAACTGGTTCATTTGTGAGTACGCTCCCGGCGATGCGAACAGTCCACGGAGTCTAAGATGATCAAATCCAAGTAAACTGAATAAGCGATGTCGTTTTTCGCTTTAAAGTCCCCACTGAGCGTCGCCGACCGGATTGAGCGGCGCCGTTTGATCTTCGCAGATACTTTGTCCCTGGTCACCCTGTTTGCGATCACGGCCTTGTTGGCCATTCTGACCAATTATCTCTATCAATCTTACGCCTCCCATCAGGTTTCCCTGGCCGCCCGATGGCTGCAACGGGGCGAACAGGCTTTGCGGGATAACAAGCCGCAGGCGGCGGTTGATGCGCTCAGCTCGGCGCTGGCTTACGCACCAAATGATCGCAATACAGCCATCAAGCTGGCCGAGGCGCTCGCGTCCGCCGGCCGGGTTCAGGAGGCGACGGCTTACTTCAACGCGCTGCTGGAAACCCAGCAAGGCAACGGCCTCATCAACCTGCAACTTGCCCGGCTGGCCGCCCGGCAAGGGAGCGAAGGCCAGGCCATCGAGGATTATCAAAAGGCAATTTATGGGAACTGGGAGGGAGATGGCTACGTGCGCCGGCGTGGGGTCCGTCTTGAGCTCATCAACTACCTCATCGCGAACCATCGGCTGGACCAGGCGCGCAGCGAGTTGCTGGTGGCTTCGGGAAACGCTCCTGCGGACGACATCAGCGTCCAGTTAGAAATTGCCCGCAGCATGGAGCAGGCTCAGGATCCGAGCGATGCCTTTCACGTTTACCGGACGATTCTGCACCATCATCCCTCGTTGCGCGAGGCTCTGGACGGAGCCGGGCGCACGGCTTTCCTTCTGGGACGATACCTGGAGGCAAAACATTATCTTGCGCGCGCCCTGGAACTGCCTGCGACAGAAGCAGACTCAGAGGCGAGCGCTGTTGCCGCTTTGCAACAAAGCCGCGATCAACTGAACGAAGCATCGCGGATATTGGCGCTCTATCCATCTTCGCGCCTAAACCCCGGTGAACGTGACGCCCGCATTCTTACCGGCCGCAAGCTTGCCATGGCGCGGCTGGCGACATGTGTGAACGCAAAGGCTGCGACGCCAGCAACGCCATCAGCAGCGAGCGCGCCTCCACCCAAGACCTCCTCCAACCCGTTAAAAAGCCTGGCCTCCCGCTTCTCCCGCCAGCCATCCAAGCCCGCAGGGAACCAGGCGGCGGCTCCTCCCGCAGTCGACCCGCTGCAAGGTTTGATGGAGCGATGGCGACAGTTGCCTGCCAAGGTATCTTCGGCCGAGCTCGCGAAAGATCCGGAATTGGCCCAAACGCAGATTCAACTTATCTACGATACTGAGCTCATTACGCAGCAAGTCTGCGGAGCTCCCACCGGAGACGATGCTTTGCTGTTAAAGATTGCGCAGGCGCCTAACCAGGTGGAGGAAGAATGAGCACGGCCACGGAAACCCCTGGGGTGAACCCGGTTCCCGGTGTGGTTGCGGGAGTCGACCCGGTGGAGGTTGCGGCGGAAAGGCGATACCGGCCTAACCCTGCTGAGGTGCAGAGGTTAGCGCCCAACCGGGATGAGCGGCTTTTCCTTGTTCTCTCGATCTTTATTGGCGTTATCTCCGGCCTGATGGTGGTTTGCTTTCGCGTAGCCATTAGCTGGATCCAGGTCCTGACGCTTGGATCCTCGCCGCACCCAGGCCAGCTCCGGCTGTTCTTTGTGCCCATGGGCGTCGGGCTCCTGGTCGCGGTCCTGGTGCAACTGGTGTTTCCCGGGGCCCGCGGCAGCGGCATCAACCAGACCAAGGCAGCGCTTTACATCTACAACGGTTACATCTCTTTCCGAACGGTGATGGGGAAATTCATCACCGCAGCCCTGGCCATCGGTGGTGGATTCTCGCTGGGGCCCGAGGACCCGTCCCTGCAAATCGGGGCGGGCGTGGCTTCGATGGTCAGCCGCCGGCTGAATCTCTCGCGGGAGCGGCTGCGCATGTTTGCGCCCATTGGCGCCGCGGCGGGCCTGGCGGCGGCATTCAATGCTCCCATCTCGGCCATTCTGTTCGTAGTGGAAGAGGTGATTGGACGGTGGAGCGCGGCCGTTCTGGGTTCGATTGTGCTGTCCGCGATTTCCAGTGTGGTCGTCGCACGCTGGTTCTGGGGCGCGGAGCCGATGTTTCGCATCCCCGTGGTCACGCTGAAGGGCCCGCAGGAACTTCTCGCCTACGCGGTTCTGGGTGTAGCCGGTGGTGTGGCGTCGCTTCTCTTTTCCAAGGCGCTTGCCTTTTCCAGACCGCGTCTTCGCCGTCTTCCCCGCTGGACCTTTTATATCCAGTCACCGATCGCGGGTTTGATCGTCGGGGCCATCGCTTTTTTCGGTGTTCCGCAGGTGATGGGGCCTGGGTACAACGTGATCGACCAGGCCATGCACGGCCAATTCACCTGGAAGTTTCTTCTCGCTCTTGCGTTGCTCAAAATTGTAGCCACGACTATCTCTTTCTCCAGCGGCACCCCGGGCGGAATGTTTGCTCCCACACTGTTTATTGGTGCGATGCTGGGAGCCTCGATTGGCACCTTCGAGAAGATCTTCTTTCCCAGCTTTCCCATCTCCGTCGGTTCTTATGCGCTGGTGGGCATGGGGGTGCTGTTCGCGGCGTTCTTGCGTGTCCCGTTGACCTCGGTCTTCATGGTTCTCGAGGTCAGTGGCAATTACTCCATTGTGCTTCCGGTCATTCTGGCTAATACCATCGCGTATCTGGTCTCTCGCAGTCTGCAGCCGTATCCGATATTTGAAACCTTCACGCATCAGGATGGACTTGATCTGCCTTCCATGGAGGAGCAGCGGGAGGAAAGTGTTTTGCATTTGGAGGATGCTCTGCGTCCGGTGAACCTGCCTGTCTTCCCCGGGACAGCAACGCTGGAGGAAGTGTCCGCGCAGCTGGGAATCGCCGATGCCCCCATGTTGCTGGTCAAGCTCCGCGATGGTTCCTGGTACTCCATGAATCGGAGCGAGTACACCTCGATAGCGGCGACGCAAACGCCAGACACCCTTCTCGAACGCGCCATCAAGCCCGATCGTATTCCGCTCCTCTTCCCGGATCTGCCGCTTGATAGCGCGATCCCGTACCTGGCACGTTGGCCGGTTCTGCCCATTCAGAATCGTGCCAGCAAGGGGATTTTGGAGGGAATTGTGACTCTCGAAGATGTCCTTGGCCGTTACCAGCAGCAGTGAGGGCGAGATTCGACCGGGAAACGGCGGTTGGTTCGGGGGAAAAAGTGTGCGCCATAAGCGCCCTAAGCGCCCTAAGTCCCCCCCGAATTGGTGGGTGCAGCCTTGTTCGAGTGCCCTAGGGCGGGTACGCTCACTTGAAAATTTCGGGTTGCCAGAGCATTTGGATTGGGGGGAGGGAAACTGCAGATCCCTTCACGGCGCACCGGGACGGTCGGCTTCGCTCCTAATGACAAAGGCGGTCGGGAGGCATCGTAGCCCACTCTACGCCAAAAACGGGCGTAGAATGGGGCACCCAAAGCCTTGGTTGCCGGTGGAGAGAAGAAGCTAGGTCAGCGCACAACGGTGCGAAGTCGCTGAGGCGAATGGCTAAAACAGTTTGTCGTCCCGAACAGAGCGAAGCGAATTGGGCGGATCTGCGGTTTCGTTGGCTGACCCGCCACCCCATTTCTACGATCGCACTGCTCACGCCGGCGGTGCTTCTGATCCATGGCTACCATCCGCTGGCCGATGACGGCGCCGTCTATGTGACTGGTATCAAGAAGCTGGCCGATCCGAGGCTCTACCAGTCGGACGCGGTGTTCGCCTTATCGCCCACACATTTCTCGATCTTCGCCCACGTTCTTGCCCCACTGCTTCGCTGGGGCTCCTTGCCGGTGTTGCTGCTGGTTTGTCACGTGGCTTCGATCTTTCTCTTCCTTCTGGGCGCGTGGCAGGTGGCCGCGCGCATATTCTCCACCCGCCGCATGTGCTGGGGAGCGGTGTTGCTCGCAGCTTGCTGCTTCACTCTTCCGGTTGCGGGTACGTCGCTCTCCATCATGGATCCCTACGCCACGGCACGCTCCTTTTCCACGCCGTTTAGTCTTTTCGCGATAGCAGCTGTGCTCGATGAGAACTTTGCGGCTTCTATCCTCTGGCTGGCTTTGGCGGCGCTGCTGCATCCCTTGATGGCTGCTTACACGGCCATCACCATGCTCACGTTTGCGCTTGCCAGGCGAAAGATGTGGCCTGCCCTTGGCCTGATCTTCGGAATGGGATGGCTGGTGTCTGCCGTGATTTTCATCGCCACGCACCATGCAGATGCCAGCCTTGCGTATAACCGCGCGGCCCTTAGCCGTTCCTATTTTTTTCTCTCCAGTTGGCGCTGGTACGAGTATCCGGGCCTGGTGATACCGCTACTCTTGCTGGGTTTCGCCGGCTTCCGCAGCCGCTTGCCATGGCCTGCCCGCGCGCTCGCGATTACTGCAACCTTGATAGGCAGTGGTGCGCTACTCATATCACTCTGTTTTGTGCATCGCAGCGGAAGCTTCCTGCTGGCGCGACTGCAAGTGCTGCGCGCTTTCCACTTTGTCTACATTGCCGGTGTACTGCTGGCCGGAGGAATGTTGGGCAGATTGGCGCAGCAGCACAAGCGTGCGATGGCCGTATTCTGTCTTCTCGTATCAGGCGCTCTCTTTGCCGGACAGAGGCTCACCTATCCAGAAACCCGCCACGTGGAATGGCCGGGGCTGAAGCCACGCAATGGCTGGCAGCAGGCCTTCCTTTGGATTCGCGCTCACACGCCCGACGACGCGATCTTCGCGCTCGATAACGATTACATTGAGAGCCCCGGGGAGGACGCTCAGGGTTTTCGCGCGACTGCGGAGAGAAGTGCGGTCGCCGATTGGTTCAAAGACGGCGGAATTGCCAGCAACTTTCCTGAAGCAGCTGCTTTGTGGTGGCAAGGGTCGATGGCCACAGAACAGTTGAATATCGCCACCGATGAGCAGCGGTTGGCCCGGCTTCAGCCTCTCGGGGTCACCTGGATGGTGTTGCCTGCCGAGGCTAGCACGGGCTTCCCATGTCCCTTCACCAACGCACGGGTGCGCGTCTGCCGGCTAAGCGGAGCTTTGCTTCATGGCGCGGAAGGCGCAAAATAATATTCGGGAAAAGCGCGGAGAGACCGTTCATGTTGACGCTGTATCAGAGGCTTATTTTCGGCTACGTTCTCCTTCTCGCGCTCCTGCTTGCCGTTGGCCTGCACGATTCCATGTCACTTCACCAGGCAGCGGCTCTCGATCACCATGGGACCCTCTCCGCGGCAGCGCAGGCACGCGCTGCGCTTGCCCGGCGGGCCACCATTATTACCGTTGTCTGCATCCTGAGCGGGGTTGTGATCACCATCGGCTTTCTCTTCTCCATCATCCGTCCGATCCGTCGCACCGCCGCCGCGGCGCGCCGCATTGGCCAAGGCGAATTACAGCAGCGCATCGAGTGGCGCACCCGGGATGACCTGGGCACCATTGCCACCGAGCTCAACCGGATGGCGGTGCGGCTGCGCGACTTGCGAGACACGGAATATGGGCGCAAACAGATGGATCAGCAGCTCTCCGATGCCGTGGTGCAGTCGATTTTCGAGCCGGTGATTGTCACCGACGCCAAGGGACATGTGCTGAAACTCAATCAAGCCGCCAACGAAGTGCTGGGCGAGGCCGCCGCGGATCGCATGGCCCTGACCAACACACCGGGGGGAGAGAGGATTTTGCGTGCGGTGCGCGACGCGGTCTCCATGCGGCAGTCCATCGCCAGCGAGGATGAAGCTGCCATGCTACCCATGAAGCTGGGGGAGGGACAGCGCAGCTATCGCCTGCGCACCACGCCCATGCGGGATGCCGAAGGCAAACTGCTGGGAGCCGTCAGCGTACTTGAAGACATCACCGAGATGCAGGACATCGATCGCTTCAAGACTCGCTTCCTCAGTGTCGCATCGCAGAAATTGCGCCAGCCGCTGGAACAGCTTCGCTTGAGCCTGTACACGCTCGGCCAAGGTTTCGCCGGCGAACTGCGGCCGTTGCAGGCCGATGTGTTGCATGGAGCCGAGGAAGATGCGGAGCGCCTCAACGACCTGATGTCCGACTTGATCGAGGTCTCCGAACTCGATACCGGACGACGCGAACTCCGCCTGGATCGATTCCGGCCCGTCGATATCCTTCGCGATGCCAGCTCCCGGGCACGTGATGAAGTTCGCGCCAAGAATATAGATGTGCAGATCGAGGCGTTCGCCGACCTCTCGTATGTGAATGGAGATCGCCGCGCTTTGCGCAGCATCATGGACAACCTGATGAGCAATGCTGTCCGTTACACGCCGGAGGACGGCACCATCCTATTACAGGCAAAGGAGCAGAAGGAAAAGGTGCAATTCTCCGTGCGTGACTCCGGCCGGGGCATCGAAGCAGAGCGGCTGGCAAACATCTTCGGCCGGTTTAATGCGGCGCACGATCAGGGGACCGGCCTGGGTCTCGCCCTGGTGCGCCGGCTGGTCGAGTTGCTCGGTGGACAGGTGTCGGTGGAGAGCAGGCTCGGCCACGGAGCAACTTTCACATTTACCCTTCCCGTCGCCACCACGGTCGCGACACGGCATCCCATCGAGATCGGTTAAAGGTTTCTCGCCTCATGCTTTCATCTTCGAAAGGGATATGACAGAACTCACGACCGACATCACACCTGCCGCCCCAGAGCTGGCAAAGCTGCGCATCTACATCGGCGCCGCGCCCGGCGTGGGCAAGACCTACCAGATGCTCGAGGATGCCCACCTGATGAGGAAGCAGGGCATCGACGTTGTCATTGGATTGATCGAATCTCACGGCAGAAAAGATACGCAAGACCAGCTTAAGGATCTGGAGGTCATTCCCCGCCGCGCCATCCCTTACCGATCCGTGGTTCTGGAAGAGATGGATCTCGATGCCATCCTTGCCCGGCATCCTCAATTTTGTATTGTCGATGAACTGGCGCACACGAATGTGCCGGGATCGAAGAACCGCAAGCGCTATGAAGACGTGCTGGAGTTGCTGGACGCGGGCATCAACGTGATGACCGCGGTCAACATACAGCATCTGGAAACGCTGAACGATTCAGTTTCCCGTTCCGCCGATACCCAGATTCGGGAAACGATCCCGGATGGTTTCCTGAAACGGGCCGATGAAGTGGTGAATGTGGACATCACCGTAGAGGAACTACGTTCACGGCTCAAGCAGGGCAAGATATATGCCGCGGAGAAGATCGAGCAGTCGCTGGCCAATTTTTTCCGCAAGGGCAATCTTAGTATGTTGCGTGAGCTTGCGCTCCGCACGACCGCCGAAGAGGTCGGGTCACAGGCGGCGGAGTATCGCCGGAGCCAGGGCCTGGAACAGGCTCCTATACCGGAGAAGGTGATGGTCTGCCTTTCGCCTCGCCCGGGTGCTGAACGCCTGTTGCGCGTGGGTGCCCGCATTGCCGGGCGGCTGGCCACTAATTGGTACGCGGTGCGGGTGGAATCACCGGATGAAGATGCCCGGCATGGAGACGCGGAAGAGTATCAACGCATGGAGGAATATCAGCGTCTCGCCCGGGAGCTGGGTGCGCAGGTGGTGGTGTTGAAAGATAAGAATGTCGCGGATGCGTTGATCGAGTTTGCGCAACAGGAGAGCATCTCGCACGTGGTGTTCGGGCAATCGGCACGGTCACGGTTCGATATTTTGCTGCATGGGTCGGTGATTAACCGGTTTCTTTCGGAGATTCGCGATGCCACTGTGCAGGTGGTTCCTATTAGCAAGGGTAAGCGCTAGAGGAGTCCGACCTGGGTTAGCTTCTATCGTCCCGTCGGACTGTAACGGTTACGTTTTTTGACTCAGCACGCGTGCCTGCTAGTTTCAGTACGTACCTCAGGGCCTAAAGGCCGGATGCTTTTGCCGGCTCATGTACGGGCTGAAGCCCGTACCTACCCTTCCCCGAACAATCAGCATTGAGCTTTTCCGCAGCCTGTGAAGCCCGTACCTACCGTCTTGTGCCCCGGGGGATGTTTGTTCGGGACTGTTTCAGTTGCTGTTTTATGACTCAGCACTGTGATTGGGTTATTTTCAATTGCCCCTTTCGGAGTGTGTGTCAGCGGGATTTGCTGGCGGGTTCAGTAAAAGCGATCGTTGGGCTTTGCCCATCGTTTTCGGCCCACGTATCCGGATTTCCTGCACGGGGCATCACCAACAGCCGCGTGTGCGGCTTTCATTAAGGAAAGCCGCATGAAGTTCGCCAACGCCATTAAGCTCGACAGGAAATCCGGAGTACGCTCGGGCGAACGTGGGGCACCCGTCCGATTCCCTTCGACCGCGTTTAGCGGCATTCTGGGGCGGCGTTACGGTAGAGGGCGTTGCGCGGGTAGGCTACCGCTAGCTGATGCAGCAGATCGCAGCCCTGGGTGTTGTTTTTGTCGCGCAAGGCAGCTACTGCCAGCAAGAGCTTGGCGAAGGGCTTCAAGAGATTTCCATGAGCGGCGGTTTGCTCGAGCTCACGAAGGCCCTGCTCCTTGTTCGGGTCGATGCCTCCCAGGCTCAGCATCCAACGCACCGGGGCGGGCTTGATGCCGGTGAGATAATTTTCTACTCCGATGGCCAACATTGCGTCGTACTCGTCTGGGTTTTGTTTCAGTAACTGTTGCGCAAGGATACGGCCCTGCTTCATGTAGCGCAGGGCGGCAAAATCCTGCTTGTCAATCAAGGCGACATAATCCGAGCGCAGGCCTAGCGCCAGGACCTTGGCGAAGAGAGCGTTGCTGTCTTCGGGATGCTGTTTAAGGGCCGCGTCCGCCAGCTGATCGCCCCGGCTTACGGCACGGTTGAACTCGTCCCGCACCTTGGGATCGGGAGCCAACTTGGAGCGGTCTTCAAAAGTCTTATCGTTGGTAAAGAACTGGCTCTCGAGGATGCCGAGACGGGCAAACTCACCGAATAGATAGCCGGCGGCTTGCGAAACCGGCCCGAGCGGGTCGTCCGGGTGCAGGCGTTCCCAGGTAGAAAAATTCTGATGGGCCTGGTCAAATTCCAGGTTGTACATGCTTTGGAAGCCGCGCTCGATCTCTGTGGGAGCCGGGGCGTTCGCCATACATGGGGCGCACACCGTCAGCACGAGTATCGCAGCGAACCATTTGTGAGTTGACTTCATACTTCCTTGTTCGACGGAAATCCTGGCTGGATGGTCACACCCGGGGTTCAGCGCTCGCTCCAACGTACCCCACTCGCGACCGTCGCTGGTGCGGCTAAGCTACGCAGCCAGCCGGCGAAATTCTGATAATCGCCGGCGATCTCCGAAGCGGGCGCGTAGTCGATCACCGTCATTCCCTCGGCCAATGCCTCGCTCACGACGGCACTGCGATGCAGCACGAAAGGCAGCAGTCGCTCACCCAGTTGCTGCCGGAGGATGGTACGCACGTCTCTGTGCAGTGGCAAAGAGGCGTCGAACTGGTTTAACAGGAAGTGGGCTTTTTCTGCATTGGCGGGGTTGGCGACCAACGCCTCGAGCGATCCCAGACAGGCCACCGAACTCATGTCGGGAAGGATCGGTACCAGAAGTGTGGGCCGTAGCGAGAGGAGACGGCTCATCCACTCCCGGTTAGCCGTGGCTACGTCTACCACGATGCGGCTCACTCCGCGACCGTCGCGCAGCAACTCTCCGAGCAGCGGGTCATGCTGGCTGCCGTCTTCCCGAGAGCGCTCCCCTTGAAGGTTCAGCATCTGCACAGGCGCGTCGCATTCCTCTCCAAAAGGGCCAGGCGGGAAAAAAGTGCGAACCACCCCCGGCCTCAATTCGCGCGAGCCAAAGTAGAAGGGCAGTAGTCCGCAAGCCGCTGTTTCCGTTAACAGCACGTGCTCCCCGCGGGCGGAGAGAGAGCGCCCCAAGGTGGCGACCAGGCAGGTTTTTCCCACCCCGCCGGCGAGCGAGAATACGACGATGATGGGCGGCCGCTGGTCGAAATCCGGCAGCGGGAACGGGTCTACGGGCGACTGCACCGGGGTAAAGATGGAGCGCAAGGCATACCAACGTGTGGCCGCCCCCGGGGTGGTTTGCGGCATCGGCTCCGGTTGGGGGAGGCTCTCCGGTGCGCTCACTGGTTCGAGGGCGGCATGGGATTCCATTTGGGTTGCCTGAAATTGAGGGGTCTCCTGAGGTTGAGTGGCTTCAGGCTGCGGGGCTTCGGGCTGCGGGTTCTGGATTTTGACTTCCTGAAGCGGGACTTGCGAAAGCTGTTCTTTGGGCTTGCTTGGAAACTCTGTCACAGGGAGAGCAGGGCTTGACCATTGCAGTGGTTCACGAACGATTCCGAGGCGGAACTGCCGCCGCACTTGCTCTCGAGACGCAGAAAAGTCCCAGTACCTGGTCCATTCAATGCGCGCGCGGGAGTAGAGGGTCGCGATATCCTCTGGCGTCTCTGTCATTCTTTCCTCAGTGGACCCAAGGTCTGTGCAGGCTCAGGCCGCAGTATCGAATCCCGGAGCAGCTCAGTTCCCTAACATACCTCGAATTCCACTGTGGTACTTTGGAATCAAGGTAGAAGTTGAGCTCGTAGCTCAGTCGGTAGAGCAACGCACTTTTAATGCGTGGGTCGTGGGTTCGATTCCCACCGAGCTCACCACGTCTCGGAGCTACTGAGTAGCTGGTTGGCGCGCGTGGCCCCAGGTGCTTCATTCGACGCTCCTTTTCGGTGCCAAATGATGCCCGCCAGCCCGCCTGACACCCTGTCTCTCAGCTCGACGCAGGTTACTTTGCTGCACGACCGGTGCACAGCCGCCTGGCACCATGAGAATCCCGCGGTGCTGTCGACCCTGACCGGGTTCGAGCGCGCGATGACCGAGCAACATCTGGCCAATTTCGAGCTTTGGCACGCGGAGGATACGGCCCGCACTCCACAAGCGAGCGACCAGGACGTAGCCCGGACCAAGCGTTTCATCGATTGCGCCAACCAGCGGCGCAATGACCTCACCGAACAGTGCGATGTACTGCTACTGGATTTTCTCAGCCGGCAAAGCCTACCCGCTCCGGAAGCCGAACTGCATTCCGAGTCTCCTGGCCTGATTCTGGACAGGCTTTCGATTCTTTCACTTAAGCTGTTTCATACCCGCGAAGAGATTGACCGGCCCGGGGCACCAGCCGGCCACGCCGAGCGCAATGTCGAACGCCTGCGGATTCTGTCGGAACAGCGGGATGATTTGGCCGCAGCGCTCGACCGGCTGTGGCAGCAAGTCCTGGACGGCCGGCGACGCTTCAAGCTCTACCGTCAGCTCAAGATGTATAACGATCCCGCCCTGAACCCGGCGGTTTACGGACCCGGGCCCCATTCCTGAACCGGTCCTCCGACTGAGCCGGTGCATCCCTATATTGAGGCCGTGACCGGCGCCCGTGCTACAGTCTTGCCAAGGATGCCACGCCCTGCCGGGTTGACGTATGCGCCGGCGGTTGCGTATAAAGACGAATCTGATAGCCGATTGCATTTCAATATTTCGATTGACGTAGACTCCTGTCGCCTGACAGGTTGAAAGAAGAGTGGGTTATGCAAAACACAGGTCAGGGTATCCCCGCTCGGCGCAATCCTCGCACCATCGAGGGCAAGGCGCGCCCTATGCCCAACGCTTCACACCAGAAGTCTCTGAACGAGTACCAGAC
>Ga0182024_10005092_pt1 | contig 29687 bp, 19 predicted proteins | sample P32metaG_FD_120480 | JGI IMG/M metagenome (GOLD analysis project Ga0182024, IMG submission 120480) | Permafrost microbial communities from Stordalen Mire, Sweden - P3-2 metaG (Illumina Assembly) | ecosystem: Environmental > Terrestrial > Soil > Wetlands > Permafrost | place: Sweden: Stordalen...
ATACGTGGGTCTCACAATGGGCAGTCGTTTTTGAGTAGCCGGGATTTACGGAAATAGGTAGCCGGACTCGCTAGGCTCCTATGTTCAAGGGATTAGAAAATCTGGCGGAGAGAGTGGGATTCTCAACGCTCTTCGTTACAGACCCCGTGCGTTCAATGAGATGCCAACAACCGAAGTCCTCACCGGCAGTTACGTTCTATCACATCTGGAACAGTAGTCACAGAAGAAACTTTGATTAACCCCAATTGCCCTGATTATGGTATGGACGGTATGGATTCGGTTCTTCGCTACACCACGAAAGCTCACTTCCGCACCAACCTGGCGCGCCTATCCCTTGACGGTCGGCGCGAATGGCCCAAACGGGATCATTGATCAACTGACGCACCCGTCGACAGAGATATCCAGCTTGGTGTCTGGCATCTTGGTGTACCTATGCAAGAAAGGAGACATTCTGAAAGCCGCGCCGAAGTCTGTTTGAAATCAGAGTGAGCGAGCGATCGCTAACCCCAACCCGTGCCCAAAAAGAAAACCCATGAGATTCGATTGCTCTTTGCTGCCCAGTTGCCGTTGCTCAACCTTGGGCTTTGATACCCTCTCCCCATGCGGTGCACAGCTCGTCCTTAGCGGGCCAGATGAACCTCTTCACAATGAGGGGAGCCAGCGCCGCGGCAATCGGGGCAGGCACCGTCAGGGTTATCAAGGCACCCGCCACCGCTGCGACGACGGCCGCTTGCCCAAGGCTTAAGGAGTCCAGGATCGCCTTGCGGTCTTTCTGATCGGCGGCCTTGTTCTCGCAAACGAGGCCGTGGAGCTCTTTGTTCCAGCGTTTCAAAATGCGACGCCCCAGGGCTTTTATGTCATCGAGCGCGCCCATCGTCGCACCGTCGTATTTCGGTTCCAGGTCTACGGTATCGGTCAACGCGGGATTTTTTTCAATGGCCTTGGCACGTAAGCCCACGAGCAGTTCAAGCGCGGCTTCGTCTCTGCTCTCCAGACGCCGGGCTTCGTTCACCACAGCAGAAATATCGGGCATTGTCTTCTCCTTACTGATTTAGCGGTTCGTTCCAGCGGTTGTCGAAGTTGAGTTCGCTGCAGCTATGATGGGCCCTACGCCCAAGCGCGACACGGCGCGCCCGTAGAGGGTGTATGCCAGCCCCAGGGGATTTTGCATGTCCTTTAGGAAATACCTGCGTGACTTCCAGAGGGCGCTGCCGATGTCTCCACCGGCGAAGAGATCGTCGAGTACAAGCTTTGCGAAGGCATTTGCGAAAAGCGCCGTCATGGGGCTTTCTGTTCCAACTACGGCAGATGCGTTGTGATCGAGAAAGACGCGGACCAGTCCACTCGACATGGAGGGAAGCAGGTCTGCTGACTGGCACATGTTAAGGAATACAATCGGACGCCTGGTGTTGAAAAACTCCTCCTGTTTCAGTTTGCTTTCCTTGATCTCCGACCCGCCGATATAGATCCACGATTCGTCGCCCATCTTCGCCGTCAGGTTGAATAAAGTCTCAAGCGCTTCTCGTTCCGGGGAATCTGGTTTTAATGCCTCAATGCGCTTTTTCAGCGATTGCGCGCCGTCAGGGCGTAAAACACCAGGCCGGGTTGAGGCATACCCGTGGCAGTAGAAATACACCATGTGCGCGGAAGGGTTGCGATCCAACTCTTTGAACAGAGTCGCTTGATCGCTGATTGGATCGGTAACGGTAAGCCTTTGGCCGGCGGCAGCTCTATATCCATTGAAGAGCTCCGTCTGCGAAGCAGAATTTCCAAACCCAGGGTCCAGTGCAAACACAACATCAATGGGAACACCCGTTAGCCCGTCCCGTTTGGGGCCATCCGTCACTTGTTCAATTTGATAGCGCGCCCCCCAAAAAAGTAACGGGTCAACGTTCGCGGAACCCTTTATTCGTGGGTACAGGATGTTCCAGGGAAAGACAAAATCATTCTCGGCGCCAAAGTACGTAATCTGTACCAGATGCTCCTCGCCCAGGTCCATTGTGGCGAGCAGTTCTCCAAGTCTTTCCGAAGCGCCAGCCTTGTCGGAATAGCGCGTACCAAACAACAGCGACCACGCTTCCAATCCCAGGTCGGCAAGCGAGGTAATGTACCGGCCGAAGGTTGCGTGAGTCACGCTAAGTTGGTCAGCGTAGTTTGTGATAACAAGATCGGTCCAGAAGTCGCGAACCTTGGTTAGAAGTTTGTCAAGATCGCGGGTCTTGATATCACGAAAGACGGGGATCTCGATATCCTTGCCGGGCCGTCCGTGGAATATGAAGTCAAATCGATAAGCCTTTTCGATCGGAGTGACATGAATCGACAAACTTCTCTGTGGAGCTTTCGGGTCAATATGTGGAACCCCGGGTTGCTTGTCCGGCCAGAGCAGGCGTCGGGGAGATACTTTGCGACTCTTGCGTTCCGCATCGCTCGGAACAACCTGCACCAGCACTCTGACAATGTCGAGCAGATCCAGAGCGCGGGTGTAGAGCCGTACTTCGATCCACCCTCGAGACATTCCGTCGCGACCTAGGGGTTTCACAACGAGATGGAAGAGTGCGGAATCGCTATCCGAATTGTAGGGCCAAGTTATTTTCGCGAACGATTCTTTGATTTCAAGCGCTGGCCATTGCGGATCGGGCTTGGCAAGAACGTAGATTGGCAGATCCTCTTTGTCTTGGCGAGGGTTTTCCACGCTGCGGGGGGCCTTGGTCTGTGCATCGATTCCACGGCGCTTCAGGCGAATTGCGACTTCAAGGGTGTACTGCTTTCCGGCAGCGAGGGGCACTTCATCTGTAAGTGGAGTGAGTGCTGCAAGGTCGTCGCTCGAGTAAAGATATTCCTCGTAGATCGTCACGTCGGTGAAACGTTGCGGCTCTGGCGGAGCTGGTGGTCCGGGCCCTTTGGGCGACTCGCCCGAGCCGGATATCTTAGGCACGTCCGGGGGTTCCGGCGGCTTCGCTGTCCCGGATCTCGTGGTGGGAGTCTCTGCTGGCCGATAGCCCAGGCTTCTTTCTTCGTAGAAATATTTCCCGGAGCTCGCACTGCTCTCGCCAGAGGCATAGCTTGCCACCGTGCTCACCTCGCGCACTTCACTGATGAGCGCCTCGGTGGTCAGCCTCGATCGTGATGACGCCGTCCTTGCCTACCTTCTTCATCGCTTCGGCAATAATCCGGCCGATAGCCTCATCGTTGTTGGCGCTGATGGTGCCGACTTGCGCGATCATATCCCCAGAGATGGGAGTGGAAAGCTTGTCGAGATGTCCCCTGCCTCGCAAGCCGGTCTTGTAGTCAACATCGCCCACGATGACGGCAATCGCCTTCTCGATCCCCCGCTTTACCGCCATCGGATTCGCGCCGGCGGCGACGGTCCTGACGCCTTCGCGAAAGATCGCTTGGGCGAGAACGGTTGCGGTGGTAGTGCCGTCGCCAGCTGCGTCCGAGGTTTTGGAAGCGACCTCGCGCACCATCTGGAGGCCCATGTTCTCGCGTGAGTCTGTCAGTTCAATCTCTCTTGCCACGGTCACGCCGTCCTTGGTGATAGTCGGCGAGCCAAATTTCCTCTCAATGACCACATTGCGGCCCTTGGGGCCGAGCGTGACTTTTACGGTGTCAGCGAGAAAGTTGACCCCGCGGAGAATTGCTGCGCGCGAGTCGCCACCGTATGTGACCTCTTTAGCCATGGATACCAGCCAGGGAGAAATCTAGAGCGCGCAGGGAAAGTGGAGAAATAGTATGTCAAGAGTACCTAACAACTCAAGCTCAATCTGGTCTACCTAACCTGGTCTACGCAGGACGCCTATCCTTAATTTCGCGCTCAGCCACCTCGCAAGATCGACAACGATTCTTACTAGAGGCCATTGGCCATTTCATAATGAACCGAAGGAGTTAATACTGCGTATCTCCCAGGGGCTAAACCCCGCTCCTTTATCTTGAGGGGTGCGGCTTCAGCCGCAGCCTGCGAAGCTGTTCCCTTCTCAAAACGATTTATGAGATGGCCACTAGTTGCGAGTTACTGCGGTATCGAGCTGCGAAGTCGGGGGGTGAATGATCGGACCGGTCCCGAGCCGAGCGACAGCGCGACCATAGAGAGTGTACGCAAGTCCCAGCGGATTGCGCAGTTGATTGAGGAAGTGGCGTCGCGACTTCCAAAGAGCCGTACCTATATCGTCGCCGCCGAATAGGGCGTTGAACACCTCTTCCGCAAACGCACTGGCGAATACCGCAGTCATCGGACATTCGGTGCCGACAACGGCCGATGCATTGTGATCGAGAAACACGCGCACGAGCCCGCTGGACATCGAGGGAAACAGGTCGGCCGATTGGCACATATTGAGGAAAACAATCGGACGTCGCCGCTCGAAGAAGTTCTGCCGCTTGAGTCTGTTTTCCGTGATCTCGGCTCCTCCGATGTATATCCATGCCTCGTCGCGCATTTTTGCCGTCAGCACGAGCAGGGTCTCCAGTGCCTGGCGCTCAGGCGTGTCAGGTTTCAGATCTTCAATGCGTTCCTGCATTAGTTTGACGCCGTCACGGCGCAAGATGTTGGAACCGGCAGGAGCATAGCCATGGCAGTAGCAGTAAAGCAAATGCGCCGAAGGCGTACGGCTTAATTCTTGAAACAGCGTTTTCTCATCGCTGATCGGCTGAGTCACGAGTAGCTTTTCATGGGCGTTCGCCTGGTATTTCTGGAGCAAGGTCTCCTGCTCCTGCGAGTTTCCGAAGCCCGAGTCGAGTACGAACGCGATATTGATCGGCTCGTCGGTTAGCAAATCGTTCTTTGGACCATCGATCACCTGCTCAAATTGGTAGCGGGCACCCCAGAATTGGAGCGGGTCCACCGGCTTCGAATCGGCGACGGGAGGATGGAGGATGCTCCACGGAAAGATGAAATCGCGAGGACTTTTGGTGATTTGTATGAGGGCACCTTCCTTTAGCTCCATCTCCTTGAGGAGTTCTCCGATGGTCTCCGAAGCCCCCTCTCTAGCAGCGTAGCGCGCCCCGAACAACAGGGTCCAAGCCTGCATGCCGAGTTCCCGAAGACTCGTGAGGTGTTTGTCGAAGGTAGTACGTGTGACCGTGAGACTGTCGGCATAGTTAGTGATGACCAGATCTGTCCAGAAATCCCGGATTCTCACCAGGAGATCCTCGATGTCTTTGGTGGTCATCGTGGTAATGCCCGGAATAGAAACGGAATTGCTCCCATCATTGCGAAGAAACTTGAACAACAAGCGATACCCTTGGGTCGAGGAGTCGAACGACACGTCAATATTGAGAGCGCGCGGGGGTGAGTGGGGGTCAAACTTGGGAGAGCCCTGATTTTTGCAGGGCCAGGAGAGGCTGCGAGCCGGCACCTCGGGCACGCGTAGTCCGCTCCCTTCAGGAACGATCGCCACCGTCAGGTCGACAATATCGAGCAGGTCAAGCGCGCGATCATAGAGCCGAATCTCAATTGTGCCTTGCGATATCCGCGTGCCTGTCTCGACCGGCTTCACTTCCAGACGGAAGAATGCGGATTCGCTATCCGCGTCATAGGGCCACTTCATTCTGGCGAAAGACTCTTTGATTTCAATGCCCGACCATTGCGCCTCAGCCAACACAAAAATCGTGAGATCTTCTTTGTCTTGGCGGGGATTGTCCACGGCCGGAGCGTCAAGCTGCGCGTCGATTCCAGTTCGTTTCCGCCTGACGGCCACTTCCAGGGTATAGGGTTGTCCCGCAACCAAAGGAAGCTGATCAGAGAGTCGCGCCTCTTTGGAGAGATCGTCGTTGCGGTACAGCCCGCCTTCGTAGATTGTGAGGTCGGTGAATCGTTGGGGCTCGACGCTGGATGCTATGAAGCTTTCAGCCTGAGAAGCAGTCGACTCTTCGAGCGCCGTCTCAGCCTGGAAAAGCAGCATCTGACGCTCTCTCACCTTTGCTATAAGTTCGGGCAGGTCCTCCGCACCCCGTGGCACCGGCCCAGTGATGTTAGCCCTGGTGTCAGGCGAATGGAGACGCGACAGGTACTCAAACACTCCCGGGCGGTCGCGAAGCAACTCGGAAACGTCATCCGGAGTTAGTGTCCGGTAGTCGAGTGTGTAATCGGAACTTCCAGAGGGGAGGTGTACGTGTGTCAGTGCGGGAAGAACTTCTCGAAGTGCCCAAGCCGCAGTTCGTTTGACTCCCGCATTGTCTGAAAGAAGGCTTTTCATCAAAGCAGGGACTTCTGCTTCGCCAAATAAAAGGACCCACGGGACATGAGCAGTTATGGGGCTATGCTCGTCGCTCACAGCCATCAGCAAAGTGTCCACTCTCGCAGCAGGGTCCGGGAGGACGGCCCAAAGTGCCGCCGCTGCCGCCATTCTCACTCCTTCGCTTGGATCTGCGAGAGCCGAGATTAAAGCAAAAGTGGCCGATCTCGCCTCCGCACGCATGTTTCCGAGGGCGCGGGCGGCACACCAACGCACGTGTTCGCGTGCATGCCTTAGAGCGGCGACTAGCTGCGACACCGCGCCCATTTGGGCCAAGGCACAGCATACGGTGCTGCTAACCGTGTCGCGAGGCGGCAAACCGACTCCGTACATCCTGCGAAACGTATCATCGAGTTCCCGGGGTCGCAGAAACGGTACATCGTGCTCCTGCTCATCGAGCAAGTTAACGAGCGACGAAATCGCGCCGGGTCCAATCTCCCTGAGGGCTCGTACCACCTTCAATGTCAGTTCGCCGTCATGGTCATGAGTAAGTTCAATAAGTGGTTTGATTGCTGGAGCTGCCGTTCCCTTCATTTCCGCCAATACCCTGATAGCAGCACCTCGAATACGATCATCATTCAAGGAACTAATAAGTGCGGGAACCGCCGGACTGCCAATACTCACAAGCGACGCGATGGCGTTATATCGAATATCTTGATTGTCGTCCGCCAGATGCGCAACCAGTGTTCCTACGGGAGGAGGGGATAGTCTGGCCACACGCGGGAGAGCATCGGTGGCGCTCTTCCGAATCCTGGCGTCCGGATCTCTCAGCGCCATAAGCAGTGCGTTCGCCTCGGGATCTACTTGCAAGATAGCGATTCGCGCCGCTCGGCGTACCCCCCCATCCTGGTCCGCCAAGCTCTTGAGCAGGTCCGGTATGGCGGCGGCCCCCATCTGCCCGATTCTTCCGACCGCCATGACGGCATCCCTGCGAACGTCCCGGTCGGCGTGTTGCAGCAGCGGTATGAGCTCCGGCACAGCAAGCTGCGCCCTACTACCCAGTGCGACGAGCGCTTCGATCTCATGCAAACGCGTCGCGCGGTCGGGGTCAGTGAACCGCTGGACGATCCGCGATATACGGTCTTGGTCCTCCTTATCCTTCGAAGCCGACAGGGATTGTCCATCAGGCGGGATTGCCTCTTGCGCCGTAGTGCGACGGATGCTCTTGAAAAGCCGATGCCAATCCAAGGTGCTCTCGCTCGCTTCTCAGATTTTGGACAAGTATGACATGGATCGACGTCTGGGAATGTTTCGCGAGCACGGGCGTGAAGACACCAAATGGCGCCATGCTGGCATTTGTTCCAAAAGATGGTGAACCTGATCGGGATCGCGAATGACCTCTTCCATGCCAGGGAACTGGAAAATATGTAACTCATGGAGGGCAAAAGGCCACAAAATGCGCTGAAAAAACCGGGAAAATCGCCTCGTTTTGACACCAAGTTTTGGCAATAAATCACTTGACTCATCCACGGCCCCAGAAGTCATGGGATTAACCTTTCTAACTCTTGACCGATATACAAGATCACGGCGGAACATAACTTAAACAATGCCGGGGCTTCCTCCAGAGTGACATTTTGGTCGGGGTGGATATAGGTGTTTCTATCCATATCTCGAATCTCATCCAATCGAGACGTGATTTTCTTGGGTGCTCCCGCTACCGCTAATTGTTCTACATAGATTTTCCAGTCTTTCTTCTTGTGTTGCCAAGGATGACCAACCAAGGTCTCGTGGTAGTGGAGAAGTAGCGCCTCGGTTCCACGGCAGACGTGAAAAGCACATGCTGTCGGAAGTTCAAACGCCAAGGCCCGCGCAGCCTCTCTGAAATCGAAAAGCATTTGTTTGGGTAGCCGACTACGAATCTTTTCAGGAAACTCCTCCTCCGGCTTTTCTAGTAACAGTTTAGTGTCGTACAGTCCTTTCGCTGTTACGATAAACACCCCCAAATTCGCTTCCTCCCGCTCAAATGCCTGCATGAACAGTTCACGCAAAATGTGGAGCGCGCGCATGTCCTCTTGGTTAAATTTTTGGGAAGGGTCGAATCCTGGGCCAGCGGTCAGCCATCGGTTGACGAAGTTTAATAATGCCCTCGCTGCATCTCTTGTTGCCGGGAGTGGTACGTCTTTACATTCCCAATCAAATTGGGCAAGCCACTGCTGCGGACGAATCATGGACATGATAGCTTCGCCCAATTCCATGCCTATCCTCAGCGCGTGCAGGTCTTCCAGCCCCTCGCCCAAATGGTAGAAGACGTTAAGCCTAGTCTTTTTCAACGAAGAATCCTTTAGGGGAACAAATCACGGCCCCCAATAATTTGGAGGGTACACCCTCTTAGGCACCTGCACGGGAAATTACCTGTTCTTTCCCGGCGCAAATTGACCTCTTGCCCACCTACTCTCATAGATGAGTCAAGTCAATTGTTGCCCAAATTTGATACCAAACTTTGGGCCAAGGGCTGATAGTGGCGGATCAGCCCAGTTCCTTCCAAACAAGAGGGCCTGTAGGGATCGTAAACGGGGGCAGCAATCCTGAGAACAACATGGATTCTTGCAGTGCTCACTGCTGCATTGCTCCATCGTAGGTAAGGTCTCCACACTCACCCGGGCCTCAGATGCCTTCCTGGTGAGAACGGTATCTAACTGCGAAGCGGGTTTCGCCGTTCCGCTCGACAAGAATCTTTAAGGGCCGCCTATTCTTGAAGGTGGTGAGACAGCATACCCCCGAATGTTGCGCCAGCGATTCGAGACGATGATTTCTCAGCCAGCGCTGCGTTGCGCGCCCATGCTCGCAGTGGCATATGGCTGAGAGGTGCGAGCTTTCAGCCGCGCAACACCTTCCTGCACGCCGCCGCGCGCGTGGTGAGCCTGACCGCCAGCCGGTGAATCAAAGGGTGGGTGAGTCCTTCCTCGGTCATCCGCCGGTCGATCTCCGGAACGTGCTCGGCCAATTGCCTTGCCATATCATCGACTCGCCTAACGAGTTCGTCCGCATCGACCCGCAGTTCTTCGGCCTGTTTCCGCCAGTGACGGAGCTGGATATTACGGAAGCGATATTCCCCACCGAGTTTCATGGATAGTTTCACGCGTTGAAAATCGATCTGGCTGTAGGGGAATATACTCGCCAAATCGTACAGAGGAGCGAGACGCACGCGCCCTCCCGCGCCGATGAGCAGAGCGTAGTTTTTAGCATGGGCGTCGGTGCCGATGATTATCCAGTTGAAGGCAATAGCATCGAGGAAGGTGCGAACATCCTCGGCTGCGTTGCCGGAGTATGTTCTCAGAAGTTCGACGATATCGCGGATACCCGGTCCGCCTTCATTTTGATATTTGCGGGTTGGCGGAATGCTTAGAGCCTGACAGATATCTTCTTGGTGGACCCGGCGCAAACCGGCAGCGGTGCGAATGCGATCGTACCGTTCCACGACGATGGCGACCTCATCCTCAAAATGCATGATCCTTGAATCGACGACGGGTAGCCCGACGGCGCGTGCCAGTTCGAGACAGAAATGCTCGTTCTCGGCGTGTCCTGCGAACTGGCCGGACGGGGGCTTCAGAATGTGAGTGGTCGGCACCCGTCCGGAAGGCACGCCCCACCGCCCATTCTCAAGGAGGAGGGCAGTTTTCGGCTGTGCGCCCGCGAGGCTGAACTGGCCGGTATCGCGCGGGATGCGCCAGGCGGAATGGTCCTCGCGCAAGGCGCGCAGGCGTTGCGCGATGCCGGCCTCATCGAGCCATTCGATTTCAGGCGGGGCCGCGCCCGTGATGACTGCGAGCCGTTCGGGACGGACAAACTGCACCGCGCCCGCGCAGTCCTCCCCGACGGCGCTGATCAGGCTGAAAGCGTTTCGCGCCGAGACATGGAATTTCTTGGCCCATTGATCGAGCACCATCTGGTTGTCGGGAAGCAAGCCCCAGAGGAACGGATCGATCCTGGCGTGGCCGTGCTTCGCGAGAGCCAGAGGCATGGAGATCGAAAGCGGATACGCGTTCTCGGTCGTGCGCCACTCTTCGTTATATGTAAAGGTCAGCCGTGCCCGCTTGTCACGGACGATGCGTCCCGTTTCTCTCCCGTCCAGAATGGCGATCAATTCCGCGGTCATTCTCGTTTCTCACGCGCGGAAGCGATAATGGAGTCAATATCGACCGGAGGCGGGCCGGTCTGCTTCTTTGTTTTTCCCTGATCGTCGGCTGCCAGATTGATGCCAAGAGCCTCGACCGTCCGCAAGACGAGGGATATTGGGGCGCGGGGCTTGCCCTTCTCCACGTCGACGATCCATTGCCGGCTGACGCCTACCTGGGTCGCGAGGGTTTTCTGGTCGAGACCGAGCTTCATCCGACGGTCGCGTATGACGGCTCCGAGGTCGATTGGTGTTCTAATCCGCATGCTGCCTCCCAATGTCAGCGTTCGACGACATTGTAGCAATGTCAGCGATCGGCGACAAGCATAAAAGTCGGCGATCGGCGACATGCCAGAATGTCAGCGAGCGCTGACATTCGACGCTAATTTTTTAAGTCTTGACATTGTCAGACCTTTTTTGCTACGATCCTGACATTCGGAGGAGCCTCATGAGTGATGGCCCCCATAAAAGCCTGCCGATGCTGCCCGGATGGAAGCGGGTGGCGAAGTGCGGGGACAACATTGCCTTCGCGCCCGAAGAGATCGGCAAAGCCATCGTCCACGCCCTGAAGCAGGATTGCAATCACGAAATAGGCCCGGACTTCCTCCTGTCCATCCGCGGTATTTTTAAGGATCACGAATCTCTTTTGTTCAAAGACCGGATGGCCCCGCAGTTGGACGGTCTCCGCGAGACCGCCGGGCAGGGCATGGGACGCATCGTGCTGGAGCATGCAATCGAAGCAGCCGAGCGCGGGAAAACCGGGAATGACGGCTTGGAGGAAGCGATGACGAACGCTCTCACGGATCGCGCAGCACGGGGAAACCGGCAGGTCGAGGAACACTATTGTCGCAAATCAACAGCGCCGCGCGCTCAAAAGGTTCGGGAAAGGATCGAAGAAGGCATAAGGACCGCGCCGATCAAAGATCTGGCGCGGCAGATTCTAAAACTCGATCCCCGGCCATCTTCTTCTCCAAAGCTGAAAAACAGGGGCTTGGACGACGGAGTGAAAATCTGATGCCCGAAATCAAACCCACGTCCATGACATTGCCCTCGATCAGTATCGCCGTAGTTGAGAAGGAAGGGCGCTCGCGGAAAGGCTGGATTCGCTGCGAAGAGGGCGAGAACATTGCTTTCTCGACAGCTCACCTTGAGACCTATTGTCTTGCGCAGTGGGAGCCCATCATCTACGACGCCTTGCTTTTAGCAGCCGCCGTTGAAATTGCCGATCGCACCCTTCATCGCCCCGCGCTCAGATGGGAACGAGAGATGGAAATATGCTTGCCCGTTCACGATCCTGATCGCTGGACCGACGGGCGGGTCACAGAAGCCCTGCGCGGCACACTCAATTTTCTGACGGGTGACCGCTGGCACATTACTTTTGTCAAACGCCGCCGACCAGCTGAATCACCAGCCCAGGGCGTCTTCAACCTCCCCGAAGGACTGGCGGCGGTCATTCCTTTCAGCGACGGACTCGACTCCAGGATTGTCGCAGGCCTGATGCGTCGCGAATTGGGCAAGAAGCTCGTTAGCGTACGCCTGGGCTCGAAAACTTCGGACACAACCGGCCCCCGGCGACGACAGCCCTTTACCTCAGTGCCTTACAGCGTTCGTCCCGTTACGCGGGATTTTGTGGAATCAAGCGTGCGATCTCGAGGATTTAAATTCGCGTTGATCAGCGGACTCGCTGCCTATCTGGCAAAGGCCGGTCAGATCATTATTCCAGAGAGCGGACAGGGCGCTCTGGGACCCGCGCTGGTTACGGTAGGGCAGGCGTATGAGGATTATCGCAGTCATCCTCTCTTTACCGAGCGAATGGAGAAATTTCTCGCGGCGCTGCTCGGCCACCAAGTTCTATTTCAATTTCCCCGGCTGTGGTTCACCAAAAGCGAGACACTAGCTAAGTACATTAGCGAGTGCGGTGGCGAGGCGGCCTGGCAGGACACGTGGTCGTGCTGGCAGCAAACGCGGCAGGTCAGCGTCGACAAGAAGAAACGCCAATGCGGCATCTGCGCCGCCTGCATGCTGCGGCGCATGAGCATACATGCCGCGGGACTGAGCGAACCAAAGCAGACTTATGTCTGGGAAGACCTTTCGGCCCGCAAGTTCGACGCTGGCGCCGCCGCTTCCTTTCCTCGGAAAAAGATCACCGGCAAACTCCGACAATACGCAATTGCGGGTTCGCTGCACCTTGATCATCTCGCGGGGCTGCAAGCTTCTGCCGCGAATGTTCACGCGCTCAATCTCACCGTCCATCAACTAAGCCGCTCACTAAACATGAAGGAGGCCGATCTCCGGCCCAAGCTCGACCGCATGCTCGTACAGCACGGACAGGAATGGAAATCCTTCATGCAGTCCCTTGGACGCAATTCATTTATCGCCGAATGGGTTCCAGCCAGCCTATGACGCCTCTCGAACAGCTAAATCCCGTTGAACTTGGCGAGCGCCTGAGGATTGCCCGCGAAGCCGTCGATATTAACCAGCTGAGGGCCGCCTCAGCGATTGACGTGGCGCGCACCACCATCGTCGCGATCGAGCAGGGTCAGCGACGTGTCCGGATGCCCGAGCTGCAGCGACTGGCCAAATTATACGGCACCTCGGTCAACGCATTGCTTCGGCAAGAGGCGATTCAGGTTGATCTCGCGCCGCGTTTTCGCAAGCTCGCGGGCGCCGGCGACGACGCTGTCGACGCGGCCGCGAAGCTCCTGGCCGATCTCGCAAAGGCTGAAGTCGAACTTGAGAATCTGCTGGGAGTCAAACGTGTGTTGAACCTTCCGCCGGAGCGCCCGATTTTGCCGGGCGATGTGCGGGCTCAGGCCGAACTTGACGCGATGGAACTGCGCCAGCGCCTTGGCATGGGCATCAGCCCCGTTCCGGACATCGTCACGCTGCTCGAATTGGAGATGGGGGTCCGCATCTATGTAAGAAGGTTCGACAGCAAGATCTCCGGTCTCTTCGCGTATGAAGAGGCTTTGGGACCGTGCATCCTTCTGAACGCAAATCATCCGCGCCACCGCCGCACCCAGTCCGCCGCGCATGAGTGCGGCCACTTCGTTTCAACGCGGCGGGAGCCAGAAATCCTGCGAAATCACGAGTCGGAGAATTCCCGCGAAGAACGCTATGCCAATTCCTTCGGCCGCGCGTTCCTGACACCTGTGCGGGCCGTGATGCAGAAATTTCAAGACGTAATGGCAGGATCTGATCGACTAACGCGCCGGCATGTGATAGTTCTCGCGCATTTCTTCGGCGTCTCGCGGGAAGCAATGGTCCGACGACTCGAAGAGTTGGGTCTGACGAAAAAAGGAACCTGGGACTGGTTTCAATCGAACGGCGGCATCACCGACGAGCACGCACGGCAGGTGCTTGGCGACCTGTCAGTTGCCGATGGGCAAAAGGCCGATGCGGATCGTCCAACCACACTTCGGTTAAACCTGCTGGCGGCGGAGAGCTACAGACGAGGATTGCTCAGCGAGGGACAACTCGCGCGTCTTCTGCGCCTCGACCGGATAGAGCTGCGCGAGATTCTGGATGTAGCGGATGCGGAAGGGAGCGACGTTGATGGGATTGCCAACGCCCTTGATTGATCCCGCCGCCATTGTCGCTGCCGATGCGAGCACGGTCATTAACTTGAACGCGACCGGTTGCGCGCGGGAAGTCATTCAAGCGATGCCCAATAAGGTGGTGGTGCTGGATGCCGTCGCGAGCGAGTTACACGAAGGGCGGCGGCGGGGACGGCGTGATGCGGACTTGCTCGGCGAACTCGTGGCCGCCCCCGTGGTCGAAGTGGTTGAGCTTGACGATTCTTCCTGGATTCATTTCGAGAAGCTCGTTGTCGGAGCGGCTGCGCTGACGCTGGATGACGGTGAAGCAGCGACGATTGCCTACGCTTATAGCCAACATGCGCTCGCCATCATCGACGAACGCAAAGCCGCGCGCCTGTGCGCCGAAATGTACCCTTCGCTGCGGGTCGGCTCCACCGTCGACATCCTCGCGCATCCGTCCGTACAGCAACGCCTGGGCAAAGAGATGTTGGCTGACGCTGTTTTCAACGCCCTACAAAACGGGCGGATGAGAGTTTTTCCGCAGAATGTCGAATGGGTCATCAGTCTCATCGGCCGGGAGCGGGCGGCCGGGTGCGCTAGTTTGCCGAATTCGATTCGCAAGGCCGGGCGATCTGAAACGAGAGCCGGACGCCGGAGCGCCGTTTGATGCATTGTTTGCTCCGCGTGCGCGGTCATGTACTGGTTTGCTGGTGCCGTCGATGGTGAGCGAATGACGAGACACAGATACTTGGATATGCCAGCCCTGACTACGGGACCGATGGCGCATGCCCTGGGGCGCTACTGGCACGTCATCAGGCCTGCTGTTTCCCAGAACATCGTCGCAGCCGCGGAAGTGAATGTTTCACCTCGGCGGAAGGAGCCGCTGTACACGCTGGCAAGCGGTGAAAAAATCATTGTCACCGAACGGATGCAGATCAAGGAGCGGGCGGCGGAAGCCGACGGCGTATTGCGACTGAGCGAGGACGGCAAGGCATCGTGGATTTGGCACAGGGCGGTTGAGGGCTTTTCTGCCGAAATCCAGGCAAAAGGATGGCACCAAGTTGCAAAAGACATTAACCGCGGTTGGGAGGGGCAATTCACCTACCGCAGTGAAGTGCGGGATCAGCAAGGCAACATCACACAGAGTGGCTTGCGCCCCCCCCAGATCGGCGGACTTCATGCGATTGGAATGCATTGGAGCCTGTATGAGCAACCGGCAACGATTGTCATGCCCACCGGCACCGGCAAAACCGAGACGATGCTGGCAACGCTTGTCGCCTTCGGTGGCGGCTGCCTTTTGGTCGTCGTGCCATCTCAGGTTCTCCGCGATCAAACGGCCCGGAAATTCGCCACTCTCGGGTTGCTGCGCATGCTCGGTAATGTGACGGATGGCGCGCGAAATCCCATTGTCGGCGTGATCACAAAGCGACCGACGTCCGAAGCGGATTTGGACATGTTCGAAAAATGCAACGTCGTGATCAGCACGATGGCCGCAATAGGAGAGGGAGATGCCGCTGCCTGGGGAAAACAGATCGCGGAGCGCATCGAAACACTGATCGTCGACGAGGCTCACCATATCGGTGCTGACGGATGGTCGGCTTTCCGGGAACATTTCGCGCGCCGCCGGGTTCTGCAGTTCACGGCGACGCCATTCAGGCGTGACGGAAAACTGGTTGACGGGAAAGTTATCTATAATTATCCGCTTCACCTTGCCCAGCGAGACGGATATTTCAAGAAAATAACGTTCGAGCCCGTCTACGAGATCGATGACGACATCGCCGACAGGACGATTGCAGCGGCGGCGGTCGAGAGACTGAGAGCCGATATAGCCTCCGGTCTGAACCACAGGCTCATGGCCCGTTGCGCCAATATCGAACGCGCACGCACAGTGCACGAAATCTACAATCGCATCGCAGCGGACCTTCAGCCCGTGCTGGTGCATTCCGAAGCTGAAGCAAGCAACGAAGCTCTTGAGGACATAAAGTCAGGACGAAGTCGCATCGTCGTGTGCGTAAACATGCTCGGCGAAGGATTCGACCTGCCGGAATTGAAAGTCGCGGCGGTTCATGACACCCACAAGAGCCTGGCCGTGCTGCTGCAGTTTACCGGTCGTTTCACGCGCAGTGCAGGCTCCAACATCGGTAATGCCACGGTCATCGCCAACATTGCAGACACCGCCGTATCATCCGCACTGGAGCGTCTCTACAGCGAGGATGCGGATTGGAACCAATTGCTAAGCGAGCTGAGTTCAGAAGCCGCGAAAGCGCATGCCGAGCTGATCGATTTTCTGAGCGCGTCGCAAAGACTCGACGAAGCTGGCGAAGGAGACAGTGCTGAGGTTTCCCATCACCTGCTTCGCCCGACCTTGAGCACAGTGGTGTACGACTCTCCGGCATTCAGGCCCAAACGGTTTTTTGAAGGGCTGCCATCGAATGTAAGAGTGCATCGTGTATGGCTCCACAGCGTGTCGAATACCCTCTATTTCGTAACGCGCACGGAGCCAGCTATCCAATGGACCCGTTCGCGCGAGTTGCGGGACCGTCAATGGGACTTGTTCATTCTGCACTGGGACCCCAAACGGAAATTGCTCTATTTGTCCTCTAGCGATCGAAGCTCGATGCATGAGCAAGTTGCTAAGGCCGTGGGCGCCACGGCACTTATCTCCGGTGACATCATTTTCCGCGTCCTCGGCAAAATCAACCGGCTGGTTTTCCAAAATGTCGGTGTGCGCAAACACGGGCGCCGCAATCTGAGCTACGCGCTTTACACCGGCGCTGATGTAGCGGAGGCTCTCAGCATTTCAGAGCGAGCAGGATCGGTTAAATCGAACTTGAGCGGAATGGGATGGGAAGGCGGCCGCATGGTGACCATCGGATGCTCCTACAAGGGCCGCGTCTGGTCGCGTGAGGTCGGAACGGTTCCCGAATTCGTCAACTGGTGCGCAGCTGTGGGCGCGAAATTACAGGACGATTCGATCAATACCGCACAAATCATCGCGAATGTCCTGATCCCGGAAGAGATAACCACCCTGCCAGACAAGAAGATTCTCAGCATGGAGTGGCCTTTCGAGCTTTTGCGCCAATCGGAGGAGAGAGTGACGCTCGCGCGCAACGGCGAGGAACTCCCCATGTCGCTGTTCAATATTGAATTGCTGGGCAGCGATGTCACCGGAAGCACCATTGACTTCCGCGTGGCGTCAACAGACGAAACAGTGTGGGGAGATTTCCGGCTCACGATTGGCGGCGATGACGGATTTCGGGTCACGCGCTCTTCCGCCGCGGCAATAACCATCCGCGTCGGTGCCATCGAAAACACAGTGGAAGGATGGCTTTCCAGCTACCCTCCGATGGTTCGATTCGTCGATCTGTCGGAGCTCGACGGAAACCTGCTGATTCGACCTCAACACGCGCAGGAACTCGTGTTTCCTCCTGAACGATTCGAGGTCTGGGATTGGCGTGATGTCGACGTGGAGAAGGAGTCGATCTGGAAAAACGGGCAAGTGCGCCGGGACTCCATTCAGTGGCGGGCGGCGCGGCATTTTATCGAAGGGGGATTCGATCTCGTCTTTGACGACGATTCTGCCGGAGAGGCCGCAGACCTTGTGTGCCTGAAGGAGGAGCCCGATCACATTCGCCTGGCATTGATCCATTGCAAATTTACGGACAGCGCCTCCGGTGTTCGAGTGGATGATGTTGTTGATGTCTGCTCGCAGGCTGTTCGTTCAGCGAAGTGGAAATGGAAATTCCGGGATCTCTGCCGTCACATTCTGGCGAGAGAAAAACGTCTGGCGAAGCCAGAACGGCCATCGCGCTTCCTGCACAGCGAAGCGGGGACGCTGAACAAATTTATGAAGGTGAGCCGGTTCAAGGAAATCCGCCCCGAAGTGATAATTGTGCAACCAGGTTTATCGCGGGAACGACACAATCCTGACCAAATCGCGATTTTAGCTTCTGCTTACAGTTATCTAAAGGAAACGATAGGGGTCGATCTCGATGTCATTTGTGCGGCGTAGCGTTCCGCAGAATCCGCACATCACCTTTGTCGCCGACTTCACACCACCAGATACTGCCGGACCGTAAGCAAAGACGAATTCGCTTTTCACCATAGCAGTTTAGGCCCGAAAGACGATTATCGGGACCGTTGAGTTCAATTATGTCCTGACGCTCTTTTCGCGGGATGCGGTGGAGCGCTTCAGCGCTGCGGTTATGATTCCCATACCGGAGTCTTCTTTTCGGGCGTGGAACTAGAACCGTCGACGCGCGCACGAACCTCTCGGCTCAACACCATCCCAAACGGGAGTAGACTGGCGGCACCAGACTCTCGAAGGTCTTGCTAAGCAGAAGAAAGTGTCCCTTGCGTGGGTGGTGCGTGATGCAGCGGAAAGGCGATGCTGGCAGGATCGCGGATGAAGTGGTTATTCATATCGGGGGGCTTGTCGGGTCGTCCGTGCACGTGACACTGGAAATCGAAGTTGAGATCCGCGCTGGCGCTCCCGATAACGTCGTGCGCACGGTCGCAGAGAACAGCAGCACACTGAAATTCACGGGCAACGGCGGATTTGAAACGGAGTAGGGGCGCTGATGGGGGAAATCCTTGATCGTGCGACGGCACCGCCGAGTGCTGCGAGTGCGGTTGTTATGCGGAGCAGTAGTCAATGCGACGCCCGCCGCACGGTAGTGTGGTGATTGCATGGAGATCACACCAGTTCAGGGAGTGCTCCTCTCAGAAGGTCTCGGCGTGCCGGTGATCAATGCGTTAGTGCCGAACGTGGATAACTATTCGGTGTTGCTATTGCAACCGCGTGGCCAGATCGAGGCGAGTGCTGCTGGGGTTTGGAATCGAGATCGCGGCCTTGCTCAAAGGCAATTTGGCCAGTTTCTGACCAATGCACAACAAACTGGGGCAGATCTAGTCATCACACCTGAGTACTCCATGCCTTGGGAAACGCTCGCCGGTGCGATCAAGGCGGGTAGGGTTCCTGGAGAAGGTAAGCTCTGGGCGCTCGGCTGCGAGAGCATTAAGTACAGCGATCTCGAAGCGATGAAGCACGATCTTGCTCCGTTCGCGACGGTAATCTTCGAACCGCTTCAGCAAGACGGTGCGCGATTCACTGACCCGCTTGCGTACGTGTTCTTGGCGCCGCCAGTGGAACCTGGGAGCGCAGCCAAGCTCATTGTCCTCGTTCAGTTGAAGACCCATCCGATGGGTGATGATGACCATTTCGAGATTAACGGTCTGCAGCGGGGCACGCGCATCTACCAATTTGGTGGTGGGGAAAGCTTGAAGCTCGTCTCGCTGATTTGTTCCGATGTTTTTGCGTTTCAGGATGCTGACGCTCTTGCCATCTACGACCGGGCCTTGGTTGTACACATTCAGCTCAACCCAAAACCGCGGCAGGACCAGTATCGCCGATATAGGGACCGCCTTCTGCAATATCAAGGCGATGCTACTGAACTTATCTGCCTGAATTGGGCCAGAGATGTACAAGAGTGGTGCGGTCAGAAGACGAAGCCTTGGCACAATATCTCAGGTTCAGCCTGGTACTTGAAACCCGACAAATTTGACGAGCGAGACGCGACTCTGTGCGATAACCACCGCAGAGGGCTGTATTACACTTGGCTTCGGCCGCTTCGTGCGCACGCGCTATTTTTCAATTATGAGCCTTCCACCTACCTGGTCGAAGCAACCAAAGTGGCCCACATTGGCGTCCCGGCAGCGGTTTCCAGGCGTGTGGGGCCAAAACTCACCAAGACGTATGTCTGGAACGACGCAACAACAGCTTGGGTGGAACAAGCAGCCGCGGAGGATGGGTTCTCCGCCATTGTCGGCGAGACGGGTAACGCCAAGGACGAAATCGAGCAGATCTCTGCCGGTAACCCGCTAGCGGTCGAACGTGTCCTTGCTCTGTGTGCTGGGGAAATTGGGCGTGGCGAAGATTGGCACAATGTCCGCAGCCTAGACTCATTCGTCATTGATGGGTCGGAAATCATTTATCGCTTGACATTTTGCCAAGACACAGACGAACAAGCGTCTGGGTTTAGAATCGCACGACTCAAGCGCTGTGGGCACTTGTGGGACATTTTGAAGACACCCGGTCAGCTGCCGAAAGCACTCGATGATCTGAACAACGGCTTTCACCTTGAATGGTCTCCGGCCTTCCCGCATCAGAACGCGAACACCGAGTCAGGCAAACGCGCGACTGTGATCTATCTCGGTGAGGAGGTCAACGGTATGCAGATCGAGGCGATTGCTAAGAAAGCCGCTGAATATCTTCACAGAGCGTATCGCAATACCGACGATAGTCTGTCGGCGAGGCAGCGCCTGGCTGTCTGGTTTCGCGCCAACGGAAACGTTCGTCTTTACGAACCCCATCGCTACGTCAAGATCGATCAGACGGGCGATACCTCTGAATTCGACATAGGGAGGGAAACATGACCTTAAGTATGGCGGAACTCCGCGAGCGTGTAGCCTCGCGTTTTTCTAACGTTGAGCAGGTGGAGGATTCGATCATCCGCTTCACGAGGAAGGCAGACGAGCTACCGTTTGCTGTGTACTACCTCGATGTGGGGCAAGATTTGCCAGGAAACGAAGAGACCCTGACGAAGTATCAAGATCGAGTAATCGGCAGCCACTATTTCCAAGGCCGGCAGAGTCTTCAATGGAGCAACTATCTGTACTTCATCACAAGCGGAGAGAAGTTGGCGCGCAGGGACGTTCGCAAGGCCAAGGAGCTGATTGAAGGTGATCGGACGTATGCCCGTAAGTTTGTGATTTCCGAAGAAGAGCTTGACTCGGTACTCGCACCGCAAGTCGTGGCACCGGCACGTGCCGTTCCCGGTATCAACGTTCTATCGGCGTGGATTGATCGCCTGACCGAAGCGGGCCTCGACAATGCCATCCTGAGCAATGACGACCTTCCAAAGCGGCTGGCACTAATCGAGTCTTCGTCTGCTAAACCGTCTGCCAAGCCGAAAGTACCAAGACGTACCGCTCAGATGCAGGCTCCGCCGTTTATTCGCTCGCTGGAACTGAAGAAGTTTCGAGAGTTTCCAGTACAGCGGACGTTCAACTTCGGCACGGTAAATTTAATCTTCGGCGCGAACGGTTCAGGAAAGACATCACTCCTTGAAGCTGTGGAGCTGTTCTATTGCGGCCGGAACAAGCGAAACCCGACGACAACGACGGCCTATGAACTCGTTGGCACGCTTGCGGATGGGCGGACCGAGAAAGCAACGAGCAGTCGTAGCAAGCAGACGTTCAGAGATCACAATCTCGCATGGTATGGGCAGCCCGAAATCAAGACCAATAATCTTTACTTGAGTTTCGCTCAGTTCAACTTTCTAGACACCGATGCGGCGGTAAGCTTGTCAGATTCCACGACGCGGATTGAGGACGACATATCCAAGTTGCTGGTGGGGCCTGATGCTTCGAAGACATGGCACAACATTGAACGTGTATACGAAGCTGTGTCGTCAGAGGTGCGGGGCTTACGTGTCCGGGAAGCGGAGACAAAGGAGGAACTTGCGGCGCTAGAGAAGCGGATCAAGGAAGCTAGCGAGGTACGACAAGAATCGGATTCAATTCGTGTTCGGCTTGAGGAAATGATTCTCCGAATTCGCTGGAGTCCTGTTCAAGGCGACAAGGAGGCATTCGCCGGTAAAGTCGTAGAGGTCCTATCGGAATTGGTAACACTAGCGCGGCAAGCGGCGGCCTTTGATTGGACGGAGGCACCCGTGTCGATTAATGGGCTTGCCAAGTACTGCAGAGAATCGAGGGTTACGAGCGAGAGGGCCGAAAAAGATATTAGCCGCTTGGACGTGCTGCTGAAGAACCAAAAGCGCCTGGAGGAGCGGGTCAGGCGAGATCGGGAAGCGTCAAGTCTCGCGGAGCAAGCGAAGGAGATGATCGAGGCAGGCATTCCTGACCGTGTTGCAGAACAAACCAAACAGCAGAGCGCGGTAGCAACGCATGTCGGATGGCTGGCCGGTCTGGATGTGGACGGTTTAGGTGTACTTTCGACGACCGATCTGGACATGAAGGTTGTCACATGCCATGAGGCCGCGGCTGCAAAGCGGTCTGCGGCAGAGATTTCGCTGAAAGCCGCAAGGGGCGAATACGCAAACTTCAGCAAGCTAAGGGATCAGTCTCTAAATCTTGCCCAGGAGCTCCGCCAAGTGGCTGCGAGAATTCTTCAAAGCAGCCCCACACCGGACGAGTGCCCACTCTGCCACAGCCAGTTTGAAAAGGGTGAACTGGTGAAGCATATCGACACGGGTGTCGATGAACACCTTGAGGTGCTGGGACAAAAGCTTCTCAGCCAATTGAGACAGCAAGAGGATGCTTTGCGCAGCGCAAATGCCGTCGAGAACGCGGCGGCCTGGCTGATGAAGTTTTGTGAGCGGGCAAGTGTGGCCAGCAGCCTGTCGGTTCGTGCGGCTTTGGCTAAGGTCGAAGATGCGAATCGGACGCTGGCAGAAAGTCGAGACCGGCTGGAAGTACTAAAGAGCGAGATTGCTACGCTTGAGGCGCGGGGATTCTTGGTAGGGAGACTGGAAGAGATTTCAGCTCGGTTGCACGAGCTGGGTTATCCGCTCTCTGAGGCATCGCGAGAGCCGGTCAATAAGCTTATATCAACCATAGCCACTCGGCTGGAGAGTTCATCTCAGACTCTTGAAACGGAAAAAAAGAAAACAACCGAGGTCCAGCAGACACTTGAAGCAAGTCTGGGTTCTGGGGGATCTGGTATTCAGGATTCCAGGGGCGTGTTATCGCGACTAAAGGAACGGCTCGCGGCGACAGACCGCCTTCGCGCGAAGCTGGGTGAATTCTCTTCGTCATTTCCTTGGCCCGGAGAGAAAGCCCTTGCGGAGTTGGCAGTTGAAGCCGAGTCGGTCCGCAAGGTTGCCACTGAGCTCCAGGGAGCTCTGGGCAGGGAGAAACAGGCGCGCGCCGCTCATGAGGGATCGATCAAGCGAAAGGAGCAGGTTGAACAACGGTTTTCTCAGTTGCGAGCGCGCACAAAGCGGCTGGCCGAGGCTCAGTCAGCTCTAGAAGATTTGCGAAGAGAGCAGTCCTTGAACAGTGCCATGGAGACGGCGGTCCAGCAGAATCGCGCCAACATTGAGAAGATTTTCACACGCATTCACGCACCCGCAGAGTTTCGGGGCCTTGGCTCCAGCTGGACAACGCTCCGACGCAAGCGAGATAACGAGGAAGCTCCGTTGAGCGAGATCAGCTCCGGGCAACGCGCGGCGTTTGCGTTGTCTATCTTTCTGGCGCAAAACGCCCAACTCAAGGTCGGGCCGCCTGTCGTTCTGATGGACGACCCGATCGCACATGTGGATGACCTGAATTCGTTGTCGTTTCTGGATTACTTGCGCGAAGTTGTGTTGACCGGCCAGCGGCAGATTTACTTCGCAACCGCGAGCGATAAAGTCGCGAGCCTGTTCGAACGGAAGTTTGATTTCTTGGGTTCGGAGGGTTTTCGAAGGTTCGATCTGCGGCGGGAGACACGGTCGGCACTACGACAGTAGGACGGGTCGCAGTCTCTTAGGCTCAGGATGACCGATTGCCGCTGGGGAATGACGGAGGTTGCTAACAAAGACTTGCGATTTGGCGGTGAACCTGAACGGCGCTGACCTCTGTTCAGCCTCCTCGGGACAATACTGGTAGTGCCTAGCTAGAGGTGCTATTCATCCACAATCAGAGCACCGAGATATAACTGCACCGGCAGTTCCAATTCAGAGGCAAAAGCGGCGCGTCGTTAATGTTATACGCCGCATCACTTTCGAGCCGACCGCATGTTTCACAAGCGAGAGCATCGATCCTTATTTTCTCAATACCCAGTCTTCTATAGTTATTTAGCTCGCTGACGGCTCGTGCTCTATCGACAATGAAGCGGGTATATATATCGAGAATCTCCTCTCGGCTCACGATTCCATTCTCTTTTGTATATTTGTTTAATGAGACGGGCAGCGTGAAGCTGTTAGTCTCACAACCTAATGACCCCAAGCAATTGGCAATATCTCCCGTGCATGCTGAGTAGCCGCGTGACGAATAATCGACAGATCGTAAAGCAACAAATGAAGACAGTTTCCTGCGAATGTCCTCGGTCACGCCGAACCCCTCAAAGCCGTGCTTCATTACATAATCAATGGTGTCACGAAATGTATCTTCAGTTCCCCAGTGTTCCTTCTCGTTCGGATATAATCTTCTCTTTAGTTCGTCGTAATAACCGTTTCTGATGAGATCAACATCCCTGGCGTATTCCTCTTGAGCTTTACGTTCCTCTGCATTCAACAGCTCTATGGCTTTTGGCGTAAACGCCCAGTACTGCTGCGTGAAATACTGTGCACACTCGGCTTCACTGATGTTGTCGACGATTCTGTTTACAAGATCACCTTTGTTACCTTTTGTTGACAGGCGATGCGCTTTCAGGAACTCTTTCAGCACAGGAACAGTGGAGCGTCGTAGACTGAACCGATAATCAGCAACAGTTAAATAGTTATCTGCGCATAACGTATCGAGTGTTGCGGGGCCGTCAATATTGTTGAAGGCACAAAACCAGCCCAATACAGGGGGGTCATTGACTGGCTTGCCCTCAAGCCTTCTTAAGAAGTCGAGTTGCACATCAGAAAGTTGTGGAGTCGAACGACGAGTGTCGCCACGGAACTTATTCCATAAGTCACTGACAAAAGCACTGGGTTGCCTCATTGGCAATCTCCTGATTGACTTCAAGCGGGATGTCCTTTGAGGCGGCACCTTCGTCTCGAACCAATGCGGGCGCGAGGACAAAGCTGCTCCGCGCTCGTAGTTTGGCAACTCGCTAGGCTCCCGTGGGCACTAGCAGACTGACCTGACCGATCTCTTGTACCAAGGAGAGTGAGAGTCTACATCACAGCTCTTGGCTGCGAAACGGGGTTTAGAGCACGCGCTGCGTGTTGTATTCAACCCGCCATTGCTCGATCAGAACCTGTGCCTCCTTCAGCGAGTAAGAGATTTCCCCATTCAAGCACTCGTCCCGCAACTTTCCATTGAAGCTCTCGCAGTACCCGTTCCCCCAGGGACTGCCGCGCTCGATATACGCGTTCGTGTTCCTATGGCAGGCTCCATTTGTTCGGGCTCTCAGCAACCACAAGCGGCCAGTAGTCAGGCAACCCCGTGCTGAACTCCGAATGGTAAGGGGTCCGTTTAGGGCCGTCTGACCCCACTTCGCCCCTGATTCTATTACGGAATAACTACAGCGAAAAGGCGGAAATTCCCGGCTTCACTCCACTTGCCGCGCTACGGGCGGACTTTCCCCAGCGCTGCAATCATGTGCCAAGAAGTTTCGCGAGGCTTGGAGGCTGTCTTGCGTATCACCGAGATTGTGCTGGTAAGCCGGGGCGTGGCGGCCCTCCTTTTCAAGCAGACTGTGACCAGCATCACTTGTGGCACAGCGACATACGACATAGCATTGATCGGATGAAGGCGCAGCAGATGCGGCGACTCAAGACACTGATATGGAGAAATCGGCATGAGATTTGTGCACACCGCTGACTGGCAGCTCGGCATGAAGGCGGCCCACGTCGGTAAGGCTGCTGAGAGAGTCCGCGCTGCTCGGCTTGAGGCGATCCGCAACATTCAACAGCTCGTAAGGGAAGAGAACGCCGACTTTGTCCTTATCGCTGGCGATACGTTCGAGGATCACGGCGTAAGCCGGAAGCTTGTCGGCGAAGTTGGTGACCTCCTCGCCGGTTTCGACTGCGGCGCTTATCTGATTCCTGGGAACCATGACCACTGGACGCTGGGAGGAGTTTGGGACCAGGCGCGTGAGCGCTGGAGCAAACGCGTTCACGTTCTCACTGAGGCGAAAGCGGTCGAGGTCAAAGGCGGGTGGTTATATCCGTGTCCTCTGACCCAGCGATGGTCGGACCAGGACCCCACCGAATGGATTCCTCAAGAGTCGGGCGACGGCATTCGAATTGGACTGGCGCACGGCAGCCTGAGATCTCCTCTCTGGGAGGGCCAACAAAACCACCCCATCGCCACTGATGCCGCCCAGCGGTCTGGACTGGACTACCTTGCACTGGGTGACTGGCACTCCGTGAAGGAGGTTCCAGGACGCGGCGGCGCCGTTAGAGTGGCCTATTGCGGCACGCCGGAGCCCACGAACTTCGGCGAACCTGATAGCGGATACGTGCTACTGGTTGACATCGAAACGCATGGATCGCGACCTCGTCTAGAAAAACGCAAGGTCAGCCAGCTCGATTGGTGGAACCTCCAGGCTGAAATACACGAAGCAGGCGATCTGGGGCGGCTGATCAAGACAATCAAGCAACGACCCAATCCGACCGGGACCCTGGTGAGGGTTCGATTGAGCGGGATGCTATTCGCCACTGAGGCGAAGCTTGTGGAAGAATTGCTGGAACTAGTCTCGAAACGCTTTCTTTACGGTCAGGTCGACGACAGCGCACTTATCCCCAATCCAAAGGATGACTCCTGGATTCACAACCTTCCGGAGGGGAGCATTCGGGACGCAGCTAAACGAATCAAGGGTATTGCCCACGACGACAAAGACCCCGTGGCCCGCAGAGCATTACTTCAGCTGTACCATCTGGCGAACGGAGAAACCGAATGATTCTACACCGACTCGAAGTCGGAGGATTTCGCTGTTTCTCGTCGAAAGTCGCGTTCTCTTTGGATCCTGAGCAGATTAATATCCTGCACGGGAAAAACGGCTCCGGCAAATCTTCATTACTGTGGGCTCTGATTCGTGGTCTTCTTGACACGCATAGGGCTGGTGGCAAGAGCGTCGAGGCTCTGCGGCCTTGGGGTACTGATTTGGGCCCAACCGTCGTTGTTGATTTCGAGCACGAGGGCAAGTGTTATCGGCTAGAGAAGAATTTCCTCGAAAACAGATCCGCGCACTTATCCGAGCAGCAAGGCAACAAATTGAAGCCCCTGGCCCACAATGAGAAGGCCGAGGAGCGGGTGCGCGAAATCCTGCTGTCTGAAGCACCGACGGTCGGGCTGACAAAGCCGGAAAAGTGGGGACTAGCGCGGGTGCTATGGTGCCCGCAGGAACACCTCTTTGTCGACGGCTTCGCCGGGCGCGTGCTCGGCAATATCCAGGAACTCCTGGGCAAACAGGCAATGAACCAAGATGCGGTGGCGCTGCAGAACCGGATCGAGAAGCTGTACCTGGAATATTGGACGTCGCAGGGAAAGCCCAAAGGCGGGAAGGACGCTCCATTTTGGATGAAGCGGCAGGGGGATCTGCCAAAGCTTGAGGAAGCGCTCGCAGACTCCACACGGGAACTTGAAGAACTGCACGCTGCGCAGGAGGCGGCCCAAACATTTCACGATGAGCGTGCCAAGACCCAGAGCCGGCTCGAAGAGTCTCAGAATGCGGTGGCAGAGTTGCAGGCTAGGGTCGCGGAATTTATGCCGCTCGTGGAGAAATGCGGCAAACTCAAGGCTCAGTGCGACGCCAAGCGGACTGAGGCGGGCGCGCTTGACGGCGTCATTAAGCAAATCGCTGAACTGAGGGGAAAGGAGGAATGCACCGGTGTTCGCCTTGCGGAATTGGACCAGGCTATTCGAGATTCGAGCCAGAAAGAAGACGGACTGCAGCGTCTTTTCGAGAAGGTGGAAGAAGTTCTAAAGTCACTTGAAGGCGGTGATCTTCAGGTTTCTTCGCTTGGACAGCTCCTCGAAGAAGCCGAAAAGTACAATGCCGGCCGACAGCAGCTTTTTGAAATGCAAAGCCGTCTCCAGCAAGTGTTACAGGCTGAAGAAGAAATCCAGAGGAACAAAGAGGATCTGAGCGGGTTGGTGGCCCCGGACGACGCAACATTGTCGACCTTGGATCAATTGGCCACTAAGCGGGTTCAGCTGCAGACTCAGCTCGATGGCGCGCTGTTGCATGTGCACCTGAAGCCGAGCACAGATCGTAGTATGGAGATTCTGCAGGGATTTCCTCTAGGCACACACCAACTCACGGTTGGCGGAGATGTTCACGTGAGTGGCTCCCCCGTCATCGAGCTAATGATCGAAGGCTTTGGGCTTATGGAGGTAACAGGGCCTGCCAGTTCTGCCGCGGAGCTTGAACAGAGGTTAGCTCAGGTCACGCGCCAGATTGGTGAGACTACGGCGCGATTTGGAACGGCGAACGTGGCTGAGCTCAAGAAACGCCATCAGCGGGCTGTCGTTCTGGAGGCTCAGACGACCGGGGTGGTGAAGGCCCGGCAACAACTGCTCGGAGGCCAGACGACAGAAACACTGCAAGAAGCCATTGCGCAACTGCGGCAACAAACGGCAACCACCGAAGAGAGTCACCCTTCTTGGAAGGACGGTCCGCCCGATGTCGCTGCTATCAGGCAGCAACTAGAGGGGGCAACTCAGACGTTTCAGCAGCGTCGCTCAGAAGCGAGAGACGAGTGGAAGAGGCTCCAATCGGAACTGGGAGCTGCCCGAACCGCCCGTGCCGCAAACGAGCGCGAGCGGGGGCAGCTGTCCAAACAGTCCGGAGAGAGCCGCGAGAGCCTTTTGCGCCTCCGTGCGGACGGTCTGTCCGACGTTGAGCGACTGCAGCGATTCAAGGATCTCTCTGTGGAGGCGGTTGGTTTGGATGAGCGGTACAAAGAGGAGGTATCCCATCTGCAGAGATTGGGTGGTGACCCTCGACCCATTCTCGAGCAAGCCCAGAAGCAACAAGAGACTGCCACGCAAGCGTTCCAGAAGAACGACAGGGCGCTGCACGAGCATAGGGGAACGCTCAAGAAACTACTAGACCGGGCGCCATACGAGCGATCCGCTCACTTGGAGGAGGAGATCGGAGAGATCCGGGAGGAGATCGGCCGTGACAAGTTGCGCGCGGACGCGCTAAGGCTAATTCGCGAAACGATCAGCAAATGCGAGGAGGAGGCGACGGCTGGCGTTGCCGGCCCCATTTCCGAACGGGCCTCCAAACTTTTGCACAGAATCGCCGGCGTTCGGATGGGGTCTATCAGTCTTAGCGATGAACTGGCTCCTTGGGCGGTTGAACCTGCGGAGGCTGAAGGTGCAATCGACCTTGAAGACTTGTCCGGTGGTGAGCGGGAACAAGTTTATGTCGCTGTGCGACTCGCTCTGGCAGAACTGCTGACCAAGGACGCAGGCAGACGAGAGCTGGTCGTTCTCGATGACGTCCTCACTTTCACAGATGACGAAAGGCTGAAGCGCGTTCTCACAATTCTGGAAGAAATGCGCACGCACGCTCAGTTTCTGATCCTCACGTGCCATCCTGATCGTTACAAGCCGCTCAAAGGTGCCAACTTCATTGATGTGCAGCAGCTGCGTAGGTGATCCGCCAGGGACTGAAACATGAGGAAGGACAGCGTAGATTCCGCCGGTGGACTTTCCTAGTATTTTCAGGATGGCGGGCTGCACTGTCGAGGAACGTCGATGACGCGTAGAACCATTGTTGTTCCGAGCCGTCTTGCTTGGCACAAAGAGCGCTTTCGTGCTGCCGAGCAGAACGCACTCGGTCTACAGATCCTCACGCCGGCGCAGCTTGCAGGTCGGCTTGCCGGCGGTGTTCTGGAGGCAGCATCCCGTGACACATGCCATATGCTGGTACGTGACGCCTTGGCCGACCTTAAGTTTGCTGAGCTTGAACAACTCCGAGAAATGCCGGGGGCCGTCAAGGCCATCTGCAATACGTTGATGAAGGTCTGGGATGCTGACCTGGACCTGCATGCGCTTGCGGCCCAGGCCCCGCGCATCAGTGATCTAGCGCGGATTGAAGCCTACGTTCGGGATCATCTACCGGGCGGGATGATG
>Ga0182024_10005093_pt1 | contig 29683 bp, 31 predicted proteins | sample P32metaG_FD_120480 | JGI IMG/M metagenome (GOLD analysis project Ga0182024, IMG submission 120480) | Permafrost microbial communities from Stordalen Mire, Sweden - P3-2 metaG (Illumina Assembly) | ecosystem: Environmental > Terrestrial > Soil > Wetlands > Permafrost | place: Sweden: Stordalen...
ACTACCAGGGCAAGCCGCGCGACGTGATGACGCTGGCGCACGAACTCGGCCACGGCGTGCACCAGGTCCTGGCCGCGCCCAACGGCGCGTTGATGGCGCCGACGCCGCTGACGCTGGCGGAGACGGCGTCCGTGTTCGGCGAGATGCTCACCTTCAAGAAGCTGCTGGCGCAGACCGCCGACAAGAAGCAGCGCAAGGCCATGCTCGCCGCCAAGGTCGAGGACATGATCAACACCGTGGTGCGGCAGATCGCGTTCTACAGTTTCGAGCGCAAGGTGCACCTGGAACGCCGCAACGGCGAACTGACCGCCGACAAGATCTGCGAACTGTGGATGTCGGTGCAAGCGGAGAGCCTTGGCCCCGCGATCGAGCTGAAGGCCGGCTACGAGACGTTCTGGAGCTACATCCCGCACTTCATCCATTCGCCGTTCTACGTCTACGCCTATGCGTTCGGCGACTGCATGGTGAATTCGCTCTATGCGGTCTACGAGCATTCGGCTGCCGGCTTCGCCGAACGCTATCTCGACATGCTCGCGGCCGGCGGCACCAAGCATCACACCGAATTGCTCGCCCCGTTCGGCCTCGACGCCCGCGATCCCAAGTTCTGGGACGGGGGGCTTGGCGTGATCGCCAAGTTGATCGACGAGTTGGAGCTGCTTTCCTAGCGGCTGCAATCGATAGCTGAGTGCTGCCCGCCCACCGGCTAGACTTGATCAGCGGGGGAGGCGGCCATGGCGTTCGGCGACCTTTTTCAATTCAATCAAGTCTTCAAGAGCGAAATCGGTTCGCTGAACAAGCGTCGTGCCAAGCTTGACCGTCCCACTATTGCCCCTCTCGAACCGGAATAGTCCTCCGACGGTACGCCGCTGGCCATGAGCGACGGCACGACGCCGTTGCGGCCGAAAGAAGAATCCAACGTGGTCGGCTTGTCATTGTCCGGCGGCGGCATCCGTTCCGCGGCATTTTGCCTGGGCGCGCTGCAAGCGCTGCGGCAAGCCGACGTTCTGAAGAAAATCGACTATCTGTCGACCGTTTCCGGCGGCGGCTATATCGGCTCGTCGCTGTCCGCCGGCATGACCGCAACGGGCGGCAGCTTCCCGTTCAAAAGCTACCTCTCGGAAGACGAGACGCCGTCGCTGCAGCACGTGCGCGACTTTTCGAATTATCTGTTTCCGGATGGCGCCGGCGATTTTCTGAGCAACGCCTCGATCTATGTGCGCGGACTGGTGGTGAACGCGATTCTTGTGCTGCCGTTCCTGCTGGCCGCGGCGGTGATTACCATTTTTTCAATCCCAGTCGCGGGTGAGGTTCGTGGGCCGAATCTCGTCGGCATTAAAATCCATAACATTTTCGCATTCGATCATTTTGTCGTTACGGCTTACCTCGCAATCCTCTTGCTGATCGTCGTCATCCTGTGGGGCATTTTCCGATCCCTGCCGTGGCTGAATAACCAGCACGAAGTTCCCAACGCGCTGACGAAGGCCGTCGGATGGCTGGTGGTGATTCTGCTATTCGTCGTCTTCTGCGAATTGCAGCCGTTCATCCTCGGCGCGATGTTTACCCAGGAAGAGACTGGTTTTCTTCCAGCACTGGTCGCCTGGGTCAGGGGCGTCGTGCTTGCGCTCACGCCGATTGCGGCTGTGGTCGCGTTCATTGCCAATAAATTCGGCGAAGTGGTCAAGAGCGCACTCGAATCGGAACGTATCCGAGACCAGATTCTCGGCTACGCCGCACGCGTGGCCATTTACGTCGCGGCCGCAATCGTTCCGATCCTGGTCTGGGCCGTATATCTGCAGTTCAGCTACTGGGGAATCTGCCTACAGGCCGACTGCATTCATTTCACGGCGCCCGAATGGCTCTCCAACAGCGCGCATTACTTTTCGGGCATCGTTCCGCTCCCGCCAATTCGCGGTAACATCGTTATCGAGTTCTATATCGCAGTTGGTTTAGTTTGCTTGATCGTGATTTTATTTTTGCGGCCGAACGCGAACTCGTTGCACCCGCTCTATCGCGACCGGCTCAGCACGGCCTTCCTGTTCCAGCCGATGAAGACGGTGCCCCGCGATCTCGATACGGGCGTCCAACCGCCGCTCGGCCCTCTGCCTCTCAATCCGAGCCAACTATCTGATGCCGATAGCCCCTATCATCTGATCAACACGGCATTGAACGTGCAGGGCTCAAAACAAGTCAACCGGCGCGGCCGCAACGCCGATTTCTTCCTGTTCAGCCGGAATTTCGTGGGCAGCAAGGCGACGGACTATGTCGCTACCGCCGACATGGAATCCGTCATGACGGAGCTCGATCTCGGCACCGCCATGGCGACGTCGGGGGCGGCCGCCTCATCCAATATGGGCTCCGCGACAATCAAGCCGCTGACGCCGACGCTCGCGCTGCTCAATATCCGGCTGGGCTATTGGCTGCGTAATCCCAAGTGGGTCGCAAAAAGGGGCGGTTGGAACCGCTGGGCAAACTTCTATTTCATTGCTGAAATGTTTGGGAAGTTGAACGAATACCGGCGCTCGGTCTATCTCACCGACGGCGGCCACATCGAAAATCTCGGCGTTTACGAACTGCTCCGCCGCCGCTGCAAGGTAATCATCGCGGTCGATGCGGAGGCCGATCCGCAGATGGCCTTCGGCGCGTTCAACGTACTCGAACGTTACGCGCTGATCGATCTCGGCGTGCGCATCGACCTGCCTTGGCAGCAGATCGCCGATATGACCAAAGCAACCGCCAAGGCGATCGACGAAAAGGGAAATTGCGAAAAGCATCGCGGGCCGCACGTGGCGATCGGGGAAATCAGCTATCCGGGCGATCGCAAAGGCATCCTCATCTACATCAAATCGTCGCTGACCGGCGACGAGAACGACTATGTGTTTCACTACAAGAAACGCTACAGCGCGTTCCCGCACGAGACGACGCTCGATCAATTGTCTCGGAAGAACAATTCGAGGCTTACCGCGCGCTCGGCTTTCACGCCACCCATGGTTTCTTCGACCGGCGCGATCAATTCGCCCATCGCGATCCGAAGGAAAACGCTTGCGTCGAAGACCACCTCGACTTCCTCGATGACTTGTTTCCGTTGACCTCCCAGCCGGATCCCTGTTTGCCGCGCACGCACACGAGCTTCGCCGACTGGCTGGCGGACAACGACCACGCGGCGGGCGCGGCAGACGCGGAGATGGTGGCGACCGCGGTGCTGACGACTATCGAAACGATCGAGTAGGCGGCCTTTCAGCCGTGTGCGGGGCGTCCTATATGAGGGCGTCCATGACCGACCGCGAAAAAAACCGCTTCTCCGCCCGCGCCAAGCGCTACGCCAATGTCGGCACCAAAGTGGGCGGCGTGGCCGCGCGCATGGCGGGGGCGCGGCTGATGGGCGTGCCGCAGGACCGCGCCGCCAATGCCATCGGGCTCGCCGCCGCGCTCGGCGGGTTGAAGGGCCCGATCATGAAGGTGGCGCAGCTGCTCGCCACCATCCCCGACGCGCTGCCGGCGGAATACGCCACCGAGTTGACCAAGCTGCAGAGCCAGGCGCCGCCCATGGGCTGGGCCTTCGTCAAGCGCCGCATGAACGCGGAATTGGGCGCCGGTTGGGAAGAAAAATTCAAAAGCTTCGAGCATCATCCGGCGGCGGCCGCTTCGCTCGGCCAGGTGCACCGCGCCCGCGCGCTCGATGGCAGCGAGTTGGCCTGCAAGCTGCAATATCCCGACATGCAGTCGGCGGTCGAGGCCGACTTAGGGCAACTGAAGTTGCTATTCGCGATCCGCAAGCGATTCGATCCGGCGCTCGACACCACCGAGATCGCCAAGGAAATCGCCGCGCGCCTGCGCGAGGAGCTCGACTATACCCGCGAGGCCAGGCACGTCGCGCTCTATCGCAACATGCTGAAAGGCAGTGACGCCATCCGTGTGCCGGAGGTCTGGCCGGAACTGTCCACCGGCCGCCTGCTCACGATGGATTGGATGACCGGCCGCAAGCTGCTCGAGCACAAGGACGATACGCTTGCCGTGCGCAACCGTCTCGCCACTGCCATGTTCACCGCCTGGTGGCATCCGTTCAGCCGCTTCGGCGTCATCCACGGCGATCCGCATCTCGGCAATTATACGGTCTTCGACAACGGCAATGGAAAGTCCTTGCGCAAGCCGGCCGGCATCAACTTGCTCGACTACGGTTGCATCCGCATCTTCCCGCCGAGTTTCGTCGGCGGCGTGGTCGATCTCTATCGCGGTCTGCTGACCGGCGATGACGATCGCGTCGTGCACGCCTACGAGGTCTGGGGCTTCAAGCGCCTCAGCCGCGAGCTGATCGAGGCGCTTAATATATGGGCACGCTTCATCTACGGCCCCTTGCTCGACGATCGGGTGCGCAGCGTGGCCGACGGAGTGAAGCCGTCGGAATACGGCCGCAAGGAAGCCTTCCAGGTCCACCAGGCGTTGAAAAAACGCGGGCCGGTAATGGTGCCGCGCGAATTCGTTTTCATGGACCGCGCGGCCATCGGCCTCGGGGCGGTATTCCTGCATTTGGCCGCCGAACTGAATTTCCATCGATTGTTCGACGAGGCGATCGAGCATTTCTCGATTCGCGAGGTGGCTGCCCGGCAAACCGCCGCGCTGGCTGAAGTCGGGCTCAAACCGTCCGCACCCTGAAGACGCCGGCCGAGAATTGATCCGGATCAATATCATGCCGGCCCCCGATGATATTCAGGCGCGGTTTTGGGACGTTCTTCAACCGCTCTGAGGACCGCAAACGTTGCTCCAGGTGGCCATTTGCGCTACCTGACTACTCCCACCACTGCGATCCCTGGAGACACCTCACCATGGCCGACCACGGCACCGTCGAATATGCCACCGCGACCGGAAACGACTATCCGGCGCATGTAGGCACCTATGAGCGCTTCATCCTATTCACCTTCGTGGGCATCATTCACGTGATCAACCTGCTGCTCGGCCTCACCGTCGGCGGCGTGATGGGTCACTGGTTCCTGGCGCTGCCGATCTTCATCATCGCAATCATCGGCGGGGTCTCGGGCCTGCTGAGCGGCTCGAAGACGTCGAGCTACGTGGCTTTCGCGATCTGTTTCCTGATCTTCGCGTTCGCCAGACTTTCATCGTAATGACATAACCCGGCCGATCCGCGGAGGTGCGAATGAAAATTGCGGTAGCACGTGAAGCAGACCCCGCGGAACCGCGGGTCGCCGGGACACCGGAGACCGTGAAGAAGCTGAAGGCGCTGGGGGCGGAGGTCGCGGTGGTGCGTGGCGCCGGGCTGGCGTCGGGCATACCGGACGCCGAGTTCGAGGCGGCCGGCGCCAGCATCGGCGAGGACGTGACCCAGGACGCCGACGTGGTGCTCAAGGTTCGACGTCCGGCGGCAGCCGAACTCGCCAAGTACAAGAAGGGCGCGCTGGTCATCGCCATCATGGATCCTTACGGCAACGAGGCCGCGCTCAAGGCGATGGCCGATGCCGGGGTTGTGGCGTTCGCCATGGAGTTGATGCCGCGCATCACGCGCGCGCAGTCGATGGACGTGCTGTCGAGCCAGGCCAATCTGGCCGGTTATCGCGCGGTGATCGACGCCGCCGAGGAGTACGGCCGCGCCTTGCCGATGATGATGACGGCGGCCGGCACCGTGCCGGCGGCCAAAGTGTTCATCATGGGCGTGGGCGTTGCCGGCCTGCAGGCGATCGCGACCGCGCGCCGTTTGGGCGCCATCGTAACGGCGACCGACGTGCGTCCGGCCACCAAAGAGCAGGTGGAGAGCCTGGGCGCCAAGTTCCTGGCGGTCGAGGACGAGGAGTTCAAGAACGCGCAGACCGCGGGCGGCTACGCCAAGGAGATGTCGAAAGAATATCAGGCCAAGCAAGCGGCGCTGGTGGCCGAGCACGTCAAGAAGCAGGACATTGTCATCACTACGGCGCTCATTCCGGGGCGGCCGGCGCCAAAACTGATCTCGGCGGCCATGGTGGCCTCGATGCGGCCGGGCTCGGTCATCATCGATCTGGCGGTCGAGCGCGGCGGCAATGTGGAAGGCGCCAAGCCGGGCGAGGTGGCGTTGGTGGGCAGCGTCAAGATCGTCGGCCATCTCAACGTGGCGGGACGGCTGCCGGCGTCGGCCTCGGCGCTTTATGCCAAGAACTTGCTGACGTTCCTCGACACGATGATCGACAAGAAAGAGAAGAAGCTTGCGATCAACTGGGACGACGAGATCGTCAAGGGCACGCTGTTGACCCGCGATGGGGCGATCGTGCATCCGAATTTTCAGCCCAAGACGGCGGCCTGAAGGAGAAGCTTTATGGAGCACATCGCAAACGCGGTCGATCCTTTCGTATTCCGGCTCTCGATCTTCGTGCTGGCGGTATTCGTCGGCTACTACGTGGTGTGGTCGGTGACGCCGGCGCTGCATACCCCGCTGATGTCGGTGACCAACGCGATCTCCTCGGTGATCGTGGTGGGCGCGCTGCTGGCGGTCGGGGTGGCGCTGATCGCCAACGACAACGGCACCATCCTGGCGCGGGGCTTAGGCTTCGTCGCGCTCACCTTCGCCTCGGTCAACATCTTCGGCGGCTTCCTGGTCACCCAGCGCATGCTGGCGATGTACCAGAAGAAAAAGAAATGAGTCTGAGCCATGAGCCCTAATCTCGTCGCGCTGCTCTATCTGGTCGCCGGCGTTCTGTTCATCCAGGCGCTGCGCGGGCTCTCGAGCCCGGCCACCAGCCGGCGCGGCAACTATCTCGGCATGACCGGCATGACGATTGCCGTGCTCACGACGCTCGGCTCGCATCCGCCGGAGAGCGCGCTGGCCTGGGGCCTGGTGGTGGGCGGCATTGCGCTCGGCGGCGGCATCGGCGCGGTGATCGCGCGCCGCGTGCCGATGACCTCGATGCCGGAACTGGTCGCCGCCTTCCATTCGCTAGTCGGCATGGCGGCGGTGCTGGTGGCGGCGGGCGCCTTCTACGCGCCGGCGGCCTTCGACATCGGAACCGAAGGCCACATCCATCAGGCCAGCCTGATTGAGATGTCGCTCGGCGTTGCTATCGGCGCCATCACCTTCACCGGCTCGGTGATCGCCTTCCTGAAGCTTTCCGGCCGCATGAGCGGCAAGCCGATCATGCTGCCGGGCCGCCACGTCATCAACATCGCGCTGTTCGCCGGCCTGATCTTCTTCATCTACAGCTTCTATGCGTACCAGACCGCGCTCGACTTCTGGGTCATCGTCGCCATCTCGCTGACGTTTGGCGTGCTCATCATCGTGCCGATCGGCGGCGCCGACATGCCGGTGGTGATCTCGATGCTCAATTCCTATTCGGGATGGGCGGCCGCCGGCATCGGCTTCACGCTCGGCAACACCGCGCTGATCATCACCGGCGCGCTGGTCGGCTCTTCCGGCGCGATCCTGTCCTACATCATGTGCAAGGGCATGAACCGCTCGTTCATCTCGGTCATTCTCGGCGGCTTCGGCGGCGAGGTGGCGGGTCCGGCCGGCGGCGCCGAACAGCGTCCGGTCAAGCTCGGCTCGGCGGATGATGCCGCCTACATCATGAAGAACGCGCAGAAGGTCATCATCGTGCCGGGCTACGGCATGGCGGTGGCCCAGGCCCAGCACGCGCTGCGGGAAATGGCCGACAAGCTCAAGAAGGAAGGCGTCGAGGTCAAGTACGCCATCCACCCCGTGGCTGGCCGCATGCCGGGCCACATGAACGTGCTTCTTGCTGAAGCGAATGTGCCCTACGACGAGGTGTTCGAGCTGGAAGACATCAACTCCGAGTTCGCGCAGGCCGACATCGCCTTCGTGATCGGCGCCAACGACGTCACCAACCCGGCGGCCGAAGACGACAAGACCTCGCCCATTTACGGCATGCCGGTGCTGCAGGTCTGGAAGGCCGGCACCGTGATGTTCATCAAGCGCAGCCTTGCGTCGGGTTATGCCGGCATCGACAACCCGCTATTCTACCGCGACAACACCATGATGCTACTCGGCGACGCCAAGAAAATGACCGAGAGCATCGTCAAGGCGATGTAGGCGCTACGCCGGCTCCAAAACCGGCGCTGCGGGGACGATGCTGGGAGCGTCTACCGGTATATCCGGCTCCGGCGTGAAACGAAATTGCCGGCCGTGCAGGGTGACGGTCAGGCTGATGTCGTAATGACCGGCGCCGAACACCGCGATCCGCCGCTCAAGTTCCCCATTTGAAATATCGGCGGGAATCTCGCACATCGCCGCATAGGACCGGCGCGTGCTCTTGGTGCCGCTCCATGCAATCGGGATCTCGGTGAGCGGCTCGCTTTGGGTGGCGAGCGCCGGCGCCAGGCTCCAGAACAGCCGTGCCAGTTCGACAAACGCCAATTCCTGCAGGCGCAGGACGCTCGTGCCGGGCGGGATGCCAAACATCTTGCAGGCGACGATCGGCCCGGCGTCGACCCGTTCGGTCATCGCATGCGCGGTCGCGCCAAAATATTTGGCCTTGTCGTAAACCGCGAAATGCGAGGGCACCCAGCCCGGATAATGCGGCGGTCCGGGATGAAAATTATAGGCGCCGAAACCGAGCGCGCCGAGGATTCACGCCGGCACGATCACTGGCGTGACGAACGCGATCAACCGCGCGTGCGCCAGCGCGCTTGGGTCGACTGCCTCCAGGTCTTCCAGGGACTTCACCGGCCGGATGGCAACTTGCGGATTGTGCTTCCGCAAGACGGCCGTCAAGGCGGCTTCCTCGACCGGTCCGGTGAGCAGGATGATGGTATCGAGCATGCGAATCTGCCGGCGCAAACCGATGCGCTGGAAAACGCGTTAGGGGGAAACGCGGCGCAGCGGCCGATCAGGCCGTCACGTCGACCAAGTTTGCCGGCGACGTTGACGCCGTCGGATCGCTGCTGGTGCTCGCCGGCCCGCGGGTGGATTGCGATGGATCGCTGCCACTGGCGTGGTGGTGGCCATGATGGTGATGCACACTCTTCATAGCCTGCATCTGTTGCTGCAGCGTGGCCAGCGCGGCTTGCGCCTTGCCGATATCACTCGATTGCAGGGCGTCGCCGATCTGGCTCAGTGCCTGTGCGAAGGGACTGTTCGGGTCGCCGCCGGCAGCTTGCGACAGGCTCGCGCAAGCGCTTTGCGCAGCCGAAAGGTCGCCGGATTGCAGGGCGTTGGTCAGTTGCCCGAAGGCCTGCCGCAGCGGATCGACCGGCGGCGGTACGTTGGGCGCGGGGGAAGAAACAGGAGCTATTGCCATGACACGTCTCCGGCGGGACCAAATTGTCCCGCATGGAATCGCGTCGCCCGTGCTCACGGATTAGCCGACGGCCATTGTCGAATCGTTAAAGATAAATCCCTTGCGACTGTCCGCGCGATTTTTTACGCAAGATTTACGCGCCGGCATGCGCCATCGGCTTCCACACCGCACGGTCCCCGCGCTTCACAGGGTGCGGTACATCACATAGGCGTCCACGGCCCCGAGCCGGGGATGACGGAATGCGCCCGGCAGTACGCCGCAAATCTCGAAGCCGCAGTGCTGCCATAGCCGCACGGCGCGCTCATTCGACGCGATAACGAAATTGAACTGCATGGCGGTAAAGCCGCGCTCGCGCGCTCGCTGCAATGAATGTTCGCACATCGCCTGCGCCAAGCCGCGTCCCATCGCTCCGCTCGCTACCATGTAGCCGCAATTGGCCACGTGTCCACCGCCGCCTTGAGTGTTGGCGCGCAAATAATAAGTGCCGGCGATGTCGCCGCCTTGCTCGGCGACGAAGACCGCGTGGCCGGCGCTGCGCCAATAGGCCAGCCCATCGGTGCGGCTGACGTCGCGCGGGACCGGATAGGTCTCGCCGGCCCGAAAGGTTGGCTCCAGGATGCGCCAGATCGCATCGTCGTCGGCGGGCGTGGCGGGCCGGATGGCGGGTGCGGGATTCATGGCGGCTTAGGTATCATGTGCCGGTCGCGATATTCCAGGCCGGGGCCGCGCGGGGCCGATGCAACCAAGCGAGTTCCCGTGCGTTGCCTGAACAGGGGCGAATCTCTGTAAACGGTGAGATTCATCCATCATGCCAACTTCAATTCGCAGCCTCGGCATCGTCGGCCTCGGAAAAATGGGCGCCGATCTCGCAAAAAATGCACTCAGCAAAGGCTTCGATGTCGCCGGGACTGACACCCACACGGTGCCGGGCGATTTGACCAAAGCCGGTTTGAGGGCCGCCAGCGACCTCAAGCAACTCGCCGCGCTGCTGACGCCGCCGCGCTTCGTCATCCTCTACGTGCCGGCAGGGCCGCCGGTCGATAGCGTGCTCGCGCAACTTGAAGGCTTGTTGCAGCCGGGCGATATCATTGCCGACGGCGGCAATTCCTATTGGGGCGATTCCATTCGCCGCCACGCGCGGCTCAAGCTGAAGGGTATTCACTTCATTGACGCCGGCACGTCGGGCGGGCCGGGAGGCGCGCTCGAAGGCGCTTGCTTCATGCTCGGCGGCGAAGATGCCGCCGTCGTGGCGGTCGAACCGATGCTGCGCAAGCTCGCGGTCGATGGCGGTTTCGTGCACGCCGGTGGGCCGGGCGCCGGACATTTCGTCAAGCTGGTTCATAACGGCATCGAATTCGCCATGCTGCAGGCGATCGGCGAGGGCGTCGACCTGCTCGAGAATTACCGCGAGCGGCTTCCGGTCGCCGACGTGCTGAGTTGCTGGCGGCACGGCTCGGTCATCCGCTCGTGGCTGGTCGATTTGATGGAGACGATGTACCGCAAGCAAGGCGGGCTGGCGAAAGTCCCCGCCTATGTCGACGATACCGGCGAGGTGAACTGGCTGGTCGACGACGCGCTGCACATGGAAGTGGCGATCCCGGTGATCACCCAATCGGTCGTGCAGCTTGTCGCCTCGCGCGACGGCAGACACGACGCCTCGCGCGCCATCGCCATGATGCGGCATGGCTTCGGCGGCCACCCTTACGGCGAGAACGCCGGCATCGCCCATGAACGCCACACCGGCCGCATCGGCGGCTTCGTCGGCAAAGGAGCTAACGGAGCCGCGCCATGAGCAAGCCAATCGGCCGTTTTGTTTGGGCGATCGCGGAAGGTTATATCCCGCCGGGCTCGACCGGCACGACGCGCGAACTTACCAGCCATGAAACCGTGTGCATTCTCAACGCCGCCGACGAGGACGCGCACGTTTCGATCTCGGTCTACTTCGCCAACCGCGAGTCGGCCGGCCCTATAAATTCACCTGCGGAGCGCGGCGCACGCTGCATCTGCGCTTCAACGATTTCACCAATCTGGAGCCGGTGCCGAAGGGCACGGATTTCTCCAGCATCATCACCTCGACTATGCCGGTGGTCGTGCAGCATACGCGGCTCGATACGCGGCAACCGGCGCTGGCGCTGATGAGCACTATGGCGTTTCCGCTCGGCTGATTATTCCGCCGCTTGCTGCGTCGGCGCGGCGTCCGCGCGCTTGGGATTGATCTCGCAAGCCTCTTCCCAGCTCACGACATTGAGCGATTTCACCAGCTTGCCGACGCCGTCGGTCTGCGCGCAGAGCTGGCCGAGCTCGATGATCTCTTCGTCATTGAAGTGTTTGGCGAGATCGGCATAGACCTCATCCTTGTCGATGGCGTGCTCGCCTTGCTTGAACAAATTGGCGTAGCGCAGCGCCGCCTTCTCGCGCGGCGTGAAGTGCGGGCTGTTCTCGTAGACGAACAGATCGTTGATCATCTCCTCGGTCAGGCCTTCCGCCTTGGCGACGTGCGAGCGCACGGTCGAGCAATAGCCGCATTGGTGCGCGACTGAAATCTGGATGCGACACATTTCTTTCAGCTTGTGCGGCAGCACGCCTTCGTACAGCACCTTGTTCCACAATTCGACCCAGGCGAGGCCGACCTTGCTGCGCGTCATGATGCTGACCACGCGCGGATCGGGCGCGCCGGTCCGCTCGGCGGATGCGATCATGGCGCGGATCTGCGGCGTCTTCTCGGATTCCTCAATGTAGCGCAAGCGTGGCATGGCGTTTCTCCCGAGCGTTAGGTTTTGCACGACGCTACGGCGATCATGCCAGCCGGGCAACCCCCGCGGCCCGTCACGCTTGTGTTATGAGAGGCCGATGGCCGTTCTGAAATGGCTCTTGGTCGTCGCCGTCGTCGGCTATGCCGGCTTGCTCGCGCTGATGTACGTGTTTCAGCGCGCGATGATGTATTTCCCCGATGCCAAGCGCGTGGCGCCGGCGCAGGCCGGACTGCCGCGCGCGGCAGAAGTGACGTTCGCAAGTTCAGATGGTGAAAAGCTGCTCGCCTGGTATGTGCCGCCTAACGCCGGCAAGCCGCCCGTCATCTACTTCCAGGGCAATGCCGAAGGGCTCGCCGCGCGGGTTGGGCGTTTCACCTGGTTGACCGCCGACGGCACCGGCCTCCTGGCCCTGTGTTATCGCGGCTATGGCGGCTCCAGTGGCACGCCGAGCGAGGACGGCCTGATTCGCGACGCGGCGGCTGCTTATGGCTTCGCACGCGAGCGCACTCCGGCGCGGCGCATCGTGCTGTTCGGCGAGTCGCTCGGCACCGCGGTGGCGGTGGCGCTCGCCGCCGGCCACGACGTCGCGGCCGTGATCCTCGACGCGCCGTTCACCTCTGCCGCGGAAGTGGGCGCTGCCGCCTATCCGTTCGCCCCGGTGGGTTGGCTGATGAAAGACAAATTCTGTTCGGACGAGCGCATCGCCAGCGTTGCCGCGCCGCTCCTGGTGATGCACGGCGAGCAGGACCGCATCGTGCCGATCCACTTCGGCGAAAAGCTGTTCGCGCTGGCGCGCGAGCCCAAGCGCTTTGTGCGCTTCCCGCAAGGCGGTCATGTCGATCTCGACGACCACGGCGCGGCGAAAGTGGTGCAAGCGTTTCTGGCGGGGCTATAGCCTTGGACATTTGGCAACGGACGAATATGCTGAATTGAATTCGTCTCCGGGGGAATTTCAAAAATGCTGTTCAATGCCTGCAATTGCGGCCCCGCGGTGGCCGCGAATTTCGCTCGCATCTGCGGCGGCGGCGCCGGCTTCATCTCGGCGGTGATCGCGACGCTCGCCGGCAGCGCCAGGACCGCGCCGGCGAAAACGCTCGGGCGCGCGGTGCCGGAGGTGGACCGCCTGGCAGTGCGTATGGTCACCGACAACATCGTTATCCAGTTCGTGCCGACCGAAAAGCGCGACGGGCTGACCATCGAGCGCAGGAGCGGCAACACCGTTCCCGACAAGCCGCCACGCACCATGCTCAATGGCGAATGGGGCCTCGCCATGCACGTGCAATCGTTCCTCGGTGGCGAGGAACGCAATGTGCTGATCGATTTCGGCTACACGCCAGAGGTTTTGCTCAACAACCTGTCGATCCTCAAAATCGATCCCTCGACCTTCGACGCGCTGGTGTTGAGCCATGGTCATTACGACCATTTCGGCGGCATGGTCGGCTTCCTCAACGCGCACAAGGGCGCGCTGAAGAGGAAAATGCCGTTCTATGTCGGCGGTGAAGACACCTTCTGCCTGCGCCGCAATCCGGGCGGCAATTTCGGCGCGCTTGACCGCAAGGCGATCCTCGACGCCGATCTCACGCTGATGATGGCGGCGGAGCCCGCGATCGTCGCCGACCACGCCTTCACCACCGGCCGCATCGGGCAAACCTCGTTCGAGACGCCGCTGCGGGCGACCGACGAGATCGTCGGTATCTTCGACGGCTTCGGCTGCTTCCCGGAGAAGATGCCGGCGGAGAAAAACGTCGGCAAATACATCCCCGACGATTTCGAGCATGAACTCGCCACCGTCTACCTGGTCAAATACAAGGGCCTGGTTGTGCTCACCTCCTGCAGTCACCGCGGCGTGATCAACACCGTGCGCCAGGCGGTCGCCGCCTCCGGCGTCGACAAGGTGCACGCGGTGATCGGCGGCTTCCACGTGGTGCCGCCGCTCGGCGACAACTACATCGAGAAGACGATCGATGAATTCCGCGACATCGATCCGGATTATCTCATCGTAGGCCACTGTACCGGCGACCGCTTCTACGACCTCGCGCGCGCCGCGCTCGGCGACAAGGTGATCCACTCGGCGGTCGGCATGCGCTTTGGGTTCGAGGCGGACTAAAGCGCATTCATAGTTAAGGCCCCGGCACCCTCAGATTTGCCTTGGCCGGACCGGCCCAGCGGGCCGTTAAGGCGTTCGGTTCGATCGCTGCGCACGCGATTGGCGATCTGAAGCTTGCCCGCAGTTAGTCCAAAGCAGACTAGCGTCCATGACGTGGCATACTTAGGTATAGCGCCTTAAATCCCGAATTATGGCCGGCAACCGCAGGAGATCGCGGTTGAATTCTGGACAATCGATAGGTAGGCAGGCCCCGCGAAAGCGCCGTCATTTAGGAAGGTTACGCGATGCTAAAGCGCATGGTCATCATGCTGGTTCTCACCGGGCTGGTCCTGAGCGCCGTCTTCGGGTTCGAGGCGTTCAAGGGCGTGATGATCCGAAAATTCTTGACCACCTTGTCCAACCCGCCGCAGACCGTGTCGACCATGGTCGTCGCGTCGACGGAATGGCGCTCCCAAATCGAAGCCGTCGGCAGCGTGCGTGCGGTCAATGGCGCCGATCTGAGCGGGCAGGTCTCCGGCATCGTTTCCGCGCTGCATTTTGAATCCGGCGCCGACGTCAAGAAAGGCGATCTGCTGATCGAATTGGCGTCGGCCGATGACGTCGCGCATCTCGCCGCCTTAAAGGCAACGGCGGCGCTTGCCAAGATCACCTACGACCGCGATCGCGCTTTGGCCAAAATCAATGCAGTGAGCCAGCAGGCCGCCGATACCGACGAAGGCAATCTCAAGAACGCGCAGGCGCTGGTGGCGCAGCAGCAGGCGCTGGTCGATTACAAATCCATTCGAGCGCCATTTGCCGGCCGTCTCGGCATCCGTCAGGTCGATCTCGGCCAGTATCTCGCCGCCGGCACCGCTTTCGTCACGCTTCAGCAGCTTGATCCGATCTATGTCGATTTCTTCGTGCCGCAGCAGGCGCTGGCGAAGGTCAAAGTTGGGCAGGCGGTGACGGCGAAGGTCGACACCTATCCCGGCCGCAGCTTCGCCGGAAAGATCTTGGCGATCAATTCGATCGTCGATCCGGCGACCCGCAACGTGCAAATCCGGGCTTCGTTTCCGAACGAAGACAATCTTCTGCTGCCGGGCATGTTCGCGACCGTCGATATCGACACCGCCGCGCCGGAGAAATTTGTCACGCTGCCGCAAACGGCGATCGCGTATAATTCTTACGGCGACATCGTCTATGTGGTCGACGACAAGGGCAAGGACGCGAACGGTCAGCCGGAATTGATCGCGCGGCAGACGTTCGTCACCATCGGCGCGACCCGCGGCGATCAGGTCGCGGTCACCAGCGGCGTCAATGACGGCGACACCATTGTCACCACGGGGCAAATCAAGCTCCACAACGGCACGCCGGTGCACGTCAACAATGCCGTCCAGCCGGCCAACAATCCCAATCCGAAAGTTGTTGATCGATGATCGGCGCGCAGGAACGATGATCGTTTTCACCGCCCGTCCGGCATCAAGGACAGCCGCATGAACTTCACCGACATCTTTGTTCGCCGTCCGGTGCTGGCGACCGTGGTCAGCTTGATCATTCTTGTGCTCGGCCTGCGCGCCGTCGGCTCGTTGCCGATCCTGCAATACCCGCGCACGGAAAACACCGTCGTGACGGTGTCGACGACCTATTACGGCGCCGATCCCGACGTCATCGCCGGCTTCATCTCGACACCGCTGGAGAATGCCATCGCGCAGGCGAACGGCATCGACTATATGAGCTCGACCAGCCAAAGCGGCGTCAGCACGATCACCGTCTACTTGCGGCTCAACTACGACGCCGACAAGGCCCTGACCGAGATCAACACCAAGGTCGCCTCGGTACTCAACCAGTTGCCGTCGGGCACCCAGCAGCCCGTGCTGACGGTGAAGGTCGGGCAAACCATCGACGCCATGTATATGGGTTTCGACAGCGACGTGCTGCCGCGCAATAAGATCACTGACTATCTGGTGCGGGTCGTGCAGCCCAAGCTGCAGGCGATTCCCGGCGTTCAGACCGCCGAAGTTCTGGGCGGCCAGAATTTCGCGCTGCGGGCGTGGCTCGACCCGGCCAAGCTCGCGGCTTACGGCCTGACCGCCACCGACGTGACGACCGCCCTTCAGAAAAACGATTACATTTCGGGGCTGGGCGCCACCAAAGGCCAGATGGTGCAGGTCAGCCTGACGGCTTCGACCAGCCTGCACAGCGCCAAGGAATTCGCCAATCTCGTGATCAAGCAGGCGAATGGCGCCATCGTGCGCTTGCAAGACGTCGCCAATGTCTCGCTTGGCGCCGACGACTATGAATCGCAGGTTTCATTCGACGGCAAGCAAGCGGTCTATATCGGCATCCAAGTCGCGCCCGGAGCCAATCTGCTCGACGTCATCGCCGGCGTGCGCAAGGAATTCCCCAACGTCCGCGCGGCGCTTCCGCAAGGCCTGCGCGGCGCCATCATTTACGACTCGACGGACTTCGTGAACAGCTCGATCCGCGAAGTGATCTGGACGCTCGGCGAAGCGCTGGTGATCGTGACGCTGGTGATCTTTGCCTTCCTCGGCTCGCTGCGTTCGGTGCTCATCCCGACGGTCGCTATTCCGCTGTCGCTCATCGGCACGTTCACGATGATGCTGGCGCTCGGATTCTCCATCAATCTTCTCACGCTGCTGGCGCTGGTGCTGGCTATCGGCCTGGTGGTGGACGACGCCATCATCGTGGTCGAAAACGTCAACCGCCATCTCGACGAGGGCATGCGCCCGGTACCGGCCGCGATCACGGCGGCGCGCGAACTCGGCGGGCCGATTATCGCGATGACCGTGGTGCTGGTTGCGGTCTATGTGCCGATCGGCTTTCAGGGCGGACTGACCGGCGCGCTGTTCACCGAGTTCGCCTTCACGCTGGTCGGCGCGGTGACGGTTTCGGCGATCATTGCGCTGACGTTGTCGCCGATGATGTGTTCGCGCATTCTCAAACCGCGCGATCCCGGCCAGCGCGGCTGGCAGGATAGACTCGCCGATTTTATCGACCATACGTTCGACCGCGTGCGCCACCGCTATCAGCGCTGGCTGCACGGAAGCCTCGGCTATTTGCCGGTCACCGTTACCTTCGCGCTGATCGTGCTCGGCAGCATTTATTTCCTCTACAGCGGCGCCAAGAGCGAACTGGCGCCGCAGGAGGACGCCGGCATCATCATCGCGTCCTCCACGCAGTCGCCGAACGCGACGCTGGAACAGAAGCTTCTCTATTCAAAGCAGGTGTACGAGATCTTCGCCAAGCACACGGAAACGGCGCATGTCTTCCAGATCGACGCCCCCGGCACGTCGATCGCCGGCATGGTGTTCAAGCCCTGGGATGAGCGCAGCAAGACCACCAACGAATTGCAGCCGGAGATTCAGAACGAGCTGAATGCGGTTGCCGGCGCGCGCGTGGCGGCCTTCCAGCTTCCGCCGCTGCCGGGCAGCCAAGGCCTGCCGGTCCAGTTTGTCCTGGAAACCACCGATTCGTTCGCGCGGCTCGACACCGTGGCGCAGAATTTCCTGCAAGCGGCGGTCAAGAGCGGAATGTTCATTTTTCTCGACTCGGATCTCAAGATCAACACGCCGCAGGCGGTCGTGCAGATCGATCGCGACAAAACCGCGCAATTAGGCCTGAGCATGAGCGACATCGGCGCCGCGCTGGGCGGCATGCTGGGCGGCGGCTACGTCAATTATTTCAGCCTCGACCAGCGCTCCTACAAAGTGATCCCGCAGGTGCAGCAGGCCAACCGTCTGAATACCCAACAGTTACTCAATTATTACATCGGAACGGTCAACGGCGTGCCGATCCCGTTGTCGTCGGTGGCGACGATTACGACCGAGGCGATCCCGCAATCGATCAATCACTTCCAGCAGCTCAACAGCGCCACCATTCAGGGCGTCGCGGCGCCCGGCGTGGCGCAGGCCGATGTGCTGAAGTTTCTTCAAGACCTGGCCGCGCGGACGCTGCCGCAAGGTTACGCGGTCGATTACGGCGGGCTGTCGCGGCAATATGTGCAGGAGTCGAGCGCCTTCATCGCCACCTTCGGATTTGCGCTCATCATCATCTATCTGGCGCTCGCCGCCTTGTTCGAGAGCTTCCGCGACCCGGTGATCATTCTGGTCTCGGTGCCGATGTCGATTGCCGGCGCGCTGCTGTTCATCAGTGTCGGCATCGGCGGCGCCAGCCTCAACATCTACACCGAAGTCGGCCTGGTGACTTTGATGGGGTTGATCAGCAAACACGGCATCCTGATCGTCGAGTTCGCCAACGGGCTCCAGCAGGAAGGCAAGTCCAAGCGCGAGGCGATCGAGCAAGCCTGCGGAATCCGGCTGCGGCCGATCCTGATGACGACCGCCGCGATGGTGCTGGGCGTGATCCCGCTGATTATCGCCAGCGGCGCCGGCGCGGTGTCGCGCTTCAATATGGGGCTGGTGATCGCCAGCGGCCTCGCCATCGGGACGCTGTTCACGCTGTTCATCGTGCCCGCGGTTTACATGCTTATCGCCGCGGATCACTCCAAGCATGCCGAATCAGAAGAGGCGGCGGAGCCGGCTTGAGGGGAACTGCTGTGTTCGCCGGCCGCGTTCCTCGCCGGCTAGCGCCAAAAAGCAATAGCGCGGGCGTTTGAAGGCCCGCGCCACGTCACGATCGAAGTCGGTTAGAAGCCGGAGCCGCCGCCGAAACGGGGCGCGCCGCCACGGCCGCCGCGGCCACCGCCGCCGGGACCACCCGGGCCGCCGGCCGCGCCGGGTACCACACGGGGCTTCATCGGCAGCAGGCCTTCGCGCTGCATCTTCTTGCGCGCGAGCTTGCGGGCGCGGCGGATCGCTTCCGCCTTTTCCCGCGCCTTCTTTTCCGAGGGTTTTTCGTAATGGCCGCGAAGCTTCATTTCGCGGAAAATGCCCTCGCGCTGCATCTTCTTCTTGAGCGCCTTGAGGGCCTGGTCGACGTTGTTGTCGCGAACGAGAACTTGCACGCTTGCTCCTTCGTTGATTAAGGGCCGGGTTCAGGGTCGAAAGCCCCGTAATATTGGGCCTTCTGAGTCGCGCGGCTCTAGCAGAAATGGGGTTAGGAGTCCACAATTGCCCAGTCCGGCGGGCCTTCGCGGGCCCTCCGGCCGCCCGATTTTCGCAAAGGGGCCAAAGAGGCATCGAATGGCTGCGTCGCGCGGGCATGGCGGGCAGGGGCCTCGCAAGGCGGCGCGGCGCGACCTGCTGCGCCGGGCCGGCGCACTCGCCGCGGCTGCGGTTTTCGCCCCGCGGCTGGCCGCGGCCCAGACCTTTAACGCGACCACGATCAGCCAAGCCGCCCAGGAGGCCCGGCGCGACGCCGGCCGGCTTGCCCTGCGCGCCGATAACCTGCTGCGCCTGACCGTGGCCGACGGCCCGGAGCGCGGCGCCAGCGCGGTGCGCCGGTTCCGTATCGAGCAGGCCTCTCTGGCGCGCGACCTGGCCGCCATCTTCAACAGCCGCGTCAGCGAGGACGATTGGCTGCTGGTGGTGCCGACGCGTGAGCTTAATCTCGCGCTCACCATGCAGCCGCTGGTCATCCGCCTGGCGCCCACGTCGGGCGACGTCGAGGCCGCGATCCGGCAGCCGCTGCCGCAGATCGAACCGCTCGCCGGCGACACCGCCGAGGACGTGCTGCTCACCATCGTGCTCGGCGCCTTGGGCCTGCCGCGCCATGTCGCGCTTTTCGAACAGCTTCGGAACGACCGCGACTTGGCGGCTGCGACCGAGGGCGCCGCGGGGGCCCTGAAGTCGGAGCGCTACGGTCTTGCCGCGTTCGAGCTCGAACGTTTGATGCGGGTGATGGTGCTGCCAAGCACCGTCGCGGCGATTGCCGGCGATCTCGGCAAAAACGCTGTGCGCACGCTCTACAAGTCGTTGGCGGTGCGGTTTGTGCCCTTCGTCGGCTGGACGTTATTCGACACCTGGCTGCTGGCGACGATCTATTACAACCGCGACACCACCGCGCCGGTCCTGCGCTAGAGAGGGCCAAAAAGGCCCATCAAACCGGGCCTTTAGAAAGTAACCCACAGCCGAAATTTGTCCTCTTCATCCCGCGAAGTTTGGTGTAAACCTTGTCGTTTCCAGTGAAACCGTCGTGAATTGGGAACCTCTGCCGTGAACGTCCAGATGACCACGAAGCATTCGCTCGGCGCCCTCGTGACCGAGGGCAAGACCAAAAAAGTCTATAAGATCAAAGACGGTTCCGATCTGGTCGCCGTGATCTCCAAGGACGACATCACGGCCGGCGACGGCGCCAAGCATGACATCATCCCGGACAAGGGCCGCATTGCCACCGCGACCACGTCCAATGTGTTCCGCCTGCTGAAAGCCTGCGGCCTGCCGGTCGCCTTCATCGAGCAGGACAGCGAGACCTCGTTCGTCGCGCCCAATTGCAGCATGCTGCCCTACGAGGTGGTGGTGCGGCGCGAAGCGCACGGCTCTTATCTGAAGCGAAATCCGCACCTTTCGAAGGGCCAGTTGTTTCCGCATGCGCTGGTCGAGTTCTACCTCAAGACCAAGGACAAGAACTGGAAGGGCAAACCGCTAGTGGCCGACGATCCCTTCATGCAACTCACGGACGACGGCAAGCAGATCAAGCTGTTCAATCCGGCGAAGCCCTTGCAGGGGCAGGAACCGTTCCTGGTGCTGCCGGTGTCGGATGTGTTCAGCCGCGCCGACGAATCGAAAATGTTTCCCGAGATGCGGCGCATCGCCCGCCAGACTTTCCTCGTGCTCGAGAAGGCCTGGCAACTCGAAGGCGGCACGCTCGTCGATCTCAAGGTCGAGTTCGGTTTCGACGCCAAAGGCAACCTGCTGCTCGCCGACGTCATCGACAACGATTCCTGGCGCGTGCTCGAAGGCGGCGCCTATATCGACAAGCAGGTCTATCGCGAGGGCGGCGCGCTCGACGAAGTCGCCGCCAAGTACCGGCACGTCGCGGAAGTTACCGGCCATTTCCATGTACCGCGCCAGCGCATCATTCTCTGGCGCGGTTCGGAGAAGGACAAGGCTGAGGCATTTTCGGAAGCGCTCGGCAAGTTGAAGGACATGATGACCGTGGTGACCTGTTCGGTGCACAAGGAGCCGGTCAACGCGGCGGGCATTTTCCATCGCATGGTGCAGGAGATTCCCGACACGGTCGTGATTGCCTATATAGGGCGCTCGAACGGCGCCGGCCCGACGCTGTCGGCCATGTCGGCGGTGCCCGTCATTACCGTGCCGGCCAGCATCAAGGAATTTCCTGACGATCTCTGGTCGTCGTTGCGCGCGCCGAGCGCGGTTCCGGTCATGACCGTGCTGGAGCCCGCCAACGCGGTGCTCGCCGCCTTGCAGATTCTCTCCGGGCGCAATCCTCGCCTCTACGCCAAAGTGCGCGGCGAGATCGAAAGCCGGACGGTCAATACAATTCAGCTCTGACCGGAGCGGGATGGCGGGGCGACGTGGCCGCAGATAAGGCCGGCAAGCCGACAAGCGATCATCCGGCGGTGGGGCCGGCGGCTTTGTTGTTGGCGGAGGTCGAGCGGCTTCAGGCCGACCTTGGCAAGGCGCAGCGTACCATCGCCGAGCTCGAAGCGCGCGCCGACGTCGACCCGCTGCTCGACATTCTCAACCGGCGCGGCTTCGAGCGCGAGCTCAAGCGCTCGCTCGCCTACCTGCAACGCTACAACGGCGAGGCGGTGCTGCTGTTCATCGATCTCGACGGCTTCAAGGCGGTCAACGACCGCCTCGGCCACGCCGCCGGCGATGCTCTGCTCAAAGCGGTGGCGCGCGAGCTCGTCGGTCATGCGCGCGCTTCCGACGTGGTGGCGCGGCTCGGCGGCGACGAATTCGGCGTGCTGTTATGGAATCTCGGGGCAGCGCTGGCGGCGGGCAAGGCGCACAGCTTGGAAAGGCTGATCGAAACGGTGACCGTCGCGCACGGCGAGGCGCGGATTGCGGTCGGCGCCAGCGTCGGCCTGGTGCCGCTGGTCGCCGGCGCGGCGCCCGAGCAGATGATCGACGCGGCCGACAAGGCCATGTATGCGCGCAAGAACGAGCGGAAGCAGGTTTAATTCACCGGATTTTCGTATTCGCGGGCCGCATTGCCGTGCGGGATGGCATCCACCGCAGCGGTCATTGCCAGGTCATTCCCTTGTCATCGGACGGATGCAACTTGACCGCGAAACCGCGGTACGGCCTAATTGGGATGGCTGTGGCAATTGGGGGGCTTTTCAATTCCACGTGCCGTGGGGCGGTGTTGGCGCCGGTCGCGCAGGCGGCCAGTTGTACGGCGACTGGCTTCGTAAGGGACGCCATCGATCTGACGGCGGCGATGATCAACCCGCCCGGCACGGTGACCGGCGACGTCGACGCGACCGGCTGCAATATCGGTATTTATTATTCCGCCGGCCACGGCAGAGTGAGCCAAGCCAGCGTCCACGGCTCCAATTATTACGGCATCGTCAACAACGGCGCCGATGTCGACATCCTGGATTCGACCGTATCGGATATCGGCGAGAAGCCGTTCAACGGGTCGCAGCATGGCAATGCCATCTACTTCGTATTTGGCAGTGCCGCGAAAGGCGATATCAAGCGCAACTTCGTATGGAATTATCAAAAGGGCGGAATCATCGTTAACGGGTCGGGAGGCCACGTGACGATCCAGCAAAACTACGTGGTCGGCCTGGGCCCGGTGAACTTCATCGCCCAGAATGGCATCCAGGCTGGCTATGGCGCGGACACGTCGATCCTGCAGAAGTTCGTGACCGGCAATTCCTATACCGGCGCCAACCTAGCATCGAGCGGTGGCATCCTTCTGGTCGGCGGCGACTGCTACGGCGGCAATCCGACGATAAATACCGAAATTGATCAGAATGTGCTCCTCAATAACGATGTCGGTGTCTGGCTTTCAAACCTCGACAGCAGCTGCAATCCGGTGAGCACGCCGACGAACAACTCCATCAACAACAACGCGGTCATCAACAACGCGATCAACAACACCACCGGCAACGGCCCGACCCAAGGCTACCAGGCGGGCATATCGGATTCGGGCAACGGGGACGTCATCAAGAACAACGATGTCTGCGGGCTGGGATACACCCCGCCGGGAACCGCGACCGCGGCCCTGTTCGCGATCGATGTGACGTTTACCAACAGTCCCGTGGTCAAGAACAACACCACCTGCTCCAAGCCGCGCCGCGACCACGACGACGACTTCGATCATGATCATGACCGGGGTAGGCATGGACACCGGGCGCCACACAACCGGTAGCCCGATAGGCGGTCTGCCCGCTGACAAGGGATGAAGACACGGCCCCGGGGCCAAAATCCCCGGGCTCCTTTTCATCGGGCGTGCGGTATCCGAATATTACGCGATAATATCCGGCGTGATCTGGTCTTCGATCTGACGGATCTTGTCGCGCAGCCCCAGCTTGCGTTTTTTCAGGCGCTGCACCTGGATCAGGTCGGAGCCGGGCGACATCACCAGGGCCGCGATCGCGGCGTCGAGATCGCGGTGCTCCTGCTGCAGGCGCGCCAACTGCTCCCGCAACTCGCGTTCTTCGTTTTGCGTCATCGCCACCGCGGGTTCGCTTTGCGGCGAGCCACCGGCCCCGGCAAAGCCCGGCGATTATCGCGTTTTCCACAAGCTCGTTCAAGCTATGAGAATGTCGAGGCCGATCAAAGGCTTTGGCGCCAATTGCCGCAGTGCAAAGCCGGGTGTATCGTCGCCCTTGAGATGAGTCTGCGCTACACTTATCTCGTATTGGGGCCATGGATTGAGGAGACATATTGGATGTCGATGCAATCGCACCTTACGGAACTCGAAAAAAAGCATCAGGCACTCGAGCAGGAAATCAACGACTGCCTGACACATCCCGCGGTCGATGATCTTAGGATCGTGGAACTCAAGCGCAAGAAACTACTGGTCAAGGACGAGATCGAGCGGTTGCGGCATAACGACAGCGCCAGCGTCCACTGATCGATCGGTCTTAATCGTTGTTTTTCAAGGCGCCACCCCCGGCGGAATGCTGGGACGTGGCGTTTTTTACATTTTGAATTGTACTATAGTACCCCCATCAAGAGCGGCCGGTTAACGGCCCGTATCTGGGGGAAACTCATGCGCCTGTTCACTCAAATCGCCATGCGCGCGCTCGCGGTGTTCGTCTGCGTGCTGGCGGCCGCCGGCGGCGCCTCCGCCGCAGGCTATCCCGATCGCGTCGTTACGCTGGTGGTGCCCTATCCGCCGGGCGGCGGCGTGGATTCCATAGCGCGCGTGGTGGCCGCCAAGCTGTCGGATGCGTTTCATCAGCAGGTGATCGTGGACAACAAGCCCGGCGCCGGCGGCACCATCGGCAGCCGCGCGGTCGCCCATGCCGCGCCCGACGGCTACACCCTGCTGCTCGGCCATACCGGCACCATTTCGATCAATCCCAGCCTTTACGTTCACGCCGGCTACGATCCGCGCAAGGACTTCGCGCCCATCGGCCTGGTCGCCTCGATGCCGGTGGCGCTGATCGCCAATCCGTCGTTCCCGGGAAAATCCATCGCCGACGTCATTGCCTTCGCCAAAAAGCAGCCGGGCAAGCTCAACGTCGGCACTTCATCGCTCGGCACCGGCGGCTATATGTGCGCCGAACTGTTCAAGTCGGACGCCGCCCTCGACGTCGCCATCATTCCATACAAAGGCTCGGCGCCGGTGATCAACGACCTGCTCGGCGGCCACGTGCCGGTGGCCTTCAGCGTGCTGCCGCCGGCGCTTGGCAATATCCAGGCCGGCAAGCTGCGTGCCATCGCGGTCACCAGCAAGAAGCGGTTTTCGCTGCTGCCGGACGTGCCGACGTTCGACGAATCCGGCATGCCCGGCTTCGAGGCGGTGCTGCATTACGGCCTGCTGGCGCCCGCCGGCACGCCGAAGGACATCGTCGACAAGCTCAGCGCCGAATTGCGCAAGCTGGTCGACACCGACGAGGTCAAGAATCGCATCCACTTCGAGGGCGGCGATCCGCTCACCTCAACGCCGGCCGAATACGCCGCCGACATCGACAAGGAAGAGACGAAGTGGGGCGGCCTGGTGCGTAAGCTCAATTTAAAGGTGGAATAGCCTGGCTTTCGCCGGTGGTGTCGTCCGCTTGCTGGATGACACCCGCCGCGCTTGGCTGCTGGCCGAGGGCGTATTGCTCCTCGCGCACCAGCACGATGAAAGCGAGGATCAGGGCGCTCACCAGCATGGCGCCGTTGAACAGGAAGCTCAAAACAGTGCGCGCCGGCGAGGGTTTTACGTCGGCGCGGCGCCGATGCGGCAAGGTCGTGGGCAAAGGGACATCTCCATCAGGTTTTCCCCGGCAGTCCTCATTCGCAACGCAGGTCGCAACAAAACGTTCAACCGAATTATGCCGCGTAGCGGCTATCGAATCGTGACCGCCGCTGCCGGCGCTTCGCCGCCGGCCCGTCCGGCATATCGGTAGGGCGGTCCGAATTCTCTCGCTATAGGCAAAGCAAATACCGCGCCAGTTTGGAAATGCTCCTGATCGGTAAGGCTGCCAAAGGGATGCGGCAAAGCCGCCAATTTGCGCCAGATCCGATTCAAAAAGAGTCTTCTCCTTTGAAGTTGCGCAATTTTCCGCGCCAAATCGGGTGAATTTGCATTCGCCGCCGTGCGGCCATATTGTTCAGGCTGCCTTGCCGCTTCGAACCTGCATGAGGCCGTCATGAAGCATTTGCCGCCGTCTCCCTCGCGTCATCGTTTGGCCGTTCTGGCTGCCGCTTTCGGTCTCGCCGTGCTGGCCGCGCCCGTGGCGCACGCCTTCACCATCGACGACCAGAGCAACACCACCAGCAACGGCGGCGCCCGCTACGCCGATCCCGACGCGCGCTTCTCGAGCGACGGCAGCCCCGCGACGATCAAGCAGGGCAACACCACGCTTCAGTTCGGCGGCCAGATGGGCTCGTTCGACCAGCGCTACAATGGCAACCAGTTTTTTGATTCGATCAGCCGGCCGGGCGCCGGCCGCTGAGGTTGCCGGCGTCGTAGCCGGTTTCATAATTTTGTCGTCACCGGTCCGACGCGGGAGCGTCGCGTGCAGCATTTGCTTTACCGCTCCTCGCAATGCGGGGAGAGGGAAGAGGCTCACACTGCCTTCGCCATTTCCCGCAGCTTGAACTTCTGAATCTTGCCCGTACTCGTCTTCGGGATCTCCGCGAACACCACGTAGCGCGGGACCTTGTAGCCGGCGAGGTGCTTCTTGCACCATTGCAGCAGCTCGTCGGCGCTCGCGGTCGCGCCCGACTTTAGCTCCACGAAAGCGCAAGGCGTCTCGCCCCATTTGTCGTCGGGCTTGGCCACCACCGCGACGGCTGAGACCGCCGGATGCTTGTAGAGCGCGTCCTCGACTTCGATGGATGAAATATTCTCGCCGCCGGAAATGATGATGTCCTTGGAGCGGTCCTTGAGCTGGATATAGCCGTCCGGATACATGACGCCGAGATCGCCGGTGTGAAACCAACCGCCCTCGAACGCCTTTTCGGTCGAAGCCTTGTTCTTGAGATAGCCCTTCATCACGACATTGCCGCGCATCATCACTTCGCCCAGCGTCTCACCGTCGCGCTTGACCGGCGCCAGCGTGTCGGGATCGCGCACGTCGAGCGCTTCCAGCACCGGATAGCGCACGCCCTGGCGCGATTTCTTCGCGGCCTGCTCGGCGGATGACAGCACATCCCAGGCGCCGTGCCATTCGTTCACCACGGACGGACCGTAGCATTCCGTCAGGCCATAGACGTGGGTGACGTTGAAGCCCGCGGCCTTCATCGCGGCGAGCACCGCCTCGGGCGGCGGCGCGGCGGCGGTCGCGAAATTGACCACATGCGGCAGCGGCTTCTTCTCGGCTTGCGTTGCATTGAGCAAAACCGCCATCACGATCGGCGCGCCGCACAGATGCGTCACCTTGTGAGTGGCAATCGCGTCGAACATGGCGCCGGCGCGCACCGCGCGCAGGCAGACATGCGTGCCGGCCACGATCGAGACGGTCCACGGGAAGCACCAGCCGTTGCAGTGGAACATCGGCAGCGTCCACAGATAAACCGGATGCTGCCGCATGCCGCAGGTGATGACATTGCCCATCGCCAGCAGGTGCGCGCCGCGGTGGTGATAGACCACACCTTTCGGGTCGCCGGTGGTGCCCGACGTGTAGTTGAGCGTAATGGCGTCCCATTCGTCGTCCGGCATCGACCAGGCGTAATCGGGATCGCCGCTGGCGACGAACTCCTCATATTCGATTTCGCTTAAGCGCTCGCCCGGCCCGTTGTATTCCGGATCGTCGTAATCGATCACCAGCGGCTTCGCCTTACAGAGCGCCAGCGCCTCCTTCATCACCTTGGAAAATTCGCGGTCGATGATGACGACCTTCGCTTCGGCGTGGTCGAGCGAGAAGGCAATGATCGGCGCATCGAGCCGGGTATTGAGCGTGTTGAGCACGCCTTGCGTCATCGGCACGCCGTAGTGGCATTCCAGCATGGCCGGCGTGTTGGCGAGCATCGCCGAGACGCTGTCGCCGCGTTGGATGCCGCGCTTAGACAGCGCCGAAGCCAGTTGCCGCGTGCGCGCGTAGAACTCCGCATAGGAGCGTTTGAGCGGCCCGTAGATGATGGCGGTGTGGGCCGGAAAGACGGCGGCCGCCCGCTCGAGGAAGCCGAGCGGCGTCAGCGGCTGGTAATTGGCCGGATTGCGCTCGAGATCGGTGTCGTAGGGCGTTTTCGCCATTGGGTCGTTTCCCCCAGAGCATGATCCCGAAAAGTGGGTACCGGTTTTCGGACAGGATCATGCTCAAACAAAAGACGCATCAGCGTAGCGAAGGGGGAGGGTAGCGATCAATTGCCCTGATGGGACCGGATTACTTGAGCCAATCGAGCACCTCTTTCGCTTTTGGCGGCCGCATAGGGTCGAATTCGGGCGCCTCGATCCCCAGCGCCTTGAGCTCGGCGCGCGAGTCCGGCGAGTCCTTGGGCCGCAGGCGGATCGCCATCTTGAAGTCTGTAATGGCATTCTCGCGATCGCCTTTCATGCGGTAGGCGACGCCGCGCTCGTGATAGACCGAGGCGAAGCCGGGTCCGAAAGCGATCGAAGCGGTATAATCGTCGATGGCGCGGCCGAGGTCGCCTTTGGCGCGGTAGGCATTGCCGCGCACCTCCAAAGCGACAGGATTGCGCGGCTCGATGTACATGGCGTCGCTGCTGTCGGCGAGCGCGTGATCGGGATCGTCGAGCGCGAGGTGGATGATCGCGCGCCGGATATAGCCGCGCACCGAATTGGGATCGCGATCGAGATACTCGCTATAGTCGGCGAGCGCGGCCTTGAAGTCGCGGGCGATCTCAAAGGCGTGGGCACGCTGCCAAAGATCTCGTTGTCCTTCGGATCGAGCCGGAGCGCCGCGTTGAAATCGGCGATCGCGCGTTCGTTGTCGCGGATGTTGAAATAGGCGACGCCGCGCCATTTATGCGCCTGCGATAAAGTGGGATCGAGCCGAAGGGCTTGATCGAGATCGGCGATCGAGTGAGTGAAATCGCCGAGCCGCTGGTACACCAGGCCGCGGTTGGCATAGACAAGGCCGATCGGGTGGCCACGCAGCAATTCGTCGAAATCGGCGAGCGCCTCGTTGTAGGCGCCTTTCGTTTCATAGGCGACGCCGCGATTGAAACGCGACATGGCCCGCTCATCGTCGGGGCTCGCCTTGTCCTCGATGACGCGGGTGCAGGCGGCGATCTGCGCGTCGTCATCGCCGATAACGCGGCAATCGGCGAAATCCTGCATCGTCGCCGCCAGCACCGGCCGAGCGAGCAGGCCGGCGACCGCCAAAATCAGTAGTCCAATACGCATGCGGAATCTCGGGCGGTGGAATGCGGCAATTTATCATTGGTCGCCGCCAGCCGTCAGCCGGTTCAACCGGGCTGAACTTTCAAACGCTCGACGCTATCGTCGCTATCCGGCGCGTGGTTAAGCGCGCGCATGGCAATGGGGGCATTGAACATGAACAAGGGTATTGTAGGTTGCGCGCTGGGCGCCGTCCTGCTGGCGACGGCCGGCGGGTTGTCGCCGGCAATGACGTCGAGCGTGAGCAAGGATGGCGTCGCCTTCGGCACGGCGATCAACTACAAGTCGGAGGAAGAGGCGCGCAAGGCGGCGATCGACTATTGCCATAAATTCAAAGGCGCCCCCAAGGCCTCCGCCCAGTGCCGCGTGGTCGGCACCTTCAAGGACAAATGCTACGCCATCTCGATGGACCCGAAGGCCGGCACCCCGGGCGCCGGCTGGTCGATCGCGGCGATCAAGTCGGATGCCGAAGATCACGCCGTGACCAATTGCAAGGCGACCGCCGGCAGCGACGGGCGCCAATTCTGCGTCGTGCAAGAATTGAAATGCGACGGCGGCAAGAGCTGACGCCGCATCAGCCGCGCAGAATATCGGTTATCCCTGAGCGCACCAGCTCGATCGAGATGGTGAACATCAGCGCCATCGTGATCTTGTAGAACAGCTCCTGCGGCGTGATGCGGACCACCCAGAAGCCGAGCATGTTGGTCGCCATCGCCAGCGGCAGCAGCACCAGCGAGGTGCCCATGCCCTTG
>Ga0182024_10005094_pt1 | contig 29681 bp, 32 predicted proteins | sample P32metaG_FD_120480 | JGI IMG/M metagenome (GOLD analysis project Ga0182024, IMG submission 120480) | Permafrost microbial communities from Stordalen Mire, Sweden - P3-2 metaG (Illumina Assembly) | ecosystem: Environmental > Terrestrial > Soil > Wetlands > Permafrost | place: Sweden: Stordalen...
ACGCGCAAATCGCTTCGGCCTACGGCCTACGCGATTCGCGCGTCGGAACAGATAAAGGCAAGAGACCAAGAGAAGGAGCAGAATCCATCACTAAAGTGGACACACTACAGAAAACCCGTTTTAAAACGGTACGTCGTCGTCGGTGATCCCCTGATCCATCGACTCGGCCGCCGCGGCCGGACGAGGTGCGCTCCGCGGCATCGATACCGGTGCGCTGCGGCCCGAATCCTCCCCGCCATCGCCGCCGCGTCCGCCCAGCAGGATCACATCCTCGGCCACCACTTCGGTCATATATTGCTTCTTGCCGTCTTTGTCGTCATAGCTGCGCGTCTGCAGCCGGCCCTCGACATAGACCTGTTTGCCCTTCGTGAGGTAGTTCGCCAGATTCTCCTGGCGCCACAAAACAATGTTGGCCCAGTCGGTCTCTTCCTTCCATTCACCGCTCTGCTGATCTTTCCAGCGGCGATTGGTGGCCACCGAAAACTTGGTGACCGCCACGCCCGCCGGAGTGAACTTGGTCTCGGCGTCCCGGCCCAGGTGTCCGACCAGAATTACTTTGTTAACGCTGCGCGATGCCATAATCCATGCACTGTACCATAGAAATTCCTGTCTCACTCGCCGCCAAAACGGCGTCTCACCGTTTATGTTGGATCTCGCCGCACCGAATCTTTTGAGAAGTAGGACGTCGCCCGCTTACTTCTCAACGAGCGGCTGCGTTCTAAGTTAAATTTTTGCTTGCAGCTGCTGAGTCTGGATGTACAATAAGTAACAATCCAGACGGCGCCAGTTACGGGCGGGCGCCGCTCAGTAAGGAAATGAGTGAGTGAAGAGGGTATGCAAAGGCCCTGTTTGTTCGTTCAATTCAGCAGCCAATGGTTGCTGGCGGGTTTATCGGTGTTCGCCGTTGTAGTCACAAGCACTGCGCCGGTTCATGGCCAGATGCTCATCCACGGCTCGGGCCCGCACCAGCGCGCCAATATCTTCAATACGGATCTGGCGGTGCTGGAGAGCGGCGAGCAACGCAAGGATCTGCCTTGTACCGTTACTCCCAGTAAACCCTTGCTGGGATTCGATCTTAAATTCCATGCCGGATATCAGGTCAGTGTGCCCCTCAAGGAACTCGCCGGCTTGGAGAACGCCCTCAGCATCGTGTTCCGCGTCACACCCGACGGCCATTCCGACGAGCCGGTTTACTTCACCCAGCATCTGCGGGTTCCTCCCATCGAAGAGGATGCCAAGGGTGACGCCTACCTCCAGGGTGCGTTCGACGTCGGCGAAGGGGCCTATCATATTGATTGGTTAATGCGGGATCGCACCGAGCGAGTCTGCTCATCCACCTGGGATTCCGAGGCCAGTCTGGGATCCAAGGACCGGCCGATGAGCTTGGCCATCGCGCCCCAGGCCATTCAGCGCGCCGGTGGTGAGGAGTTCACCGAAGAACCGCCCGTCCAGCGCGCGCCCATCGATCCGCCGCTCAATGTGAAGGTGCTGGTCAATTTCGCTCCGCAGAATTCGCTGTCGGCCGCCCTCCAGCCGCTCGATACCACCGCACTAGTCTCTATCTTAAGGACCATCTCGCGCGACCCGCGCATCGGGAAATTCTCCGTCGTCGCCTTTAACATGCAGGAACAAAAGGTCATTTACCGCCAGGATGGCGCCAGCCGGATCGACTTCCCGGCTCTTGGAAGCGCCCTCACTACCCTGAATCTGGGCACCGTGGATCTCAAACGCCTGAGCGATAAGCACGGGGACACCGACTTCCTGACCAGTTTGGTACGCCGAGAGATGACGCCCGCTCCGAAGGACCATCCCGATGCCCTGGTTTTTGCCGGCCCCAAGATCCTGCTGGACGCCAATCCGCCGGAAGAGGCTCTCAAGGACGCTTCGGATATCGATTTTCCCGTGTTCTACATGAATTACAACCTGAATCCGCAGGCGGTGCCGTGGAAGGACGCCATCAGCCACACCGTCCACTTTTTCCGTGGTTACGAATACACCATCTCCCGGCCCCGGGATTTGTGGTTTGCCGTCTCCGAAATGGTCTCTAAAATCGTAAAATCAAGGAACGGAAGGTCGGCTTCGTCCATCTCAAGCCAGTAGGGGTCCATGCGTATATCTAGGTTGGCTGTCTCACTGGGAGTGTTCTCACTCTGCGCCTCACTCTGCGCAACCCAGGCCTGTGCCCAAAGCCTGCTGTATGGTCAGCAGCACGCCAAGCATTACGCCAATAGTTTGGCGCCCTATGTCGTTTCGCCCCAGGAGATCGTCGATCGCATGCTGGAGTTGGCCGATCTGAAGGCCGGCGAAAAACTTTACGACTTGGGCAGCGGCGACGGGCGCATCCTGATCACCGCTGTGGTCCGGTTCAAGGCCAAAGCCGTTGGCGTCGAGATTTCAGACGACCTGGTGAACAGCACCAACACACGCATCCGCCGCCTCGGCCTGGACAACGACGCACAAGTGATCCACGGCAACTTTCTGGACGTCGACTTGAGCCCCGCCGACGTGGTCACTCTTTATTTGGCGACCGACGCCAACGAAATGCTGCGCCCGAATCTCGAAAAGTACCTGAAGAACGGTGCGCGCGTGGTTTCCCACGACTTTGCGGTGCCGGGTTGGAAGCCGAAGCTGGTGGATAAAGATCCCGACATCCACGGGCACATCATCTATTTGTACCTGATGCCGCCCAAAAAGAAGTAGTGCCCGCTTTCGATGTCGTCGGCGTCGGCCTGAACGCCACCGACACCTTGATCCTGCTCCCTCGCTTCCCGGCCTACGGTGGCAAAGTACCCTTCGAACGCGAAGTTCTTAGCCCAGGCGGACAGGTCGCGACCGCGATGGTCACCTGCGCCAGGCTCGGTCTGAGCGCAAAATATATCGGCACGCTGGGCGATGATCTGCTCGGCCGCATCCAACTCGAAAGTCTGCGCGCGAGCGGCGTTAACCTGGACGATATCGAAATCCGGACCAACTGTCCGAATCAGAGCGCCTATATTCTGGTGGATCAAACCACTGGGGAACGCACCGTGCTCTGGCATCGCGACGAGTGCCTGCGCATCGATCCCGCCAGCGTGACCACCGAAAAGATCGCCGGCGCGCGCCTGCTGCATATCGACGGCCACGACACATCCGCCGTTTCCCGCGCAGCCGAAATCGCTCGCCGGCATCAAATCCCTGTGACCGTGGACGTGGATACCATCTATCCTGGCTTCGACCGCGTGCTGCCCAATGTCGATTATCTGGTCGCCAGCTCCGAGTTTCCGTCGCGCTGGACTCAGGAGCCCGATCCGTTCCGCGCCCTATCCATGATTCAGGACGAATACGGCATGCGCGTGGCCGCCATGACGCTGGGCGCCGATGGCTCGCTCGCTTGCGTGGAAGGCAGATTCATCTATTCGCCAGGCTTTGTGGTGGATTCCATCGACACCACCGGGGCCGGCGACGTGTTTCATGGCGCGTTCTGTTATTCTGTGATCGAAAGCATCCCGGTGCGCGAAGCGCTCGAGTTCTCCAATGCAATGGCAGCCCTGAACTGTTCCGCCTTAGGCGCGCGCGGGCACATCGCCAGCCTTCCAGAGGCGCAAGCTTTCGCTCGCGGCGCAGAACGGCGCACCAACCCGGACTACGAGCAGCGCGACCATAGATGATCCCTCTTCGATCCTCCGAGCCGCACTATACGCGACCCACGGCCACGCTAGTGATCATCGCGCTGAACTTGGCCGTGTTTCTGTACGAGCTCAGCCTCGGCATGTCTAGCTACGCGCTCAACCGCTTCATCATGCTGCACGGCATCGTGCCGGATCGGCTCAGCTATTCTTCCATCCTCACTTCGATGTTCATCCACGGCGGATTCCTCCACATCGCGGGCAACATGTGGTTCCTGTGGGTCTTCGGCCGAGGGGTGGAAGATCTGCTTGGGCACGCGAAATACCTCTTCTTGTATTTCGCCTGTGGCTTCGCCGCGGCTTTCCTGTACATCCTGTTGAACTCCAACTCCACCGTGCCTACCATCGGCGCCAGCGGCGCCATCGCCGGCGTGATGGGCGCTTATTTGATCAAGTTTCCGCGCGCGCACATCGTCACGCTGGTGTTCATCGTCATTTTTATTACGACCATCGACATCCCCGCGTTTTTTCTGCTGCTCTATTGGTTCGCGATTCAGTTCTTCAGCGGAGTCGGCACGGTGGGCGCATCGGCGGCATCGAACGGCGGCGTCGCCTGGTTCGCGCACGTGGGCGGATTTATTGCCGGCATGCTGCTCGTCATGTTGATGCCGACCACCCAACGCGCGCGGCCCTGGCGGTACTAGCATGTGGCAAGAAATTGACACGGGATCGGCGGCCATCGAAAAACCGCTCGACATTCTCGCCATCGCCGCGCACCCCGATGATGTTGAGCAAACCTGCGGCGGCACGCTGATCCGCATGGCCGAGCAAGGCTATCGTACCGGCGTGCTCGACCTTACCGCGGGCGACATGGGCAGCCGTGGAACTCCCGAGATCCGTCTGCGGGAATCCGACGCAGCCGCCTCGGCGATGCGTCTGGCCTGGCGCGGCAACCTGCGGCTTCCCGATGCGCGCTTGGAAAATACCGTAAGCGTGCGCATGAGTTTGGCGGTAGAGATTCGCAATTTGCGGCCGCGCGTTGTGATCCTGCCCTATTGGGAGGCGCGGCACCCCGATCACTACCGTGCGTCCGAGATCGGCTTCGAGGCCTGTTTCCTGGCCGGCCTGAAGAAGCTCACTGAGGAGAGCGAGCCGCATCGTCCGCAGAAGATCCTTTACTCCTCGCTCTACGCCAACGTGTCGCCATCGTTCGTGGTGGATATTTCCGGGCAGTTCGAGCAGCGCATGTCCGCGCTATTCTGTTACGAGTCGCAATACGGCCAATCGGCGGAAGCCACTGAGCTGTTCCCGGATCAACAGGAGATTCGCGATCGCCTGAGCTCCATCGCCCGCTTCTACGGCAACCTGATCGGAGTGAAATACGGCGAGCCGTTCGTGGTGAAGGAGACCATGCGGGTGGACGACATCACGGCCATGGGCGTCCGCAGCCTCTAAAGGGGCAGATTGCCGTGCTTCTTGCGAGGCATCGTGTCCACTTTGTTCTCAAGCATGCGCAGTGCGCGGATCACTTTCGGCCGGGTCTCGTGCGGCTCGATCACGTCGTCGACAAAACCTCGCTCGGCTGCGACAAAAGGGCTCGCAAAACGATCGCGAAACTCTTCGATCTTTTCCTTACGAACGGCCTCCGGATCGGCGGCCGCCATCAGCTCGCGCCGGTACACGATGTTGACGGCTCCCTCGGGACCCATCACCGCGATCTCGGCCGTGGGGTAGGCGAAGTTCACGTCCGTTCGCAGGTGCTTCGATCCCATCACGCAATACGCGCCGCCGTACGCCTTGCGCGTAATCACCGTGATTTTCGGAACCGTTGCCTCGGCATACGCATACAGCAGCTTCGCGCCGTGCCGGATGATGCCGCCGAACTCCTGCGCGGTTCCGGGGAGAAATCCGGGAACGTCTTCGAAGGTCAGTAGAGGAATGTTGAACGCGTCGCAGAAGCGAACGAACCGCGCAGCTTTTACCGAGGAATTAATATCCAGGCACCCGGCCAAAAAAGCCGGCTGATTGGCCACGATTCCCACGCTTTTGCCGTCCATGCGGGCCAAGCCAATCACAATGTTCTTGGCCCAATGTTCGTGGATCTCGAAGAATTCTCCCGAATCCACCACGCGATGAATGAGGTCCTTGATGTCATAAGGCGCCTGCGGATCGATGGGCACCAGGGTGTCGAGCGACGGGTCGGCTCGATCGATGGGATCGTCGGACTGCCGCGCCAGCGCGCCATCCAGATTATTGCTCGGGATGTACGACACCAGCTCGCGGATCATGCGCAAACATTCGGCGTCATCGTGCGCCAGGAAGTGCGCCACGCCGCTGATGCTGTTGTGCGTCTCGGCGCCGCCCAGTTGTTCCTTGGAGACATCTTCGTGCGTCACGGTCTTGATCACCTCCGGCCCCGTGATGAACATGTGGCTGGTGCCTTGCACCATAAAGATGAAGTCGGTGAGCGCCGGCGAATAGACCGCGCCGCCCGCGCAGGGTCCCATGATCGCCGAGATCTGCGGGATCACGCCGCTCGAAAGCGTGTTGCGCAGGAAAATATCGGCGTAACCGGCCAGCGAGGCCACGCCTTCCTGAATGCGCGCGCCCCCGGAATCGTTCAGGCCGATCACCGGCGCGCCGGTCTTCAGCGCCAGGTCCATGATCTTGCAAATCTTCAGCGCGTTCGCTTCCGACAGCGACCCGCCCAGCACCGTAAAGTCCTGCGCGAAAACGTAGACCACACGCCCGTGGATGTGCCCGTAGCCGGTGACAAATCCGTCGCCATCCACCACCTGCCGATCCATGCCGAAGTCGGTGGTGCGATGCCGAACCAGCTTGTCCATCTCTTCGAACGTGCCCGCATCCAGCAGCAGATCGATGCGCTCGCGCGCCGAAAGCTTGCCTTCCTTGTGCTGGCGCAGCATGCGTTCTTCGCCGCCGCCGGCTTCGGCATTGGCGTGACGGCGCCGCACTTCGGCGAGTCGGTCCGTGGACATACCAGATTACAGTAGCAGGTGTGGGCGGCAGAGGACGATACAATGGACGCAATGAGTGCGGAACGCGTGATCGTCGTCGATCCGGATGTCATGAACGGAACGCCCTGCTTCCGCGGTACGCGAGTTCCGTTCAAGAATCTGATCGACTACCTTGAAGGCGGACATTCTCTTGGCGAGTTCCTGGAGCAGTTTCCGACAGTCACGCGCGAAATGGCAGTTCAGGCGCTTGAGGAAGCCAAGGATTCGCTGCTAGCCAGAATCGCGTGAAGAGTTTTCCGAATCATGACGCGCATGCCGTTCAATGGGCGGGTTTGAAAGGCAAGAAGAATGGTGAGTTGCTGCTGGCGGCAGAGCTTGCCGGCTACGATGTCTTGCTGACGGTCGATCAAGGGCTGCCCCATCAGCAGTCTTCCGCTGGCCGGAAGCTCTCAATCATGCTGATGCGTTCGCGAACGAACCAGCTCGAAGATCTCTTGCCTCTCGTAAGCACCGTCCTAATCGCTCTGGAAACTATCCAGCCGGGCCAGACTGTCGCGATTCCAGAATAATCCTGCATTTCTTAGAATTACGGGTGGCACGTAAACGCGAATCGCCCACCTGCGGTATTCTTGCGATCAAGGTGTGGCAATCCGATGCCATCAACGTATCTGCGCAGTCCAATTATTGGTCACATGCGTTGCGGTTCTACGCGAAAGCTGCCTTCGTACAGTCCGCTGTGGTGTGGGGGACGGCTCTTCTAGTTCCTCCGGTTCTGTGGCTCCTCCATGGGGCTGAACGGCGATCTCTTCGAGGAGCGCTGGTCATTATGGCAGTTGGTCTGGCGATCGGCGCCGGCTTTTTTGGGGCCATGCTAGGAACTGCCATTGGGCACGACCTCCTACGAAATCGCGCGCAGACTGAGCCTCTACTAGAATACAATCCTCTTCTCTTTTGGAAGGTTTTTCTATACGCCGGATGCTTGATGTTCCTGGCAGCTGCTTTCTTGTCGTATCGGCAAGGCTGGTGGCTCAGCGTGGAGTTTGGCGGGTTTACGATTTTGTGCTGGTTCGGGGCCCGAAGTCTGGCCGTTAGGGTGCGCGTACCCAAGAAAAGACCAACCGATAAAACGCAAACGGACGCAAATCCAGATATACACAAGCCCAAACTCAAGCACTGGGTCGGGGGCCATCTCCAGCCTGGTTTTGTTGCGATGGAGTACTACGCACTGATATTAAACCGATCGTTTCTGGTGTTCATCACCGACGAAGGGCTACGCGTGTGGAAATTCTGCGGATCAGTTAGCTCATTTGAACCCTTGTTCTATGAACCGGCAGAGGCGCTCTTGGATGATCCAGAAATGACACCCGGTTCTCCAGAATTCGAGAAGCTCATGCACCGGCGCCACACGTTCCATGTGCCGTACCCCGAAATCAGATCGGTTACTTTCGAAGACCGGCAAAAGTGGGGAATGGACGGCATACCTCATGTCGGAATGCTTCGACTGGAATTCCGAACGCATCGCCGCACACGTGAGTTCATTCTCCTTGGCAACGCTCACGGCCAACTTATCAGGGACACGATCGTATCCAAGCTCCACCTACGTTGAAGCGAAACAATTGCAAGTTACGCAGCGTGGCCGCATTCAACGATTCTTTAAGACGGTGATGCAGTCCAGATTCGCTTCGCTCCAATCCATCACTCGCTGACTTACGATGCTGAATCCGTATTTTTCAGCGATGCGACGTACGTCCTCGGCCGAAACATACGCTCGCGATCCCGGATTCTCGACCCATGGCCGCGCCACGCTCGATAAGGCCGCGTAATTGGAATGGTGGATCAGGGCCAGCCCGTCGGTTTTCAACACGCGCTTAAACTCGATGAAGTATTCCTCGAGTTCAGAGCAGTTGAAATGAACCATCGCATCCCAGCTATAAAGAAACGTCACCGATCCTGAGGGAACGGGAATGGATCCGTTTCCGTTGACCAGGCATTCCACGTTCGGATTCCCGGCCAACCGCCGCCGGCACGCCTCAATCGCATCCACGGACATGTCGGTGCAGATGAGCTTTCCTGAGATATTAGCGAAACGCTCCGCAATACGCCCTCGGCCACAGGCAAAATCCAACACAATGGAGAGATCGGGCTTGGGCGATTCCTTCAAGTATGATTCGATGATCGGCCACTGCCAACCGGCGTCAGCCTCCGCGGCGTCGTAATATGCAGACCAGTCGCCATCTCGTGACAGAGGGGATTTTTGCAGGACGAAGCGGCGCCAGAGGCCTCGAACCCTTGACTGCCAGGCCTTATTCCGCGTAATATCCGCTGCGGGAATGCAGTTCCGCTCCCGGGTATCGCTTGCGCGCGGCATCTTCCAGCGTCACCGTGATGTGGCGGAACGTTCCCGGCTGTGCATCGGGCGCGTGATAGGCCAGCATGTACCGGCTGCGGATTCGTTCGATCATGTCCTTGAACGAATCGCCTGCGTTCTCCGCCTTCACCCACTCGCCGCCGGTTTTTTCAGTCAGGTCGTAAACGTTGGCGGGGGTAAAGTCGGGATTCGAGGGCTTTCCCGGATTCAAAGGCTGCGGCCGAATCGCGCGTCCCGTGATAATCGCGTTCATTACCGTATCCGCTTTGTTCAACTCGCGAATCACCTGGCCATCGGTCAGCCGATAGCTGGTGCTCAGATTGTCGGTGAGGATCAGAATGGCGCGCCGCCCGCCCGGCCCGGCGTGCCTATCCATGTAATGCGCCGCGTCGACGACGGCGGAATTGATCATGGTGCTCGATCCCACGTCCCAATTCTTCACCGCACTGCCGATGTTGCGAGCCGTTTCCGCTAGATTATCGCTGAACCCCTGCGCTACCGCCGTATTTTTGGCGAACACCATCAGCGCCACGCGATCGCCCGGCCGCAAATGATCCAGCGCTTCGCGCGCTTCCATGGAAATCTGGTCGACGTACTTCTGCATGCTTCCGCTGACGTCCAGCAGCAGAATCAGCGTCACCGGTTCGTCGCCGTGCGCAAAGGAGACAATCGATTGTGGCTGGCCCTCATCGGTGACCGCGAAGTCGCTCTTGGTGAGATCCTTGACCAGCTTGTCACCCTCGGTTACTTGCACGTCCACGCGCACATCCGATACACCGGTCTTGAACGTGGGGGTTGCCTCGGCGTCTTGCGGCTCGATCTTCGCATTCACCTGCCCAGCATCCTGAGCGCCGAGAGGCGCTAGGATGAGAGTCGTCGAGATGAAAAACATCATTATCGGCACCGCGGGCCATATCGACCACGGCAAGACCGCTTTAGTGCGGGCCCTCACCGGTATCGATACTGATCGCCTTAAGGAAGAAAAGCAGCGGGGCATATCCATCGACCTGGGTTTCGCGCACCTGCAGCTCTCCGAGAACGTGCGCCTCGGTTTAGTAGACGTGCCGGGCCACGAAAGGTTCATCAAAAACATGCTGGCTGGTGTGAGCGGCATAGATCTCGTTCTTTTTGTTATAGCCTCAGACGAGTCCATAAAGCCACAAACCCGGGAACATTTTGATATCTGTGTGTTGTTAGGCATACGGAAGGGCATGGTGGTCCTCACTAAGGCCGACCTGGCCGAGGGCGACTTGCTGGAGCTGGCGCGCCTGGAGGCCGGTGAATTCGTGCGTGGTTCGTTCCTCGAAGACGCGCCCATGGTGGCGGTGAGCGCGACCACCGGCGCGGGGCTCGACGAGCTGCGCGCGGAGCTCGCAAAATTGGCGGCGACGGTTCCCGAGAAGGACGCGTCGCAATATTTCCGTTTGCCGATCGACCGCGCCTTCGCCATGCGCGGATTTGGCGCGGTGGTCACCGGTACGCTGGTTTCCGGCGTGGTCCGCGTCGATCAGGAAGTGGAACTGCATCCGGCGCGCAAACGTGTCCGGGTGCGCGGCATTCAGGTGCATGGCGCCGACGTCCGGGAGGCCTCCGCCGGACAACGAACCGCCATAAACATCGCCGGCGTGGACGCTTCTGAACTCGCGCGCGGCATGTCGCTGGCCGAGGCTGGACGGTTTCACGTCACTACCCATATCGACTGCGCATTGGATTTGCTCCGCTCGGCGAAGCCACTGAAACATCGCGCGCCGGTCCATTTTCACGCCGGCACTGCCGAAGTGGAAGCCGAAATCCGCCGGCTCCAGGGGACCGACCCGATTTCGCCTGGATCGCGCGAATACGTGCGCCTGGTGCTGAGCGAACCGCTGCTGATTCTGCCCGGCGACCGCTTTATCGTGCGCATGTTCTCGCCGGTCGTCACCATCGGCGGCGGAGTGGTGCTGGATATTGCCGCGCCGCGCCGGGGTCGGCACCTTGATCAACCGAATCGTTTGCGAATCCTCGAAACTGCGCCGCTGTCCGAGCGCATCGCCTTGCTGGCCCGCGAATCGCGCTATGGAATCGGGATGCCGGAGCTGGTGGCGCGCACGGGCCTGCTCGAAGCCGACCTCCGGAAAGCCGCTTCCACTGCTTCGCTTACATTGCTCGAATCCCCGCACTTCTGGCTCCTTGATCCCGGATGGGTTGCGAGCAAGTTGGAAACGTTGCACGAGCATTTGAAGCTGTTCCATCGGCAGAATCCGCTGCTGGCTGGAGTCTCCAAAGAGGAGTTGCGCAGCAAGTTCTTGCCCGGCGCGCCCCCCTGGTTGATGGACGCGCTGCTGGCCCGTTCCAAGACATTGGCGGCCGACGCTGAAACCATTCGCCTTTCGTCTCATAAAGTTGCGCTGAAACAGGACGAAGAGGACGCCACGGCCAAGATTGAAAAGGCCTTCCGCTCAGGAGGCCTCGCCACGCCGGCAGTACATGAAGTGCTTGCAAAATCGGGCGTCGATCCCACCCGCGCCCGCACGCTCCTGCAGTTGATGTTGCGCGATAAACGCCTGGTGCGCGTTAGCGACGAATTGGTGTTTCATGCCTCCGCCATGGAATCGCTGCGCACGCTGCTGTCGCAGAAAAAGGGAGTGCAATTTGCGGTCCCGGAGTTCAAGGACTGGACCGGCATCTCGCGCAAGTATGCCATTCCATTGCTCGAATACCTGGATCGCGAACGGATCACACGGCGCGACGGAGATCGGAGGGTGATTCTGTAGACGGCGGACTTGACAGTGAGGCGAACAAAAGACGAATATTGGATCGCACCCTTGCTTTCGCCCCATGCTTTTCGACGACGATCCCACCCCCAAGCTCGTCGGTATCGCGCGTCTGGCCGCTTCCAGCGACTTGCTCGAAGCCAAACGCCAGGTCGAGTGTCTGGAACTCGAAACACGCCGCTTCATCGGACGCGGATCGGGCCGGATGCGGGACATCTGGACCATCAATCCCTACCGCGGCTGCGAATATGGCTGCAAATACTGCTACGCCCGCTACGCGCACGAATTCATGGAACTGCGCGATCCGGATCTGTTCGAGCGCAAGATCTACGCCAAACAATTTCAAGCCGTTGCGTTTCGGGCCGAGGTCCGGCGGCTGAAATGGGGCGACACCATCTGGATCGGCACCGCCACCGATCCCTACCAGCCGGCTGAACGCCGCTTTGAGATCACCCGCCAAATGTTGGAAGTGTTTGCCGGCGAGCGGGGACTCGATTTCGGCATCACCACCAAGTCCGATTTCGTGTCGCGCGACGCCGCGCTCATGGCCCATATCGCGCGAAAAAATAAGATCCGTGTGCACCTCACCATCACCACGCTCGACGAGCAATTGGCCCGGCTGATCGAGCCGCGCGCGCCGCGTCCCGCACTGCGTTTAGCCGCCGTCAAGAAGCTCGCCGATGCGGGCGTTCCGGTCAGCGTTCTGGCCCATCCCGTGATGCCGCTGATCAACGACAGTGAAGAAAGCCTGGATCGGGTGTGCGCGGCGGCAGCGCGAAATGGAGCATCGTCCTTCAGCGCCGCGCCGTTGTTCTTGAAGCCCTGCGCGGCGCAAGTTTTTCTGCCATTTCTCGAAGAGCGCTTTCCGCACTTGGTCCGCCGCTATCGGGAGCGTTTCGAGAAGAACGCGTATCTCAAAGGCCACTATCCCGAAATGATCGCCGAGCGCGTGCAGCGAATCCGTGCGCGCCACAAACTGGCGGCGCGCCAGGAACTCGAATGGCCTTGGCCGCCTGTTCAAGACGGCCAACTGGAGCTGTTCCCATCCGTTTCTAAAGGTCCCGGCGCCACGGGTACTGGAGACGAAGGTACTTTACAGCGCAAAGTGAATCGCCTATAATCCTTCCATGGCTACTGTCCGGAGCATCCGCGCTGCCCGCGCCGAACCGGTTTCGTTGCACACTCACGCGATGGATAATCTGCGGCTCATTCGCGAGACCATGGAGCGCGCCGGTTCGTTCACCGCCGTCCCAGGATGGGGAGGAGTAGCCATCGGCATGAGCGCGCTGGGCGCCGCCGGCCTCGCCAGCCAACAATCGACGCTCGAACGCTGGCTCGCCACCTGGCTGCTGGAAGCGGCCGTGGCGATGGTGCTCGCGGTGCTCGCCATCAAGCGCAAAGCCAACGCGGCAAAGGGCCCGCTGCTTTCGGCGCCGGCCCGCCGATTCGTGTTGAGCTTCGCGCCCCCCTTGCTGGTGGGAGGGCTGCTCACGGCCGTCTTGTATCGAGCGGGATTGCCCGCCGCTATTCCGGGCGCATGGCTGCTGTTGTATGGAACCGGCGTGGTCACGGGCGGCGCGTTCTCGGTGCGTGTGGTGCCCGTCATGGGACTTTGCTTTATGTCGCTGGGCGCCGTGGCGCTGTTCTGCCCGTTCGCCTGGGGCACTACGTTTCTCGCGGCTGGATTTGGCGGCCTGCACGTTGCGTTCGGAATCGTCATTGCCAGGAGGTACGGTGGCTAGACAAAATACTGCCCGAAAGGATGCGGCTTCGCTGAAGCCGGGAGGTGTGCGCATGGTCGCCGGCAAGGCGCTAGCTGGATTAGACCGCCTCATTTACGAGCCCATCCGGCTGCGTATCGTCAGCGCCCTGGCGGTGAATCCATCGCTGACCTTCAACGAACTGAAGAAACTGCTCGACACCACCGATGGAAACTTGAGCGTGCACGCGCGCAAGCTGGAGGATGCCGAGTATATCGTCTGCAGCAAGTCGTTTGAAGGGCGCATGCCCAAGACGCAGTATCGTTTGACGGAGACCGGGCGCCGGGCGCTGGAAAAATATCTGAATCATATGGAGGCCCTGATCCAAGCGATCCGGGACCAGTAGTCCTTTTTTTTGGAGTCATCCTTTATGTTACAAAGCACTTCGGACGGTCTGCACGCCGCCATCATCATGGACGGAAACGGGCGCTGGGCCTCCACGCGAGGGTTGCCGCGGGTGGCCGGACATCGGGCCGGCGCCGAGGCCTTGCGCCGCACCGTGGAAGCTGCCCCCGATCTCGGGATCTCCATGCTGACGGTCTATGCATTTTCGTCGGACAACTGGCGCCGGCCGCAACCCGAAGTAGCCGCGCTGATGAAGATGTTTCATACCTATCTGCGCCGCGAGCAGGCCAAGTGCGTTGACAAAGGCGTGCGTGTGTCGGTGATCGGACGGCGCGATCGCTTGCCCCGCCTGCTGCTTCCGGTGATCGACGAATGCGAGAGCGCCACCGCGCGGGGGAAAAAGCTGCACCTCCGTCTGGCTGTCGACTATTCCTCGCGCGGCGCGATCCTGGCCGCCGCTTTGGCGCTCCAAGGCGAGGCCACTCGAGAAGCGCTTTCCGAAGCGCTGGGCGCTCCCGACGTCGATCTGCTGATCCGCACCGGCGGCGAACAGCGGTTGAGCGATTTTATGCTCTGGGAATGCGCGTACGCCGAACTGGTGTTCACTCCAGTGATGTGGCCGGACTTCGCCGCTTCCGACCTGGCCTCGGCTACGGCCGAGTTCCGATCCCGCGAGCGCCGCTTTGGAGCCTTGCCCCGCGCCGCCTTGGCATGACAGCACTGCGGAGAGTGCCGCGCCTACTGATCACAAGCGGTGTCCTGTTTTCTATTGCTGCGCTCTCGACTTTTCCCGTTATGATCGCCATACTTCGGGGCGAGACGATATTCCTCGGCGCGATCCTCGTGATGCTGTGTTTTCCTTTCTTCGTAGTCTTTTCAGTGTGCGGTCTGGCCTGCGTGCTGACATGGTTCGTTAAAGTTACAACTCTGCGGAATTGAGAGGCTTTGGCATCGCAAGATCCGCTAAAATAGAAACAGGCCCCCGCCCATGCTCGACGCCACCTTAGCGAAAATCTTCGGGACCAGGAACGAACGCGAAGTTAAGCGGCTGCGTCCCATTGTCGCCGCCATTAACGAACTCGAACCCGGACTCCAACAGCTCTCCGACACCGAGCTGGCCCAGAAAACCGTCGACTTCAAGCAGCGCGTCGCCAATGGCGAGCCTCTGGACGACCTGCTGATTGAGTCGTTCGCCGTCTGCCGGGAAGCCGGCCGCCGCGTCCTGAACATGCGGCATTTCGATGTGCAGCTCATCGGAGGAACGGTTCTCCATCGTGGCAGGATCGCTGAAATGCGAACCGGAGAAGGCAAGACGCTGGTTGCGACGCTGCCCGTTTACCTGAACGCACTGGAAGGGAAAGGCGTTCACGTCGTCACCGTCAACGATTACCTGGCCAGGCGCGACGCCGATTGGATGGGCCGGATTTACAGGTTCCTCGGCCTGTCCTATGGAATTATCGTGCACGATCTGGACGACCAGGAGCGCCGCGCCAATTACGCCGCCGACATCACCTACGGCACCAACAACGAATACGGCTTCGATTATCTGCGCGACAACATGAAGTTCCGCCTGGAGGATTGCGCCCAGCGCGGCCACAACTTCGCGATCGTCGATGAAGTGGACTCCATCCTGGTGGACGAAGCCCGCACCCCGCTGATCATTTCAGGGCCGAGCGAAGAATCCACCGACAAATATTACAAGATCAACCGCATCATCCCCAAGCTGACGCGCGGCGAAGAGATCAAGGGCAAAGAGCCGGGCGAAAGCTACACCACCGGCGATTATACGGTTGACGAGAAGCATCGCAGCGCGGCGCTGACCGAAGAGGGCATCGCAAAAGTAGAGAAGCTGTTGGGCTGCGGCAATCTCTATCAGCCCGAAAACTGGTCGACGCTCCACCATGTCCAGCAGGCGCTCAAAGCTCTGGTGCTGTTCCAGCGCGACAAGGATTATCTGGTGCAGGACGGGCAAGTGATCATCGTCGACGAGTTCACCGGCCGCGTGATGCCGGGCCGGCGCTGGAGCGATGGTCTGCACCAGGCCATCGAAGCCAAGGAAAACGTCAAGATCGAGCGCGAAAACCAGACGCTCGCCACCATCACCTTCCAGAATTACTTCCGGCTGTACAAAAAACTGGCCGGCATGACGGGTACCGCTGAAACCGAGGCCGCCGAGTTCGAAAAGACCTACAAGCTCGACGTGATGGTGATTCCCACCAACCGCAACATGGTCCGCAAGGAATTTCAGGACATGGTCTATCGGACCGAGGAAGAAAAATTCCGGAACGCGGCCAAAGAGATCCAGACGCTGCACGAAAAGGGCCAGCCGGTCTTGGTAGGAACCATCTCGGTTGAAAAATCCGAAAGGCTGGCGGCCGCGCTGAAGAAGATGGGCGTCCGGCACGAAGTGTTGAACGCCAAGAATCACGAGCGCGAAGCCTTCATCATCGCGCAGGCCGGCCGCAAAGGCGCCGTCACCGTTTCTACGAACATGGCGGGCCGCGGCACCGACATCTTGCTCGGCGGCAATCCGGAATTCCTCACCAAGGAATATCTGACGAAGGAAAACAAAGATCCCGATCTGTTTCAGACCAGCCCCGCGGGATCGCCCGAACGCACCGAATGGGACCAGGTTTTCGCCCGTTTTCGCGGCGAAACGGCCGTGGAACACGATGAGGTGGTCGCCGCCGGCGGTCTGCACGTGCTGGGCACCGAGCGGCACGAATCGCGCCGCATCGACAATCAGCTTCGCGGACGCGCCGGCCGCCAGGGCGATCCCGGCAGCTCGCGCTTCTACCTCTCGCTGCAAGACGACCTGATGCGCATCTTCGGCGGCGACCGCATGCAGAACCTGATGCTGCGGCTGGGCATGGAGGAAGACGTACCCATCGAGTCGCGCCTCATCAGCAAGCGCATCGCCGCGGCTCAGGAAGCCGTCGAAGCGCAGCACTTTGCCTCCCGCAAACACCTACTTGAGTACGACGACGTGATGAACAAGCAGCGTCAGGCGGTGTACGGGATGCGCCGACAGTTGCTCGAAGGCACCGACCAAACCGAGCGCATCAAAGAGATTATCCAGGGGATCGTGGCCTCCTTCAGCGATGTCCGCTGCCCCGAGAAAGCCCATACCACCGCCTATGATCTGACCGGCCTGCAATCGGATGTGCTGAGCCAGTTCGGCGTGAAGATCGATCTGGAAGAATTGAACGGGCTGCTCAAGCAGGAGATTGAAGACTACATCAATGAGCTGCTCGAACGCCGCTTTAAGGAAAAAGAAGAGCTGATCGGCCCGGAAAACATGCGCGAGGCCGAGCGCGTCGTCATGCTGAATGTCATCGACAACCAGTGGAAGGACCATCTGTTGTCGATGGATCATTTGAAGGAAGGCATCGGCCTTCGCGGCTACGGTCAGAAAGACCCGCTGATCGAATACAAGAAGGAATCCTTCGAGCTGTTCCAAGACATGATGGATCGCATCGAAGACGAGACCATCCGGTATCTGTTCTTCCTGCAAGTAACTTCGGGTCCGGTTCCGGGTGAACCTGCCGATGGCGGTGGCCCCGAGGGTCTTCCCGGCGTACGTGGACCAAGGCCCCGGCCTGTGCTCCCCTTCTCGGATGAAGACGAGTACGACGAAGAGGAAAACGATGAAGAGGCGCTGGTGGGTGCCAATTCCGAGCAGCGCCGGGCGGCTCAAAGCGCCGTGGAAGACTTTACGCGCAATATCCAGCGCAAGAAAGACAAGGAAATGGCCGAGCTGCAATTCGTCGGCGGCAGTGGTACAACCACCGAGAAGAAGCAGGCCACCTCCGACAAGAAGGCCGGCCGCAACGATCCCTGTCCCTGCGGCAGCGGCAAAAAATATAAGAAATGCCACGGAGCTTAGTCCTAGCAATTGTCTTTGCTTCCTCTGCCTGTGCCGGCGTCTGGCCCGACCGGTTGGGCCAATATCAGCGCAATTTCACCTCCGCCGGTGAAGAAAGCACCGATTACCACGCGTTATGGAAGGAATACGGGCTGGAAGCCATAGAAAACGCGGGATATGCTTCGTTTCACGTGACTGCCTGGCGGTTCAAGGATACCACCGGGGCCTATGCTGGCTTCCTCGAGCTCCCGCCTTCCCTAATGAGCTTCCGCGTCGGAAATTACCTGGTGTCGTGTCAGGGCAAATGTCCCAAGGATTTGCCCCAGCTCGCCGACGCGTCACTTCCCCACGTAGCGCACACTTCCGTACCGACTTCGGATACCTACCTCCCCTCCAAGGGCCTACTTGCTCATTCGGAACGGTACATCCTGGGACCGGTGGGTCTTAAAGAAAATGCGCCGGATATCCCCGCCTCGGCGGTCGACTTCGATTTCGGGACCGAAGGCGAGGTCGCCCGCTATCGAACACCCGCCGGGCCGCTTAGGTTAGCCATCTTCTCATTCCCAGCTCCGTCGATGGCGCGCCAGCAACTACCGCAATTTCAGAAGATTACTGGGGCCACCGCCAAGCGAACCGGGCCGCTCATCGCCCTCGCCATCGGACCCTCGGAGGCTTCCGCGAAAATCCTTGAAAACGTGAATTATGAGGGCCTTGTGGCCACAAACGAGCGTCCGCCCGAGAAGCCACTGGAACTCAAGCCGGAAAGCGCCGGGCAGATGGTTCTGGCCATTCTTAGCCTGGCTGGTCTGCTGCTGGGATTCTGCTTACTATCCGGGCTGGCGGTAGGAGGAACCCTACGGCTTGCTCGCCGGTTTGGCTATACAGCTGCTGAGGGATCGCTGACTACACTTCATCTCGAGGGCAAATAACTCCTCGGATTTCCTTACCTTAGAAACCAAAGACCTAGCGCGCGCGCGGCTATCGACAATTTCTTCCACAGGATTTCCAAAATGAATCCTCCCCGCAACCTATTCCAGTTCAGAGGGTTAGAGCCGATTCCACAAGTTCCAGTTTTTCACTTGACTCGCAACCTTCGTGGCCCTATCATCTGAATCACAAACAGGTTTTGACGGCTGCGTTTCCGTCGAACCTGATTCTCCCATACATCGCCCTTGCGAGAGCGGGGGGCCTGTTCAGATTCAGGCAGATGGTGTCGAATGGGGCCCTCAGGGCCCCGTTCTGAGCCGCAAAGCCCCGCACAGGCGTTACACTGAGATTTGATTCCGCACCATCCGCCTGTCCCGAAACCGGCTGACGCCCCCACCACTTGGCGCGACCGCCTTCGTGCGCTCAGAAATGTGCCGCCCCTGTTGCGGATGGTCTGGAGCACTAGTCCTGCGCTTACTACCGCAACCGTCGTCCTGAGGTTAATTTCGTCGATTATCCCGGTCGCGCAACTCTGGGTTGGGAAGTTGATCATCGACCAAGTGGTCCGAGCCATCCAGGGCCGTCTGGCTGACCCCCATCGGATCTGGGTCTATCTGGCCTACGAGATCGCGTTGGCCGTCCTGAGCGACCTCCTGTCGCGCGCAGTGAACCTTTCAGACAGCCTGCTTGGTGACAAATTTACCAACCATGTCAGCCTGCGCCTGATGGAGCACGCCAACCGGCTGGATCTGGTTTCCTTTGAAGATCCAGTGTTTTACGACAAACTGGAGCGAGCGCGCCGCCAGACCACTGCCCGCCTGGGCATGCTCGGCATCATTGCCGGAATGGGCCAGCAACTACTCACTCTGCTGACGTTGCTGGCCGCCGTAGTCTCGTTTTCCCCCTGGTTTTTGCTGCTTCTGGTCGGGGCCGTCATCCCAGCCTTCCTTGGCGAAACCCGTTTCGCGATGCTGGCCTATTCGATGCTTTATCGTCATACGCCCGAGCGCCGCGAGCTAGACTATCTGCGCATGCTGGGTGCCAGCAATCAGAGCGCGAAGGAAGTGAAAATCTTCGGTCTGGGCCCGCACTTAGCGGAGCGGTCGCGTAAGCTTTTCGACCGGTTCTACGAGGAGAACAAGGCGCTCGCCATCCAGCGCGCCGTCACCGGATCGCTTTTGAATCTGCTGCCGACGGCGGGCTACTACGGCGCTTACGTTCTCATCCTGATCCGGACCATGGCCGGCGCGATGACCGTGGGCAGCCTCACCTTCGTGGCGGGCGCCTTCGCGCGTTCGCGGTCGTTGATCGAGACCTTGTTTTCGAGCCTCAATAATATCGCCGAACAGGCGCTCTACATCAAGGATCTTTTCGATTTCTTCGAAACGCAGCCGAGCATTGTTTCCGTGCCGAATGCCCTGCCCGCGCCGCGCCCCATTCGTTCCGGCTTCGAATTTCGCGATGTGTCGTTCGCTTATCCGGGCTCGGACCGCCCGGTGCTCCAGCGCGTGAGCTTTCATTTCGACGCCGGCGAGCGCATCGCTTTGATCGGCGAAAATGGCGCGGGAAAAACCACGCTGGTCAAGTTGCTCGCGCGCCTCTATGAGCCGACCGGCGGGGCGATCTTCCTCGATGGGGTCGACTTGCGCGAATACGATGTCGACAGCCTGCGCGGCGAAATCGGCGTCATTTTTCAGGACTACATGCGCTACGACATGCTGGTGCGCGAGAACATCGGCTTCGGGCGCATCGAGGAGCTCGGGAACCAGCCGCGTGTGGAGAGCGCGGCGCGCAAGAGCCTGGCGGACCAGATGATCGCGCAGTTCAAGCCGGGCTACGACCAAATGCTCGGCCGGCGTTTTGAAAACGGCGTCGATTTATCGGCTGGACAATGGCAGAAAGTCGCGCTGGGGCGTGCTTACATGCGGGACGCACAAGTGTTGATTCTGGACGAACCCACCGCCAGCCTGGATGCGCGCGCAGAATACGAAGTATTTCTGCGCTTTGCCGATCTCACGCGCGGCCGCATGGCGGTGCTGATCTCCCATCGTTTCTCGACCGTTCGCATGGCGGACCGGATTTTGGTTTTGGCCGATGGCGCGCTGGTCGAGCAGGGCACGCACCAGCAGTTAGTCGCGCTGGGCGGCCGCTACGCGGAGCTGTTCGAGCTGCAGGCCGCCGGCTACCGTTAACCGCCGCTAAAGACCGACTTCAGCCACGCTCCGAAATGCAGGTGCCTTCCCGGACATTCGGGCCACGGAGCGAAACTGAGGGCGCCGCTGTCGCGCTCCACCCACAGCGAGACAGGTTCCTCGGGCGCGGGATAATCCAGCCGGATCACCACGCCTGAGCCGCAGGATTGCGAGAGTCCAATGTGCGCCACCGATTCATTCGCGTGCTCGCTCTTCGGTCCCCAGTCGTCCTGAAATTTGGTGAAAGGGTAACCCGGGCAGGGATGAGAATCCGTGCAGCCCCACATCGCATAGGCGGCGGGATAATTGCGCGCGTTCAGCAAACCCAGAAAAGTCTTGGCGCGCTGTTCCTCGCCGTGATTCTTGAACACGCCAAAGAGGATGAGACCAACAACCAGCACGCAACCCAGGATGATCGAAGAAGTTTTGACCATCCCAACGATGCGGGCCCGGCGCTGCTCCGCGGCTCCGTAGGTTTCCAGGTAGCTGGACATCCTACTTTCATTCTAGCCGTTATTTCGCCCAGGACGTTTATTTGGCTGGATTGGCTTTGTTGTAGGCGGTGGTGGCTTCCGCGGTAATGTCGAAAGTGGCCTTGTAGAAAACCGTGTTCGTGCTGTCCACCACGATATCGAGGCCCTTTTCGTCGGCCAGTTTCTTCACCACTTCCTGCATCCGGGCTCCGGCGCGCTGTAGGATTTCAGTGCGCGCCGCCTGCACGTCGTCCTGCAAATCCTGCTGCAAGCGCTGCAGGTCGCGCTGCTTGCGCTGCCCCTCGGCGGTGATTTCCTGCGTCCCCACCTCATTCAGTTTGCCGCTTTGCAACTGGGCCTGGATATCCTCCAGTTCCTTTTGCACTTTGACCATCTGATCCTGGCGCGGTTTGAATTTCGCTTCCAGGTCCAATTGAGCTTTCTTGATGTCTTCGGTCTCCAGTAGGGCCTTCTGAGTGTTGATTACGGCGATCTTCACCTGGGCGTTGGCCGCGCCGATGCCGGCCAGTGCGACAACCGCGAACAGCAGCTTATTCATTGCCGAAAACTCCTAAAATTTCGTCCTCGCGGAGGATCAGATACTCGTCGCCCTCGATCCGGATATCGGAACCGGAGTACTTGCCGAACAGAATCTTGTCGCCGGCTTTGACGTCCGGCGTCGCGCGATTCCCGTCTTCGAGCAACTTCCCTGCGCCCACCGCCACTACCTCGGCATGTTGCGGCTTCTCTTTGGCGCTGTCGGGGATGATGATGCCCCCGCGCTTGGTTTCCTGCTCTTCCAGCCGTTTGACGAGCACGCGGTCATGGAGCGGACGAAGGTTCATAAGCTATCTCCTGTAAGCTAGGTTGGGAAAAGCAGACCGGCACAAACCCGAAGACATTCAATGTAACACAAATTCCCGGCGTTTGATGCACGCGGCGGGCGCCTGTGTTATCCTGTGAAGGACAAAAAAGAGATTAAGTTAAGACGAGGAGTATCGATTCGAGAATGGCGCTGGCAACCGATTCCAAGAAGCAAGTAGTCGCAACTTACCGAGTTCACAAAACGGATACCGGTTCGCCAGAGGTACAGGTCGCGATCCTGAGTCAGCGCATTTTGCAGCTACAGGATCATTTCAAGACGCACCGCAAAGATCATCATTCCCGCCGGGGATTGTTGTCGATGGTCGCGCGGCGCCGCCGCCTTTTGAAATACCTGAAAAGCCGTAATCCGGAAAGATACAAGAACCTGATTCAAAGCCTTGGCATCCGCCGTTAGATGCTCGGGTACAGGTAAACCGCCCCGGTGGGCGGCGTTCCCACAGTTTCACACACTCCAAAGTCTCCTCTTAGTCCAACAACAGGCCGGCAGACAGCTTGGCCTGGATTAAAAGGAATTTCAGATGCTACATACCGTAGAGATTGACCTGGACGGTCAAAAAATCACCCTGGAGACGGGCAAGATCGCGAAACAGGCCAATGGCGCCGTCGTGGTCCGTTCCGGGGACACCGTTGTTTTGGTGAGCGCGTGCGCCAACGAGGAACCCAAGGCGAACGCCGCCTTCTTCCCCCTCACCGTCGATTATCGAGAATACACTTACGCCGCGGGCAAATTTCCCGGCGGCTTTATCAAGCGCGAGGGGCGTCCTTCGGAGAAGGAAATCCTCACCAGCCGGTTGATTGACCGGCCCATCCGGCCGCTGTTCCCGGAAGGGTTCATGAACGAATCGCAAGTCATCGCCATGGTGCTGTCGGCCGATCCTAAGCGCGATCCCAGTACGCTGGCTATTATCGGCGCTGGAGCGGCGCTCGCGATTTCCGATATTCCGTTCCAGCACGTATTGGGCGCCGTGCGCGTGGGCTTCGTGAACGGCAAGCTGATGGCGAACCCCAGCTACGACGAAACGCGCGAGTCCAAGGTCAATATCGTGGTCGCTGGCACCGAAGAAGGCATCGTCATGGTGGAAGCGGGCGCCCAGCACGCCTCCGAAGACGAAGTGCTCGAGGCCATCGAATACGGACATACCTGTTGCAACAAAATCGCCGCCGGAATCCGTGAATTGGTCGCCAAGGTTGGCAAGAAGAAATGGGAAGTGAAGCCCCCAGCCGTCAACAAGGCGCTATATGCCAGCATTGAGTCGCAGATCCGCAAGGAACTCACCGATGCGCTCGACACCAAGAAGTACCCCAAGCTCGAAAGCTACCATCGCGTTCACGAAGCCAAGAAAAAGGTGGTGGAAGCGCAGCCCGAAGAGCAGCAAGCCGAAGCCAAAGAGCTGTTCGACACGCTGAAGGAGCGCATCTTCCGCGATGAAATGCTGAAGGCAAAGCGCCGTCCGGATGGCCGGGCTTTCGATGAAATTCGGAATATCGATTGTGAAGTGGGCGTGCTGCCCCGTACGCACGGCTCGGCTTTGTTCACCCGCGGCGAGACCCAGGCTCTGGTGACCGTCACGCTCGGCACCAAGGACGACGAACAGCGCATCGAGATGTTCGATCTCACCGAAACCTCCAAGCGCTTCATGCTGCATTACAACTTCCCGCCGTTCAGCGTCGGCGAAGTGGGATTCATGCGCGGAGCTGGGCGTCGCGAGATTGGACATGGCGCGCTGGCTGAGCGGTCGCTCTCCGCCGTCATGCCCGACGACAAGGAGTTCCCCTACACCATTCGCGTGGTCAGCGACATTCTGGAATCCAACGGTTCCAGCTCCATGGCCAGCGTGTGCGGCGGAATACTCGCGCTCATGGACGCGGGCGTGCCGATAGACGAACCAGTGGCCGGCATCGCCATGGGTCTGGTGCTGGAAGGCAAGGATTACGCCATCTTGACCGACATTGCCGGCGCTGAAGATCATTACGGCGACATGGATTTCAAAGTGGCTGGATCGCGTAAGGGCATTACCGGCCTGCAGATGGACATCAAGGTCCCCAACGTCACCACCAAGATCATGAAGGAGGCGCTGGCCCAAGCCAAGGGCGCCCGGCTGTTCATCTTGGACAAAATGGTGGCCGTCATCGCGGCTCCACGCGGTGAAATGTCGCAGTACGCTCCGCGCATCTACACCCTCCAGATTCCGACCGATAAGATTCGCGATCTGATCGGGCCGGGCGGCAAGATGATCCGCAGCATCGTCGATGAAACCGGCGTCAAGATCGACGTCGAAGACGACGGCTCGGTCAAGATTTACGCCTCCGACGGCGAATCCGCCAAAATGGCCATCCAGCGCGTTACCGATATCTGCGCCGTGGCCGAAGTGGGCAAGACCTATCTTGGTAAAGTGGTGCGGTTGGCGGAATTCGGCGCGTTTGTCGAAATATTCCCCGGCACCGACGGCCTGCTGCACATCAGCGAAATCTCGGAAAACCGGATCAAAGCCGTGCGGGATGAGTTGAAAGAAGGCGACCAGATCCTGGTAAAGGTTCTGGCGTTGGAAGGCAACAAAATCAAGCTAAGCCGCAAGGCTGTGCTGCGCGAACAGCGCGACAAAATCAAGACCCCGGTGCCAGCTAATTAACTGGACGTCCGCTCCCTTTGTCGCGGCTCTGTTACCGAGCCGCGACCACAGGGAGCGATCTTTTCTTACTTTGCTGCTGCGGGAACGGCCTTTTTACGGGCTGCCCGGCGTTTTTCAACGGGAGGCGTCCGGTCGCTCTTTTTCAGAGCGGGCAGTGCAATGGATAGGACGAATTTCTTCTCGCCGTGATCGTCGAATTTGATCACAATGTACTCTTCCGTGCAGGAAGCCACGGAACCGAGACCGTACTTGGAGTGCTCGATCTGTGCGCCTTGCGCGAAAGCTGGTTTGAATGCCATAGAGGGTAGCTAGTGCCTCAATGTTATTGTAACATTTCTGGGCCTTAGTGTATGTTTTCCCGCGAACGCATTCTCAACCTCCTGCTCGGGCTTCTGCTAGCCGCCTGCATCACGCGCCTGTGGCTGATGCCCTTGCCATCCAGTTTCTGGGTGGACGAGATGGCCACCGTTTTCGTCGTCCAGCACGGGCCGAATCATCCCTCATTCGCGGTCGCGCCCCAGGTGCCGGATTCCATTTATTACCAATTGCCGCGCGCCTCTGAAGCACTTTTCGGATTTTCCGAAATCGCCTATCGATTACCGTCGGTTCTGCTGATGGCCATCGCCCTGTTTCTCGTCGCGCGGATCGCCGCACGGCTGATCCATCCCGGCGCCGCGTGGTTCGTGGTCTTTGTCTGTCTATCGATGCGAGGCATCAACGATCAGGCGGCCGACGCCCGTCCATACGCGCTCGGCACGTGTATAGCAGCGGCCAGCCTCTGGTTCCTGATCCGCTGGCTCGATTCGGCCCACTGGTGGGACGCCGCGCTGTTTGTCCTGCTGGCCGCCGTGCTCTGGCGAGTTCATCTGATGTTCTGGCCGTTCTACATCGTGCTCGCTTTGTACGCGCTGGTACGCACTCTGCGTCAAGAGACGCGCGCCGCCTGGTTTTCGACAGTCGCCGTGTTCGCCCTCCTCGGTCTTACGCTGCTTCCGGTACTCATCGACGCCCTCAGTCTGTTTCGCCACGCCACCGCGCATGTGATCGTCGCGCTCCCCACGCTGCGCGACCTGCGCATCTTGCTCAAATTCGGCCTCATCCTGATCTGCGGCTTGGGCGCTTTTGTTTTGAGCCGGCTGTTCCGCTGGCCACGGGCGTCTCGCTTTGCGTTCGATAGTTCTCTGGTCGCTATCGCCGCGTGGTGGCTGTTACAGCCGCTGGCGCTCTTTGCGGTCTCGCGCGTCACCGGCAGCAGCATGTTCGTCGCGCGTTACCTCTATCTCGGCCTGCCCGGCGCGGCGCTGGCGGCAACGCTCGCCGCCGCCTATTTCATACCGCCGAACCAGTGGAAGCCGCTATCCCTGGTTTTCGCCATCGGCGCCCTGCTGATGTTGGGCCAATGGAGCCAGCCTTGGCCGATGCATCACGGATCGGACTGGCGGCTCGCGGCCCACACCATCGATCAGTGGGACAGAAACGATCCCTCGACACCAGTGCTCTGCCCCAGCCCGTTCATCGAAGCCCGCCCGCCGGTCTGGCAGCCTTCCTATGCACTCCCCGGTTTTCTCTACTGCCATTTGCCGGTTTATCCGTTCCGCGGCAAACCCTACCTGCTGCCGTTTGAAGATTCGCCCGAAGGCCATCGCTACGTCCAGGGCCTAGCCGATGGCACGCTCGCCGCTTCTGGCCGCTTCTTTATTTACGGCGGCTCCGGCAGCGTTCGATATTGGCGCAACTGGTTCTCCATCCAGCCCCAGTTTTCGGCGTGGCGCCGGGAGCGATTGGGACCTTTTGGCGATGTCGTGGTGGAGATGTTCGAAAAACCGCATGTGCGTCCCGCCACGCCGCTTCGGCCGTCCGTATAATAGAGGCAGTTGCCGGAATGATCGACTTAAAGAAGAAGCTGGAAGACGAAATCGCGGCGCTCGACTTCGAACTGCACGTCGAACTCCCTCGCGAGATCGCAAAAGCGCGCGCTCATGGCGACTTGAGCGAGAACGCCGAATACCACGCCGCCAAAGAGCGCCAGGGCATTGTGAACATGCGTCTGGGCCAGCTCCAGGCGCGTCTGCGTACACTGTCGATGGTCGACATGTCGCGTATTCCGCGCGATCGCGTCGGCCTCGGTTCGTGGGTCACTGTGCTCGATCTCACCAAGGACGAAGAAGTCACCTATCAGTTGCTGACCAGCGAAGAAGCGGACGTGGCCCAGGGCCGCATCTCCACCACTTCACCGATCGGCAAGGCCCTCCTCGGCAAGCAGGTTGGTGACAGCGTAAAGGTGACGATTCCGGGCGGCACTCGCGAGATGGAAATCACTAAGCTGGTCACTATTCACGACGACCCCGCATGACCTTGTTTCGAGCTAGAATCGAAAAGGGCCGTGTAGCATGACCTATACCCGCGCGATCGGCGTCGCTTGCAACAAAGTAATTCTCCTGATTGTCCGCGGGCTGGCGCTCTCAAAAATTCACCCCAACGTTCTCACTTTTCTCGGACTCGTTATCAATATCGTCGCCGCGGTTTTGCTCGCCGCCGGGCAGTTCCGTTCGGCCGGCTTTGTCATCATCGGCGCTGGCCTGTTTGACATGGTGGACGGCCGGGTGGCTAGGGAAACCAACCAGGTGACGCGCTTCGGAGGCTTTTTCGATTCGGTGCTGGATCGCTACTCCGATCTTGCGCTGCTGATGGGCTTGCTGGTTTACTACGGCACCATCAATCGATATTTCTATGTGGTGCTGACCGCGATTGTCATGAGCGGATCGGTGATGGTCAGCTACACTCGCGCCCGCGCTGAAAACACCATCCCGAGCTGCAAGGTCGGTTTTATGGAACGTCCCGAGCGCGTGGTGCTCCTGATTATCGGAGCGTTGTTCGACCACATGGCGCCCGTGCTCTGGGTGATCGCGGTGCTAGCCAACATCACCGTGATTCACCGCATGGTGTTTACCTACCAGGAGGCCAAACGCCTGGAAGAAGCCCAGCTTCGCCCGGCTACTTTTCCGCCAGGCGATCCAGCGCTTCACCGGTGAGCCGGTACCCTGTCCAGGCATCGAGCGGAACCGCGCCCAAGCTGCGGTAGAACTCGATCGACGGCGCGTTCCAATCGAGTACCGCCCAATCCAAGCGTCCGTAGCCCCGTTCGACGGCAATCTTCGCCAGTCGCACGAGCAGCGCTTTCCCGATTCCTCTACCCCGATGGGCGGGTTCCACGAAAAGGTCTTCCAGATAGATGCCGGGTTGGCCGAGAAACGTGGAGAAGTTGCGAAAGTACAATGCGAAGCCCACCGGTTCCCCGCCCCAGTAAGCCAGCAGCACCTCCGCTACTGGATTCGTACCGAACACATGCTCGCGAATGCTTCCTTCGGTGGCCACCACCAGATGGGATAGCTTCTCGTATTCCGCCAGCTTGCGAACGAAGCTCAAGATCACTGGAACATCGCTCTCATTGGCGGGCGCGATGCGCACCGTCGGGCTCACTGCAAAGCCTCCACGTGCGCCCGGACCGCGGCGGCCAATCCCGTCAAATTGTATCCGCCTTCCAGCACGGAAAGCAGGCGTCCGCCGGCATGTTTATCCGCGATCTCACGCATTAGGCGCGTCAGATCGGCGAAGTCGTCGTCGGCCAGCAGGAATTGGCCCAGCGGATCGCCAATTCGGGAATCGAAGCCGGCTGAAATCAGCACCAACTCCGGCTTCACCTGCTCCGCGGCGGTCATTAACTGTTCCTGGAACGCGCCCAGGATTTCCTTGCGCCCGGCGCCCGCTGGAAAGGGACAATTCAGCGTCATGCCTTCGCCTGGGCCCTCGCCGCGTTCGCCCCGCGCACCGGTCCCGGGATACCACGGCGATTGATGCGTGCTGAAGAAGAACACCGTGCCATCGGTGTAGAAAATATCCTGTGTCCCGTTGCCGTGATGGACATCCCAATCGGCGATCAGAACGCGCCCGATGCCGTGCTTCTTTTGCGCGTAGCGCGCCGCGATGGCCACTGTGTTGAAGATGCAGAAGCCCATCCCGCGAGTGGTCGTGGCGTGATGGCCCGGCGGACGGCCAATGGAGATGGCGTTGGAAATTCGCTTCTCGACGATGGCGTCCACGGCGTTCAGCGCGCCGCCCGTTGAGCGCAGCGCCGCGTCCAACGACTTCGGCGAAACGATGGTGTCGCCGGTGCTGAGTTCGTGAAATCCTTCCTGGATCTCGCGTTCGGCCAATTGAATATACTGGCGCGAGTGGCACAGCGCGAGTTCATCGTGGTTGGCGAGACGCGGCTGAATCGGAGCCAGCTCCAGACCCCGGAGCGCCCCCACTGCCGCGTCGAATCGCGCGGGCTGCTCAGGATGCTGCGGACCCGTTAAATGTTCTTTGCAAATCGGATCCGCGGCAAGCCCTGTCATTACCTCCCAAATTCTAGCAAGCCGAACGTGCCGGGCTGGACCTTGCGGCGCGGCCGTCCCTTGGCGTCGCCTTCGGCTGGAGGCAGCATTTCAACTTGCGCCAGGGCGAGGTATACGGTGTGCGTCTTGGGATCGAGCGCCATGGTGCGGGCGCCCTTTTCCGTCTTCACGTTTTCCAACACCGTATATTTGTCGGGCGAATCTTCATGGATCACGGTCAGGACGCCGTCCTGCCCGCACGAATTCAAAACATATTTCGTTCCCGGATCGAACCACGTGGCGTCCACTCCGTCGCCAATCGGCACCGTGGTGACAACCTTGCCCGTATCGGCGTTCATCACCGCCATCATCTTGTTGTCGCAACCGGAAAACAGACGCCGGGTCTTGGTGTCCATGGCCATGCCGGACGGCTCTTCGCAGGGCGCGAGCGGCCATTTGTGAACCACCGTCAGCGCCTTGGCGTCGATGTCCATCACCTCGCTCTTATCTTCGATATTGACGTA
>Ga0182024_10005095_pt1 | contig 29674 bp, 32 predicted proteins | sample P32metaG_FD_120480 | JGI IMG/M metagenome (GOLD analysis project Ga0182024, IMG submission 120480) | Permafrost microbial communities from Stordalen Mire, Sweden - P3-2 metaG (Illumina Assembly) | ecosystem: Environmental > Terrestrial > Soil > Wetlands > Permafrost | place: Sweden: Stordalen...
GGAAACCGCGGTGAACTTTTCCGGCACGGTCGCGATAATTTCGCTGGTGGGCCGGCTGTTCGGGTAGTCGTAGCAGGGAAACCAGTAGCGCGAATCCTCGTCCTCGCCCTGCGTCCAGGCCTGGCGGGGCTTGTTCGGATAGCCGGCATCGGGGCCGACAAAATAGAGTCCGCGGCGCGGCTGACTTGCATAATCGATCGCGACTTCGATTTCTTCGCCGGCGCCGAGCGCGCGCGGCATCGTGATCCTCAGCTTGTCATCGGAGGTCTCGAAGGTCGCGGGTTCGCCGCCAACGCGGACGGCCTTGATCTCGAGTTCGGTGGCGTCGAACTCGAGGCGATCGAGCGGGCCGGTGATCGCGGAGAGTCGATGCGTCGCGGTGCCGGAGATTGTTTTCTTGTCGAAGTCGAGCGCGACTTCGAGCTTGACGTGACTGATGTTGGCGTCGCGGTCGCGCGCCCATTTCGCCTCGACATGTTGAGGTTGAAACGCGCGGCGTCCACGGGCGGAGGCGACGGTGAAGGCCTCGGCGTCGCCAAGCTCTATTGCCAATTGATCGAGAAATCGCGGCTTATGCATGGCGGTGATGTTATGAACCGCGCTGCCCGCGCGCAATCGGGAAGGTGGGCACGAGATTGAATGCGGGGCTCCGCGCCCCGCGCCCGCGGCAGGAGTGACCCCTGCACCCGGTATCAGAGGATCAGGATTACGGCTTCGTTCGGCGCGAGCGTCAGCGGCGATTTCGTGGAATCCGCAGGGCGAGTGTCGATCGTACTCAGCAGGATCTTGCCGGCGGGCAGAGCGATCTCGCGCGGCTCGGCGGTGAAATTCAGCGCGACGACAATATGCTGCGTGGCAGTGTCGCGATGGAACACGAGACAATCTTCGGGCGCGCGATCGAATTCGCGATAGCTGCCCTCGACCAGCGCCGGCGTCGATTTGCGGAGCTGGATCAGCCGGCGATGCAGCGAGAGGATCGAGTGCGGATCATTCAACTGGCGAGCGACGTTGACGGTCTTGAAGTCTCCGTACGGCAGCCACGGTTTGTCGCTCGTCGAGAATCCGCCGTTGCGCGCGTCGGACCATTGCATCGGCGAGCGGCAACCGTCGCGCCCGACCGGGTCGCGTTTGCTGTCGGCAGGGATTTCCGCATCGCGCATCCCGATTTCTTCGCCGTAGTAAATGAAGGGCGTGCCGCGCAACGTCAGCAGCATCACGGCTGCGACGCGAGCACGCGCGTCTCCGTCGCCATCGCGCGCATAGCGCGAGATGTGGCGCGAGAAATCGTGATTCGACAACGTCCAGGTTGGCCACGCGCCGGGGCCGAAAGATTTTTCAGTCAGCTCGATTGCGGCGCGGAAGCGGCGCGCGTCGTAGCGCGCGAGCAGAAAGCGGAAGTTGAACGCGAGCTGCAGTTCGTCGGGCCGCAGGTAGTCGGCGAGACGCTCCTGTTCGCGCGGCCACGTCTCGCCGACGAGTATCCGCTGTTCATAGCTGTCAGAGACGCGGCGAAATCCGCGGATGATCTCGTGAACCTCGGGCTGGTCGGTGCTGTACAGAGGATCCAACTCACGCGGCCTGTGCGATGGAATGTCGGGATTGGCTTCCGTGCGCAGCGGATTGTCACGCAGGTGCTCGTCCTTGATCATGTTCGCGACCACGTCGATACGAAAACCGTCCGCACCGCGCTCGAGCCAGAAGCGGATGACGCCGTGCATCGCATCGACCACTTCGGGATTTCGAAAATTCAGATCGGGCTGCTGCTCGAGGAACGTGTGCAGATACCACGCCTGCGTGTCGGCGTCGTACTTCCACGCGGGACCGCCGAAATTGCTCAGCCAGTTGTTGGGCGCGCGATCGGGCGAGCCGGGAACCCAGATGTACCAGTCGCGCTTGGGATTGGTGCGCGACGCGCGCGACTCGATGAACCATGGATGCTGATTCGAGCTGTGGTTGGGCACCAGGTCGACAATCACGCGGATGCCGCGGCGATGCGCCTCCGCCAGGAGACGATCGAACGCTGCGAGATCGCCGAGATCCGGATGAATCCCGCAGTAGTCGCTGACGTCGTAGCCCCAATCGTCGAGCGGCGACGGGTTGATCGGGTTGAGCCAGATGGCGTCGATGCCGAGCGACTCCACATAATCGAGATGCGCGGTGACGCCGTCGAGATCACCGATGCCGTCGCCGTTAGAATCGGCAAACGAGCGCGGATAGATCTGGTAGAAGACGGCGCGCTGCCACCACTGTAGAGCCATCGCGGGCGATCAGGCGGCGCGCGAGCCCATCATGTCCGCATAGTTCGTCGCGTAGAATTTCTCGCGCGCGTCCTCCGACAGATTCGGCGTGGACAACTCGAAGCGTTTGAGCGGATTGCGGCCGCCCTCGATGTGCGGGTAGTCCGACGAGAACATGCAGAGCTCCGCGCCCGCCTGCTCGACGATCCATCCCACCGGCTCGTGCGGATAGGGCGTGAAGCGCAGGTTGCGGCGGACGTAGTCGGACGCCTTCATCGGCAGGCTCAGATATTTTTCCGACTTCACGAACGTCTCCTGCGAGATGTCGAGGCGGCGCAGCCACGGCACAATCCACATCGCGCCCTGCTCGATACATCCGCCGCGCAGCCGCGGGAACTGCTCGAAGATGCCGTCGAGGACCATCGTCGAGAGAAAAATCTCCGGCATCATGTGGATCGCCATGAAATCTTTCGAGCGGATATTCTCGCCGCCGCCGAGGAAGTCGGTCACCGGGCGATCGTTGTTGTGAAATGCGCGCGGGATCGCGCGGCCGCCGCCGCCAACGTGCAGCATGAACGGAACGTCGGCGTCCTGCAGACGCGCCCACACGCCGTTGAAGTCGGGATGAGTCGGAGATTTTTTCGCCGGCGGCAGCGACGGGATGTGAATCGCGGCGCATCCCAGTCGAACCGCCTCGTCGATTTCCTTTTCGGCGAGTTCCGGGATGTCGAGCGGCACGAAGCCGACTGCGAGCAGCCGCTTGTCCCCGCGGCAAAAGTCGGCGATGGCGCGATTGTGCGCGCGCGCGCCGCCGTAGAGGACTTCGGGCGTCGAGCGGACCTGGTCGAACTCGCCCCAGAAATGCGTGATCGCGAAAGTCGTGAAGACCAACTGCGAGCTGAAGCCGAGCAGATCGAGCGCGCGCCTGCGCTCGTCGGGGTCGAAAGCGCCGAGCGCTTCCCATCCCTTGCGCAGCATCAGGTTCTTCTCCGCGTCCGCAACGGCCGCCGGATCGCTGTGACGATCGTTCGCATGCGCGATTGCCTTCTCGACCATCCTGCCGCCCGAGCCAATCGCGAGCGGATGCAGCTTCTCGCGGATGTCAGCGTCGGCGTGGGAAATCAGCCAGTCCCGAGTCTCCATGATGTGGCTGTCGGCGTCATTGAAGATTCGACCTTCTGCATATGGCATCGCGATAACCTCGGCTCGTAGAATTCGCGCGGTGTAAATCACCTGCGCGTTTCGGCTTCAAGATAGTAGAGGAAACGTGTGGCGTATAGAGGTGATGCTGCGGGGGCTGCTGGCTATCGCGATGATTCCGCAATATGGTCACCCTCATGAGAAATCGGGGGACGCTCACCAAGTTGACTGCTTGTCTAGTCACGTTCGTAGCCATCGCGGGATCCGCCCCCGTCGCGCACGCTCGGGTGCATATCTGGTGCGTCGATCCGACCGGAGGGCCCTGCTTCACCACCATCACCGCGGCGCTTAAACACGCCCATTCGGGTGATTCGATCGATATAGCTGCGGGAACGTATATAGAGAACATTCGCATCGGAAAGAATTCGAAGAAAGGCGAGAAGATCGAGCTCACGATCACTGGCTCTACCTCGGGTTCAACTATCATCGACGGCGGCGCCAACGGCACCGTCGTCTCCATCTTCCCGCAAGCCGTCGTGAATCTATTTGCAGTGACGATTCAAAACGGTTCCTCCAGCGGAATTGCGGTTCGCGACGCAACAGTCGCCCTCTCAGAATGCGTCGTGACAAATAACCAAGCGACCGGCTCAGGCGGCGGAATCGATTTCGAGGTCAGCAACCATCCGCCTAAGAGAACTCCTCAGCTTCTCATCGATACCTGCACCATCAGCGGTAACACCACGAATGCGTTCGGCGGCGGTTTAGCCATCGCTGGCGGCTCCAACAGCATCAGCAACAGCACAATCAGTGGAAATTCTTCGATTGGTGGGAACGGTGGAGGAGTAGAGATCTCTGGCGGCCAGACGACTCTCGCAAACAGCACCATCAGCGGAAATCAGGCCACCGGTGGGGAGCCATTTGGCGGTGGAATCAATTGCATCGGCACCCTGGTTCTTAACAACGTGACAATCGCCAACAATTCTGCAATCGGTGCCAACGGGAAAGGCGGAGGCATCTTCAGCTTGGGTTGTATGCTGACTGCCGCCAACACGGTCATCGCTGGAAACGCTGCCCACGGTCAAGTGGATTGCGGTGGCCTCTTGAATTCTCAAGGGCACAATCTGATCCAGAACAACGACTGCGGAATCACCGGCGATACGACGACCAACATTATCGGCGAAGATGCGATGCTTGGTTCGCTGCAGCTCAACCCGCCCGGCACCACTGAGACGCAAGCTTTGCTGATGGGTAGCCCTGCTATCGGAGCTGGCGCTTCGGGAGCCAACAACAGCACAGGGCCGGGACCGCAATGCCTGCCGACAGATCAGCGTGGTGTGACGCGCCCGACGGACGCCTGCGACATCGGGGCGTATCAATTTTCGATGTAGCCGAGCGCTGAAGGAACTCGCGAACTCAGATCGGTTGGCCGACGTCGATGCGGTTGCCGTCGGGATCCTCGAACACAAAAGCTCTCAGACCGTAGTCCTTGTTCTGAAGGCTCTTGATGATGCGCAGCCCGCGGCCCTGGCAGATCGCGTGGAGCGCATCCACGTCGTCCACCATCATGTGCGCGACGTTGAATGGCGCGGCCTGGTGATTTGGCTGGAGCGTCAGGTGCAACTCGGCCTGATCCTTTTTCAGGATCACAAAGCCGACAGGAGTGCCGTTCTCGAAAACCTTGGTGAAGCCGAGAGCCTTCGTATAGAAGTCGCAGGCTCGCTCGATGTCCTTAACCGGGAGCATGGCGGCGATTCGTCCGAAGCGAATGCCGTGATCGGTGCCGTCAGTCATCGCATCGCCTGTGCGGTCACTTATCCGTGAAGCCGAGATCGTTCAGGCGGCTGCGCGCGTCCTTGACCGCGTCGCGATGAACCATCAGGCGCGTCGGCACGGCGGCTGTCGTGCCGAGCAGCCGCGACGAGCCCGCGTCGAAGACGAACGACTCGATGCCCGCTTCGTTGAGGTAGTCATGCGCCATCCGGACCGGAGTTGGATCGATGCTGGCGAAGATTTCTTCGAGCTCGGACGGGTCGGGCAGTTCTTTGTCAGGCATTGGGTTCCTTTCCGGAGCGCGACGGTGTCAGTTGGCGGTGGTCGATGCTGACGTCATTCCCTTCACCCGATTATAGATGAGGGCGGCGCCGCCGACTATCAACAGTATTGCGATCAATGCGTCGAAGCGATGAAAGTACGGCGCGAGGTCCTTCCAGTGCTGCCCGAGTTTCATCCCGAGGTACGCGAGCGCGAGACACCATATATATGACCCGAGCAGCGTGTAGATGGTGAATGGCAGGAGCTTCATCCGCGATACGCCGGCGGGGAATGCGATGAAGGTGCGGACGACCGGCAGCATGCGGCTCCAGAAGACGGCGTGCGAACCCCATCGCGCGAAGAAGCGGTCGGCGGTTTCGAGTTCGTGCTCCGCGATCAGGACGTAGCGGCCGTAGCGCTCGATGAACGGACGGCCGCCGTATTGTCCGACGAAATAGGCGACGTACGAGCCGAGCAGGCATCCGACGGCGCCGGCAATCGCGACCAGCTGCAGCTCGAAGCGGCCGGTTGCGACCAGGTAGCCGGAGAACGGCATGATGATTTCCGACGGCAGCGGGATGCATGCGCTTTCGATCGCCATCATCAGGACGACGCCGCCGTAGCCGAGCGTGGAAATCGTCGCGACGATGAAAGCGGAGAGGCCGCTGATTAGTTTGTCGAGCATTTCGGAGAGAGTGGCATGGCGCGACGGCGGTTGCGAGGATAGTCCGTAACAAACATTGTTTTAAAATGTAACTCGATGGTTAATTTTGGTTGACATATTTCTTTCTCCTCTATTTCTTCCGTCGGGAGTGCGCGAGTGATCGAGCAGAGCGGTCCGAGCTGATGATGGGCGGGATTGAAGTTGGCGGCGAATGAGGAGTTCGGATCGAGTGGGATCGTTTTATCGGGAAGGAGTGCGGTGCGTGGAGCGGTTGAACCATGCATGCTGCGTATTATGGCAGATCTGTGATGACAACGGTTGGCAGGGGTGACCCCTGCACCCAGTATTTTTGGGTCATGCCCCGTTGCCGGGCTTCTTTGTCGCGCTGTGATTTCGCTGCAATGTCAGAAGGGCGTTGTCAAACTTGGCAGGAGTCGGGAAGAGACTTGAGAACAGGGTGGAAGCTGAAATCACTTCCCGGTGAGCTGGCGGAGCATCGAGGCCTCGTCGAGGAGCGCCCAATGCTCCGACATGCGCGTCGAGTTGCAGGTTGGGAAACATGTTCTATCAGCTGATCGGCGAAATCTCTGAGGCGAGTCCGCGCCCGATGCCGGATTGCTGGCCGCTGCGCTCGCGAGCGCGCAATGCAACGCGCCGGACGCGCCGCCTGTCGTCGCCGATGACACGCCGACGCCGCCCCACACGCTCGTAGTTCCGATACCAGCCAGATAGAGCGCACGGGGTGACCGCTCGAAACCGCAAACCCTTGTGCGCGTGTGCTTCCCTGAGGCCGATCACGATGATGGTGAGTCATGGCGGGGCGAAGCCTGTCCGCCATTTGTCGCTCGTTCGCGTGTCTGCTAACTCAATGTCGATGAACCTCCGCCACGCAGCCGCGCTCGCGCTTGTGGGCTGGTATCTGATGACGCCTATGCCTGAACTCGATCCCGGCACTCACCTGCCGGATGGTAAACCGAATATGAGGGCGCCACTTAGATATTGGACCAATCAGGGTAGTTTCGATTCCGCCAAGGAATGCAAGGCCGAACTCGAAAGCGACATCAAACTGCATATTCAAGTCGCTGCACAAATCCGGAAGGAGCATCGAGGCGAGCAACAAGAAGCAGAGGAAGAGGAACATGATGATCGATTGGCGAATCTTCCAAAGGGTTTCAATCGCGGACTGCGCGGCTATGGATTGACTGCGGCCATTGGCGCGCAATGCGTCGCTACCGACGATCCGCGCCTCAAGGGAGAGTAGGGGGAGCTATGAGTTGCCCGGTGTGTCACGGCAATCGAATCGAATTTCGCTCGACGCGCGTGCTTCTGGGTCGTTTGAGCCACTTCGACGGAACCTGTCTTCAGTGTAACGCCTCTCTTTGGAAGCACGACGATCCAAACGGACCGGAGCGCGCGGCTTGGAGCACCTTTGAGAAACGCTGCGATTGCCCGCCTGAAAGTTATTGATTCGCACGCCGCTGTTTGCAGGTATCACTCCGGGCTGACGCGAAAACGCACGCGCACAATAGGTAGACGCATTTCGCAAGGGTCGGCCATGCCGCCGTGTCGGGTTAGTGTCGGACTTTTGGCCGACTAAGCTGCGAATCGGGTTATGGGGGCGAGCGGGCTGTTCTGCTGCGCGTGTACCGTCAAGGCGCCGACGAAATAGCATGCGAACAGGAAGATAGCGATTACGGCAAAAATGCGGGCACCTTTGTCCTGTTTCATGGCGTTAGCGCTCGGAACGCCTTGTATGTCACCGGGACTATCTGGTCGGTGATGCGGATCGGCATCGGGGGGGCTGTGGCGCGATAAGCGGTCGTTACTCATGCGCGGGAGTTTTAGCCGTTGGTTGCGGGCGAATCCAGCAGAGGCTGTTCAATCGAACCGATCCGTTGCGCCCAAATTGCAAATTAATCTGAGAGAAAGGTCTTACCAGGGCAAAGTATTCACGATTTTGTAAGGGCAATGTCCTGAAAGTTGTTGAGATTTGAGTGGCGGCGTTCCGGGCCCGATCGGAAGATCGGGTGGCATCTAAGGAGGAAGCCGCTATGAGCGAACGTGCCAAGAGCAAGGGTCGAAGGAGAGCTGCAGGCGAAGGGCAGTTGTGGCTGCGTTTGCCGGGTTTGGTCCGCGAGGCGCTGTACGAGACCGTGATCGGAGCGGGGCTGGCATGCGTCGATGAAGTGCTGGAAGCGGAGCGTGTGGCATTGTGTGGAAGCCGCTACGAGCACTCGGCCGATCGCCAGGCGCGACGCGGGGGACACGTCGCAAGTTCGCTGGTGCTGGGCTGGCGGCGGGTCGCGGTGAGCCGGCCGCGAGTGCGCAGTGTCGATGGCCGCGAGCTTAGACTGCCGAGTTGGGGGGAGTGGAGCGCGCGCGATCCGCTGGATCAGCGGGCGATGGAGCAGATGGTGCTGGGCGTATCGACCCGGCGCTACGCGCGCTCGGCTTCCGCAAGCTCGCCGGCTATCGTGCGATGCCGACCTTGGTCGCGGCGCTTCGCACCCATAGTACTGAACTGAATAGCGTCAAACGTGGCGTTGACAAAATCTGGAACGCGGCCTACATGAGGGAGGCTGTTGGGAAAGTCCAATCGCCAGGGAGATGGTCGCCTTGCAGAAGCGCGCGCTCGCCGCAGTCCGCAAACCCAGAGTCGATGATCGTCCGCTGTGGGACGTGATCTTCGGGATCTGGGGATACCCGGCGGTACTGGTCGCCCATGAATTGAAATTTTTCGAGATGCTCGCCGAGAAACCTCTCACACTCGATGAGGTTTGCGCGGTCAGACAGATTGAGGGGCGGCCGGCGCATGCCATATTAGCGGTTTGTACTTCACTCGGCTTAGTTGCACTCCGCAAGGGAAGTTACCGGCTGACTCCGCTCTCCCGTGAATACCTCCTGCCGTCGAGCGCCTACTATGTCGGCTGGCGGTTCGATCAGATGCGTCTGATCATGACTGTGTGGTCGCCGGACTCGTTGCGCGAAGCGGTATTGACCAACCGGCCTCAGGGCGTCTTTTCGGATCCGGCAGGCGTCTTCGCCGCCTGGCATGGTGAACATGCCTTGGCGTTCACGCGCGCTATGCACACCGCGAGCATCGCCCCCGCAATGATGTGGCCGCGCAAGCTGGATTTGTCCCACAACCGGGTCATGCTCGATATAGGAGGGGGATCAGGCGCCCACTCTATCGGAGCGGTTTCCATCCATCCGAAGCTCAAGGCTATCATCATGGATCAGCCTCCGGTCTGCGCGATAGCCCGCGAATTTGCACAAAGCTATGGTGTTGCGGATCGCATTTCCACGCATGGAGCAGATTTCTTTAAGGATCCGTTCCCTTCAGCCGATCTTCACTTTTACGGGTTGATCTTCCACGACTGGCCGCCGGACCAGAACCGGCTCTTCGCGGCAAAAAGTTTCGAGAGTTTACCTTCCGGCGGAAGGATCGTGATTCATGAAATGCTGTTCAACGACGATCGCTGCGGACCGTTTCCCGTCGCCGCCTACAACATCAACATGCTGCTCGGCATGCCCGGACAGCAATATTCGGGGCGCGAACTGCGTTCGATGCTGAGCGAGGCGGGCTTTCGCCGAGTCGAGGTCAAGCCGACCTTCGGCTACTGGAGCATCGTCACCGGGGTGAAGCCATAACACTTTAGACTAATGAGCTACGAAGATCGCGCCGCTGCTCAATTCCAACAACAAATCGGACATCGCCTTTTGTAAGAGGACTCTGAACTTCGCTCCCGGGAAGGCGACATTGAGAAAAGTGTCTTTTTGTGTCGGAGGCGAGCAAACCCAAAAGAAGCGAGGGCTCTTGCGATGCAGCGCAGCGGAGAGACCCCGCGGGAGGAGCGGGGCGGCTGCGTAAACTGAAAAGGGGTGGAACGCGATGGCGGGTACGGCGGCCCGCCCCACTGGGGCATTCTGAATTGCGGAAAATTTTGTCCCTCGGCCGACGCTCGGGGACGAGCGTCGGGCTCTCCCCTCGTGGGGCGAGGCGAAGAAATCCACGGGTTTCTTCGCTGCGCTCTGAATGACAAATTTGGAGCGCTGCGCGATTTCAGAACCGGAACCGGCTTCGCTGGCGCGAAGCTGTCCGAGATCCTTCCTGCCGCTCGCGTTGCTCGCTTTGTCAGGATGACAAACCAAGGCGCGCCGCTGTCCGAGATCCCTTCGACTACGCTCAGGGCAGGCTCTTCCTGCCGCTCGCGTCGTCAGGATGACAAACACGCACGCGCCGCTCTTCGAGATCCTTCCGCTGCGCTCGCGTTGCTCGCTTTGTCAGGATGACAAACCAAGGCGCGCCGCTGTCCGAGATTCCTTCGACTACGCTCAGGGCAGGCTCTTCCTGCCGCTCGCGTTGCTCGCTTTGTCAGGATGACAAACCAGCACGCGCCCCTCTTCGAGATCCTTCCGCTGCGCTCGCGTTGCTCGCTTCGTCAGGATGACAAACAATGCGCGCCGCTGCCCGAGATCCTTCCTGTCGCTCGCGTTGCTCGCTTTGTCAGGATGACAAGAGTGCGGGACAAGAGGTGCGGGAATAGTTCGCTTCGGCCTTGGACATGAAATGGCACATACTGTATTTATGTTGAACGGGGATATCTTACGTCAGGCGAGGGAACTTTGATGGCTAATAATACGCTGAGCGTTACTGACAATCGGACCGGGAAGAAATATGAGCTGCCGATTGAGGAAGGGGACGTGATTCGGGCGGCGGATTTGCGGCAGATCAAAGTTGGCAAAGATGACTTTGGGTTGATGTCTTATGATCCGGCGTTTACCAATACTGCGTCGTGCCGGAGCCGGATTACGTATATCGACGGGGACAAGGGGATTCTGCGCTACCGCGGGTATCCGATCGAGGAGCTGGCCGAGAAGAGTAATTATCTCGAAGTCGCGTACCTGATCGTCAAGGGGGAGTTGCCGGACCGGGAGCATTACGAGCGCTGGGAGAACAACATCAAGATTCACACGATGGTGCATGAGAATATCAAGAAGTTCATGGAGGGGTACCGCTACGACGCGCATCCGATGGGGATGCTGCTCGGGACGGTCGGTGCGCTCTCGACGTTCTATCCGGACGCGAACGATATTCACGACCTCGAATCGCGGCGGCTGCAGACGCGGCGGCTAATCGGCAAGATGCCGACGCTGGCGGCGTTCGCCTACCGGCATACGAAGGGACTGCCCTACGTTTATCCCGACAACGAGCTCAGCTACACCGGCAACGTGCTCTCGATGCTGTTCAAGATGACCGAGCTCAAGTACAAGCCGAACCCAATCCTCGAGCGCGCGCTCGACGTGCTGTTCATCCTGCACGCCGATCACGAGCAGAACTGCTCGGCCAATGCGATGCGCGCGGTGGGCAGCTCGCAGCCGGATCCGTACGCGTGTGCGGCGGCGGCGATCGCGGCGCTTTACGGACCGCTGCACGGCGGGGCGAACGAAGCGGCAATCCGGATGCTGATGGAAATCGGATCGGTGTCGAATATTCCGGCGATGATCAGGAAGGTGAAAGAGGGCGAGCGGCGGCTGATGGGATTCGGGCATCGGGTGTACAAGAACTACGATCCGCGCGCGAAAATTCTCAAGGAGATGGCGACGCAGGTGTTCGAGGTGACGGGCCGCAACCCGCTGATCGATATCGCGCTGGAGCTGGAACGAATCGCGCTGCAGGACGACTACTTCATCTCGCACAAACTGTATCCCAACGTGGATTTCTATTCGGGGATAATTTACCAGGCGATGGGATTCCCGATGACGATGTTCCCGGTGCTGTTCGCGATACCGCGGACCTCGGGCTGGATGGCGCAATGGGCCGAGATGGTGCGCGATTCCGAACAGAAGATCGCGCGGCCGCGCCAGATTTACGTGGGCGAATCGATCCGCCACTACACCGCGCTGTCGGCGCGGCCGAAGCCGACGCAGCGCGAAGATGCGGTGAGCGAAGCTATCTAACGGTAGTTAGATAATCTCAACAGCGCCTGACCGCTCCTGTTGGCAATTGTGCGATCCATGGTTGGCCTAGACGTAATTCCCTGCTATCTGTATTCAGGGCACTTCGATTAACTTTAGAGGTGTCTAATTACACGGAGGCGGTGCTGCGATGGGCAAGAATGGAGGCGCCAAGCCAACCGACACCATCTTGACGCTGGAAGAAGCGCTTATGCGTTTCAAGCGCGAGAGAAGTGAGGCTGGTGCGCAAACCAGGGGCGAGACCATATCGGGGTCCAACATTCAAGAGGTCGTGCTTTCGGCCCCGGTCGGGCATGAGAGTCAGGGGAAGGCGACCGGGTATCTCAGCAAGGCAGCTGAGAGCGGGGCGACCGGCGAACTTAGCATGGCAGAGGACAGCGCGAGTGTTTCCGCTCAGCGCGACGAAGCGAACGCCGAGATGTCGGCGAACGAAGAAATCGTCGCGGTGATCGATGGCATTCCGCGCACGCTCGCCGAGCTCGAGATAATCGCGGCCGCTGAGAAAGCCTACGACCAGGATTTTCCCGAGACCGGGCTGGAGACGGCGGAAGCCGAGGAAGATGACGCGGAGATTGGCGACATGGATTTCATGCCGCCGGCGAGCCGCCGTTTCCTTATCCGCGACTACGCGTTCACGGCGATGGGCACCGCGCTGATGGTGTTGGTCGCGTTCCTGATGACGCGCGTGCCGATTGTCAAAAACCATGCGAGCTTGATGGCGCAGGCGCAAAGCGTCGCGACACCGGCGCTTAAGGCGTCGTCGCTGATGACGGCGGCGAACGACTTGATCTCGACGCTGGTGATCGTCCCGGACACTGACGTGCAGGAGGCGTCGGCCAGGCCGATGCTCAAGTCCGACGAGCTGGAGGCGCGAATCAAGGACACGCTCAAGCTGCGCGCCTTCACCGACATCGGCGTGTCGGTATCGAGGAAGGGCGACGCGTACCTGGCGGGCGAAGTTTACAGCCTTGATGAGGCGCGCAAAATCACGCACATCGTGCATCGCGTGAACGGCGTGAACCAGGTTCACTTCCTGCATCCCGACGTGCGATCGGCGGAAGGTCCGGCCTTCTTCGGCATCACGACCGAGCCGTCGCCCGCGGTGTGGGGAGCAAAGGTGGAGTCGGTGTTTATCGGATCGCCGGCGGACAAGGCGGGCCTCAGGCCGGACGACGTGATCAGCGTGTTCGACGGCAAGACGATTCCCGACGCGAAGTCCTTCAACGATCTGATCGCGCAGTATTCACCGGGCCAGCGCGTGGAGTTCCGCGTATGGCATGACGGCCAGCCAGAGTACCTGGTGGCGCGGATCGGCGACGTGACGACGGTGGCGAGCCGGTAATCGAGCAGAGTTTTTGTGACGAGCGGGCAGGGGCGGTTTTTCGAACCGCCCCTTTTCTTTTGCTTCGTGGGAATAGATTCCTTTGACGGAATAAATTCATTCGACGGAATAAATTCCGTCCTACTTTTTTTGTCTGGCGACGATCTGCGACGGAATAAATTCTGTCCTACTCGTCGGGGAAGGGGTTCGCGGGAATCGGGGCTTTGAACGCCCAGGTGAACGAGCCATGCGCGCGCCAGAGGTTGCCGCCGCGCTCGACGAGCGGGCGCAGGTGCTGTTCGAATCTTGCTTGCTCGTCCGAGCTGAATACTTGCCGAATCACTTCTCCGTTGGTCGGAATCAACGGATTACCCGACGACTTCATCAACGTGTCCCAATTCCCGGGCGGCATCGGGCCAGCGCCCAAATCGAGTTCAGTGTGCACGCCGGCGAAACCCGCGGCGACAGACATCATTACAAGATCGCGTTCGTTGAAGTTGAGCATCGCATCGTTGACGTGCCGGTATCGTTCCCAATATTCATCGAGGCGCGCGAGCAAGTCCTTGATGGGCGCGCCTTCCTTCGAATCGGGATCGGCCCAGGCTCTTCTGCGCCAGTATTCGGAGTACTCGGTCATGCGTTGATCGTCGATCGGTTCGAACAGGGCGGTTCGTCCTCCGGGCTTGAGCACGCGGAAAAATTCGCGGAAGGCGCGCGGCTTGTCATCGACATAAATAAGAACCGAGCGCGTCGCGACGAGATCCACCGATTCACTTTCGATAGCACTCAAGTCTTCGGCGCCGGCTGTTATGAAGGAGCATCGATCGAGGACGCCGATCTGTTCGGCCGCGGCGCGGGTGAATTCGACCAGCCGTTCGGAGATATCGGAGAAGATGACGCGCCCGGTCGCGCCGACCAATTCCAGCGCGCCGAACCCGAGCAGTCCCTCGCCCGCGCCGACGTCCAGCACGACCTTGCCTTCGCCGAGTCCGGCCTTTTTGAGCAGGCGCTTGCGCAGCGCAGTGAGATAGCTGAGTTGCAGTTCCGCGGCTTTCTGATCGCCGCCGAAGCGGGTCTCCGCGAGCCATCGCGACCATTTGTCAGGTTCGGCCATAGCAGTCAGGCGCGCGGAGCGAAGCGTGGCTTGCGCTTCTCGAGAAACGCGCGCGCACCTTCTTCGATGTATCCGGCGCGAACGCATAGCACCTGGTTGCGATCCTCCATCGCGACTGCCTGCTCGAGGCTGCCGGCGTCGATACTCATCGAGAGACATTCTTTCGTCAGGCGCAAACCGAGCGGCGAAGTTTCCGTCATCTCGAGCGCGAGCTTGGCGGCGGCGGCATCGACTTCAGCGTCGGGCATCAGCTCGGAAACGAGGCCGGTGGCGAATGCGCGCTGCGCGTTGATGAAGCGTCCGGTCAGCATGAGCTCGGACGCAACCGAACTGCCGACGGCGCGCGGCAGAAAATAGCTGACGCCCATGTCGCACGCGCTCAATCCAATGCGGATGAAGGCGGCGTTGAAACGGGCGGACTCGCCAGCGATGCGCACGTCGCATGCGAGCGCGAGCGCGAAGCCGCCGCCGGCGGCAGGTCCGCGAATCGCGGCGATGAACGGCTGCGGCGCGCGGCGAATCGCGACGACCAGGTCGCTCATCCGGCGCTGGCTTTCGACGGTGTCCGTTGTCGACGCGCCGAGTCCAGTGCCGCCGCGGTTCTGTTCCTTGAGATCGAGGCCGGCGCAGAAGGCGCGTCCGGCACCCTTCATCACGACGACGCGCGTCTCGGTCTGCTTCGGCAGGCGATGCAGGAAGTCTTCGAGCTCGGCGACCATCTGCGCGCTGAGCGCGTTGAGATTGTGCGGACGGTTGAGCGTCAGCCACGCCACCGCGCCGTCGTTTTTGATTTCAATGGCCTCGTATTCCATCGCAAGTTGCCTCCATGAATCGCGCGCTAAGAAGGCCGATGATCTCAGCCTTGTTGGGTTTTGTTGGCATCAACCAAACTCCAGTCGCTGGCATATTGCACGAGATGCAGTTTGTGAGCGACCGCGAGCGACGCCGCGTTGCTCCACGAGGTAGTGCTGAATCGCTGAAACAAGTGATAGCCAGCTTTTCTTCTGCCCAACTCTCGCTAACCATAACGCAACCTGACGCACCTTCGCCAAGATTGACGACCTCTGACAGGCACGATTTGGCCGTATTGACTTAACCGTGGCACGGTTAGAGGCTGAATAGCGGGCTTTTTCGCGGCATTGTGCGATACGGCTCGTTAAAGGGGAAACCGACAAATACTCCCCGAGGGGAGGCTTGGCGTCACGATGGCATCCGCGGAAGAAATTCTGACGATTTCGGAGTTGTCGGCGCATCTGCGCGTGCATCCGACGACGATCTATCGCCTGCTGCGCGAAGGACGAATCCCGGGCTTCCGCGTCGGCAGTGCATGGCGATTCAGCCGCGCGGCGATCGAAGTATGGGAGCATGGACAGGTCGGACCAATCGACGGCGACGCAATCTCGGCGCCGACGCGCAAAGCCAAAGGCCGCAAGCCGCGCAAGTAAACGCCGAACTTTTCCGCGCGCCCATTTTTCTGTCATTCTCGCGATGTGGATTCCGGCGAAGCTTCCAGACCCCGCACACCATCGAAGGTAGCCGAGTACTTCGGCCGGCTGGCCGGCACTTATGGCGACGGTGCGTATTATGGGAATCGTCGCAGCGCTGTGCTCGACGCGCTCGCGGGCGAGATCGCAAATGCGCGCGACGTGCTCGATGCCGGATGCGGTAACGGCGCCTACCTGACGAAGTTTGTCGAAGCGCGTGGCATTCGCACAGTCACGGGTATCGACCTGACATTCGACATGCTGCAATCGGCGCGCGGCCGAGTCGGCGCGAAATGCCGGCTGCTCCGCGCGAACGTGTCACGACTGCCGTTCAAGCCGGAGTCTTTCGATTTTATTTTCGCCAGCCACGTGCTCCAGTTCGTTGAGGATGTCGAGGGCGCCGTGGCGGAGTTCGCGCGATGCCTGCGTCGCGGCGGAATGCTGGTGGCGACGGGCAGGCGGGGCGACAGGGCGCGACAGATGATGAGCGCGATCGTCGGTCCGGAGCGCTGGCGCGAGTATCAAGAGGTAATCTTCCGGCGCGCGCCGCGCCGCGAAGCCGACGCGCGTCCCAAAGACCGCTTCGAGCAGGCGTTCGCCAAGTCAGGTTTGCGCGTCGAGGAGCGTGCGGCGCCGTTCATCGTTGATACGGCGAGCATCGAAGAGTGGATCCGGATCAGATGGATGCCATTAGTGCCGGCGGACGAGCGTGAACGCGCCGACGCGATCCTGGCGGAACTCGCCAAAGCGGGTACATCGGAGAGCTTGACGCTGAACGAGTCGCTGATCCTCGGCAGGCGGGCGAGTTGAGGAGCGCTGCGCGATTTCAGAGACCGGAACCGGCTTCGCTGGCGCGAAGCTGTCCGAGATCCTTCCTGCCGCTCGCGTTGCTCGCTTTGTCGGGATGACAAATGAGCAGAGCTGGCGGGGTTTGACGAGGGCGCCTTCAACCTAGTAGCTAACGCTCAAAAGCACGTGGCGGAGAGTTTCGGGCCGATGCCAACTCAGACGAAATATACCGAGGTTAAGGGATACGCGACTTACTACTATTACAATGGCGCTACGACGCTGCCCGACGTGGTGCCGGACTTCTCGCGCGGGCGCAAGATTTTGTTTGTGCACGGTGCGGGATCGAACGGCCACACGTGGCATCGGCAGATCGAGGCGTTCGGCGGCAAGCATAGTCCGATCGCGCTCGACTTGCCGGGCCATGGGCGATCGGCGGGGGTCGAGGGGTTGCGGACGGTCCATGACTACGCGGATTTCGTCGCGGCGTTTCTCGATGCGCTGAAGATCAAATCGGCGGTGATCCTGGGGCATTCGATGGGCGGGGCGATTGCGATGGATCTGGGACTGCGGCATGCCGCGCGCGTCGAGGCGTTGATCCTCAGTTGCACGGCGCCGAAGTTCAACATGACGCCGGATCGAATCGAGGGGTTGCGGGCGATCACGATGGGCCGGGCGCCGCAGGCGTTCAACACCGACGGCTATTCGCCGAAGACGGCGAAGGAAAACTTCGACGTCGTGCGCGAAGGCTGGATGGAACAAATCAAGACCGATCCGCGCGTGCGCTATACCGATATTCTCGCGTGCTCGGAGGTCGATCTGCGGGAGTCGATCGCAAAGATCGACAAGCCGACGCTCGTTCTGGCCGGAGCTGACGATAAGGGCACCACACCGGCCGACGCGGAATTTATCGCGGGCAAGATTCGCGGTGCGACCGCCAAAATTGTTGCGGACGCCGGTCATTACATCCCGCGCGAGCGTCCCGCCGAGTACAACGCCGCGATCGAACAGTTCATTTCTTCATTGAAGGACTGAAGCAGGAATTCGAGATGAGTTTAAGCCGCAAGACCGCAGTGGCCGGAGTGTTTGAGCATCCTACGCGATTCGCGCCGGACAAAAGTCTGTTCCAGATAATGGCGGAGAGCGTGCGTGGCGCGCTGGACGATGCCGGGCTGACGATCAAGGACGTGAACGGGCTGTGCACGACCGGAATCGGGATGAGCGGGATGGGAATCGTCGGTTTCTGCGATTACCTGAACCTGACGCCGAACTTTGTCGATTCGACTTCGATTGGCGGGTCGTCGTTCGTGGCGCACACCGCGCACGCGGCCGCCGCGATTCACGCCGGGCTGTGCGACGTATGCGTCGTGGTTTACGGATCGACGGCGGCGTCGTCGCGGTTTGCGATCGGCACAGGCGGCGGAGGCGGCGGCGGCAGCGGCGACCCGTGCGATCAGTACGAGATTCCGTTCGGGCCGACGACGGTCGGATCGTACGCGATGATTGCGCAGAGACATATGCACGACTACGGGACGACGTCGGAGCAGCTCGCCGAGATTGCGGTGACGATGCGGCTGCATGCGTCGATGAACCCGGCGGCGAAGTACCGCGAGCTCATCACAGTGGAGGACGTGCTTGCGTCGCGAATCATCTCGTCGCCGCTGCATTTGCTCGATTGCTGCATCATCAGCGATGGTGGTGGCGCGCTGGTGATCACGTCGGCGGAGCGGGCGCGCGATTTGAAGAAGAAGCCGGTTTATATTCTCGGCACGGGCGAGACGGTGCGGCACGCCGCGCGCGGGCAGCGCGATTTTCTGGAGATCGCGGCGGCGCAATCGGGACGGCTGGCGTTCGAGCGCGCAGGCGTCGCGCACAAAGACATCGACATGGCGATGATCTACGACTCGTTCACGATCACGGTGCTGGCGACGCTGGAAAATCTGGGTTTCTGCAAGCGCGGCGAAGGCGGGGCGTTCGTGTCGGGCGGGCGGCTGCGCTTCGACGGCGAATTTCCAATCAACACCGACGGCGGCGGTCTGTCGTCGAACCATCCGGGGATGCGCGGGATCTTCCTGGTGATCGAAGCGACCAAGCAACTGCGCGGCGAATGTGGACCGCGGCAGGTCAAGGATTGCAAAATCGCGCTCGCGCACGGCACCGGCGGCACGCTCGGCACGCGGCATTCGGGCGCGACGCTTATCTTGAGCAATCAGTAAATCGAGGGCGGACGAAAAATCATGGCCGAACAGACACAGGCGAAGAAATACTCGAAGCCACTACCGCATCTCGACGAAGAGAATCGTCCGTGGTGGGAGGCGCTGCAGCGGCACGAGCTTTACATCCAGAAATGCGGGAAGTGCGGCGATGTGCGCTACTACCCGCGCGCGCTATGCACGAATTGCATGGCGCAGGATACGCAATGGATCAAGTGCAGCGGGCGGGGCAAGGTCTATACGTTCACCACGACGTATCAGAACCAGGCGCCGGGGTTCCGCGAATCGATCCCGTACATCATGGCGTACGTCGAGCTGGAGGAGGGCGTGAAAATGCTCACCAACATTATCGACTGCGCGCCGGATCAGGCTAAGATAGGGATGCCCGTCGAGGTCGTATACGAGGACGTCACGCCAACGGTGACGCTCGCGAAATTTCGCCCGGCGAGGTGAGGGCACATTCCTGGTGAGTACAATCCTTGATCTGCACACGCATAGTGAAGCATCGGAAGACAGCCGCGCACCGGTAGAGGCGTACCTCAACTGGATCAAGCTGCGTGCAGCCGAGCGGCCGGTCGATGGAATCGTGTTGACCGAGCATCGCCAGTTCAATCGCGGCGGCGACTATCGCGCGCTCGAGGACAAGTTCGGGACGCTGGTGCTGCGCGCTTCGGAAGTCGAGACCAACTACGGGCACATGCTGGTATTCGGCGTGAACGACGACATGGTCAAGCGATTCGATTTTGCCGACGTACATCTCGACGCGCAGACTTTGATCAACGAAGTGGCTCGGATGGGCGGAATCGTCGTGCCGTGTCATCCGGGGCGTCCGAATATCGGGATGTACGAGCATTATCAGAACAAGCCGCCGCTGGAGAACGTCGTTGCGGTCGAGGCGCTGAACGGCGGATCGCGCAAGGGCGAGGACGAGCGCAGCGCGGAGCTGATTGCGAAGTATGGTTTCGCGGCGACCGGCGGCTCCGACAGTCATTTGGTGAGCCTGATCGGGCTGTGCGCGACGAAGTTCAGCGCGTACATCAAGACGATCGAGGACCTGGTGCAGGAATTGAAGGCCGGCAACTACGAGCCGGTGGATTTCCGGCCGCGGCGCAAAGCGGTGCCGCATGCGGTCGCGATGGAAACGCGGTAACCTCGAAAGCGAGACGATCAAAGATGGCAGTCGAATACGATCCGGCGCTGATCAACAAGGTCTTCGAAGTGACCGAGCCTGTCGAGGTGAAGGCTGAGAAGATCCAGCGGTACTGCGCGGCGCTCGACGAGACCAATCCGATTTACACGGACGAGGAGGCGGCGAAGAAAGGGCCGTATGGCGGGATCGTCGCGCCGCCGTCGTTCGCGGTGACGTTCCGCAACGGGCGGCATTTTTTTGAGAATGTGCCGCGCTTCGGACGGCGCGGCTTCGACGCGGGCAAGGACGTCGAGTTCGTCTCGCCGATCAGGCCGGGCGACAAGGTGACGCTGAGCTCGCACGTCAAAGAAATTTACGAGAAGACCGGACGGACGGGCACGATGGTCTTCGTCGTGATCCGCTCGACGCTTAAAAATCAGAAGGACGAAGTGCTGGCCCATATCGACCATCGCTTCATGAACCGCAGGTGACCAACTTCGACGAGATCAATATCGGCGACACGCTCGGACCGCTCGAGCTGGTTGTCAGTAAAGAGCAGTGCCGTGCTTACGCCAAGCTGATGGGAATGGGCGAGATCGCGGGGCGGTTCACTGACGATGAAGCCGCGAAGAAAGAAGGGCTGCCCGGGATGATCCTGCCGGGCAACATGAGCCTCGGGCTGCTGTCGAAGCTGGTGACGGACTGGATTGGATCGAGCAACGCGTGGCTGAAGCAGATGAGCACCACCTATCGCGTGCCGGTGCAGCCCGGTCACGCGATCACGATTCACGGATTTATCACAAGTAAGAATCCCGCGGAGCGCACGGCCGAAATCGACGTCTGGATGGAGAACGAGGAGGCGGAGCGCCTCGTCACAGGGACGGCGACGGTCGAGTTCAGGAAGTAGCTGACAAGATCGACCAGGGGAGCGGGGAACTTAATTAGTGAAACCCGCCGTGGGTTTCACGCTTCCTTGGGCAGGGGTGACCCCTGCACCCAGTACTCATCGCAAAATGGCGAGGACGCCATTTTGCTCTCAGGTTCTTTTTGGCGGGCAGGCGTGTGAATCGCGCTTGAAACTAGATGGCGCGGAGTTCGGTTGCGATGTCGCCGCGGGTGGCGAGAGTCGCGGGGATGAAGCCACTGGCGGCTCCGATTAGGGCGGCGATCAGAAAGCTGTAGGCGACGATTCGCGGCGACAACGTCAGCGCGAGTGCGAGCGGACCGAGTGCTCCCGAGACGTGCGGCAACAGATCGAAGCCGAGGTATGCGAGGCCGCATCCGAGCACGCCGCCGGTCACGCCGACTATCAGTCCCTCGACCAGGATTCGCGCGACGATCGAGTTGCGGGTGAATCCAATCGCGCGCATCACCGCCATCTCGTGGCGTCGCTCCCGCACCGCCATCGCGGCCGTGTTGGCAGCGACCAGCGCGATCGTGAACATCACGATTGCCGCGAGAAATTTGGCGCCGTTGACCATTAGCGACATGGTGCCGCCGACTTGATTCTTGATGAGCGCAACTTCGGTTTCGGTGGCCGTCTCGTTCGGCGAATTGGCGAACATCTCGTCGATCGCGGCGATCACTTCGGGCGCCGATTTAGAGCTATCGAGTTTTGCCCAGAACAGGTTGGCTGTGCCCGGCCTGCCCAGCAGTTCTTCCATGTAGTCGCGCCGAAAAATGATGCGGGGACCGGCGGCTTCCTCGTTCAGTACGCCGACGATCGTCAGTTGCAGATCGACCGGATACATCGTGCCGCGCAGCATGAACGTCTGGCCGACTTTCCATCCGTAAACCTTCATCAGATTGGTTGCGACCAGGGCTGCGGTGCGCATGCTTTTGAAATCGTGATCCGCTTCCGCGCTGATATCCCAATCGGGAAAGATTTCGCCGATATGGTCGGCATCCACAGCCAGGACGCCGAGCTGTTCGTTCGGATCGCGGTAAGTCGCGAGGAAGACACTGTAGGCGGCGACGGCCTCGACGTGCGGCAGGGCTTCTATTCGGCGGCGGTAAGACTCTGGCAGCATGTAGAAAAGACTGGCTTTGCTGTGAGTGATGAGGCGACGCGAGTTGGCGCGGTCGCGCAGCACCTGGTTGAGCAATCCGGGCAGGCTGATGAGCGACGCGAAGATGAATACCGAGACAGTGATCGACAGCGTCGTGAGAATCGTGCGGCGCTTGTTGCGAGTGAGATTGCGGAGCACGAGGGAGAGATAGTTCATGGGACGACTTAATCTTAGTGAAACCCATCGTGGGTTTCACACTTCCCCGGCAGGGGTAACCCCTGCACCTTAGAAAAGCTACACCAGCAGGGCGCCGCGGAAGGGTTCGTCTCTTGGCGGGGGAAATTGGATCAGGTTGATGGCCCATTTGCGGGCCTGGCGCAGCGCGTCTTCAGCGCGGCGGAAGATTCTCTCGCGGTACATCACCGACCAGACGTAGGCGTCGACGGACGGTTCGTCGCCGAGCGTGATGTCGAGCATCCAGTCCTCGAGTTGCGGGCCGCAGATCAGCAGTCGCACGACGCGTCCGTGATCGATAACGATGCCGCGCGCCTCGCGCGGAATGCGGAACTCGTCCTTGACGCGTTTGATCACGTTGGCCGGCGCATGCTGCTCGGTCATCGCGACGTAGGCCCAATCGCCCTGGGGAGGATTGGCCTCGCGCGCGATGCGCAAGTTGTTGTCGGTGAGATCTTCCTTTGCGCGATCCTGATCGTAGTCGCGCGCGACGGCATAAAAGGCCATCGCGACCGGCAACTGCGGCATCTCGGTTTCGGACTTGGCCTGCTTGGGTTTCTTGAAGGTGGTTTCGACCCACCAGCGATTTTCGACGGTTGGCTTTTGCGGCATCAGGCGACCCGCCGGGATTTGCGAGCGATGACGCGCCGAGAGGCGATACGATTAGCCCGTCGCGATTTTCGTGCGATCGAAATACGCGGGCGGGGCTTGCGGACGCGATTTGCGGCGCGCCGCGTATTCGATATTCCTGCGCGGGTGCGCGAGCGCGATGCAGCACGGCGGCCGGAGACTCTGAGTCCGTTGATCATCCGGCGCGAAAACAAGTCGGCCTTGCGCTCGGGATCGCTCCAGAGCAGAAAGTGGCCCATCTCGTGGTAGAGCATCTGGATCCACTTGCGCTCGCTGAAATAGATGCGCCCGCGCTTCCAGTTTTCGGGATGCACGAGGTGGATGCGGCCGTCTTCGTAGGTGCGGCCGGCGGTCTTGCCCCAATCGATGTACTCGAACCATTCGATGCGCGGGCGGCGGACGTTGAAGTATCGACACATCGAGGAGATGGCGCGATTGAAATGCGCGGCGCGATGTCCGCGGAAAAATTCGGCGAGGTTGCGATCAATTTCGCGGCGATGAGCTACGGGAGGGACAATCATTCGCACCAGCAGACGACCTCCGGGAACGGGTGATGATCAAGTAGTACGATCATATTGAGGCGGGTTCGTCAGAGTCAAACAGAGTCGGCGAAACGCGGCTTTATACCGGCGTTTGATCGCACAGAAAGTTCAAAATTGCTTGTCAGAAAGGGCTTTGGCGCATTTAGAAGAGTGAATCTAACCGAGCGCACCGGAGGCTTTCAAACGTCCGATTTCATCCCACGACAGCCCCATTTCGAGCGCGACTTCCTCGGTATGCTGGCCGAGTTCGGGCGCAGCGCGATGCGGCCGCGAAGGGACGTCGCCAAACTCGACGGGGCTATTTACGACTCGGCACCCGGGAATGTTCGGATGATCGACGGAGGCAAACGCGCCGATCGCTTCGGCTTGCGGATCGTCGAGCACTTCGGCGTCGGTGCGCACGGGCGCCCAGACGAGATTGTGGCGATCGAAAACGGGCGCCCATTCGTCGACGGTCCTGGCGGCGACGGCGCGATCTATTTCGCCGGTGAGTGCGGCGCAGTTTTGCGCGCGCGCGGTCGAGTCGTTGAAGCGCGGATCGTTGAGCCAACTTGATTTGTCGAGTGCGCGGCAGAAATCCGGCCAATGCCGATCGCTCTGGATCATCACGAAGTAAATCCATCGGGCGTCGGCGCATCGATAGGAACTCCAGAGCGGATTCACGCGATCGGTGCGCGACTCGGACTGCGGCGAGCGGCCCGTCATGAGGCCGACGGTGAGGTCGGAGGCGTTCATCCAAAGGCCCATCGAAAACAGCGAGATGTTGACCTCGCGGCCGCGGCCGGTGCGCTCGCGCGCAAGCAGAGCGGCGGAGATCGCGCCTGCCAGGCCGAGGCCGACGGCGTGATCGATCATCGCGGGCCGCTGCGCGGGCGGCGACTGGCCCGGCTCGGCGATAGTCGCCATCAGGCCCGAGCGCGCCCACGCGGCGGCATAGTCGTAGGCGGGGCGATTGCGATCGGGGCCGCGATGCCCGTAGCCGTTGATCGACGCATAGATGAGCCGCGGATTTTTCGCAGACAGCGTTGCGTAGTCGAGTCTCATCCGCTCGATCGCGTCGAGGCGCAGGCTGGTGACGAAGACGTCGGCGCGTTCGATCAACTTGAGCGCGAAGGCGTGGCCGTCTGCCGTGCGCAAATCAACGGCGACAGAGCGTTTGTTGCGGTTGTCGAGCTCGAACGGCGGACGGATGCGCGCATTGGGATCGCCCATCGTGCGCGTGACGAAGCCGCGAATCGGATCTCCCGTGCGCGGGTCTTCGAGCTTGACGACATCGGCGCCCCAATCGCCGAGCACGGCGGTGGTGGAAGGGCCAGCTACCCACATCGCAACTTCGACTACTCTGATGCCCTCAAGCGGATAATCCATAGGAATTTGATTGTAATGAAACCCCTCCTGGGTTTCATACTTCCTTGGGCAGGGTAACCCCTGCACCTTAGTATTATGAGATGAGGAGATTGCGCGAGAACCGCGCGCAGACTTCCTGGTCCGCGCGCGGCTCAAGCCGTACGATTGAATCGAAATGCTAGCGGGTGCGAGTCGCCCGATGCCCTCTGCGCGGATCGCGGCGGCGAACTCGATTTACGGTCAGGCGCTGCATCCGGCTCGCTTCTTTCAGCCGCAAGCGGAGCGGAGCGCCTCCCCGTCCTGCCACCAGCTCCGACAGGCGCCAGCGCAGACCCTTGGCGTCGATGCCGAGCGCGTCGCATACGCTGTCGTATGACAACGGGCACGAGACCCCATTGGCGAAGAACCAGCTCCAGGCCTCGTTAAACGAGTTGCGTTTGCGCAGACTCGAGGCCCCGCCGAATTCCTGCACGACGTTGATCGCGTCGGCCAGCACCGCGAGCATCAAGCGCTGTTCGCTCGAGAGCGATCGCGTGCCGACGAGTTCGAAGAACTGGCTGCGAAGGATTACGTCGGGAAACGGTCGTGGATCAGCAGCAGCGATTGTGGAGACTACGGTACTCATCGTTCAGCTTCCTCCCTCCCCCGAGCGAAGAGCTTGAACTGGTAAATTTTACCGCACGAGATGCCCAACATCTTATGCAATGCCCCCTTCCGTCTAATAGAAAACGACAGAGAGAAAGAAAGTTAGTGAGAACGGTGACTCATTGCAAGGGAAAAGTCAGAGCGTAAATTAGCCTTCGCGAGCCTTGGATAAGTAAAATTTGTGTGGCGATACCACCTGAATTAGCACAGGCGCGCCCGCGAGCAAGCGCGGGACGTCGACGGACGGCATGAGCAACCGCGGGAAAGGCAATTGTTATCGATACGGACGTGCACGGTCTGCTATAGTCGTATCATCAGCGATAAACGACCCTCGGGAGAACTACGATGGCTGATTTCTACGGCAAGGAAACCTCAAAATATCTCCGCAACCTGCGTCAGAATGCGCCCGACGCGTTCAAGGGCTTCCTCGAATTCGACAAGGAAGTCTTCAAGGACGGCGCGATTCCGAGCAAGACCAAAGAGCTGATGGCGATCACCGCGGCGCATGTTACGCAGTGCCCGTGGTGTATCGAGGCGCACGTCACGCGCGCCAAAGAAAAAGGATGCACCGATCAGGAGATCGCGGAGGCGGTGTGGGTCGCAGCTGCGATGCGTGCGGGCGCCGCGTTCAGTCATGGCGCGATCGCGATGGCGGTGGCGGACGAACACAAGCACTAGCAAGCGCGGCGCGCATTCGGCAGCATAGGTGGAAATGGATCGGGCATTAAAAGATCGAAAGACACGGCAGATAACGATTGGCGGCACCAAGGTCGGCGGCAACGCGCCGGTGGTGGTGCAATCGATGTGCGCGACGCGGACGATCGACGTCGATGAAACGGTGGCGCAAGCGCATCAGTTGGCCAACGCGGGCGCGGGAATCGTGCGCATCGCGATCGACAGCGAGAAGGAAATTCCGGCGGTCAAGGAAATCCGCGAGCAGACCAAGGGCGTCGTGCTGTCGGTCGATTTGCAGGAGAACTACAAAATCGCGGACCGGGTCGCGCCGTACGTCGACAAGATTCGCTACAACCCGGGGCATCTGCACCATATCGAGAAGTCGAAGACGATCGAGCAGAAAGTGAAGTGGCTGGTCGATGTGGCGCGGGACAACGACGTCGCGATTCGCATCGGCGTCAACTGCGGATCCGTGGCGCCGGCGTTCCTGGACAAGTACCCCGGCGATCAACTTGCGGCGATCGTCGAGTCGGCCGCGTACCATTGCGATCTGATGGACAGTTTCGGCTTCACGCGCTTCGTCGTATCGCTGAAGGATTCCGATCCGGTCAAGGTGATGGACGCGAATCGGCGCTTCTCGAAGCGGCGGCCCGATGTGCCGATTCATCTCGGCGTCACGGAAGCAGGATTGCCACCCGACGGAATCATCAAGACGCGGATAGCCTTCGAGAAACTGCTCGCGCAGAGTATCGGCGATACGATTCGCGTCTCACTGACGCTGCCCAACGAGCGCAAGCACGAGGAAGTGCTGGTCGGCCACAAAATTATCGAAGATGTCGCGGCGGGCCGGTTCATCTCGGTGCCGGACTTCGGCGCGGGGCTGAATATCATCTCGTGCCCGTCGTGCTCGCGCGTCGAGAACATGAAATTCGTCGAGCTGGCGCAGCAGGTGAAGGATCTCACGGTCTACGCCGAGAAGTACAAGATCACGATCGCGATCATGGGATGCCGCGTGAACGGGCCAGGCGAAACCGATGACGCCGATCTCGGTCTGTGGTGCGGTCCGACGACCGTGAATCTCAAGAAGAAGGATCGCAAGCTAGGCTACTTCGGCTACGAAGAAGTACTGCCCAAGCTGCGCGCCGAATTGGATCGCCTGATCGCAGAGCGTTCCGCGGCAGCAGCTCCGAACTAGAGCTACACGGCCTCGCCGCGCGGCTACTCCAAATGCACCTTGTGCTGCACAACTGCGATGGCTGCAGGTGTGACAGATCGGCTAAGGTCCGTCGAGGAGTTGAGTAGTGCAGCCTGATCCGGAGATGGCCCCAGTTCAGCTGTCAAGCAGGTTTCAAGCCGTCGCAGTCATTGTGACGATCATCGCTCTGGCTTGGTGCTTCTTTCATTTTTGTCCTGCCTGAGTGGGTGGTAAAGGCGGTGTACTGGTCGTGGGATGCACTTTTTTCAGTTCTAGTCCTTTATTTCGTTGGGTACTGGTGGAAGTGGAAGACCCTACCTCCCTTTCTCCGGCGAAGACGCGACTCCAATTAGAAGACTACCCGAAATTTCCGGCCACTATGAAGCATCGACAACAAACACTATTGTAGATGGATTGCTCAGCCGCGACTTTCGACCACTGCGTCGGGAAAGCGGCTTCCAAGAAGGGATTCATGGCGAATAAAGGAAACTGCAAAGCGAAGGATTGCGCGCGCGAGGCGGTCGGCAAGGGTTTTTGCCGGCAGCATTTTCGGCTCTGGAAGGCCGGCGAGATGCCCAAGGCACGCTACAAAACCTGCACCTTCGAGAAATGCCGCAAGCACCGCCACGGCACCTCGAGCCTGTGCGACGAACACTTCAAGGCCAAGCACGGCAAGCCTGCCGAAGCAGCGGCCGCAGCGCCCGCAGCCGAAGCGGCGCCGGCCGAAGCTCCGGCCGCCTGATACTGCGACAGCGTCCGCATCGCGCTCGCGTCATGCGGGCGCGTGAGAAGTGACTTCCGATGGCTAATCTAATCGTGGCTGGAGCAGCGGGCCGGATGGGTCGTCTGCTGGTTGCGCTGGCGTCGCGCGATCCGCAGCACAAGATTGTCGGCGCGCTCGAAGCGCACGGCAACAGCGCAATCGGCTCCGACGCGGGCGAGCTCGCCGGCGTCGGCAAGCTCGGCGTTAAAATCACCGACCATTACGGGATGCTCGCAAAACCCGACACCGTCACGCTGGACTTCACGACGGCCCCTGCATCGATGGAACATCTCGAAGTCGCATCGAAAGCAGGCGCCGCGATCGTCATCGGCTCGACCGGCTTCACACCGGAGATGGAAAAGCGGGCGCGCGAACTCGCGCAGAAGACGCGCACCGTTATCGCGCCGAACATGAGTATCGGGGTGAATGTGCTCGCCAAAATAGTCGCTGAGGTTGCCGCGATACTGCCCGACTTCGACGCCGAAGTGATCGAGATTCACCATCGCACCAAAATTGACGCGCCCAGTGGCACCGCGCTGTCGCTCGGCAAGGCAATCGCGTCGGCACGCAGCGCGGACTTTACCTCGAACGCCGTTTACGGCCGCGAAGGAATCACGGGCGTCAGGCCTGACGGCAAGATTGCGGTGCTCGCGATTCGCGCGGGCGACGCCGTCGGCGACCACACCGTGATTTTCGGCGGGCAAGGCGAGCGCCTCGAACTGACACATCGCGCGCAAAGCCGCGACTCGCTCGCGCGCGGCGCGCTCCGCGCCGCCGGCTGGCTGGTAAGCCGCAAGCCCGGGCTCTACACGATGCGCGACGTCCTCGGAATTTAATCTTCCACGACCGGTTCCGCTTCCCACTATGGGAAGGGGTTTGGGGTTATGGGCTGGTGTCGTCCGCGACGCCCGCATCTCTTGTTATCCTGACGAAGCGAGCAACGCGAGCGGATGGAAGGATCTCGGACAGCGGGGCGTAAGCGAAGCCGGTTCCGGTTTTGGGTTCTGCCTCCGATGAGAATCTGGAGGCTTGGTGCGACGGTACCAGCAAAGGACCGCTTCGCGATCTCAGAACCGGAACCGGCTTCGCTGACGCGAAGCTGTCCGAGATCCTTCCTACCGCTCGCGATGCTCGCTTTGTCAGGATGACAAAAACTGAGCTGGCGTCGCTCGCTTCGGTCAGGATGACAAAGATTGCGCTCGCATCGCTCGCTACGGTCGGGATGCGAGAAGAGACGCTCTAAAGATGCGACGGATGAGTGGGCTCGTGCTCGGGAGGCGCGGGCGGCGGTTCGCCCATCTCGGCGCCTTCGTGATCGAGCATCGCCCATCGCTCGACCAGCTTGACGCCGAGTCCGCGATGGCTGCGGATGAAATAGGTCGCCATCGCGATCAGCGCGAGAATATTTCCCGCGACGATTTTCCACCAGCCAAGAGCCTGGAGCGCTGACGCGTCGATCAGCGAAACGAATCCGACAAAGAAAACCTCGAACACCGCCAGTAGTAACAGTGCGCCGAGAACCATAAACGGTTCCCA
>Ga0182024_10005096_pt1 | contig 29674 bp, 33 predicted proteins | sample P32metaG_FD_120480 | JGI IMG/M metagenome (GOLD analysis project Ga0182024, IMG submission 120480) | Permafrost microbial communities from Stordalen Mire, Sweden - P3-2 metaG (Illumina Assembly) | ecosystem: Environmental > Terrestrial > Soil > Wetlands > Permafrost | place: Sweden: Stordalen...
AACGGGGCCTGGCAGGCTACCGGACCCGTGCTGCCCGCCGCGATGACGCGCCAGGCCGTCACGGTGCTCAGGCTTACCCGCGCCGCTAACAGCACCGTGGCCCTGCTGGCAGCCGGCACCGGGCCAGATGCCAGCCTGCTCGCCGCCTGGTCCGCTGACAATGGCAGCCACTGGACCCTGTCGCCCCCGCTCCGGCTGAACGGCGCGAAGCTGACCGCGACCTCCTTCGGGCCCGGCGGCGCAGCCGCGATAACGCTGAACGGAAACCGCGGAAAGACAATCGCCGGCCCCGGAGCCAAATGGCAGTCGCTGCCAGAACTGCCACCAGGCACGGCCACCCTCGCCGCCGGACCAGCGGGCAGCCTCGACGCCCTGGCCGTCCACCACACAAGGCTGACCATCTGGCAGCTCGCACCCGGCTCCACCGCCTGGCGCACGACGCAGACCATCAACGTCCCCATCCAGTTCGGCTCGTCGGCCTGAGCCACCCGGTGCCGCGACCCGCCGGCCCTCACCCGGCCACCAGGACAGAGCCGTCGGCCTTGACGATGAGCAGCCGGAGAGCCGGCGGGAGATGGGCGTTGAGGCGCCCCGCGTAGTCCACGCTGCACCGGGCAATGACGAGCCGCACGAGAGCCAGCAGTAGACCCGCGGCGGCGCTGCCCCCGGCCGGACCCGCCGGGTCGCGGCACACGCCAGACTCGCCGGAGCGCGGCACGCGCCGGACCCGCCGGAGCACAGCAGGCGCGGCTCAGCCTGACTTGATCAGGTCGGCTGCCCTTTCCGCGATCATGATGGTGGGCGCGTTGGTGTTCCCGCTGATCACGGTGGGCATGACCGAGGCGTCCACCACGCGCAGCGCCTCCAGTCCGAGCACCCGCAGCTGCGGGTCGACCACCGAGCCGATGGCGCACGTGCTGGTCGGGTGGTACAGGGTCTGGCACTCGCGCTTGATGAACTCCCAGATGTCGGCGTCACTGTCCGACGCGGGCACCCGCAGGTCGGCGCGGCGGTGCGCGGCCAGGGCCGGCTGCGCGCCGATCTCGGACAGGATGCGGACCGCCCGGGTCATCGTCTCCCGGTCGGCCGGGTCGGTGAAGTAGCCGTGCAGGATGTGCGGTTTGGCGCTGGGCAGCAGCGAGCGCAGGAAGACCTTGCCCCGGCTGGCCGGCTTCAGTATCACCGCGCCGAAGATGAAGGCGTGGTCGACCGGCAATCCCAGGCCCTCGTCGACGAACATGACCGGGGCGGCATGGATCTGGCAGTCCGGCTCCGCGAGGCCGGCCTGGCTGCGGAAGAACCCGCCCGCCTCGCCGATGTTGGAGGTCAGCGGGCCGCGTCCCTCATTCTGCAGCAGCCCGATGTTCGCCGCGGTCTCCGCGGTGATCAGCGTCTCGGTGTCGGTCAGGTAGCCGATGGAGACGTGCACGTGGTCCTGCAGATTCTCCCCGACCGGCAGGTTGGCGCGCGGCTCGATGCCGTAGGCCTGCAGCTCGGCGGCGACCCCGATACCGGAGAGCATCAGCAGCTGCGGCGAGTTGTAGGCGCCCGCGGAGAGAATCACCTCGCAGTCGGCGAGTAGCTGCGAGAGCTCGTTTCCCCGCTCGTACTCCACCCCGATCGCGCGATTGCCGTCGAACAGGATCCGGGTGCAGAGCGCGTCGGTGATCACCTCGAGGTTCGGCCGGTCCATGGCGGGGTGCAGGTACGCCACCGCGGCGCTGCACCGCATGCCGCTGCGCTGGGTCAGCTGGTAGTAGCCGACCCCGTCCTGCTCCGGCCCGTTGAAGTCGTCGTTGGCCTTGTGCCCGGCCTGCTGCGCGGCCTCGAGGTAGGCGTCCATCAGGGCGTGCCGGGACCGGCCGTCGCTGACGGTCAGCGGGCCGCCGGCCCCGTGCAGGTCGCTGGCTCCGCGCTCGTTGTCCTCGGCGCGCAGGAAGTAGGGCAGCACGTCCGGCCAGCCCCATCCGGTCGCGCCGCCGGCCGCCCACTGGTCGTAGTCGGCCCGGTTCCCGCGGATGTAGATCATCGCGTTCATGGACGACGAGCCGCCCAGCATCTTGCCGCGGGGCAGGTAGCGGCGCCGGAAGTCAATCCCGGGCTCCGGGTCGGTCAGGTAATCCCAGTCCCACTTGGACTGGAACAGCTTCCCGAACGCCGCCGGAATGTGGATCTCAACGGCGGTATCGGGCGGGCCTGCCTCGATCAGGGTCACCCGGACCGCGGGATCCTCGCTCAGCCGGGCCGCGAGCACGCATCCCGCCGAGCCGGCGCCGACGATGACGTAATCCTGCACAGGAGCCTCCCGATGCCGTGGTCTGAGCCAACGATGCCCGCCACGGCGTCTCCTGTCGAGAGGCAGGCCGGGGAGCGTCCCGGCAGGTAACGGGTGAGGTCCCCGCGCGGTGCCATCAGGCACCTCGCGGGGACCTCACCCGGTGTTCCGGCTCCCGCGCCTGCGGGACGGTCGATCGCCTGCCCGGTGCGGGCCAGGCGGGTCAGCTCTTCGGCGGCGGGGGTGGCGTGCTCCCGTCGGCGACCGCGAAGCCGTCGCTGTCGGAGTCCGGCCCAGACGGCGACGCGAGGACCGGGCTGCCGGTGTTGCCGACCATGCGGATCTCGTTAAGCGTCGCGCCGGAGACTACCTTCAGCAGCGGCTTCCAGGTCTGCGTGCCGGGGGCCGCCGTGCTGAGCGAGCCCGGGTCGAGGGTCACGTTGCCGGTGGTGGCCAGGGTGGCCAGGCTGCCGCCAACTTCGGGCCGCTCGTGAATGGCCTCCACGCTCAGGCCGGGCGAGCTGTAATTCACGGTCCTGCCGCCGCTCTTGCCGGTCGTCAGGTCGAACACCGTCATCTTCCAGGTGCCGGCCTTGGTCTCCTCGACCAGGCCCTCCATCTTGTTGCCCGGCTTGATGGTCAGGCCGGTGATGACGACCTCGCTGGCGGGGATGATCTCGGTCCATGCGTCGTAATGCGCGGTGCCGCCGATGTTGTCGGCCTCGGTCCCGTCCTGGACCAGGGTGCCGTCGTTGAAGCCGCCGATCCCGATCCAGTCGGAGGAGTACTGGTCACCGGACTTCGAGGTGTTCACCGTGGCCACCGTCCAGAAGTCCTTGGCGGCCGTGAACGTGCCCTTCTTCGAGGTGGACTGGGCGTAGCCCGACCAGTTGGTGGACTTGGTGGTTCCCCGGACGGTCCGCGTGCTCGCACCCGGGGCACGCAGCATCCGGCCTACCTGCGGAGCATGGTGCGTTACCGGTTGGGAGGCCGCTGATGCCCCCGCCACCCCGCCCGCCAGCACCAGCGAGGCGCTGCCCAGCATGGCCACAGCGGCTTTTCCGAACAATCTCTCCCCAAACTGCATGTGCTCTCCCTCGTATCGGCATATCGGCCCATCCGGCAGATTACAGGGATCCCGACCGAATCCTCACCGATTCCCGACTAGTCGGCCTGCCGCCGGCCGGAGGGGCGAGGCGGGCGGAACCGCGCGCCGATACAGCTGATCGTGCCTGGTGGATGCCTCCGGTACGGGGCGGGGAGGGGTTTGCCCAACTGGGGGCGGGGAGTTGCCCTACTGACGGGAGAGGTTCGGCGCGCTGTCGCGGAGGACGTACTTGCGGATCTTGCCGGTGGCGGTCTTCGGCAGCTCCGTGACGAAGGTCACGCTGTGCGGGGCCTTGAAGTGGGCCAGGCGCTCGCGGGTGAACGCGATCATCTCCGCCTCGGTCGCGCCGGCGCCCTCGCGCAGCACCACGAACGCGTGCGGCGCCTCGCCCCACTTCTCATGCGGCAGCCCGACAATCGCGGCCTCCTGGACGGCCGGGTGGCGCAGCAGCGTCCCCTCCACCTCCACCGACGAGATGTTCTCCCCGCCGCTGATGATCACGTCCTTCAGCCGGTCCCGGATCTCCACGTAGCCGTCGGGGTGCACCACGGCGGCATCGCCGGTGCGGAACCAGCCGTCGCCCATCACCCGCGCGGTCGCCTCCGGGTCGCGGTAGTAGCCCTGCATGACGACGTTCCCCCGGACGACGATCTCGCCGAGGGACTCGCCGTCGGCGGGCACCTCCCGGCCGTCCTGGCCTGCCACCCGTAGCTCGCCGGAGGTGAGCAGTTCGACCCCCTGCCGCGCCTTTACCACCGCGCGGTCCCCGGCAGCCAGGCCCTGGTGCTCGGGCAGCGGGGCGCAGACCAGGATGAACGGGGCAGTTTCCGTCAGCCCGTAGACATGCGTGACCTCCCAGCCGAACTCGCCCTCGAGCCGTTCGATGGTGGCGGCGGCCGGGGCCGCCCCGGCGGTCACCACCCGCACGCCCGCCGGGACCTCGCCGCGCACTTCGGCGGAAGCGTTCGCCAGCGCGATCAGCACGGTGGGCGCCGCGCACAGCAAGCTCACCTTCTCATCGCGGATCAGCCGGAACACCTCGGCCGGGTCGACCTTGCGGAGGCAGACGTGAGTGGCCGCGGCCGCTGTCACCGTCCAGGTGTAGGTCCAGCCGTTCGCGTGGAACATCGGCAGCGTCCACAGGTACCGCTCGCCGACGCCGATCGGCAGGTGCAGCAGGGTGCCGATCGTGTTGATCGCGGCGTTGCGGTGGGTGATCATCACGCCCTTGGGCCGCGCGGTGGTGCCGCTGGTGTAGTTGATCGTGAGCAGGTCACGCTCGCCGATCTGCGGCCGGGTGAATTCAGGGCTGGCCGCGGCGACCGCCGCCTCGTAGTCCAGCCAGCCGTCCCTGGCTTCCTCGAACGCCACGAAATGCCGTACCTCCGGCATCCGGTCCCTAACGCTGTCCACCGCGTCCAGGTAGTCCCGGTCCGCGCAGACCACGCTGGCGCCCGAGTGGTTCACGATGTAGACGAAATCCTCCGGCGTCAGCCGGTGGTTGACCGGTACCAGCACGGCCCCGAGCTGCGGCACCGCATAGAAGGACTCCAGCTGCGCGTGGGTGTTCGGCGCGATCGTCGCCACCCGCTCGCCTGGCCGGACGCCCAGTTCCTGCAGCGCCGACGACCAGCGGTCACAGCGGTCGAAGAACTGCTCGTAGGACAGCCGCAGGCCGCCGTCGACCACGGCCTCGCGGGCACCGTGCAGACGGCGGGTCCGGCGCGCGAAGTCAAGGGGCGTCAGGGGCGTTTCCACGGGTGCCTCCACCGGATTCGCGAGATGGCCTGCCAGCGCGGCCCGCCGATGCGGCGGGCACGACTAGGAACGAACGGTAACCCCCCGCGGACGTTTTCACGAGATCAGGTAGCGGCTCAGCAGCCGCTTCGCCTCGTTGAGCAGGATGGCATCGCCGTCCGGCTGGTCCCGGAAGGCGAGTCCGAGGAGGTAGTCGGCGACCCGGATGGCGATCAGGCAACGGGTCTGCAGACCAGGGTCGGACAAGCCGTAGCGGGTCCTCAGCAGATCATCGAGCCGCGTGGCGAGATCGTGATCGTTCCGGTGCTGAGCCTTTTCCAGGTCGGGGCTGCGCTGAGCGTGGTAGAAGACGTTCCGGAAGCCCGGTTCGCGCCGGAAGAAGTCCGCGCAGGAATCGAAGATCTGGCCGATGAAGGCGCCGGGCCGATCGGGAATCTCGCAGGCCGCGGCCTGGCCGAAGATCTCGACGAGGTCGTCGAGCCAGCCGAGCAGGAGCGCGCGGGCGATGCTGTCCTTGTCCGGGAAGAAGCGGTACAAGCTGCCGACCGAGATCCCGGCCCGCTCGGCGATGAGCCTGGTCCCCACCTCGTCGTAGGGGACGTCGTTCAGCAGCTCGGCAGCGGCCGCGAGGATGCGGCTGAGCTTGTCGCGGCTCCTCGCCTGTCGCGGCCGGCTACGAGGAGCCTGGTCGATCGGCACGTGACCTCCCTGACTGCTGCGCGGGCCTTGACCGCAAGAAAAACATGAACTAGATTCAGATTCATATTAGCTCTCCAAATCTAGCGCGGCGAGGAGCGCGATGCCACCGTGGCCCGCGGCCCTGAACGGCCGTCTGGAGAAAGTCGTCCTGGCCAGCGAGCTATTGCGCAGGAATCCGCTGGGTGACCCGCACGAGCGGCCGCTCTGGGTCTACCTGCCGCCGGGCTATCAGGACGAGGAACGGCGGTTTCCGTCCGTCTACCTGTTGCACGGCTACGGCGGGAGCGTAGCAAGCTGGGCCGACCGGCCCACGTACGGTCGGCCGGTGCTCGAGATGGTCGACGAGGCGTTCGCTGCCGGGCGGGCGCCGCAGGCGGTCGTGGTGTACGTCGACGGCTGGACCAGCTACGGCGGCAGCCAGTTCGTCGACTCGAACGGAACCGGCCGGTATCAGTCCTATCTGTGCGACGAGATCGTCCGCTACGTCGATGCCCACTACCGCACGATCGCCGACCGAGATCATCGCGGGGTCGTCGGCAAGTCCTCGGGCGGATTCGGGGCGCTAGTCGCCTCGATGCTCAGGCCTGACGTTTTCGGTGCCTGCGCCAGCCACGCCGGGGACGCGTTCTATGAGGTCGTCTACCAGCCCTGCCTGCGACAGGTCGTGCGGGCGCTGCGCGCTTGGGATGGCGACATCTTGGCGTGGTGGCAGGAGTTCCGGGCCCGCTGCCCTGACGTGCGGCCTGGTGACCGGGAACTCGAGTATGTGCTGGGGATATCGGCGTGCTTCTCACCCGACTCCGAAGGGGTCCCGGTGCTCCCCGTCGACGCCAGGACGGGTGAGCTCCGTGCGCAGGTCTGGCGCCGGTGGCTCGATTGGGATCCGGTGCGCATGATCCCTGGGCACTCCGATCAGCTCCGGTCACTTCGCGGGGTGTGGATAGACGCCGGGTCCGAGGACGAGTTCTTCCTCGACCTTGCCGCCAGGGCCGTCGATCGGGCCCTGCGCAGGACAGGGATAGCAGGCGACGGCCTGCACTTCGAGATCGTTTCGGGAGCAGACCATGATGCGATCGGGCGGCGCCAGGTTCACTCCCTGTGCTGGCTGGCCGAGAGACTTTCCGCGGCATAGCGGCGGTTCCCCGGACCACCCACCTCCAGCGGCTGGACTGCAGCCGCACTGCCTGATCCAAATAAGCCAACAGCGTCTACGCGGCGCGGGCGGCTCCCCGCACCGGGCACGCTACGTTTTCCCTGATGCCCGGCCGCTGATTCCCGGTGCCCGGCCGCTGAGCTTGTTTGATTCCCGGTGCCCGGCCGCTGAGCTTGTTAGACGTCACATAGACGCTTGACAGATGTCAAAAATGGCGCCATAGTGACGTCATGGAGCTGTCGGAGTATATCGAGGCGCTGCACAGGGAGCTGGCCTCGATCACCCGCGTGGCGGGCGAGGATACCGCGCGCGCGGCGGACATGGTGGCCCAGGCACTGGACCCGTCGGTCCGGCTGACGCTGCTTGAGGTGCTCTCGGCGGCCGCCGCCGAGATCACCGCGCGGCTCGAGGGCACCGTGGTCGAGGTGCGACTGACCGGCGGTGATCCGTCCTTCGTGGTGCAGGCCGCCGCGCCGGACGTCCGGGCGGAACAGGGCCAGCCCGCTGCGGGCGAGGCCGATGATGCGGGCATGGCGCGCATGACGCTGCGGCTGCCGCAGAGCCTGAAGGAGAGAGTCGAGGCCGCGGCCACCGCGGACGGCGTCTCGGTCAACACCTGGCTCGCGCAGGCCGCGCGGCAGGCACTCGACGGGCCCGGCGGCGGCCAGCCGCGGCAGTCCCGCCACCGGCTGGGACAGCGGATCACCGGCTACGCCGTGAGCTGATCTTCCTGCCCGCGCATGACGCCGGCATCGCCTCCTCCGGAGATCTCCGGCGCCTGCCGGCAGGTACTGATGGCCGGTCAGCGGCACCCACTTCGCCACCTTGGGGCGCCCGGGCAAGCCGGAGAACCGCCGGCGGGAGTGACGGTGCGCCGCCTGGTCCGCGACGCACTGGGCAACGCGGAGCCGCAGCAGGGCCGGCGGTAATCTCGCCGGCATGGAGTTTCGCACGGCGGCGGTGATCGGGCTCGGCACGATGGGGGCGGGGATCGCTGAGGTGCTCGCCCGCGGCGGCCTGCAGGTCATCGCGGTCGAGGCCAACGCCGGCGCGCTGGCCCGCGGCATGGCAATCCTGGAGGCATCCCTCGGCAAGGCCGTGGCCAGGGGAAACTGCACCTGGCCACCGGGGACCTGGCGGAACTCGTCACCACCCCGCTGTCCTCGCCAGCCGCCATCGAGGCGGCCATGGCAGTGGCCCGCGGCCTCGGCCGGGAGGTGGTCCGCTGCCCGGACCGGCCCGGGTTCCTGGCTGGCGCGCTGCTCTACCCGCACCTCGGCGACGCCGTCCGGATGGTGCAGGACGGTTACGCGACGGCCGCGGACATCGACACCGAGATGACGCTGGGCTGCGGCTACCCGCGCGGTCCGCTGCGGATGCTGGACGCCATCGGGGCGCCCAGGGTGCTTGCGGGACTCACGGCGATGCACGCACGGTACGGCGATCCGGCCTTCGCGCCGATGCCGCTGCTGGCCGAGCATGCGGCGGCGGGGATCGCGTTCCGCACCTGAGCCGGCCTGCCACCGGTGATCATTGACCCCCGGCGGATGCCTTACAGTGACGGCCGTGAGCCCACGCAAGGCCCGCCGCCTCCCCGCCGATGTGCCGCGCAAGCCGCGCGGCGGGCCATGGCGCGGGGATGCCGCGGCAAGCCGGGCGGCCGGCGACGGCGACGAGGCGCCCATCCGGCTCGGGCCGCAGCGGACGGAGTCGTGGCCGGACGGCGACTGGGCGGTGCGCCAGGTGCCCGGCGCCGCCGCGACCAAGACGTATCGCTGCCCTGGCTGCGATCAGGAGATCGGGCCGGGGATCGCGCACGTCGTGGTCTGGCCCGCCGACAGCCACGGCGCCGACGAGCGCAGGCACTGGCACAATCCGTGCTGGCAGCGCAGGCCGCGCCGGCCCGCGCCCGGCCGCGGAGCCCGCAAGTGAGGCGGACGACATGAGCGAGATCAGGGCTGGCACGGTGCTGCCGGCCGACCGGCAGCCCATCACGCTGCGTACCGCGGACGGGGTGAGCCTGGTCGGGGAGCTGGCCCGGCCGGCCGCCCGCCCGCCCGCTGCCACGCTGATCTGCCTGCATCCGCTGCCGACGCAGGGCGGGATGATGGACAGCCACGTGCTGCGCAAGGCCGCCTTCCGGCTGCCCGCGCTCGCGGATCTCGCCGTGCTCAGGTTCAACACCCGCGGCACCACGTCGGAGCAGGGCACGAGCGAGGGCGAGTTCGGCGATGGCGAGACCGAGCGGCTTGACGTCGCGGCAGCCATTGACTATGCCGTGGCCGCCGGGCTGCCGCGGCGCTGGCTCGTCGGCTGGTCGTTCGGCACCGAACTGGCGCTGAAGTGGGGCAACGACCCGGCGGTCGACGGCGCGATCCTGCTCTCGCCCGCGCTGCACCGTGCGACTGATGCTGACCTGGACGCCTGGGCCGCATCGGGGCGCGCGCTGGTGGCGCTGGTGCCGGAACTCGACGACTACCTGCGGCCTGATCAGGCCCGGGCGAGGTTCTCGCGGGTGCCGCAGGCCGAGGTCATCGCCGTGGACAAGGCGAAGCACCTCTGGGTGGGGGAGACATATGTCCGTATCGTGCTGAATGAGATCGTGCGGCTGGTCAATCCTCCCGCCTGGCCGCTTCCCACCGAATGGAAGGACTGACCGTGAGTCTTTTCGACCTGACAGGCAAGAACGCGTTCGTCACGGGAGCGTCCCGCGGGATCGGGCGGTCGATCGCGGTCGCGCTGGCCGGCGCAGGCGCGGACGTGGCCCTGGTCGCGCGCAGCGAGTCCGGGCTTGCCGACACCGCGGCCGACATCACCGCGCTCGGGCGCAAGGCGGTCGTCCTCCCGGCGGACGTCACCAGCCAGGATGCGGTGGCGGCGGCGGTCGCCGCCGCGATCGATCAGCTCGGGCACGTGGACGTGGTGGTGAACAACGCAGGCGGGTCGAACTTCATGGCCGCATTCCTTGACCTGCGGCTGTCGGGCTGGGAGAAGCTCATGCGGCTCAACCTGGACTCCGCCGTGTACGTCTGCCACGCGATCGGCGGCCATCTGATGGAACGCGGCGAGGGCTCGGTCATCAATGTCGCGTCGGTGGCTGGGATGATGGGCTCGCCGCTGCTGTCTCCCTACGGCGCGGCCAAGGCCGGCCTGGTCTCGCTGACGAAATCACTGGCGGTCGAATGGGGCACCACCGGAGTCCGGGTCAATGCCCTCTGCCCGGGCTGGACGGCGACCGACCTCAACCGCAACCTGTGGGACAACCCCGTTTCCGGGCCGGCCACCGTCGCGACGGTGCCGATGCAACGCTGGGGCCGGGCCGAGGAGATGGCTGGCCCGGCCGTGTTCCTGGCCAGTGCCGCGTCCTCCTACATGACCGGCCAGGTTCTCGTGGTCGACGGCGGCCAGACCATCGGACCCTAGTGCCGCCGGCCGCCCTCAGGACGACCCGGATCGCCTTAGGGAATCCCGGAACATGACATGGTGCCGCGTTCCAGCCCGGACCGGGACGGCATGATCACTATGCAGGCAGGGCCTTTCCCTACCGTGATCGGCGTGAGCGCGGTGTTGGTGGCGGTCCGGATCGGGGTCAGGGTGCCTGAGTAAATGTTGGCGACATAGGCAGTCACCGGGCCGGACGACGTGGTTACCGGGCCGGACGACGCGGTCACCGGGCCGGCGCCATCAGCTCGTTCCCGCCAGGGGAAACCAGCTTCAGCCCGGGCCGCAAGACAAGCGCCCGGTCCCGTGACTCACGGGACCGGGCGCTTGTCATGCGGTGCAGGTGGCCGCTACTCCACCCACCAGTCTTCGTTCTCGCCCGCCTTCGCGGACTTGGCGTTGACCGGCTGCTTCGGTGCCGCGCCCCCGGGCTGCCCGCCACCCCGGCTGGCGGTCGGGCCGCCAGCGGGAGCCTGGCCGGCCGGAGCCGCGCCGCCCTGGCGAGGGGGAGCGGCCGGTGCTGGCGGCGCAGCCTGAGAGCCGCCGTTGGCCTGCGGCGCAGCAGTGACCGCCTTGGCAGGTGACCCCGACACCGCGGGTGCGCCCGGAGTCAGGGCGGCGCCGAGCCCGGACATCTGGTTACCGAGCAGCTGGCTGATCTGCGCGAGGTGAGCGGCGACGCTCTCCTTCTGCTTGTTCAGGTCATCGACATGACGCTGTGCGCTGCTGCGGTGCCGCTCGGCCTCGGACTTGGTGTCGGCGAGGAGCTGATCGGCCTGGGCCTTCGCCTGCGCGACTATCTGGTCCGCGTTCTTCTTCGCGTTGGTGACCAGCTGCAGGGCGTGCTGATCGGCGTCCCGCCTGGCCTGCTCGGCCTGGGTGCTGGCCTTGGCGGCCCGCTGCTCAGCCGTGGCGGCACGCTGCTCGGCCTCGGAGACCAGCTTCTGGGTCGCGTTCTGCGCGGCGGCGAGCCGCTCGGCCTCCTGCCGCTCCGTCTCCTCGCGCCTGGAGGCGAGCTGGATGTCGAACTCGGCCTCGGCCTGCGCTCGCTGTGCCTCGCTCTCCTCCAGGATCCGCTGTGCCTGGCTGCGCATTTCGTCAGCCTGGCGCTTGGAGGTGGTCAGGATTTCGTCCCGCTCACGCTTGGAGGACGCCTTCAGCTGCGCGACCTCGCGCTCCGTGGTGGTGCGGAGCTTGGCGATGTCGCGCTCGATCGCTGCCCGCTTCTCCGCGACCTCGTGGTCGGCGGTCGCGCGGAGCTTGGCCGCCTCGCGCTCGGTGGTCGAGGTGAGCTCGTCTGCCTCGCGCCGGGCGCTTGTCTTGATCGCGTCTGCCTCGCGCTCGGCCGAGGACCGCTGGTCGTCGGTCTCCCGCTTGGCGTTGGCACGCAGCTCGGCCGCCTCGTTCTCGGCTGCCGCGCGAACCTCGGCGGCCTCGACCTTGGCCTTCGCGTTGAATTCGTTGGCCGCGGACCTGGCCTCGTGCAGGATTTCGTTCTGCTGCTCCTCCGCGAGCCGGAGCAGCTGCTCGATGCGAGACCCGAGCCCGGAGTAGGTCGGGCGTTCCTGCTCCTGGATCTGGCGATGTGCATCGGCCAGTTCCCTGTGCAGTGCCTGCACCTGGTCACGGTGCTGGCGCAGCTCGCTGTCGATCTGCTTCAGGTGCTCATTGACCTGGTGCGGGTCGTAGCCCCGCATGACCCTGGCAAAGTCGCGCTGCGGGGTTTCTTCGAAGAAATTGCTGAGCTGAGCATCAATATCGGGCTGCATGTCGCCTAATCCTGGGTAGACGGGAAAATACGCCGGCCGGGCTCTGTACCTCGCTACTGTTCCCCAGGCCACTGGCACCCATGGGCCGGTGGCCCGGGCAGGCACGGAAGGCAGCTCACCCGGTGCCTGGCAGCGTACCGCTCTGCTGCCGGATTGGCGGGCTGTTCGCGTTCGCTCAGGCTGTAGATCCGCGTTCCTGCCCGTATGACATCATTTTGTCCGTTAAATCCCCGTGAATCAGGGCTTGCGCGAGCCCTTGTCAGAGAGAGCGGGCCCCGTCAGAGGGCGCCCCCGTCGTAGAGCGCGGGCCTCAAGCCAGCGGACGCGAACCCTCGTCAGCGGGCGCGGGCCCCGCGCCAGAGAGCGCGGGTCCGGGTCAGCGGGCTTGCACAAGCTCCGTCAGCACGCCCCCAGCGTCCGCCGGATGCAGGAACGCCACCGAGGCGCCCATGGAGCCGTGCCGGGGCCGCCGGTCGAGCAGCCGCACGCCGCTGGCCCCGATCGATGCGAGCGCTGCGGTGATGTCCGTCACGCCGTAGCCAATGTGGTGGATCCCCTCGCCGCGACGGGCCAGGAACCTGCCGACCGGCGTGTCCGGGCCGAGCGGCTCCAGCAGCTGCACGCAGGACATCCCCGCGGCCGAGGCCGTGACCTGCAGCATTGCCTCCCGGACGCCCTGTTCCTCGTTGACTTCCTCGCTCACAAGCCGCAGCCCGAAGACGGATTCGTAGAACGTGATCTTCTCAGCCAGGCTGCGGCACGCGATCCCCACGTGATCGATGCGGGTCAGCATCGATGTCTCCCTCCGGTGACGGCTCCGGTCATGGGTATCGTTTCAGGCATGCGTGAAGCGGTCATTGTCGGCGGGGCCAGGACAGCCATCGGGCGCTTGCTCGGCTCGCTCAGCGATTTCAGCGGGGCGGACCTCGGCGGCATCGCGATCAAGGCGGCGCTCGGGCACGCGGGCCTGGCTGGCGAGCAGGTGGATTACGTGATCATGGGCCAGGTGCTGCAGGCCGGTGCCGGGCAGATCCCGTCCCGGCAGGCGGCGGTCGCGGGCGGCATCCCGATGACCGTCCCATCCGTCACTATTAACAAGGTCTGCCTCTCCGGCCTCAATGCCATCGCACTCGCCGCCCAGCTCATCCGGGCGGGGGAGTTCGACGTCGTGGTGGCGGGCGGCATGGAGTCCATGACGGGCGCCCCGCACCTGCTGCCGGGGGCACGGCGCGGATACCGGTTCGGCTCGGCCGAGCTGATCGACGCCATGGCGCACGATGGCCTGACCGATGCATTCGACCAGGTGTCGATGGGCGAGTCCACCGAGCGGCACAACGCCGGGCTCGGCATCAGCCGCGCGGAGCAGGACGAGTTCGCGGCGTCGTCGCACCAGCGGGCCGCGGCGGCCATCAAGAACGGCCTGCTCGCCGACGAGATTGTCGCCGTTCCCGTGCCGCAGCGGCGCGGCGACCCGGTGATCTTCGATACCGACGAGGGCGTCCGTGCCGACGCCACAGCGGAGTCACTGGGCAGGCTCCGCCCGGCATTCGCCAAGGACGGCACCATCACGGCGGGATCGGCGTCCCAGATATCGGACGGCGCCTGCGCGGTCGTGGTCGCATCAGCCGAGGCCGCCGCGGCGCACGGCGCGCCGGTCCTCGCCAGGATCGGCGCGCACGGCACTGTCGCCGGACCGGACAACTCGCTGCAGTCCCAGCCTTCCGGCGCTATCTCCCGCGCGCTCGCCAAGGCCGGACGGACGGTCTCTGACCTGGACCTGATCGAGATCAATGAGGCGTTCGCTGCGGTCGCCATCCAGTCCATGCGTGATCTCGGCGTCGGCCCGGAGCGGGTCAACGTCAACGGCGGAGCCATCGCGATCGGCCATCCGATCGGCGCATCCGGGGCCAGGATCGCCCTGCATCTCGTCCACGAGCTGCGCCGGCGGGGCGGCGGGCTTGGCGCAGCCGCGCTCTGCGGCGGCGGCGGCCAGGGGGATGCGCTGCTCTTCGAGGTGCCAGCACCGGGCCGTGGCTGAGCCCCGCCTGGCGCTGACCATGACTGGCCAGGACATGCCGGCTGGCCCGGCCGGGCCAGCCGGCCAGCACCCGCCTGCTGACGCTGGCGCACGAGCAGGCGGGCCTGGCCTGCGAGCGCGAGCGCCCGCCGATCCGGCGGCGCTGGTCGCCGGTGCCAGGGCCGGTGATGCCAGGGCACTTGCCCGGCTCGTCTCCCTGGTGGAGAACCGCTCGCCCGAGCTGCGCGCGGTGATGAAGGAGATCGCGCCGCTGACCGGGAATGCGCGGGTGCTCGGGCTGACCGGCTCGCCCGGAGTCGGGAAGTCGACGGTGACCGGAGCCCTGGTGGCTGCTTACCGGTCAGCCGGGATGCGGGTCGGCGTGCTGGCAGTCGACCCGACGTCCCCGTTCAGCGGCGGCGCACTGCTCGGTGACCGGGTGCGAATGCAGGATCATGCGACCGACGACGGGGTTTTCATCAGGTCGATGGCCAGCCGCGGGCATCTGGGCGGGCTCTCGCTGGCGACCCCGCAGGCCCTCAGGATCCTGGACGCGGCGGGCTTCGACCTGGTGCTGATCGAGACCGTCGGGGTCGGCCAGGCAGAACTCGAGATCGCGTCGCTAGCCGATTCGACGGTGGTAATCGTGGCGCCGGGGATGGGTGACTCCGTGCAGGCGGCCAAGGCCGGCATCCTGGAGATCGCCGACATCTTCGTGGTGAACAAGTCCGACCGGCCAGCCGCCCAGGAAACTGTCCGGGACCTGCGCACCATGCTGTCCATGGGGCACTGGGGCAACGGGCAGTGGAAGCCGCCGATTGTCTCGACCGTCGCCTCCGCCGGCACCGGCATCGACGACCTGAGGGCGAAGATCGAGGCGCACTGGTCGTGGCTGGACAGTTCGGCCGAGCTTGCTGCCCGGCGGCGCGCCCGGGCCAGGGAAGAGGTAGCCGCCATCGCCGTGGCCATGCTGCGCGAGCGGCTGGGCGGCCTGCCCGGCGACGGCCGGCTCGATGACCTGGCCGGCCGGGTGGCGGCCGGCCAGCTCGATCCTTACTCAGCCGCGGACGAACTAATCAGCGGCTAGCGCCAGGCCCGGCGGGCTCCGCGGGCTCGTCCTGGCCTGGGCCGTCGAGCGCTGACCCGTGGGCTGTGAGCCCGTGCTGGTCCCGGCCGTCCGGCACCGACCGGCTGGCCGCGGGCTCGTCCTGGCCTGGGCCGTCGAGCACTGGGCCGTCGAGCACTGGCCCGTCGAGCACTGGCCCGTCGAGCACTGGCCCGTCGAGCACTGGCCCGTCGGGCACTAGCCCGGCGGCCGTGCGCTCGGCGGCGACCGCGGCGACAGCGGCCTGCAGGATCGACTCGCCTTTCAGCCGCGCCTCGTAGGCGCGCTTGCCCCCGCGTACCCGCAGCAGCCTCTTCGTGATCACCAGGTACAGCACGAGGGCCAGGTTGATCACGAAGAAGATCACCCGGGTGGCAGTGATCTTGCTGGTCAAGTCGTAGATCTCATACGGCAGGCCGAAGGAGGTGACCACCATGGCGAAGTACTCACCCCAGCGCTTGGCCAGCCACAGGCCGGTGCCCTCGATCGCCTCGACCACGGCATAGGCCGCCAGCAGCACGGCGATCAGGCTGATGGTGGTCGAGCTCATGGTCAGGGCTCGCTGAACGAGTCCCACGAGCTTGGACCGGTCAACGTTGTAGCCGAGCTGGCTCAGCAGCGTCCGCACTACCGGGTACTCGCGGTCGAAGGCCGCCTCGATGGATGCGCGGGAATACTCGAACCGCCAGACCGCGACCGCCGCGATGCCGAAGACCAGCGTGCGGAAGTAGCGCTCGATGGCGAACACGCGCAGGATGAAGGCGCTGCGCAGGTCCTTGCCGCGCCGGACGTCCGGCGCGGCGGCTGCCGGGCCCGATCCGGCCGGCTCGCCTGGCACGAACGTCCCGCAGCGCAGGCACTCCCAGGCGAGCCCGGCTGCTGTCGGCACGCTCAGGCGCGCGCGAAGCTCGGCTTCCGCGGGGGCATAGGTCGCATGTCCGGAGCGGCCGCAGCCGAGCAGGCTCCAATCCACGCTCCGCAGCCTACGGCAGCCCGCGGCGACGGCTCGCCGCTCACCGGCGGTGCGCTCAGGAGCGGTAGATCATCCCGTAGGAGAGCGTCAGCACGTCGCTGCAGGCCAGCCGGAGCGCCCTGGTGTCCTGCCCGGTGACGACGATCGCAGTGTCCCGGCTCAGCTCGCGGATGGCGTCGGCGAGCGCCGCCACATCCCTCGCGACGAGATCGTCCAGCAGGCCGTCCACCAGCAGCAGGTCTGGCTGGTGCACTGCGGCCGCGGCGAGCCTGGCCCGCCTGCCGATCACATCGGGCGCTGCCCGGAGCGGGACGTCCGCCCAGGGGGTCAGCGCGAGCCGGTCCATGATGGCGGCGGCGAGCAGCGCGCGGTCGCCGGCCGGCCGCCTGGGCAGCCTGGCGGCGTGATCGATAAGGCCGCGAACACGGATGGCCGGCTGCGGTTTCAGGATCCTGCGGGCAACGCCGACCTGGGCACGGACGGCGGCACGGCCGCGGGCCGTTGCCATGTCCTGGCCGAGCACTCTCAGCTCGCCGTGCGCGAGCCTGGCGTGCCCGGCCAGCAGATCTACCAGCGCGTTGCCCTCCGCATGGCTGCCGACCGCGATGCCGACTGCCGTCCGGCCCGCGGCCGGGGCTGCCAGCCGGAAGCTGGCCGACCGCAGTGCCCAGCCCCAGCCGCGCCGTACCCCGACACCCGCCGCAAGCACGGGCGTCACGTCAGCTAGAGCGTGATCGGACACGCTCGCCGTTCCCCCATTTTCAGTCACCCGCCCCGTATGTAGTCTAACCCTCCGTGACCCCTCGTGCCAGAGTCCAATTACGTTGAGTTACCATGCGGGCCGCAGTCCCCGGGGGATGCGCCCCGGCGGCGGTACGGTGTGGCTGTGCGAAAGCCGCTGGATCTGCCCTTTGACCCGATCATGCGCGCCGCGGAAATCTGGGAGCGCAGGTTCGGGGACGCGCGGGCCATGGCGGCCGCCACCTCGATCATGCGGGCGCAGCAGATCCTGCTCGCTGAGCTGGACGGGCAGCTCCGGCCGCACGGGCTGACCTTCGCGCGGTATGAGGCGCTGGTCCTGATCACGTTCAGCCGGGAGGGCGCGCTGCCGCTGCGGCTGATCGGCCAGCGGCTGATGGTGCACCCGACCAGCGTCACCAACATCATTCAGCGGCTGGAGCGGCAGGGGCTTGTCGTACGCCGGCCGAATCCGCGGGACGGCCGCGGCACCCTCGCCGAGATTACGGCGGAGGGCCGCGTCCTGGTGGAGCGCGCCACCAAGGACCTGATGGCGGCGGAGTTCGGGGTGGGCGGATATGACGCCGCGCAGCTCGAGGAGATCTCCGGGCTGCTGCGCGGGCTCCGGGTGGCGGCAGGTGACTTCAGCGAGAACGAGCCCGCCGCCGCCAGCAGCGAGCCCGGCTAGCCGCCAGCCGCCTCGGTCATCCGGCCCCGCCCCCGGCTGCCTCAGCTCGGCTGCCTCAGCCCCGGCTGCTCAGCCGCCCCCAGCCATCTCAGCCTCCGGTTGCCCTAGCCCCGGCTGCCCCGGCCGTCCGGTCAGCCGCTGCCGGTGCCCTGGACTGGTGACGGCTGCCACATCTGGCCGCCGTCGGCGGTGAACCAGACCTGGTGCAGGGCGGGATTCGCCGGAACGGCGACGCCCTGGCTCGCTTCGGTCATTCCCACGTAGCTGAAGCCGCCGGGCGGCCCCGCGGCGGCCGGCAGCGTCACCTGCCAGGTCCGGCCATCGTCCCGCGAGACCTCAATGCCGTCGCTGGTCGCCAGGACCACCAGGTTGCCCGTCGCGGCGGCCAGCGACGTGGCCGTGCCCAGCGCGGCGACGGCAGGGCGCGGCTGCCACGTCTTACCGCCGTCTGCGGACACGTAGAGCGTCCCCGGCGCCCTGCTGGCCGGCGGGCTTGCCGGGGTGCTGGTCGCGCCGGCCGCGCAGAGCAGGTACAGCTCACCGGAGCCAGCCGTCATCAGCGCGCCCGACGGCTGCCCGTCCGGCTGCGCGGCGCCAGGGGCGCACGGCGCGGTTCCGGCGGTCGTCCAGCCGGTGCTGTCCAGGCTTCCGCTGAGTACCTTGCCGTCGGGCGCGAGCAGGTAGCCGGTGGCCGCGGCCGGGTCGCCGACCAGGAGCAGGCTGGCCGACGTCGCGGCGCCGCCGGCGGTGAGGTTAACCGCGCCGCCTACCTGCCGCCACTGGCCGCCGACCGGCGCGGTATGCAGCGTGAAGCTGGTGCAGTGGGCGGCGAAGTCCGCGCCGCCGCCCGTGCACCTGGCCCAGAGGGCGAATACCTGCCCGTTCAGGGTCTCCAGATCGGTCACCCTGGTATCGCGCGGCAACGGGAGCCTGGACCAGTTTGCGCCGCCGTTGAGGGTGATCCACAGTTCAGGCCCGAACGCGAATCCCTGCGCCGGGTGCAGAAACCGGAGCTGGCTGACGCCAGCGGAACCGCTCGGCGCGCCGGTGGCGGGCGCGGAGACGCCGAACCAGCTCTGGCCGTAGTTATTGGTGCCGGCCAGGGATGTGCAGTTGACGCCCCCCGTGCAGTGGCCGGGCGTTCCGGCCTGGCCGATGACGGCGCCGATGGCCGGGCCGACGAAGGTGACCGATGTTGGCTGGAAGCCGCCGGGCACGCTGGCGCCGGACGGCACGTCCGAGAGCGACGCGGAGGCGGTAGGTTCCGGCGTGGCAGATTTCGCGGCCGGTGAGCCGTGGCCTGGGCTGGCCGTGACCGGCGGCGTCACTGGTGCCGATGTGCGGCTAGTCGCCAGGCCGCTCTGGCCGCGGCTGGCCGGGTGCTGCGTGAGCAGGCTGGCAATCTTCGGGGACGCCGCGAGCCCGGCGACGATTACTACCGCGCCGGCCGCGGAGACGATCGCCCGGCTGATCTTGCGGCGGCGTGCCTGCCTGGTGACCCGCTCGTAGGTCCCTGGCGGCGGCGGCAGCGGCTGGACGTCGGAGTCCAGCCAGGCGTCGATCTCGTCGCGCGGATTACTCACTGTCGGTCCCCAGGGCGGCTTTCAGGCGGGCACGGGCATGATGCAGGTCCGCCTTGATGGTGCCCTCCGGCCGGCCCAGCATCGCCGCCACCTCACGTACCCCGAAACCCGCGTAATAGTGCAGCAGGAACGCGCTGCGCAGCCTGGCTGGCAGCCCTTCGATCAGCGCCCGGACGTCAACGTCCTGCGCCGGATGGCAGGCGGGGTCGGGCGGCGCTGCCGCGGTCAGGGTGCGGATGGCCCGGCGCTCCCGGCCGGTCTTGCGCCAGTGGTCCCTGACCAGGTTCGTGGCGATCATGTACAGGTAGCTCTGCGGGTTGTCCAGCCCTGACCAGCGGGCCAGCAGCCTGGTAAAGGCCTCTGAGGCGATCTCATGTGCCGTCTCGTCGTCGTCGACCAGTTTGCGGACCCATCCGGCCAGTCTCGGGTAACTGGCGTTGAAAAGGTCCTCGGCCGCGGCCCGGTCGGCCGTGCGGAGCCTGACCACGGAGCTTCCTCGCCGCGTCGCCGGTTCCGGCGGCGCAACCCACGATCCGAGCGCAGTCGCGGCGTCGCCGAGGACCGCAGCCCCCTCTAGGCCGCTTGCGCAATATTGCATACGTTCTACCACACATCCCGCCAGCCACGGCTGAGGCCGCCCGGGCCCCCGTAGGGCCCGGGCAACCCCTGAGACGACGCAAGCCCGCAAGTGGTTGCGCCCGGCACGGGCCTTTTCCTGACCCCTGGCAGGCATAGAATGACAGCTAGATAGTAGGACGTCCTACTAAACTGTCGCGGGCATGCGCTGGAGGAAGATCATGGACGCTCAGGACACGGCGGACGAGGCGCAAGACGGCATGCGGCGGTGGCAGCGCCGGTACGACGACTCGCGCAAGCGAGATGCCGACTTCACCACGCTGTCCGGGCTCGAGGTGGACCCCGTCTACGGACCGCCGGCTGGCGCGGTCGTGCCCGGCTTCGACCGGATCGGCTGGCCCGGCGAGTTCCCGTTCACCCGCGGGCTCTACCCGGCCGGCTACCGGGGCAGGGCCTGGACGATCCGGCAGTTCTCCGGCTTCGGCAACGCCCGGCAGACGAACGAGCGGTACAAGATGCTGCTGCGCGGCGGCGGCGGCGGGCTGTCCGTCGCGTTCGACATGCCGACGCTGATGGGCCGCGACTCCGACGATCCGCGAGCGCTCGGCGAGGTCGGGCACTGCGGCGTGGCCATCGACTCCGCCGCGGACATGGACGTGCTCTTCGACGGCATCCCGCTCGCCGATGTCACCACGTCGATGACGATCAGCGGCCCGGCGGTCCCGGTGTTCTGCATGTACCTGGCCGCGGCCGAGCGCCAGGGCGGCACCGTCGGGGTGCTGAACGGCACGCTCCAGACGGACATCTTCAAGGAGTACATCGCGCAGAAGGAATGGCTCTTCCCGCCCAGGCCGCACCTGCGGCTGATCGGCGACCTGATGGAGTACTGCGCCCGTCATATCCCGGACTACAAGCCGCTGTCCGTGTCGGGCTACCACATCAGGGAGGCCGGGTCGACCGCCGCGCAAGAGCTCGCGTTCACGCTGGCGGACGGCTTCGGGTACGTGGAACTCGGCCTCTCCCGCGGGCTTGACGTGGAGGCGTTCGCGCCGGGGCTGTCGTTCTTCTTCGACGCGCACCTTGACTTCTTCGAGGAGATCGCCAAGTTCCGCGCCGCCCGCCGGATCTGGGCGCGGTGGATGCGCGACGTGTACGGCGCGCGCACCGAGCGCGCTCAGTGGCTGCGATTCCACACCCAGACAGCCGGCGTATCCCTGACCGCGCAGCAGCCAGACAACAACGTGGTCAGGACCGCGATCGAGGCACTCGCTGCGGTCCTCGGCGGCACGAACTCGCTGCACACCAACGCGCTGGACGAGGTGCTCGCACTGCCGAGCGAGAAGGCGGCGGAGATCGCGCTGCGCACTCAGCAGGTGATCATGGAGGAGACCGGGGTGGCCAACGTCGCGGATCCGCTGGGCGGTTCCTGGTATGTCGAGGCGCTCACCGACCGGCTGGAGGCCGAGGCTGAGGAGACCTTCACCAAGATCCGCGGGATGAGCCCGGACGGCACGATGACGGGCGGCATCCTGCGCGGCATCGAGGATGGCTGGTTCATGGCGGAGATCGCCGAGGCCTCCTTCTCCTATCAGCAGAAGCTGGAGAAGGGCGAGAAGAAAGTCGTCGGCGTGAACTGCTACCCCGAGACCGTCGAGAAGCCGGTGGAGATCCTGCGGGTCAGCCATGACGTGGAACGTGACCAGGTACGCGAGCTTGCCGTGCGCCGGTCCGGCCGTGATCACGCCGCAGTCGAGGCCGCCATCGCGGCCATGATGGCGGCCGCGCGCTCGGGCGCGAACATGATTCCCTCGATGCTCGATGCCGCCCGCGCGGAGGCCACGCTCGGCGAGATCTGCGGCGCGCTGCGCGACGAATGGGGCGGCTACTTCGAGGCCCCGGCGTTCTGACCGCACGGCCGCCGAGGGCCGGGCACGGCGGGCCAGCCGCGTCCGGCCGGGCCGGCCAGGCGGGAAGGCCGGCGGTGCCCGGGCAGTCCGGGGGATACGGCAGGATGGAGTCATGCAGCAGCCGCGGGACTTCTCGCTCCATGGAGCCGTTGACCTGGGCGCGCGGCAGGCCGCCGCGCAGCGCAGGGAGAAGGCGTCCAGGACTCCAGGCACCGACGGGGAAGCCGGCCCGGCCGCCGGTCACGTCATCGACGTAACCGACGAGACATTCAATGCGGATGTCGTCGACCGGTCCCGCAATGTCCCCGTGATCATGGACCTGTGGGCCGAATGGTGCGGGCCGTGCAAGCAACTGGGGCCGATCCTGGAGAAGCTCGCCGCCGAGGCGGACGGGGCATGGGTGCTGGCCAAGGTCGATATCGACGCCAGCCCGCAGCTACGGGCCGCCCTGCAGGTGCAGAGCATCCCGATGGTCGTGGCGGTGGTCGGCGGCCAGGTGCTGGACGGGTTCCTCGGCGCCATGCCCGAGGCGCAGGTCCGTGAATGGGTCGGCCACGTGATGGCGGCGGCGGAGCAGCTCGGGCTTGCGGGCGGCGCAGCGGGCGCAGGCGCCGACGGGGACGGCGACAGCGCTGAGGGTATGCAGGGCACCGAGCAGTACCCCGGCCCCGGCGGCCCGGGCTCCGGCCGGCCGTACCCGCCGGGGTCAGGCCCGATGGCCGGGCGCGGCGCCGGCCCTGGCGACCCGCTCGCCGATCCCGCGTTCGGGGAGGCGCAGGATGCGATGGAGCGCGGCGACCTGGACGCCGCGGCGGCAGCCTTCGAGAAGGTCCTGGCGGCCGCGCCCGGGCACCCCGTTGCCACGCTCGGTCTCGCGCAGGTCGACCTGATCAGGCGGGTCGGCTCCTACGACCAGGCCAAGGCCCGCCGGGATGCGGCCGAGAACCCGGATGACGTGGACGCCCAGTGCCGGGTCGCGGACATCGACCTGGCCCTGGGCCGGATCGAAGAAGGGTTCGACCGGCTGCTCGGCACGGTCAAGAGAACCACGGGGGACGAGCGCGACCGCGCCAGGGCGCATCTGGTCAGCCTGTTCGACGTGTTCCCGTCCCGGGAGCCGCAGGTGGCCAGGGCACGGGCCAGGCTGTCCAGCCTGCTGTTCTGAGCGGCGGGCATGACTGCCGGCCGCCTGCCCGGGGGCCGGACCGCCCGGCCGGGACAGCGGCTCACGTGGCCGGTCAGCGGCCAGCCTGATCGCGCCGGTCTGGCAGGTCGGCGTCGGCCAGCCTTTCCAGCGCGGGCAGCGCGGCGGCCAGCGCGGTGAGCTGGTCCGGGGACAGCGTCCGCAGGCTGGCGGCCAGCACGACCGTGGTTTCCTGCCTGATCCGCTCCAGTGCCTCATGCCCGCACGGGGTGATGGTCAGCGTGCTTGACCTGGCATCGCCGGGAACCGCGCACCGCTCCACGTAGCCGAGTTCCTCCAGCGCGGTCACCAGCCTGGTGAGGGTCGATGGCGCAATCTGCTCCGCTGCGGCAAGGTCGCCTAGCCGCAGCGGCCCCGCTGCCTCCACCGTCGCCAGCGCGGACAGCTGGGTGGGCGTGAGCCCGGCAAGCTCGTGCCTGCGGAGCCGGCGCGACACCCGGGCGATCGCCACCCGCAGGCGGGTGACGTCGATCTGGGGCGCGTCAGCCAGCGCAGCGGCGGCTCCATCCTGGGCACCTCTCTCGGACACCCTTGAAGGGTACGTGCTAGCGGCATGCCTGGAGGCAACGGCCAGGGTCGGCGGGTCGCGGCGCCGGCCAGCCATGCTCCTGCGGGCGGAGAGCCGGGATTCTGGCGGCTGACATCGGCCCGGGGCTGCCTGCGGCCCCGTGTCCTGCCGCATGATGGTTCCATGGAGGATGGCGCACTGGGGGGCAGGCTGCTGGTGGCAACGCCATTGCTCGGTGATCCGAATTTCCGGCGCACGGTGATCCTGGTCGTGGAGGACGAGCCGGACGAGGGCACTCTCGGCGTGGTGCTGAACCGGCCGACCGAGGTCCCGGTGGGGCAAGTACTCGAGCCCTGGACGGATCTGGTGACCGGCCCCTCCGTGGTGTTCAAGGGCGGCCCGGTATCGCCGAACAGTGCCCTGGCCCTGGCCCTGGCACGCGGTGAGCATGAGCCGCTCGGCTGGCGGTCACTGGACGGGTCATCGGTCATGTCCCGGGTCGGGCTCGTTGACCTGGAGGCGCCGCCCGAACTGCTGGCCGACGGCGTCACGTTCTTCCGGGTCTTCGCCGGCTACGCCGGCTGGGGGCCGGGCCAGCTGCGCGCGGAGATCGACGAGGGTGCCTGGTACGTGCTCCCGGGGGAGCCCGCTGACGCGTTCTTCACCGAACCGGAACGGCTGTGGCCGTCCGTCCTGCGACGGCAGGGCGGCAGGCTCGCCCTGGTCGCCACCTATCCGGACGACCCCGCGCTCAACTGAGCGCTCCGGCGTAGACTCCGTGAGCGTGAGCACAGAGATCCTTCCCGATTCTGATACCCGCCAGGACACGCGCGCCGATCTCTCGCATGGCGATGGCGACCATGAACGGTTCGCGCACTACGTCCAGAAGGACAAGATCGTCGACAGCGCGGTGAGCGGCAGCCCGGTAGTCGCGCTGTGCGGCAAGGTCTGGGTTCCTACCAGGGATCCGACGCGCTTCCCCGTGTGCCCGGAGTGCAAGAAGATCTACGAGTCGCTGCCCGAGGGCGCGGACTGATCCCGGCTGCCATGAGCTAGCCGGCTGCCATGAGCTAGCCGGCGGGCTCCGCGACGTCCGCCGGGGTGCCGCCGGTGATTCGCACCAACTCGGCGAATGAGGTGGGGAACACCGTGTGCGGGTGCCCGGGGACGTCACGTCGGGTCAGCACGTCGGCCACGTGCGCAGCGCGGGGATGCATGCGGGCAGGCTAGCGCCACCGCGTACTGCACCGGCAGTCATTAATCCGAAGGATCCGCGTCACGGGTGGCGCCGGATCCCTTCGGGATCATGACTGCGCGCGGCGCCGCAGGCGGGCAGGCGCAGGCGGGCCGTCGTGGCGTTACTCGCCGTCTGGCTCGAAGACAGTCGGGATGGCCGGGTAGCCGCGGGACAGCCGCACCGCGTGGGCGGGCAGCTCAGCCAGCGCCTCCCGGTGCCGGGACCTGGCCGCCTCCAGCGGTTCCCTGCCGACGATCTCGCCGCCGCGCACCAGCTGACGCAGCAGGGCACGCCCGGCCCCCGGGCCGGGCGGCGAGTCGGTGATCCGCTCGGCGACTGCTACCCCGCCGTCGGCCTCGCGCGCCGCCCATTTGCGCCCGCCGCGGCCCGGCTTGCCCACCGAGCGCTTCGCCACCGGGCGCAGCGGCCCCGCGCCGTCGCTGCTGTCGTCGGCACGCGCCACCAGCTTGTACACCAGCGCGGCTGTCGGCACGCCGGAGCCGGTCACCAGGGACGTTCCCACCCCGTAGCCATCCACCGGGGTAGCGGCAAGCGCTGCGATCGAGAACTCGTCCAGATCGCCGGTCAGCACGATCCTGGTCCGCTCCGCGCCCAGCGAGTTAAGCAGCGCCCGCACCTGCCGCGCGACAACCGGCAGGTCGCCGCTGTCGATCCGGACGGCGCCGAGCTCAGGGCCGGCCACCTCCACGGCAGCGCGCACCGCGGCCGCCACGTCGTAGGTGTCGACCAGCAGCGTGGTGCCGGCGCCGAGCGACTCGACCTGCGCCGTGAACGCCTGCCGCTCGCTGTCATGCACCAGCGTGAACGAGTGCGCGCTGGTCCCGCCGGTCGGCACGCCGTACGCGTAGCCGGCCCGCAGGTTGGAGGTGGTGGCGAAGCCGCCGATGTAGGCGGCCCGCGCGCTGGCCACGGCCGCGAGCTCGTGGGTACGGCGGGAGCCCATCTCGATCAGCGGCCTGCCGTCCGCGGCGGTGACCATCCGGGACGCGGCTGAGGCGATCGCGCAGTCGTGGTTGAGCACGGACAGCGCGAGCGTCTCCAGTACGCAGGCCTCGGCGAAGGTGCTTTCCACGGCCAGGATCGGCGAGCCGGGGAAGTAGCAATCGCCCTCGGCGTATCCCCAGATGTCGCCGGTGAACTGGTAAGACGCGAGGTAGCGCAAGGTCGCGTCATCGGCCACCGCGGTGTCGCGGAGGAAATCGAGCTCGTCGGCGCCGAACCTGAATCGCTCCAGCGCGTCCAGCAGCCGTCCGGTTCCCGCGACCACGCCGTAACGCCGCCCGTTCGGCAGGTGCCTGGCGAAGACCTCGAAGACCGCCCGCCGCTGCGCGGCGCCGCTCCGCAGCGCCGCCCGCAGCATGGTCAGCTCGTAATGGTCGGTGAGCAGTGCCGTTCCCGCTTCCGGCGGCCCGTCTTGCGTACCCGCGGTTAGGGGCGAGGTCAGGCGCGAGGCGGCTGGCTCGCTCCGGCCGTCCGGGTCATCTGCTGTCACGGGGGAAGCCTACGGACCGGCCGCCCCGCTCGTGCACAGTGCCCGCAGACGGCACGGGCGCCATTGCCAGTGGCGGCCATTGCCTAATCTGTACCTGGGCACGAGCATCCTGCGAGACTGGTGACCGCGGATAGGAGGTGATCGCCGGTGAGCCTGGCACCCGCGGAGGTAGACAAACCCGAGACCGGGCAGCAGGCCGTCCCTGACCTGCCCTGGGTCACGATCGTCTGGAATGACCCGGTCAACCTCATGAATTACGTGACCTACGTGTTCCAGACGGTGTTCGGCTATGCCAAGCCGAAAGCGGAGAAGCTCATGATGGACGTCCATCACAAGGGCAAGGCCGTCGTCTCCGCTGGCGCTCGCGAATCGATGGAGCGAGATGCCGAGACCTTGCACGGCTATGGCCTGTGGGCCACGGTAAGCCACGACTCGTGACCGCGCGGCGGAGCGCCCCGGTGACCCGATGACACTCGCGCATCCGTGGGCGGGGACGAAGCTGACTATGCGGAGGCGCCGGTGGCAGGATTCCGTGCTACCCAGGGCGGCGTGACCGCCCGCTTCGCCGCGCCCCAGGCGAGAATCATCCGCGACCTGGTCAGCCAGGTGGCGGAGCTTGTCGGCGGGGACAAGCCGGCCGGCGGCGCCGGTGACCTCGCCGCCGAGCTCGGGATCACCGACAACGCCGCACTGCCCGACGATCCCATCCTCGCCCGGCTGCTGCCCGACGCCTACCAGCAGGATCCCGAGGCGGCCGGTGAGTTCCGCAAGTACACCGAGCGGAGCCTGCGCGACGGCAAGGTCGCGGCGGCCATGACCGTGCTGGAATCGCTGCCGGCCAGAGGCGGCCGGGTCCGGTTGTCGGAGGCCGACGCGCAGGCTTGGCTGCGCGCGCTGAACGATGTCCGGCTCGCCCTTGGCGTCCGTCTTGACGTCACGGACGATTTCGCTGAGCCAGGCGGCGACATTGACCCTGACGATCCCCGTTCTGCCTTTGTATGGGTCTACCACTGGCTGGCTTACCTCCAGGAGACCCTGGTGGACGCCCTGTCCTGAACGCGGCCCGGTTACGCTCGCATCCATGCTGACGATCAGCGGGGCGCTGCACGCGAAGATCCTGGCGCACGCGCGGGCCGACCATCCGGACGAGGCATGCGGGGTGATCGCCGGGCCGGCCGGGCAGGACCGCCCGGAGCGTTTCATCCCGATGGTCAACGCCGAGCGGTCGCCGACCTTCTACCGATTCGACTCGATGGAGCAGCTGAGGGTATGGCGGGAGATGGACGACCGGGACGAGGAGCCGGTCGTCGTTTACCACTCGCACACCGCCACCGAGGCGTATCCGTCCCGCACCGATATCGCCTACGCGAGCGAGCCGGGTGCCCACTATGTACTGGTATCTACCCGGGAGCCCGATGAGGCCGAGTTCCGCTCGTTCCGGATCGCCGACGGCGCGGTGACCGAGGAGGAGATCCGCGTCGTGGCGGACGGCCCGGCGGAATGATCCCGGCGCGCGCCAGGTTGGGACGCAAGGAGGCAGCTCACCGCGATCGCACACCATGGAGCGTTACTGATGGCCATCGAGATCCGCATCCCGACGATCCTGCGCACCTACACCGGCGGGGCCAAGTCTGTCGAGGGCTCGGGTGCCACGCTGGCCGACCTGCTCGATGATGTGGAGTCCCGCCATGGCGGGCTGCAGGCCAGGCTGGTCGATGACGCCGGGCTGCGGCGTTTTGTCAATGTCTACCTGAATGACGAGGACGTCCGCTTCCTCGGCGGGCTGAGCGCGCCGGTCAAGGACGGCGACACGGTCACCGTGCTGCCGGCCGTGGCCGGCGGGATGCGCTAAGGCGCAGCGGCGGAGCCCGATGCGCTACGACTCGCTGCTCGACTCGGTCGGCCGGACGCCGCTGGTCGGGCTGCCCGGGCTGTCGCCTGCCCCCGAGGTGCGGCTGTGGGCCAAGCTCGAGGAGCGGAATCCGACCGGGTCGGTGAAGGACCGCGCCGCCCTTTTCATGATCGACCAGGCGGAGAAGGACGGGCTGCTGTCCGCCGGGGCGACGCTGCTGGAGCCGACCTCGGGGAATACCGGGATCTCGCTCGCCATGGTCGCGCGGCTGCGCGGCTACCGGATGATCTGCGTGATGCCGGAGAACACCTCGGCCGAGCGCCGTCAGCTGCTGGAGATGTACGGCGCCACGATCGTCTCCTCGCCGGCCGCGGGCGGGTCCAATGAGGCAGTCAGGGTAGCCAGGCGGCTCGCCGCGGAGAATCCGGACTGGGTGATGCTCTACCAGTACGGCAACGAGGCGAACGCCCGCGCGCACTACGAGACCACCGGGCCGGAGCTGCTCGCCGACCTGCCGGGGATCACTCACTTCATCGCCGGGCTTGGCACGTCCGGGACGATCATGGGCGTCGGGCGGTACCTGCGGGAGCGGGTGCCCGGCGTGCAGATCGTCGCCGCCGAGCCGCGGTACGGCGAGCTGGTCTACGGGCTGCGCAACATGGACGAGGGCTTCGTCCCGGAGCTCTACGACGAGTCGGTGCTGACATCGCGGATCTCCGTGACCTCGTCCGACGCCCTGCGGCGCACCCGCGATCTGCTCGATCACGAGGGGATCTTCGCCGGCATCTCGTCCGGCTGCGCGCTGCACGCGGCGCTGGCGGCGGCCGCGAAGGCGCAGTCAGCGGGGAAGCGGGCCGATATCGCGCTGATCATCGCCGACGGGGGCTGGAAGTACCTGTCCACCGGCGCCTACGCGGGCACGCTGGCAGAAGCCGAGGCCCGGCTGGAAGGCCAGCTGTGGGCTTGATGGCTGCCGACTGCGCTCCCGAGCGCGATGTCCTGGCGGGATGGGCCGGCGGACCCGTCAGGGCACGCTCTTGATCTTCCAGACGAAGACAGAGCCCGCAAACGCCACGACGGCCGTCGCGGCGAACAGCGTCGGGTAGCCGCCCAGCGACACCAGCGGCGCGGCCAGCAGGGCGCCGATCGCGGACGGGCACACGATGGCGATGTTAATGATGCCGAGGTCCTTGGCCCGGTCCCTGGCCGCTGGCAGTACCTGGGTGATGAGAGCCTGGTCGACGGCAAGATACGCGCCGAAGCCCACCCCGAACAGGACGGCCGCGCCGAGCGCCGCCTGCCAGGTTTCCACGAAGGTCAGCAGCAGCGCGGCCACGCCCATCAGCGAGCCGGAGACGGTGACGATCATCTTCCGCTTGCCGATCCGGTCGGAGATGATCCCGCCGACGATGGCGGTGATCACCACGCAGACGGTGTAGATCACGATCAGGATCAGCAGCCCGTCCTGGGCCGTCTTGCCGGGGAAGATCCGGGCGTAATGCACCTGATCGCGCAGGAAGTACAGCAGGTACAGGGTCCCCATGGCGATGGCCAGCGAGGCGAGGAAGCG
>Ga0182024_10005097_pt1 | contig 29674 bp, 29 predicted proteins | sample P32metaG_FD_120480 | JGI IMG/M metagenome (GOLD analysis project Ga0182024, IMG submission 120480) | Permafrost microbial communities from Stordalen Mire, Sweden - P3-2 metaG (Illumina Assembly) | ecosystem: Environmental > Terrestrial > Soil > Wetlands > Permafrost | place: Sweden: Stordalen...
CGCGACCGAGCTCTTCGAGGATCTGCAAATCTGGCGCAACAATATGCAGGCGAGTCTCGGCTCGATTGCCGTCGCACTCGCGGTCGCGATTCTGTTCGTGCCCCCGCTCACGGCCCCGCTGCTCCAGCGCCTTTCGACCCAGGCCCAGCACGGTCTGCTCGCGCGCTACTACATCGGCAATACTCCGGGCGAGACGCCGCCGCATCTCATCCGCGTCGACGCGAATATCGATTTCAACAATGTTGCCGAGTTGGGTGCGATGCCGTTCGCATCCTCAGTGGTATGGACCGGCGAGCTGATCGCACCGCGGCCGGGACTTTACCGCTTCAGCATCCGCGCTGATGACACCGGATGGATCACCATCGACGGCAAGACCGTGGTCGCCGATGCCGGCAATGTTTCGCGCGAAGAAGGCAACGGCGTCGCCCTGCTGAGCGCCGGCGCCCATCGCATAATCGTGGGCGAGCGCAATATCGCCGGCGATTCCTCCGCACATTTCGTATGGCAGATCCCCGGCGGCCCGATCGAGATCGTGCCGCCCGAGGCGCTGATTCCCGACCGCTTCGATCCTCGCCGCGGCTAGCCTTCGCGCGGGAGCAGGCCGGCACGCGTCACTTCGCGCCGCTCACTTTTGTCCATCGCCTCGGCCGCTTTGGCGAGCGGGAAAGTCGCGTCGCACATCTGCGCGTATGGAAAACGATCCATGTGCTGCGAGAGGAAGTCGAGCGACTTCTTCAGATACTGCGGCGGATACATCGCGACGCCTACGATCTCGAGTGACTTGAAGGTCACCATCGATGGCGGGATTTGTACTTGCAGCCCGGCCGAGATGTTGCCGACCTCGATCACGCGCCCACCGATGCGCACCATCTTCATCGCTTCAAGAAATGCCTCGGGCACGCCCGCTACTTCGAGGATCACGTCGGGCCAGCCGCCGCAGAGCTTCTGTACCTGCGCGAGGCGATCGTCGAACTCCGGATGCTTGCGCATGTCGACCGTCTCGTCGGCCCCGAACCGCTTGGCTTCTTCGAGTCGATGCGCGACCGCGTCTACAGCAACAACATGCGCGCCGCGCGCCTTAGCAATCGCCATCGCATGCAGCCCGAGGCCTCCGGCGCCGAGCACGACGAGGTTGTCGCCATATGCGACGCGACCGCGATCGAGACTCCAGTACACCTGCGACATCGCGCAATTGGCCGACGATGCAATCGAATCCGGAACGTTGTCGGGCACGCGATAGAAATGTTGCTCGGGCTTGATCCAGTAATGCGTCGCAAAGGTGCAGGTGAAATGCGGCGCTTCATCGGGATGGCGCGCTCCCACCGTCTTCGCGGTGCACGCCGAATGAAGCCCCGCGACGCAATTCGCACATCGATTGCACACCGTGTAGTAGACCGGCGCGATGCGATCGCCTTCCTTGATAGGCTTGCCGGCGAAGTCGTTCTTCACTCCCTTGCCGAGCGAATGCACGACGCCGCTCATCTCGTGGCCGGGCATGATGCCGCGCTTGCCACCGAACTCGCCCCTCCACATATGCACTTCGGAGCCGCATACGTTGGTCTGCGTGACCTCGGCGATGAGCCCTCCTGCGGGAGGCTCGGGGACATCGTATTCGCGGAATTCGATCTTATGCGCGCCTGGAATGAAACCTACTTTTCCTTTCATCGTTTCCCTTTCGTACCGTCCATCAAAAATGTCAAGCGCGAAAGCAGCGTCGCGGATTACTTTTCCGATGCGCCGGGCTTCTTCAGGAAGTCCGGGCGCAGCAGGGTTGGACGACCGGGCGTGAGCTGCGGTGGCTTGTTGAGGCTGCGGGACGGACGGCGCTCCAAATGTGCGGCGGCATCCACCTCGTTGAGCAGACGCGCCTCCTGCGTCCCGCGCGAAACACATAGAAAATCCGTGACAGGATGAAATGGGACATGAAGCGGTGTGGTGTAGGTCGCATTCACGCTCACGTTGGTTGCTTGGGGCCCCGCTGGATCGACCTTGAAATTGTAGACCGCGCTGCCGCCCGGGTCGGGTTCCGCGGTGTAGCGACTGGCGACGCTCTTCATCTGACCGCAGTCTGCATCGCCCAGGGTGAACGAATGCGCCTCGGCCTCGATGATGCCATGGTTGGGATCGTCGCCGAGGATTTTGAATCCATTTTTGTCGACGACGCTATGGACCGCATCCCAGGTGAGGTCGTAAGGAATCTCCACTACGGTTTGGGTTTTCGCCGGTGGCGGGGGCTGAATTTGCGCCGGATAGTAGCATCCGCCAATCCCAATCGCCCCAGTCGAGATGATCGTGACGATCGCGATATAGATTGCAGTTCGGGATCCCATAATTCGGCGCCTCATGATAGCAAAGCCGGCGGCGAGTAGAACGGCGCGTCGCATCATGTTGGGGACATTCCCCATCGCGTGCTTCCGTGCGATAATCGGCGCGGTGCGGGGAATTCGGCATCAGGCCCGCGAGGATTCGTGCAATGTCAGGCCATTCAAAATGGAGTTCGATCAAGCATAAGAAGGCTGCTACCGACGCCAAGCGCGGTAAGGCCTTCACCAAGCTGATCAAGGAAATAACGGTCGCCGCACGTCTCGGTGGCGGCGATATCAACGCCAACCCGCGCCTGCGCACGGCGGTCACCACCGCGCGCCAGCAATCGATGCCCAAGGACAATATCGATCGCGCGATCAAAAAAGGCACCGGCGAACTCGAGGGCATCACGCTCGAAGAACTCTCCTACGAAGGCTACGGGCCGGGCGGCGTCGCCATCATCGTCGACGCGCTGACTGACAATCGCAATCGGCTGGTATCGGAACTGCGCTTCATGTTCTCGCGACATGGCGGCAATCTCGGAGAAACCGGATCAGTCGGCTGGATGTTCAAAAAGCATGGCGTAATAACAGTCGAAAAGGGCGAAAAGAGCGCGACCGATGAAGACAAGCTGATGGAGATCGCGCTTGACGCCGGCGCCGATGATGTCTCGGCCGACTTGGACAACTTCCAGGTGACCACACCGCCGGAGAAGCTGCATGCGGTGCGCGACGCGATTGAAAAGGCCGGCATCGCGATCGGGACTGCTGAGCTGACGCGGATTCCGGAAAACACCGTCGCCGTTTCGGGACATACTGCGGAGCAAGTGCTTAAGTTGCTCGAGGCGCTCGAGGATCACGACGACATCCAGAGCGTCTCGGCGAATTTCGATATCAGCGATCAGGAGTTGGCGCAGATTTCAGCGGCGTCATAAAAAAGCTGACTGCGATCCATTGACCCTCTCCTGAAGGGAGAGGGTGGGCGCTCCGGCGCCCGGTGAGGTTGAAGTGGGGTGGAGGTCGATGGAATGCGGGTGCTGGGAATAGACCCCGGTAGCGCGATTACCGGCTACGGCGTGGTGGATGGAAGCGGGGGCAGCTTCCTGCATATCGCGTCCGGCACCATCAACGCCGGCAAGCTCGCGCCGGGTCCCGACCGCCTCAAGAAGATTCACGACCAACTCCTCGCCGTCATCGACAACTACAATCCCGCGGCCATAAGTCTCGAGCGCAACTTCGTCGGCGAAAATGTGCAGAGCGCGTTTCGCCTCGGCGAGGCGCGCGCGATCGTGATGCTGGCGGCGGCGGATCGCGGCCTCGCGTTTTTCGAATATCCTCCCAACCAGGTCAAGCTCGCGGTCGCCGCGTTCGGGCACGCTGACAAGGCGCAGGTTAAGTTCATGGTGCGCCGCGCGCTCGGCCTCGATGAAAGCCTCGCGCTCGCCGACGATGCCGCCGATGCGCTCGCGCTCGCGATGTGCCATTTGGGCACGACGAGGATGAGCACCATCGAGCGCCTCGCGCCGAAGCCGCGGCGCAAAATCCCGGGATGGGGTAGCCGAAGATGATCGCGTCAATTTCAGGAACGCTGCGGGTGCGCGATGCGGGCCGCGTCGTCATCGAGACCGGCGGCGTCGGCTATGAAGTTTTCATTCCGCTGTCCACATACTATCGGCTCCCGTCGATCGGCAGTCCGGTCTATCTCGAGATTCGGCAAATCGTTCGCGAAGATGCACTCCTGCTTTACGGCTTCAGCGACTCCACCGAAAAACGCGCGTTTGATCTATTGCTCGGCGTGCAGCACGTGGGGCCGAAGGCGGCGCTCTCGATTTTGTCGGTGCTCTCGCCCGAAGATTTGGTGAAGGCAATTTCGCGTGAGGATATCCATCGCATCGATGCGGTGCCCGGCGTCGGCACCAAGCTGGCCGAGCGCATCGTGCGCGAGCTACGTGACAAGATCGCCAATCTGAAGTTCGGTGGCGAGGCGCATCCTACTCCGGCGCAGGCAGCCGCATCGCAAAATGGGGTGGGGACAATTGGCGACGATGCGGTTTCGGCGCTCGTCAATCTGGCATACAAACCGATCCAGGCGCAGCGCGCGGTCGATACGGTGATGGCGGAAAACGCGTCGGCGGACCTCGAAACTATAATTCGAAAATCTCTGGCGGTGTTGCTTGCCGAAAAGTAAGGCGCATAGCGAAGGCGAGGTCATCGAACCGGAAGCGACGCCGAAGCCGCGGCTGACCACCCCCGTCGTTGGCGAGGAAGAGCAGACGATCGACCTATCGCTGCGCCCGCACAGCCTCGCGGAATTTGTTGGCCAGGAGCGCCTCAAGCGGGTGTTAGGCATGTCAATCGAGGCCGCGCGCAAACGCGCCGAAGTCCTCGACCATGTGCTCTTCTCGGGGCCGCCGGGGCTCGGCAAAACTTCGCTCGCGCACATCATCGCTCGCGAGTTGAAGGTCAATGTGCGCTCGACTTCGGGTCCTGCGATCGAGCGCGCGGGCGACCTCGCTGCGATCGTCGCGGACCTCGAAAAGGGAGACGTGCTCTTCATCGACGAGATCCATAGGCTCGCGCGCGTCGTTGAGGAAATCCTCTACCCGGCGATGGAGGACTACGAACTCAACATCGTGGTGGGAAAAGGCCCGGCCGCGCGCACCATGAAGCTCGCGGTGAAGCCATTCACGCTGGTCGGCGCGACGACCAGGTCGGGGCTGCTCAGTCATCCGCTGCGCGATCGCTTCGGGCAACATTTTCATCTCGAATTCTACGGCAAGGACGATCTCGCCGAGATCGTGCGACGCTCAGCGCGGCTGCTGAAGGTGCGGCTCGATGATGAAGGCGGCAATGAAATCGCGGCGCGGTCGCGGGGCACGCCTCGCATCGCGAATCGGCTGCTACGGCGCGTGCGCGACTTTGCGCAGGTGAACGAGGAGCCCATCATCACGAGGCAGGTGGCGCTCGGCGCGCTGGAGCTGCTGGAAATCGACGCGATGGGTTTCGACAAAATGGATCGCGCGATTCTCGCCACCATCATCGACAAGTTTGACGGCGGTCCGGTCGGCGTCGAGAGCCTCGCGGCGACGGTGGGCGAGGAGCGCGACACCATCGAGGAAGTTTATGAGCCCTACCTGATGCAGGAGGGATTCATCGCGCGCACCCAGCGCGGCCGCATCGCAACGCCGCGCGCGTATTCGCATCTGGGGAGAACGCGCGCGGGCTCGCTCTTCTAGACCAACCCAAGCCCCTTCCCTTGAGGGAAGGGGAGAAGATAAGAACTGAAAAATGGCGAAGATCTGGGTTATCCAGCATCATCCGGTCGAGAATCTCGGCAACATCGCGGAGGCGCTCGAAGGGGCGGCGCTCGCGTGGCAGTACGTCCGCACCTTCGACGGCCAGCCGGTACCCGCGGACATGAGGGGCGCGGGTGGGCTCATCCTGATGGGCGGACCGCAGAGCGTCTATGATGATGCCGCGCAGTTTCCATCTCTCAAAGATGAATTGCGGCTCATCGAAAGTGCGCTCAAGGACAACCGGCCGGTCCTCGGCGTATGCCTCGGGTCGCAGCTCCTCGCCGCTTCGCTAGGCGCGAAAGTCTACAAAGGGGCGCATCGCGAAATCGGATGGCATCGGGTCCGGCTCACTCCGGAAGCGAAGAACGATCGCCTGCTCGCGGGCGAGCCGGAGGAGTTCACCGCATTTCATTGGCATGGCGATGTGTTCGATTTACCGCGCGATTCGGTCGCGCTCGCGTCGTCGGATATCAGTCCGATTCAGGCGTTCCGCTATGGCGATAAGGTCTACGGCTTCCTCTGCCATCTCGAGGTGAATGAGACATCGGTGCACGCGATGGTGCGCGCGTTCACCGATGAAGCCAAACACGCGAGCCTGCGCGCCGATATCCTCGGCGGCATCGAGGACAACGTCGAGCCGCTCGCGGAAATCGCAGAGACCGTCTTCGGCCGCTGGGCGCGCCCGATTCAGGGCACCTGACGCGCTTCTGCGAACTAGCCGGGCATCCGCTCGAAAGTCGGGATTCCCTCCGGAATACGATGAAAGCTCTGCTTGTCGATGGTGAAGATCGCCATCTGCGGATCGCCGGCCAACGCGGGATTGTCGAGCGTCCCCACCTTGATAATGAAGGCCGGAAGTCCCGGCACGCGCGTTCCGATGTGAGTGCCGCAGTTCGCACAGAACTCACGCGTCACCGGCCTCGGAATATCGGTGCGCGTGAATTGTTTCGCCGTTCCCTTGGTATAGCTGAATCCCGCCGCCGGCATCCCGACAATGACGTTGGGCGCGCCGCCGGTGATGTACTGACACTCGCGGCAATGACACTGCGCCTTCATCATAGGATCGCCCTCGGCGACGTAGCGCACCTGTTTGCAGTAGCAACCGCCTTCCAGTTTCATGAAAGTCCTCCCGATCGAGTGATGATGCGTATCATGCACACTCGGGAGGGGATTGTCATCTTCTAAAGTGCGAGCGATTGCTGGACGCGCGGCGATCGAAATGTCGCGCCTTCCAATTCGAGCAGCATCCGCTTGCGCGCGAGGCCATAGCGATAGTTGTGCAGCGAGCCGTCGCTCGCGAGCGCGCGATGACACGGAATCAAAATGGAAACGGGATTCGCCCCGACCGCCGCACCCGTCGCGCGAGGCGCATCGGGACGGCCGATTCGTCGCGCGATCTCGCCGTATGAGCACGTACTGCCGACAGGGATCGCGCATAGCTCATCCCAGACGGCCTGTTGAAATGGAGTGCCGATGACGTCGAGCGGCAGAGCAGGGAAGGGCGCTTTGCGATCGAGAAATTCAACGAGCGGGACCGCATAGCGCGCGATTGCTGCGTCATCGCGAATCAGTTCGACATCGGGAAAATCGGAACGAATTTCCTCGATTGCCTGATGATCGGAGTCGCCGAAGCCGAGCCAGCTGATGCCTTTGGCCGTCGCCGCAATCAGCATGCGCCCGAGCGGGGATTTGATGATCGTATAATTCATACGATCTGTAACCCCGCGCCGACGCATTCGTGAAGTCATCAACCTTTCGGCAATTTCAGCACGCGCTCGCCGATGATGTTGTGCTGGATCTCGCTCGAGCCGGCCGCAATCGTCAGCCCGCGCGCCGCCAGCGTGCGATGCATCCAGCGTCCACCCTCGATTGCGCCGTTGGAGCCGCCCTCGACGAGTCCATACGCGCCGAGCATCTCGTCGGCGAACATCGCAACGCGCAGATTTAATTCGGTCGCGAATAATTTCCCGAAGGAACTTTCCGCGCCCGGCACCTTGCCCTTGAGCGCCGCAGTGAGCGAGCGATAACGGCTGAGCCGCAAGCATCGCGCCTCGATAGCGAATTGTGCGAGGCGCTGCCGCACGTATGGATGCTTATGCGCCGGGGTGCCATCGAAATTCACTTTCTTCGAAAGATCGAGCAACTCGCCGATAGTGCGCTCCACCGGATGGCGGGTGCCGCCGGACACGCGTTCGAACATCAGCGTGGCAATCGACACTTGCCATCCGCCGTTCAGCTCGCCGATGAGATTTTCCTTCGGCACCCGCGCGTTATCGTAGAAAACTTCGTTGAACCCGGACTCGCCGGTGATTTGCATCAGCGGCCGCACCGTGATGCCCGGTGAACGCATGTCGCAAAGCAGATACGAAATGCCCTTGTGCTTCGGTGCCTGAGGATCGGTTCGCACCAACAGCACCTGCCATTGCGCGCGCTGCGCGAGGCTGGTCCACACCTTCTGCCCGTTGACCACGAATGAATCGCCCTCGATGACGGCGCGCGTCTGCAGTCCCGCGAGATCGGATCCGGCGTTGGGCTCCGAATAACCCTGGCACCAGATTTCTTCGCCGGTGAGCATCGGCTTCAGATATTTTTTCTTCTGCTCCTCGGTGCCCATCAGCATGATGGTGGGGCCGATACGATCGATCGCGAGTTGATTGGCGCCGTAAAGCGGCAGGCCCATTCGCAGCACTTCGTCCTGATAGATCGATTGCTGCACAAGGTCCGCGCCGCCGCCACCCCATTCCTTGGGCCAATGCAACGCGACGTAGCCGGCGTCATACAGCGCGCGATGATATTGCTTCATTTTGTTCCATGCCGCATCGTCGCGCACATCGAGCAGGCTGGCGGTCGAAGCGCCCATCGCCTCGGCGCCGCGGCCGAAAATTTCGCCGGAAGTTTTTTCGAGAAAATCGCGGACCTTGATGCGAAAGTCTTCTTGTTCAGGCGTGTAGCTGAAATTCATCGAGCGCTCCCAAATTAGGTTTTCCGATTTGTCGGCGATTCTACTCGCCGAATGTACTAGCGATGTTGCGCGCTCCGCAAACTGACGTGATGCGGAATCACCGTTGCGCGCATCGCGCTCCAGTCGCATCATGGGCCGCCATCATGAAGTGTATCGTCAAGATGTTGCTGCTGTTGGTTCTCGCGAGTTCCGCGGCGGCTGCGCAGAAAGATAACGCGGACGCGCAAGGGTGGCGTCCTCCGACCGCGGCCGAACTAGGTGCGCCCGAAGAACAGAAGTGGCGCCAGGAAGACCCCGCGCGCTATCTAACGGTGACCGGTGATTTCGATGGCGACGGCAAACCTGATGAGGCGCGTCTGATGGTGCGCGGCGACGGCAAAGCCTTCGCGCTGTTCGTAAAACTTGGCGCGCGCGACGCCGCGCAGAAGCTCGACGAGTTTCCCGATGTGTCGATGCTTCCGGCCATCGGCATCAAGCGCGTCGCGCCCGACACGTACCCAACCGCATGCGCAAGGGGACTCGATTGCGCCGAGGACGAGCCGCGCTACATTATCGTGAAGCACGACGCCATCGATTACTTTCGCCACGATCAGGCGAATCGCTATTACTACTGGAACGATTCACGCCACGCCTTCGCGCAGGTTGGAATCAATGACTAGGCGCTTGATTCATAGGCACTGACGTGATGCGGCGGGCCGTGCATGGCATACCTATAGCTTGCTAAACGCGATTATTGCATATTTTAAATTAATAATCAGTGTAAACAACAGTCAATATAGTCTTATGCTATCTAACGGTTGTGATACGTTTGATTTTTATTCATTGACGCGCCAATATGAGTCTCTCGCAGAAGACCATAATCACTGATTCCATAAATCCAGGAGGCTAAGTGTTAGTAACTAAGGTACTGCGTTGGTTAGCCGTGTTGGGCGATCTTGATGGCGACGACGATCGCGGCTCACGGCGTCATGGCCCAAGAAGATGAGAGCGACGCCAAAAAAGTGAAGCATACGGCGGTCCACGGATCAGGGCCGGTGACGATCGCCCCTACGGCTTGCCCATCGCCCGCGTCGGCGGCAAATGAGTGTTACTCGATCACTTCGTCGGGGGTGAAGGGCAAGAAGGGTAGTGTAACCTTGTCAGGAACCCTGCTCGTAAGCACGACGACCTCGAACAAGGGGAAGAATAAGGTGTGTTACACGGTCCTTGGGGCCAGTACCGAGACCATTTCCGTTGACGGGGCGTCGGGCCAAATCAGTTTCGGACCAGCCTCTGCGTGCATCACGACCAACACCAAGAAGATGACCAGTTCGGAGGCCGTGACTCCCGCTGGCGAGTGGGCTACCGAAATGGGTGATCCGGTAACCGGAAAGGGCAAAGAAACCTGGAAGGTGACGCCGACCGACCCCACCTCGCCGACCAGTCCGTTAGCTGGCAGCGGCACCGTCTCCTTCAGCGGATCGGTTTCTCCGTAATAGGGCATCGAAACTTCACGCTGGAGTGGCGCGAGATCGCAGTCTCGCGCCACTTTCTTTTGATGGAGCGCTGAGGCTGGTCGATACGTCTCGTGCGACTCTTCCCTCGAATTCCGATTGCTATATGATTGACGACTAATCCGCGCATCAATCCGGGGCGTACTTCAGGGCGTGGCAAATCGATCAAAGCACAGGATGACAAGCGACGATGGCGTACAAGACGATCAAGGTTCCGACCGAGGGCGACAAGATTATCCAGGGCAAGGACGGCACTCCGCAGGTTTCCAACCAGCCAATCATCCCATTCATCGAGGGCGACGGAACCGGGCGCGACATCTGGAAGGCCTCGCAATACGTGTTCGACAACGCGGTCAAGAAGGTTTACGGCGGCAAGCGCAAGATCGTGTGGATGGAAGTCTACGCGGGCGAAAAAGCTTACAAGCAGTTTAACACATGGCTGCCGGACGACACGGTCGAGGCGTTTCGGGAATATCTGATCGGCATCAAGGGCCCACTCACCACGCCGGTCGGCGGTGGGATCCGCTCGCTCAATGTAGCATTGCGCCAGCTCCTCGATCTCTACGTCTGCCTGCGCCCGGTGCGCTACTTCGACGGCGTGCCGAGCCCGGTCAAGCATCCCGAAAAAGTCGACATGGTGATCTTCCGCGAGAACACCGAAGACATTTATGCGGGGATCGAATGGGCAGCTGAATCTCCTGAAGCGAAAAAACTGATCAAGTTCCTTCTGGATGAGATGAAGGTGACCACGATTCGTTTTCCCGAGACCTCAGGAATCGGCATCAAGCCGGTTTCGCGCGAGGGCTCGGAGCGCCTGATCCGCGCCGCGTTGGACTACGCGATCAAGCATAAGCGCAAGAGCGTGAACCTGGTGCATAAGGGCAACATCATGAAGTACACCGAGGGCGCCTTTCGCGATTGGGGCTACGAGCTGGTCAAGCGCGAGTATAAGGGCCGCGCGATGGGATGGGATGATTGCGGCGGCAAGCCTCCCGCCGGACAGATCCTCGTCAAGGACAGCATCGCAGACATCACGCTGCAGCAGGTGCTGACGCGGCCCGATGAGTTCGACGTCATGGCGACGATGAATCTCAATGGCGACTACCTCTCCGATGCGCTGGCGGCGCAGGTCGGCGGTATCGGAATCGCGCCCGGCGCCAACATCAACTACATCACCGGCCACGCTATTTTCGAGGCGACTCACGGCACCGCGCCCAAGTACGCCGATCAAGACAAGGTGAATCCGGGCTCGGTCATCCTGTCGGGCATTCTGATGTTCGAGCACATGGGATGGCAGGAGGTGGCGGATGCGATCGTGCGCGGCATGAGCAAGACTATCGCGAACAAGACCGTGACCTACGATTTCGAGCGACTGATGAGCGGCGCCAAGCTGCTCAAGTGTTCGGAATTCGGCAAGGCGATCGTCGACAACATCTAGCGTCGCGGCTATTGCGATGCGAAACATCGGGGCTCCTTGGCGCAGTGCGCTGAGGAGCCCCTTTTTTTGCAATATGTTTACTTGCGCGACCAGAGCGTTTTACGAAACCATCATTCAGTGAATGTGGCGCGGTTTGGTTCGCCGATGCAAGTGCGAGCATCGCAATATGTCACATAGACGGATATTACGACAAACTGACTTGATTAGTTTATCGTCACAGAGTTATGATTATTTGGTCATCTTTAACTAGTAGGATAAGTCAGTGTGAATAGACTTAGGCCGGTGCGACACATGGCAACTACCTGGTCCTCGCTCGGCGCCAAAGAATCTCCCGAATCGAAATCGTCGCCGCCCGAGCGCAGCACTCTCGGCATACTCTCGTTTCTCTCCGAACAGGACCTGTCAGATCTGCGGCCGCTGTTACAAAACGTTTCGCCGCGCATCATGGACCTGGTGGCGAACTGGTATCAGCTTTACAAGCTGCAATATCATGAGCGCCGCTCCCTTACCGAAGCGGAGTTTCAACAGCTATTCGGAATTTCGCTGCTCAAGAGCACCCGTTCGCTGCTCGACGATCGCGTCGATGACTACGCCTCGGAGGTGCGCCGTCTAGGCGTGGCGCTCGCGCAGCGCGAAGTGCCATTCGAGGAAGTGGCGCTGGTCCATCTCTACTGGACCATGGGGATGCGCATTTTCGCCGACTCCGGCGCCTTCGATCCCGCAGTTTATCGCGCCTTCGAGAAGCTCAACTACGTGCGCATGACGTTGCTCGGTGATGCATATTTTCGGTACTGGACGGCGGAGCAGGGCGTGCGCATCTCCGAAGTCGAACGCGAGGCCGCGCGAATTCCGCCTGAGGAACGAAGCCAGTTTCGTGGTTTGATCGGCGCGAGCCTGCCGATGCGCGCGCTTTATCGCAGGATCGAATCCGCGGGTCAGACCCGAGGCACGGTTCTGATTGTTGGAGAAAGCGGCACGGGCAAGGAACTCGTCGCGCGCGCGATTCACGAATGCGGCGCGGATGCGGGCGCTCCGTTCGTCGCGCTCAACTGCGCGGCGCTGCCAACGCATCTGATTGAAAGCGAACTCTTCGGTTATCGGCGCGGTGCTTTCAGCGGCGCCAATACCGATTACCTCGGGCTGTTTCGCGCGGCCGAAGGCGGCACGCTGTTCCTCGATGAGATCACTGAAATGAGCGCCGAGACCCAGTCCAAACTGCTGCGCGCGGTGCAGGAGCGAAAGGTGCGGCCGGTCGGCGCGACCTCCGAGCTGGCGGTGAATGTGCGACTGGTGGCTTCTACCAACCGCGATCCAAATGCCGCGGTGCACAGCGGCCATCTGCGCCAGGATCTCTATTATCGATTGCAGGCCAGCGTCCTGATGGTTCCGGCGTTGCGCGACCGCATCGAAGATATTCCGTTGCTCGCGCGACACTTCATCAGAATCTTCAACGAGCGGATTCCGCAGCGCGAACCGGTAACCAACATCGAACAGGCCGCTTTGGACTCGATGCAGCGTCATCAGTGGCCCGGCAACGTGCGGGAACTTTCCAACGTCATCGAGGGTGCGTTCACCTTCGGCAACTCAGCCATCATCAGAGTCGAAGATCTGACGACCTTGTCTGGAGGCACGATTACGGCGCCGCTCAGCTCTGACGCGCCGCCGGCGCATTCAACGCATGCGATCCCGCCGCAGTCACCGATAGCATCGCGCGCGCGCTTCGACGAAATGGAACGCGAGCTGATTGTGCGGACCCTCGAGAAGACCGGCGGCAACAAATCGCGCGCCGCGCATCTGCTCGGCATCTCGCGCAAGCGGCTCTACTCGAGAATCGAGCGCTACGGCCTCGAATAGTGGATCTACATCCAGTAGGCATCCTGCCCAACTGGAGCAAACCATCTCGACATAGCCTTCGCCTCGGTTTCACCTCCAGTGGTTGGTTCACGGGCGCTGGGTTGCGGACCAGCAACAGGTAGAGGCTTCGAGGCCCATCGACCCGTGGACTACTTTCCCTACAAGGTGTTTTTAGCAATCAAATGCGAGGTTTTCCGGCCAAATGTAACTGGCGCGGAGTTTGCTCAACTCCGATGGCATGCGCGGCAAATCGAAATCCAGCACCGGCCTGCATGGGGGCGAAATGCATATCGAATCGGTAACCGGAACTTCTGCACCCAAGTCAAAAACCATCGCGGCGAAAGATCGCGACCGCGAGCTGGAAGAAGTATCTCAACTGCTCCGAGCACTCGACCTGTATGATGGCCGTGTAGCTGGGCGAGAGTTGTCCGAATTGGCCGAAGTCCTTCGCGAGGATTACCGCGAAGCGCCTGGGCTGCCGTCACCCGAGCTCGCGCGGCGGCTGGTCGGGATTGCAAACAGCGGCATCGATCCGCGCCGCGGCAGGTGGAAGAAGTGGCGCACCGCGGAAGATTTCCGCGTTTGCCTGCGCGAGTTCGATTCCAGGGAAATTGCGGTGCACGCCGAGCCATATACCCGGGGAGCCGGCCTGGCGCTGTGGGGATTCTCGTGCGACGCGCGAATTGGCGAGAGCGGCGCATTCGTCATTTTTCTGAACACGGCTCATCAGCCGGGCGCGGTCGCCGCCACCGTCGCCCATGAACTCGGACACTACATCTATCGATCGATCGCGCCGGAGAATTGCAACACGATGGCGCCGCTTGCCGCCAACTTTGCCAGTCACCTCGAGGATCGCGCGGAGTTATTTTCCGATAGCCTCGCAGCGTTGTCCGCGTACAGCATCGGTGCGCTGGAAATGGTGAGGCCTTCGCGCGAGACGAACCTAGAGAGCGAGGAAATCGCCGGTGCGCTGAACGCAATCGATCCCGAGTACCGGATCGATTTTGCGCACAAGGCGGTGAGTCCGCTGTGGCGCATCCGATACCTCGCGGCCACCATCCACTTCTATAAACTTCGTAAGGCGCTGCTCGAGACTGCGGGAATCTGAGGCGATCGCGTTTTTTGATTTGCTCCTCCGCCACTCGGCGCGCGCGGGAGCGCGATAAATGGCGGGGCTAGTACCTAAGCGGGTCCCCCCTCCCGACGCCGTACAAGAACCAATCGCGAAGCATATCTTTCAGGTGATCGATTCCGTTCGAAATGGCGTTCGTCTGATCGTCATCGGCGGACGGCGCAGGCGGTGGCGATGAGTTGGGATCTATCACTTTGCTGGCCTGCCAGATTGAGGGCGCGAGCGTGCTGAATTTGCTCGCGCCCGGTCCGGCAACGACCAACACCTTATTGCCGACCTGATCGATTTCGTGCGGGGTCGGATGGTTCAACGCATCCGGAGTTCCCGGCGGATTTTGTGTGCCGTCGACTGTGTCGAGAACCTGGCTATAGAAGTCTGCGAACAGAGACGCACCCTGTTCGTTGTCGAACGCGATCATCCAGATGACCGTTTCTTCCGTGCCGCGCCTAAGCACCACCATCTTATCGCCGGTCCATCTTCGCGCCACCTCAACCTGCGAGGCCTCTCGGCCGAACGACATCTGCATGATCATACGCAGCGCGAGTTCGCCGTATGTGTCCTCGAGTATTTTCTTCCAGCCGGCCAACTTCTTCTGATATCCGCCAATCTGTATTCGCACCGGACGCGTGGGATGATCGAAGTAGAGACTGGGATCGATTATCTGCTGACTCGATTCGGGAGGATTGCGGAATGCGGCATCCACCGAGTCCCAGCCGCCGCGCCGGTAGGCTTCCCGCACAAACGCGGTGCCCTCCGCATATTGAAAAAGAAATGGGATGCTCAGCGCGTCGGGCATGTTCTTCGATTGAGCGGCGGACACCTGCGGCAGATCGCTCAAATGGGCGGTAATGAAGTCGGCGAGACTTTCGTCCATTCCGCCTCGTACGTAGGCGAATCCCGCGAGCACCGCATCGCCCTCGATCAGCGACTTGAAGGCGAGCACCGCGTCGCTATTGTCCGAAATTCTGGTGATGCGGGATCCGGCCTGGAAGTTCTGATCCTGCAGCGCGTGGGTGAGTTCGTGCGCCAGCACCATGTCGTCGCGCCAATCGCCGTAGCCCACGAAGCGGAAGCCGAGCCGCTCGGCAATTTGCCGCGGACCCTCCAGGATGACCATCTCCTTGCGGCGAAAATCGTAGAAGGCGTCGATCTGGCTGAGATACAGCTTGACCGACTGCGCTTTCACGTCAGTCGCGTGATGATAGCGCCCGAGCATCGTGCCGGCAGCGACTCGCGCATCACTCTCCTGCTGCTGGCCGTTTTCGTTCGCGACCTCGCGCATCAAAATCTGTGCGACCTGAGCGCGGGTCTTGTGAAGAATCGGCACCGGCTTTTTAAACTTAAGTTGGCGGATTCGCTGGATGCCGGTCTCAACCTGATTCTCATCGCTTGCGACGTTTTCGAACCATGCTCCGACGCTGGACGCACAGGTCAACAGCGCGATGAGGATCGCGCTCGCGATCAAAAACGCCGAGCTTCGGAAACCCGATTCATTGCGCGCGGATAACACCATCGCTCCCGATCGCATCGGCTTGCAGGGGATGCGCAGGTCCGGCAAATGGTTTGACTTGACCGATTTTGCTCGCCTTCCAGACCGCGGAGGCGAGCGTTGAAGACTGATTGGCGACGGCGCCCGCGATCACCAAAACTGCGCTGCCACGGCGTTCGATGTAGTGCGGAGTCGAGGCGCGAACCCGATCCAGCAGCTTGCGATATGACTCCTCGAATCGACGCGCGGACTCGTGATCACGAAACGCCGTGATCCACAACACCGCGACATCAGCGCCGTGGCTGAGAATCACCATTCGATCGCCCGCCCAGTTCTTCGCCACCGCGACCTCGGGCGCATCCTTGCCGTAGCCGAGTTGCAGGATCAGCTGAATGGACAACTCGCCGAACGTATCGGCATCGGCGTTGGTCCACTCTTTGAGAATCGTCTGATAACCCGCGACCTCAACCGCGACCGGCTCCAGCGGACGATCGAAGTAGAGACTCGGATCGATAATCTGCTGAGTCGATTGAGGCGGCTTGGAATAGAGCGCGTCGACCCCCTTCCACCCGCCGCGCTTGTACGCCTCGCTCACGAAGCGCACACCATCCGAGTACTGAAATATCAGCGGATAGCTGATTCCCTCAGGTATGTCTTTCGACTGCGCGGCAAAGGTTTCCGGCAGGTCCTTCAAATTCGCATTGAGCGTTTCAGCGATTGAATTGTCCATGCGCCCAGCGATGTATGCGAATCCCGCGAGAGTCGCGTCGCCTTCCGCCACCGATTTGAGCGCGAGTTCCTCGTCGCTACTGTCCTTAAGCTTGTCGAGCTGATCTTGCAGTCCGAAATTCTGGTCTTGCAGCGCATGTGTAAGTTCGTGCGCAAGCAGCATGTCATTGACCAAATCACGCTGGACCATGAACTCGAGCATGCGATCGCCAAAACCTGCGGTCGCGACCCCTTGAACCAACACCATCTGCTTTTCATGCGGATCGTAAAATCCTGCGATCTGGCTCTTGAGAAGCTTTACCGATTCAGCCTTGAGATCCATGCCGACCGGAAATAGCGCGAGCATCGCGCCGGCCTTGCCGTCGGCGTCGAGTTGCGCATCGGTGTAGTCGCGATGCAGATCCGCGATCACCATCTGCTCCACCTCATCAGGGTTCTTGAGTACCAGCGGGACGTGCTGCTTGAAGCTGAGCTCGCGGATTCCCTGGATGCCTTGCTCGATGTTGCTCGCGAGAGTCTCGTTGACCTTCCCTCCACTGATGAGCGAATACGCACATCCTGCAACCATCACTGCGCATGAAATCGCGATTGCCGCCATCGCGCGATGAGGGCGCCAGGTTCGCATTTTCATTCGCTGACGATCACTATCGGGTATCCGAAACGCGCGCTGTCATTCGCGCGCTCGCGCGCCTCGTCGCGCGTCGCAAACGATCCCATCCTCACCCGGTAAAACGATCGCGCGCCGGCGTTGACCTCGTCGATCCGAACGTCGCGATAGTACGCGCCAAGTTTGTTCGATACGCGCCGCGCGTTGGTCTCCTGCGAATACGATCCGGCCTGGACGTAGTACCTGATCGGCGTGCCGATCGGACGAGTGCCCTCGGGCTGGCTCAGCACATCGATTCGCACCCGCGCGGTTCCCGGGCTCACGATGCCCAGCGTGCGCGCTGCCTCGTGCGAGAGATCGATCTTGCGGCCTTTGACATATGGCCCATGGTCGTTTATGCGCACCTGCACCGCGCGCCCGTTGTCGAGGTTGGTGACCATCACCTGGCTGCCGAGCGGAATGACCGTCGACGCTGCAGTTAATTGCTCCTGATTGTAGACCTCGCCGCTGGCGGTGTGGTGGCCGTCGAAGCCGGGGCCATACCACGACCCGACTCCCATGAGCGATGATTGTGCGGGATGTTCGAATGTCGGCGCGGGCGGATTTTCGGTCGGCCCGGAAGTCGAGCATGATGCGAAGACGACGCAGATCGCCGCCATCGCGAAAACCAAACCGCTGGTTACCCTACCTCGCAACACCGCCCCTCGATGGCGCGATTATAAGCGAGCGGCGCGGAGCGTAGAAGCGGGGTAGAATAAGATTTCCTTGGGACGAGAGGGGTAACAAAAATTTGTTTCGGAACGATGCCTGAACTTGGCGGTCTCCAACTCCTTCGAGAGCGCAAAAACAAACCCACTACCCGCAAGGCGAAGAAATAGCGAAACATGCGCGCAACTCACCGATCTACGGCGGCTGTTGAGCAACCAAGCGGAGCCGCTTAGCGACGCGGAAGGTGGAAGTGCTACCATCGCCACTTATTCCTCTGGCGAACCATTCCGATGTTACGACGAAGGATTGAACTAGAAGAGATCGAGGCGCGCACCCTCGCTCCGTATGCGATGCTGTCGCGGGCCAGCCGCGGGCGTCGTATCGCCGAACCCGACCATCCGATGCGCACCTGCTTCCAGCGCGATCGCGATCGCATCATCCATAGCGCCGCGTTTCGCCGCCTCGAGTACAAGACCCAGGTTTTCGTCAATCACGAGGGCGACTACTACCGCACCCGCCTCACGCACACGATGGAGGCGGCGCAAATTACGCGCACCATCGCGCGGGCACTCGGGCTGAACGAGGAACTCGCCGAAGCGGTCGCACTCGCGCACGACCTCGGCCATACGCCGTTCGGACATGCCGGCGAGAAGGTGCTCAACGATCTGATGCGTCCGCATGGCGGCTTCGATCACAACGCGCAGAGCCTGCGCACCATCGATTGGATCGAGAACCGCTATCCGAATTTCCGCGGCCTCAACCTCAGCTTCGAAGTGCGCGAGGGCATCATCAAGCATTCGCATTTTCACGATCGCCCCGCCGCGCAGGAATTCGATCCCGCGACCTATCCTTGCCTCGAGGCGCAAATCGTCGACCTTGCGGATGAAATCGCGTATCTCGGTCATGACGTCGACGATGGCCTCAAGGCCGGGATGCTCACCGTAGAGGAGTTGGAGCAGTCGCGACTCTATCGCGAGGCCAACGCGCCTGCGCATGGCGCCGCCGAAGAAATCAGTATCGAGCGCTATCAGACCGTGAGGCGGATCATCGATGCGATGGCGACCGACCTGGTGACCAACCTCGATACGGAAATCCAACGCGCGCAAATCGAAAGCGTCGACGCGGTGCGCCGAGCCGGGCGGGCACTCGCGACTTTTTCGCCCGCGATGGCGGCGCAAGTCGACGAGCTCAAAGAGATCATGCGCGAGCGGCTCTATCGGCATTATCGCGTGATCAGGATGACGGAAAAGGCGGGCAGGGTGCTGGAGCAACTCTTCAATGCTTACATGAGCGAGCCGCGCCAGATGCCGAACCACGTGCTGATGCTGCACGAGCGCGATGGCGAATCGATTGCGCGCGTCGTCGCGGACTATATCGCGGGGATGACGGATCGCTTCGCGCTCGACGAATACAAGAAGCTGTTCGATCCGGATGAGCGGGTATGATGCGGCGGCGCAGTTCCATCGTAATTCGCGCCGAGGATCATCTCGGCGATTCGCTCGGCGTGATTTTCCTGATCGAACCCGAACAGTTGGGTGACGCCGTAATCGAAAAGCTGCGTGACTATCTTGGTGACCACATCGAAGTCCTCAAGGCCGAGGTGTCGCGCGATAAAATCGAGGTCGAAGTCGAATGCGCGGCCTTCCGCGAAGAGTCCGACCGCCTGGTCGAGGCAGCGCGCGGATTGCGAAGAAATCGTCTTCATCGCTCCGCCGAATCGACGCTCGGTGAAGCCTTGAAGCTGGACCCGCTGAATCCCCATGCGATGACTGCTCTCGGAGAGGTCTTTCAAGACCGCGAGGAATTCTCCGAGGCGGTTGCGATGCTGATCCGCGCCCGCGAAGCCGCCGGAAACGATACGCCGCAGATCCTCGCAATGCTCGGCGCTTGCTGTCTGAAAGTAGAGAGAACCGCCTCGGCGATTAGATACTTTGAGGCCGTGTTGGCGCTCGATCCTCGCCATTTTTCTGCGCGCCGATCACTCCTCGCGTTAGGAAGAAAGCCTGCCGTGGCGACCGCGCCGAAGCGCGAACCCGAAGAGCCCATCGTCGCGATCTCGAATCCTCGGAAACCTCAGTTGAAGCACTGATGCGCGGACAGGCATCAACTCAGTACGCCGGCATCGCGCAACTTCTGTATTTGATCTGCCGAGCAGCCGAGTAATTCTTTCAGCACCGCGTCGGTATCGGCGCCGCGCAACGGAGCGGTACTACGGATGCGGCATGGCGTGCCGGACATCGTCCACGGAATTCCCATCTGGATGCGACGACCGACGATCGGATGCTCCATTTGCACGAGATAACCGCGCTCGCGCAGATGTTCGTCGGTGGCCAAATCTTTGTTGCTCATCGCAGGAAACGCGGCCACACCGGCGCGCTGCAATTCGCGAGTGACCTCCCAACGATCGCGCGTGCGCGTCCATTGCGTGATGATGTCGTCGAGCGCGTTTTCATTTTGTTTGCGAGCTTGCGCATTCCGAAAACTCGGGTCGCCGGCGAGCGCTGGTTGACCGATAGCGGTGCATAGCGCGCGCCATTCGTCCTCGGTGCCGACCGCGATGCTCACCCATTTGTCGTCGTCGCCCGCGGCCTTGTAACAGTTGTGCGGCGCCATCCATCGATGGCGATTGCCGGAGCGCTCGGGTTGCGTGCCATTCAAAGCGAATTCGAGCAGACCCTCAGGAATCAGCGCGAGCGCGGTCTCCAGTTGCGATTGATCGATGTACTGACCGCGTCCGGTGAGCTTGCGATGAGTCAACGCCATCATCACGGCGACCGCGCCGAATATCCCGGCGTTGGGATCTGCATATGAGATCCCAATCTCGGTCGGCCCCTGACCCTCATATCCGCTCAGCGAGAAAAACCCCGCGGTGGCCGCGGCCGGAGGTCCATAGCTCACATAATTCTTCAGCGGCCCGGTCTGTCCGTAGCCCGACATCGAAAGCATCACGATGTCAGGACGCTGCGCGCGAAACTTTTCGTATCCGAGTCCGAGGCGGTCCATCACGCCCGCGGCGAAATTGTCCGCCACCACATCGCAGTGGCGCGCCATCTCGAGCGCGATCTCGATCGCCTCGGGCTTCGACAGATCCATCGTGATGCTGCGCTTGCCCTGATTGTATTGATTGAAATATCCGGCGCGATCGGGACCCGCGACATCATCGGCGAAGGGAGGTATTGCGCGGGTCACGCAAACGCGTTTCTCGGTCTCGATCCTGATAACCTCCGCGCCCAGGTGCGCCAGTTGCATGGTGCAGAATGGTCCGGCCCATGCCCAAGTGAAATCCAGCACGCGAATCCCGGCGAGCGGCAGCTTTCGCGCTTCGCTCGATGCGCCTGCCTGACGAGATTGCGATACTGACACGCGGGCGGATTTCTTTTCATCCAATAGCTCGCCATTATGCTGGCCCAATCGCGGCGCCGGTGTGCGCATCGACCAGCCGCGAGCATATTTGGAGGGCGGACCCGGCATTTTGATTTTTCCAAGGCCTGGCTGATTGAGCTCCACGAAAAAACCGCGCTCCGCCAAGTGCGCATTGGCGTAGAGGTCCTGCATGTTGTTGACGGCTGCGAACGGGATGCGCCGCCGCTGCGCCTCGTGATAGAGGTCCTGCGTTTTCCATCCGCTGAACCATTCCTGCATCAACGCGCAGAGCGCATCGGCATTGCGGCCGCGGGCCAGGCGGTCCTGAAAAATCTCTTCGTGCGCCCACTCGGGATCGCCCATGAACTCGACTAGCCGCCGCCACTGATCCTCCTCGACGCAGACCGCGAGGACGTGGCCGTCGGCAGTATCCATGATTTTCCACGGCGCGATCACACGCGTTCCGAGCCGCGAGGTCTCGCGGCCGGCGTACGTGTAATGCATCAGATTCATCTCGAGCATGCCCGCGATACATTCCTGCTGCGAGACTTCGACGGTCTGTCCTTTGCCGGATTCGAGACGATGGAAGTATGCCGCCAGTGCCGCGACGCATGCGTGCAGTCCGCCCTGATAATCACCCTGATGACCGAAAGCCTTCAGCGGTGGAAGCTCGGGAAACTCCGACGCGCCCGGACTCAGAAAAGCCCATCCGCCGGCGTTGACGACGTTGAGTTCGTAGGCATTCCAGTTTCGATATGGGCCGGTGTCGCCGAAGGGTGAGATCGCGGCAATGATCAGCTGCGGAAAATCGGCGCCGAGTTTCGCACTCGCGAGCCCGAAGCCGTCGCGCCGCGCGGGCGAGACATTGTGCACGAACAGATCCGTCTTCGCGAGGAGTGAACGCAACGCATCGCGATCGGGTTGCGTCGAAAGATCGAGCGTGACGCCACGCTTGTTGGCATTCAAATAGATGAACAGCCCGCTTTTCTCGGGATCGGGATGGTTGCCGGGAAATGGCCCGTAGCGGCGCGTCCAGTCGCCCTCGGGCGGCTCCACTTTGATCACGTCGGCGCCCAAATCCGCCATCAGCTTGGTCGCGAACGAGGCCGCAGCTCCCTCGCCGCATTCGACCACCGAGATTCCGCTGAGCAGTCCTGTCGATTCAGCCATCTTAATTCCTCAAGGATGCATGTAGAGGCCGCCGCTCACGGTGATGGCCTCGCCGGTGATGAACGAGGCGTCGTCGGAGGCCAGGAATGCGATCGTGGCCGCGATGTCCTCGGGCTTGCCGAGCCGTCGCAGCGGAGTGTGCTCGGCCTGGCGCGCAACTCCGCCCATATTTTTCTCGACCCATTTCGTCAGCACGATTCCCGGCGCGACGGCGTTGCATCTGATTCCGTCGGGACCGGCTTCCGCGGCGACGGCGCGCGTCAGCGCGAGCATTCCCGCTTTCGCCGCGGCGTATGGCGCATCGGAGCCGCCCAGCACAGTCCACGCCGCGACCGAGGAGACATTGACGATCGCGCCCGCACGTTGTCTCCGCATCGAGGGCAGCACCGCGCGAATCAGATGAAACGCGCCGGTCAGGTTGACATCAATGATGCGCGACCAGTCCTCGATGCTGATGCCATCAACCGCTCCGAGCACGTGATGCCGGCGTTGTTGACGAGGACGTCTATCCTGCCTCGCTTCGTAATGACCTCTCCCACGATGCGATCGATATCCTCGCGACGCGTGACGTCAAGTGCGAAGCCATCGACCCGTCCGGGGAAGCGCGTTGCGAGTTCCTCGACCGTTTCGCGAGTTCGTCGCTCATGAGAATCGGTGACGACGACGATCGCTCCTTCTTCGGCGAGCCTCGTCGCGGTGGCCTTGCCGATGCCGCCACCGGCGGCGGCCGTCACGATCGCTACCTTGTCCTGAAGTCCCTTCATCTCAGCACACTCCTGGCCAAACCCATTTCTGTGTAGCACAGACTTCGGTCTGTGTGCCTGCGTTACAAACGGGAGGACAAACCACAGACTAAAGTCCGTGGTACGGCAGAACTAACTCGATGAGAAGATGCGTGGAGCGAGGCGAGCGTCTATCGGGCGGAGACTATTCGAACTCGACCAGAATCTGATTCACTTTCACAGAATCTTGCGGCTGAACCTTGAGAGCTTTCACGGTTCCGGACCCGGGCGCAGTGACATTAGTTTCCATCTTCATCGCTTCCAGCACCATCATCAGATCGTGCGCTTGAAGCTGCTGGCCGGGCTCAATGTTCACCCGAATGACCACACCAGCCACTGGACTTCGACATATTTTGGTTTCGTTCACGTCTCCATTCGAAGTCTCGAGTTGAGGTCGAGTGTTTCGTAACGGGCTTGATTGAATGGTGGCGGGAACCGCGGGATAAGGACCATAGCTGGGAAGGCGCAGAGCTCCATCCTCCTGAAGAACTTCAACTTCAACTTCGTAGGTTTTTCCGTCAATTCCGATCTGAAGCTTCAAGAGCGAACTCCTTGCCGTTTCGATGGTGTGGGCGGCAATTCATCTCATCGGCTCCACGAGCGCGGGTTATGTGACGCTTGCACCGTTGCGCGTCCTTGCTGTGCCCATGGATTCACAATCTCATAGGGTGATTGCAACATCTTGGCGGACCGAATGCGGACCTTCTGACCGAGGAAGGACGTAACGGCGGCGCCGATGACAATCAAAACCTCGGTTGGGATTTCCTCCGTTGGTTTCACCAAACGCTTTGACGCCCCTCCGTTGGTGCGCACGGCTGCGGATGCTGGACTTGCGGAATGGGCGACTCTGGCGGACAGCGACGCAAGCGTGCGGGTCAGTTCGGCAATACGGAGTTCCAGCTCCGCGATGGTGCCGGTGAAACCATCGAGGCGTAGTTCGAGTTGTTCGCGCGCATCTGCTTTTGCATGCTCCAGAGTGCGGCGCGAGCTGAGGTACGCGATTAGGCAACTCCCTACGATGAGCGCCGCGACGGTGACAACATTTCCGAGATCTATTGGCATGACTAGCTCACAGCGGAATCAATCCGTGCTTTTTGGAAGGACGCAGTTCGCGCTTGGTATGCAACGACTCGAGCGCTTGCGCGAGATATTTCCGTGTCTCGGCAGGCTCGATGATGTCATCGACGAAACCGCGCGCGGCGGAGACATAGGGGTTCGCAAAAGTGTCGCGATATTGTTCGATCAGTTCCTTGCGCCGCCCGGCCTTGTTCTCGGCAGCATCGATCTCATGGCGGAACACTATTTCGGCGGCGCCCTCGGCCCCCATCACCGCGATCTGCGCCGTCGGCCATGCGATCACCCGGTCGGCGCCGAGGTCCTTGGCGCACATCGCGACGTATGCGCCGCCATAGGCCTTGCGCAGTACCAGGGTCAGCTTCGGGACGGTGGCGGCCGAGTAGGCGAACAGCAGCTTCGCTCCGTGACGAATGATGCCTCGATACTCCTGGTCGACACCGGGCAAGAAACCTGGAACGTCAACCAGCGTTAGCAGCGGAATATTGAAGGCATTGCAGAAGCGCACGAAACGCGCGGCCTTGTCGGATGCGTCGATATCCAGCGCTCCCGCCATCGCATTGGGTTGGTTGGCGACGATGCCCAGCGGCCGACCTTGCAAGCGGCCGAAGCCAATCACGATGTTGGGCGCAAAGTCCGACTGAATCTCTAGAAAGTCCTGATAGTCGACGATACGCGCAATCACCGATCGAACGTCATACGCCACTTTGGTTTCCGTCGGGAGCAGGTGATCGAACTCAGGATCGGATTCCAATGGCAGATCGTACTTCGCGCGCGGCGCATCTTCCGTGTTGTTTGACGGCAGGAAGCTGAGCAGCCGGCGACATAGGTAAAGCGCCTCATCATCATTCTGAGCGATCAGGTGGACGACACCCGAGTTCTTCATTTGCGCGACAGCGCCGCCCAAGTCCTCGGCCGTCACGGTTTCGCCGGTGACCTGCTTGATGACCTGCGGCCCGGTGATGAACATGTGCGCCTGCCGAGTCAGGATGATGAAATCCGTCAGCGCGGGACTGTAAGCGGCACCGCCGGCACATGGCCCGCATATCAGCGAGATCTGCGGCACGGTTCCGGACAACGCGACATTGTTGAAGAAGACTCGCCCATAGCCGGCCAGGCTGTCGATTCCTTCCTGAACGCGCGCGCCCCCGGAATCGTTGATGAAGACGAACGGGCTGCCGGTCTTCAAGGAGAGCTGCATCATGTTCGCGATCTTGTCGCAGTGCATCTCACCTGCGGCGCCGCCCGCAACGGTGAAATCCTGGCTGGCCAGATGAATCAGGCGCCCATCGATGGTCGCGCATCCGGTCACTACTCCGTCGGCGGGGAGATTCTTGTCCGCCATCCCGAAGTAGATCGAGCGGTGACGCGCAAACAGCGCCAGCTCCTGAAAACTGCTCGGATCCACCAGCCGCTCGATGCGTTCGCGCGCTGTTAGCTTGCCTCCCGCATGCTGCCTGTCAGTCCGTTCCTTGCCGCCGCCGAGTTGTACCTGCGAGCGCTTGCCGCGCAGCTCGGCGACCATTTCCTCGATGGTTTTGTTGGTCGGACTAGCCAGCTGATTCGACATCGATACTCCTGATCCCATCACACTGATCGGCTAAATCGTCGGCGCGACGGTGACCCGATGCTCCTTGCCGTTGAGGGTGATGACATAGTTGACCGGCGACGCGGATGGTCGCGGCTTCCCATTCGCTTGAGGCTTTAGCTCGGCGGGCGCGGCTTTCTTTGCCGGATCGGTGCCGACATTTTTCGGACCCTGGTTGCGACTCTTGAAAAACTTCGGCGCCACTTGCGGGAACATCGCGAAGGTCAGGACGTCTTCGTCGCCGCCATTGCATCCCGCGAGCGCGAGGGCTTCGGTGCGCAGATGCTCCCATTCGGGCTTCAGCAGATCGGCGGGCCGCCCGATGATGGCGGGTTTTTTGGCGTGCTCGAGCGCCATCGCGAGGACACCCGGATCCTTCTCGCCGATGGTGCTGCCGTAGTAGCCGAGCATCAGGTCGGTGAACTCGCTCGTCATCACCTTGTACTTGCCCATCAGGACGTTGAACACGGCCTGTGATCCCACGATTTGGCTCGACGGCGTGACGAGCGGAGGATAGCCCGCATCCTTTCGCACCTCCGGCACTTCCTTGAGAACCTCGTCGAGACGGTCGGCCGCACCCTGGCCCTTGAGTTGGCTTTCCATGTTGGAAATCATTCCGCCGGGAATCTGGCTCTTGAAGATCTCCGTATCCACACCAGTGAACTCGCTGAGGTACTCGCGATAGCGCGGCCGAACTGACGCGAAATGGCGCTTGACGCGCAGGATCCGCTCCATATCTAGTTTCGTTTCGTAGCCAGTGCCTTCCAGCATCTCCACGAAGCTCTCGGTGGGATTGTGACCGGGGCCGAGCGATAGCGAGCTGATCGCGGTGTCGACGATGTCGCATCCGGCCTCGACTGCCTTCATGATCGAGACCATCGTCACGCCGGTGGTGGCATGCGCATGCAGATGGACCAGCGTGTCGGCGCCGCATTTTTCCTTGATGCCTTTGACCAGGTCATACGCGGGCTGCGGCTTCAGCAGGCCGGCCATATCTTTGATGCAGATGGAGTCGGAGCCCATCTCCTTGAGCCGCTGGGCCATCTCGATGAAGGCCGCTGTCGTATGGAGCGGGCTGATGGTGTAGCAGATGGTTCCCTGCGCATGCTTGCCGGTCTTTTTCACGGCGCGCACGCTGGTGGTCAGGTTGCGCAGATCGTTGAGCGCATCGAAGACGCGAAACACGTCCATCCCATTCTCGGCAGCCTTATCGACGAAGCGTTCAACGACACTGTCCTCATAATGCCGATACCCAAGGAGATTTTGCCCGCGCAGTAGCATCTGGAGGCGCGACTTCGGGAGCAACTTGCGGAACGTGCGCAGCCGCTTCCATGGATCCTCGTTCAGGAAACGGAGGCACGAATCGAAGGTCGCGCCGCCCCAGCATTCCAGCGACCAGTAGCCGGCGTTATCGAGGTCCTCGCAGGCTGGGACCATATCTTCGAGCGCCATCCGCGTCGCAAGGAGGCTCTGATGCGCATCGCGCAGCGCGAGTTCGGTGACTTCGACGAAACGTCCCATGCTTACCCCGCGACAAGATGACTCCGAGGTGGATCGATCAACAAAGTGTTATCGTCGAGGATCGATGATCATCCGAGCTAGGTCAAATCGCGAAGGTTCGATGCGATGTATAGACGACAATAGTCGTCAGAAGCGCGCCGCTTGAATGAGGTCCCTTCTCTCGCTGGGCGAGAGAAGGGACGCGGTCGAAAGCCCGCTACCCCTCCTCGATGCGCAGGTGGTATAAGCGATCCACTCACGCGAGGAGGCCATTTCTAATGTCGCATAAGGGATTCTCCCATATCGGGCTCTCGACGCTGGACCTCGACAAGACCCGCGAATTCTACGAAGGCGTGCTCGGCTTCAAACCGGTCCGATGCGACACCATCAAGGTGAAAGAGGGCGGCAAGATTCGCCACATCTTCTTCGACACCGGACGCGACCAGTTGCTCGCCTTCATGGAAGCGCGCGGCGTCCCTGGCGTTCCCGCCGAATACGATGCGGGCATCAATCGCGGGCTGGGCGTGCCGAGCGCGTTCTATCATTTCGCATTCGAGACCGGCAGTCTTCCGGGCCTGGAGCAGAAGCGGCAGGAGCTACTTGGCAAGGGCGTCAAGGTCAGCGAAATCGTCGACCACGATTGGGCGAAATCGATCTACTTCAAGGATCCCAATGGGATGCAGCTCGAGTATTGCTGTATGACGCGCGAGCTCAACGATGACGATGCGCGCATGACAGATCGCTTCGAGGCATCGATAAAGGGAATGGGCCTGGACGAGAACATCGACATCAAGTCCACGAAATAGTTGTGGCACAGGCTTCAGCCTGTGGTCCTCTGTCTTCCAGCACACAGACTAAAGTCTGTGCTACCAAGATGAGGAAGTAGTGATGGACTTCGGAATCTTCTATGAGATCCAGGTCGACAGTCCGCTCAAGCATCGTGAGCGCGAGTACCAGGCTTTCCACGATGTGATGAATCAGGTGGTGCGCGCCGAGGAAGTAGGATTTACCAACTTCTGGACGGTCGAGCATCATTTCCAGGTCGGCTTCGCGCATTGCTCAGCGCCTGAGGTTTTGTACGGCGCGATCTCGCAGCGCACCAGCAAGATTCGCATCGGCCACGCGGTGGTGCTGCTGCCTTTTCCATACAACCATCCGATTCGGATTGCCGAACGCGTCGCGACGCTGGACATCCTTAGCAACGGACGCGTCGAGGTCGGCACCGGCCGCTCCATCACGCAAGTCGAGCTGGGCGGCTTCGGGATTCCCTACAAAGAGACGCGCGCGCGATGGGAAGAAGCGCTCGACATCATCACCACCATCTGGAAGAGCAAGGACGGCACCTTCTCGTATAAAGGCAAATACTTCGATATTCCGCAGCGCACCGTCGTGCCGATGCCGATTCAGAAGCCGCATCCTGCGATGTGGGTCGCATGCACCAGCGAGGATACGCATGAGCTCGCGGGGAAGTTGGGACTCGGGCTGCTATCGTTCACGCTGCTGGTGTCGCCGGAGCGCCTCGGGCAGCGGGTGCGCGCTTATCGCAACGCCATCAAAACCGCGAAACCGTATGGCGCATTTGCGAACAATCGGGCGGGCGCGTTCTCGATGACCCATATTGCCGATACCGACAAGCAGGCCCGCGCCGAGGCCGAGCGCGCCTTCATGTCTTACGTCGGCACCACCTTGAGGGTGAATGCTCCGGTGCTGGAGGCGAAGCAGACCGGCATCGATCCGAAGGATCCTTCGACCGGCGCGGTTGCGGAGTTGCCGAAGCAATACGAGGGCCTCGATCCGAGCAAGGTGACACTCGATACGCTCATCGATCATGGGATGTGCATTTGCGGCAGTCCGGACACGGCGATCAAGCAGCTCGAGCGAATTCAGAAGGAAGCGCAGCTCGATCAGTTCCTCGCGATGATGCAGTTCTGGTCGATTCCGCATGAGAAGACGATGCATGCGATCGACTTGTTCGGGAAATATGTGATCCCGCACTTCCGCGATCGGAAGGCGTCGCAGGCGGAGAGTAGACCTAACCTCTAACCCCTTCCCCTGAAATGGAAGGGTGATGTCCGCTCGGTTGTTAGGATTGAGCAGCGGCTTCATGGTCAGTTAAGCGGCTTTCTCGCTTTCGTCAACTCCCGGTCGGGCACTACTGAGATAAGTATCGTGGGCGCGCAGCGCAG
>Ga0182024_10005098_pt1 | contig 29671 bp, 27 predicted proteins | sample P32metaG_FD_120480 | JGI IMG/M metagenome (GOLD analysis project Ga0182024, IMG submission 120480) | Permafrost microbial communities from Stordalen Mire, Sweden - P3-2 metaG (Illumina Assembly) | ecosystem: Environmental > Terrestrial > Soil > Wetlands > Permafrost | place: Sweden: Stordalen...
CCGACGATCAGCACCGGACCGCTGCCGCCCGGGGTCAACCACATCCGGCTTGTCGCTCGCGGCCCGGACGGGCTGACGGCGTCCCGGACGCTGACCGTCGACATCGCCCGCGTCCGCCTCGCGTTCCTGGCGCTCTCGATTCCCCAGCGCCTGAGCCGGCGTGCGCACAAGCTCTCGTTCAAGGCCAAGGCGTCGATCCCGACCAAGCTCACGATCGATGGTCGCGCGTTCAAGCTGACCCGAAAGCTAGAGCGCTTCAGCCTGGCGCTTGGCGCCGGACGCGTCCCGCTGCTGCTCCGGGTGACCGTGGCCGCCGACCGGATCACGACTCCGTTCGCGGTCGCGCTCACACGCCGCTAGCGGTAGCGCTGGTCGGCCAGCAGGCGGCGGATCTGGTTAGGCGTCGGCCGGAACCAGGCGGAACGCGCCGCCCTGGAGTGGGCGACCGCTCGGAAATGGCGCTGATCGAACGTGGCTACCGATCGTGAGGACCCCTGATTGGCGAGCACCGCGATCGACGCATCGGCTCAGGCCTCACCCCTGCCAACGCGCGTGAAGTTGCTCCACACGGTCGACGCCGGCGCGCCGTAGTCGGGATCCTGGTGCAGCTCGACCCGCTGCACCCATTTGACCCATTGAAAGCCGCGCGCTCCGGGAACGACGAGCCGGATGGGCGCGCCGTGGTCGTGGCTGAGCGGTTGCCCGCCGACGTGCGTGGCCAGCAGCAGCCCGTGCGCGTCCTGAAGCGCGAAGCCCCAGCGATACCCCGTGCGCGACACCACGCGCACGTGGTGCGCGCTCGGCTGTGCGCCGGCGCGATCGAGGGCCGCGCCTCGCGCTGCTCCGAGCGCTTGGGCCGTAAAGACCGAACGATCAGCCGGTCTGGCTGATCTGGTCCGGTGCCCGACGGCGGCACGGTGAGGATTGCCGACCTTGGCGCGATACGACTTCATGTCCTATTGCTCGAGGGTGGGCGCGGGTGACCCCGCCGACTGGGTTTCGCCGAAGAACTGGCAGCAGCTGGTATCGAACTTCGGGACCGCGGGCGAGCTCCCCTGGTACGGATGCACAGGTCGATCCGGCGCGGTTGAGCGTGCTCGGGTTTGTCACCAGCGCCGGCGTGAGCATCACCGATGTCGGGCCGCAGATGGGCGCGGCGATGGCGAACGGCAATTCGGCCGACAGCTTCACGCTGACCGCGCGTGGGTCAAACGGGCAGGTGCTGGCGAGTTTGCCGATGGCGGCGACGGATGGTCACATCGACCCGGTGGCGACGACCGGCCGGCAGCTCGCCCCCTCCACCGCTAGTCCGCTGGTGCAGATCAGCGCCGAAGTGCCCGCTGCCGGGGTCGACAGCCTTCAGGTCGCGGACGACGGCAAGGTAGTCATGACCCGCACCCGCCCGGCCAAGGCTCCGCACGTTCGCGTGCTCGCGCCCCGGGCCGGCGCGCGTATCGGCACCGGCAGGGCGGTGCTCGTGCGCTGGAAGGCGAGCAACCCAGAGCATCTGACGCTGACCGCGACGATTGACTACTCACGCAACGGTGGGCGGACGTGGCGGACGATCTTCGTCGGGCCCAACACGGGCCGGGCGTCGCTGGAGAGCTTCTTCCTCACCGCATCCTCGCACGCGCGCCTGCGCGTCAGAATCAACGACGGATTCAACGAGACCGACGCCGTCTCCGGACGGTTCACCGCGCTCGGGGCACCCCCGCAGGTGGCGATCCATACCGAGTTTGCACGGAAGATGCGCGTCGCGGGCGACTCCCAACTGCAGCTGAGCGGCGACGCGGTCGATCAGGCGGCGCAAATCCTCTCGGGGCGCCGGCTGCGGTGGTTCGACGGTCCGTTCCTGCTCGGCACGGGCTCAGACATCAGCGCGGGCCCGCTACCCCCGGGCGTCAACCACCTGCGCCTGGTGGCTCGCGACCCCGCCGGGCGCGCCGCGTCCGCGGCGCTGACCGTCACCGTCAGCAAGGTCAGCCTGCCGTTCCTGAAACTGACCCTCCCCAAGCACGCCGGCCGTGACGCCCGGAAGCTGGCATTCCGGGGCTCGGCTGCGATCCGGGCCACACTCACGATCGGCCGCCATCACTTCAAGCTCGGCAGGAAGGCAAGGAGCTTCAGCCTCCCGATCAGGCCCGGCCGCGGGGCGACGCTGCTGCATCTGACCGTCACGGCCGACGGGATCGGTACTCCATTCGCGGCGACGGTCACCCGCTGAGCGGCCCCTCAGCGCCCCTTCCACTCCGGGTCACGCTTCTCGAAGAACGCACCCACGCCCTCCTGGGAAGCGCCGCGACGCCACCGCGGTCTCGGTGCAGTACGGCCTCGGCATGCGCAACCAGGAGATCTGGGCACTCAGCCTCGGCGACGTGGCCGGTCGCCGCGCCACGGTCCGTGAAGTCCTGAGCTACGGTGCGCTCGACGCTGGGTAGACCGAGGGCGCGACCGGGCCGTCCCGCCGCCCGCCGATCGACGCCCTACCGGCTGATGACCTCACGGCGTAGCAGGCCGCTCTCGCAGCGCATGGATACCCGACCGCCGCTGACGACTTCCTCATGCGCGGCGACCTGGGCGGTCACGTCGCACCGGACGGCCACATGACCGGAAACCAGGCCCACAAGTGGCCCGGCAAATACTTCGCCCAGCCGTCCGGAAAGTTGCCAAGCAGTGCGGCACCAGCGTCGAGATGCCCATCGAGGACGAGCGGCTTGGTGCCAGGCAACTCGCTCTCGCCGCCGGTCAGCATCGTCAACTCCGAGTTGCTTGAGCCGATGCTGCGACCCATCGCCAAGGGGTATGCCGTCGCCCACGAGCGCCGCGATCCTCGGGTACGCTTGCCTCGAGCAGCGGCCGACCAGGATTTTGCAGCCCCCGCGCAGCCCGAAATCGGGTCCAGGAGCCGGAGAGTCCGGGAACTCCCTGCAAACGCCGACGTAGCTCAGCTGGTAGAGCACTTCACTCGTAATGAAGGGGTCCCCGGTTCGAGTCCGGGCGTCGGCTTTGATCATATTTGCAGGCAGTTCGCATCAGTGCATCTTCTCATCGCGATCGGACGTGACGTCCATTCCGCGTCCACTAGCTGAGCGCGCGGCACGGATTTGCCGCTCAGCGGGCACCCGCTGGCCGTCCCAATTCTCGATCACGCCGGCGTAGTGCTGCTCGATCATCTGCACGCTCGTTCCGACTTCCCTACCGATTGTCGTAAGCGGGACGCCTTCGTACACACGCACGGTGATGTAGCTCGACCGTAGGTCCCGCGGACGGGTTCCCTTCGGCGCGCATCCAGGCGTCGCGGGCTTTGGCTTGCGTCGGTCGTTCCTCGGCCGCTCCTTCTCGCCTTGCCACACGCGGTTACGCCAGTTCCGCCAATCGTCCTGGTCCCAGAAGTCACCATCGTGTGCGGGAAACACCGGCATCGTCCCGACCGGGCGCCCTGACGCGAGAAACCATTCGCGGAGATCCTCCGCGAGGGGGGCAAGCAGCGGCGTGAACCGCACCCGATGGCGTTTGGTGTCGACGTAGCGGATCGTCTTCTCGCCGATGTCGTCCCAGGCGAGCCGGCAGAAGACCTCCTCGGGTCGCGGCCCCGAGTACGCGAGCACGGATACGAGCGTCCGGTCACGCAGCTCGTCGAGCTTGGCGCGGATCTGCTCGACTTCTGCTGGCAGGAAGATGTGCGGTTCCCGCTGCCGTTCGTAGCGCGGCTTGCGCACCGACGCGGCGGCGTTGTACTCGACCACTTCCTCGCTGATGGCGAACGAGATGATCGACTGCACGATCCTCATCGCCTTGACCACCGTCGCCGTCCCAACGCCTGCTCGCTCAAGGTCCTCGCGGAACCGAGCCAACCGTTTTGGCGTTAGCTCGCGGACGCCATAGGCGCCGAGCCGCGGCATGATGTGGTTGACCCAGGTGAGCTTGTAGAAGTCGCGCGTCGACTGCGCCAGGTTCGGCACGGCGTGTAGCCGCCAGTAGGTCTCCACGAACTCCGAGAGCGGCACGTCGTCGGGTACCGCGGCGTGGCCGAGCTGCTTGCGTCGCACGCGGTCGGCCTCAAACTTGACGGCATCGCCCTTGCGGTCGAAAGTCCGCGCCCGCTTGCGACCCGCCTCAGACCAGCGCAGTTGCCACATGCCGTTCTCCTTGCGGTGGAGATCCATCATCAGCTCCCTTCGATCGCCGTCAGGCGAGCCAAGCTTCCGGGATCAGAGGGCCCGGTGCGAGCGGCCCGCGAGCGCGAGCGGTGCTTCGTTTTCTCGGTTCTTCGAAGATCAGGCGAGTCCGTGGGGAGGGCGGGAGTGCGTAGCCAGCGTTCGTACTCGTCAACCGAGATTCGGTAGCGGCCGGGCACTGGCTCGAACGCCCGGAGATCACCGCGACGGATCGCGCGGAGGATCGCGCGGTACGAGAACCCGGCGAGGTCGGCGATCTCGCGCGGGGAGAGGGCGTCGCGGGTCATGTGCACTCCCGGGTCGTGTGAGCGGCTGCCGCCGTCCGGCCTCCGCGGGGCCGGCAGCGGCGCGATGGTCGTGTCTGCACGGGGATCACGAGCGTTCGGGACTATCCTACTAAGATCGGCTGTGTATCGTCAAGTATGGTTATGAAGGTTCAACTGCTGCTGCGTCTGCGCGAACGCCATGCGCGCTTGCGATCAACCCAACGGATACGTTGTGTCGTGATACCCTCCTTTGACGAGCGGGGCAATCTCCCGCTCGGAATCCACCAGGCAGCCTGGGACGAGATCGTGGAGCGCTACGCCATCACCGAACACCGAGCTGCGCTACTTGAGAGGTTCGGCGAGGCGGTGGCGTCGCTGAGCGCCGCCGGCTGCACGCGCGTATATCTGGACGGAAGCTTCGTCACCGACAAGGAGGCGCCCGGCGACTTCGACGCGTGCTGGGAGGCCAGCGGCGTCGACCCGGACCTGCTCGATCCGGTGTTGCTCGACTTCAGTGATCGCCGGGCAGGGCAGAGAGCGCGATACGGCGGCGAGCTTTTCCCGGCGCAGGTCGCGGCCGAGCCGGGTGGGACGGTGTTCCTGGAGTACTTCCAGCGCGATCGCCAGACGGGCGAGCCGAAGGGGATCGTCGCGCTCGATCTCGAGGCGTCGCGATGATCACGAACGAGCGCCAGTTCCGGATCGCGAACGCTGAGCTGAAGTGCTTCGAGGAGGCGCTCGCCGCTCAGGCGGCGACGGGACCGAGTCCCGATGTGCATCCGCGGATCCATCAGGCGATGATCGAGGCGACGGCGAGCGAGCGCGACGAGCTGCTCGCCCAGCTCGAGCGTTACGACGATCTGCGCTCCGGGCGGGTCGCCCAGCGGACGTTGACCTCGATACGTGAGCTGCCGATCGCGCTGGTCGAGGCGCGCATAGCCGCGCAGTTGACACAGCGCGCGCTCGCCGAGCGACTCGGCGTTCCCGAGCAGCAGGTTCAGCGCTGGGAAGCCAACAGCTACGCGGGCGTCGGGATCGAGCGGCTCCAGGAGATCGCCGACGCGCTGAATCTCCAGGTGCTCGAGACAGTCACGTACGCCATTCCGGGCTGAGCCGCGCTTCGGGCGTCGCGCTCTCGACGAAAGCCGACAGGATCCTCTCGGCTGCGAGTTAGGACTGCAGCCAGTCGCGGTCTCGGCGGAAGTGCAGCGATCGGATCTGCTCCCGTGTCTTGCCGATCATGGGAACTCTCGGCTTATGTCCTCACGGGTTGAGATGCGTCGTGTAGCCGGGTCTCGCGACGAGGGCCACATAATCCAATCGTCGGCGAGCACGAGTACGCGTAGCTTCGCGGCTGCCCCCCTTTCAGCGCGTTGCGGGTCAATCCTGAGCATCGTCCGTATGCGCGTCGGTTCGTCAGAGCAGGTGCCTGCCCGCGGACGCGTTGGTGTCATATGCGAGACTCGTGCGGTTGCGGGCCGGGGGCGCCCGCAATCATGGGAGGAGGAGCGATGAGCGGGTCGAGCAGCGGATCGGGGTTTCGCGACGAGAGTCTCGGGTTGTGGGATCGCATGGCGGCCGGGTGGGGGCGCGACGGCGACTCGATCTGGGAGGCGTCGCGCGCCGTGGGTGAGTGGATGGTTGCAGCGGTCCGCCCTGGAGCCGGGGACACGGTCCTAGAGCTTGCGGCCGGCCCTGGCGACACTGGCTTCGCGGCGGCGAGCTTGGTCGGCGATTCGGGGCGGTTGATCAGTACGGACTTCGCGCCTGAGATGGTCGCGGTCGCGCGCTCTCGTGGCGCTGCGTTGGGGCTGACGAACGTCGAGTATCAGGTGCTCGATGCCGAGCGCATCGAGCTCGACTCTGAAAGCGTCGATTGCGTGTTATGTCGCTGGGGTTACATGCTCATGGAGAATCCCGCGCTCGCTCTGCGCGAGACCCGGCGCGTGTTGCGTTCGGGTGGGCGGCTCGCCCTCTCGGTCTGGAGTGAGCCTGCGGACAACGCCTGGGCGTCAGTACCGGCTGCGGTACTCGTCAACGGTGGCTGGCTTGAGCCGCCCTTACCCGGTGCGCCCGGGATCTTCGCCCTTGCAGCACCCGAGCGGCTCCGTCACGTTCTCGCCGATGCCGGGTTCAACGACCCACAGTTAGATCAGATCGATGTGGTTTGGCCGTTCGCGTCGTTCGACGCCTACTGGCAATATCTTTCCGGCGTCGCCGGTGCGATCGCGATCGTGCTCGAGGGTCTCGACGATGCCGATCGAGCGACCGCACGAGATCAGATCCGTAACGCTATAGAGCCGTACCGAGCGGGTGCGGGCTACGAGCTGCCGGGGCGATGCTTGAACGCAAGCGCGCGGCGTGACCGTGACGTCGCGCAAGGCTCACCCTCGGCCTAGACGCCCGCCGGTCGAGCTGGCTCGAGAGTACGCCCGCGGCGAGAAGCAGCCGCTCCTCCACGGCTAAGCACCGCGTCCACGTTGGAGCAGGTCGCGTTGGGCTGCGGGTCGCGTCCTGGTATTCGCCCGGCCACGAACGGCCCAAGCGGACCGGACACCCCAACCCTCGACACATCAGCCATCCCGACCGTCTCCTCTCAGCGAACAACAGTGGAGACGATCCTCGGCCGAACCCGTCAGATTATGTACCCCACCTCAAACCCCAATGACGCTATCTGCGGGACTTCTCAATCCGAGAGGACATAAGCCGAGAGTTCCCATGATCGCCTTCGCAGACGAGGATCTCTTATCAGCGAACCACCTGAGTCCTTCGCCCTCGGAGCCGTCGGTCCACCGAACCACGGCTCGACGGGAGCCGGATGACCCGAGCGGGAGATCCTCGAACCGCAGGATCTCCTCGACAAAAGTGGTCGAGACGCTCACGGGTGTCAGCGTACCCTCGTCGTCGGCGTCACGGGCAGGTAATTCGATCAGCGAGTACCGGACGCCGTCGGGCGCGATGTAGGTGTCGCCGATTTGCCCTAGTAGTTTGTCCGGTTATTAGGGTGTATAACAAGGGGTGTGCTGGTTGACTGGCGAATCCAGGCTCGACAATGCCGTCGAGCTTGGAGGCGTTCATGCCGTTGGTGGCGGTTGGGATCGAGTTGAGCGATGAGGAACGGACGGCGCTGTTGGCGATCGTGCGTTCGCCGCGTAGTGAGCAGCGGATGGTGACCCGCGCGCGGGTGGTGCTCGCGGCGGCGGAGGGGATCCCGAACCGTCGGATCGCTCGGGAGGTGGGATTGTCGGAGCGGAAGGTCGGGGTGTGGCGCAACCGGTTCTCTGAGCAGCGCCTTGACGGGTTGCGTGATCTGCCGCGTCCCGGCGCTCCGCGTCGCTATGACCACGATCAGCGGCTTGAGGTGTTCAAGACGGCGTGTTCTGACCCGCCGGAGGGCGAGACGCACTGGACGGTCCGGTCGTTGGCTGAGGTCGTCGGGATCGGCAAGAGCCAGACGCACGCGTTTCTGTCCGAGGCCGATCTGAAGCCCCATCAGGTCCGGTCGTGGCTGACCAGCCTCGATCCGCAGTTCGATACCAAGCAGGCCGATGTCTGCGGCCTGTATCTCGCCCCTCCGGAGAACGCGATCGTCGTCTCGCTGGACGAGAAGACCTCGATCCAGGCCCGCCAACCGATCCGCAAAGAGCTGCCGATGCGCCCGGGGAAACCGGCCCGTCGAGAGTTCGAATACAAGCGCCACGGCGTCCAAGCACTGCTCGCCGCGCTGCTGGTGCACACCGGCGAGGTGATCGGCAACGTCTATGACCGCAACACCCGGATCGAGTTCCTCGACTTCCTCGACCAACTCGAAACCCAGATCCCGGCCGGCAAAGAGATCCACGCGATCCTCGACAACCTCCAGGTCCACAAGACCCCCGAGGTCACCCAATGGCTCGACGAGCATCCCCGCTGGACGTTTCACTTCACCCCAACCCACGCGTCCTGGCTGAACCAGATCGAGCTGTTCTTCTCGATCCTCACCCGCCGACTCTTGCGCCGCGGCGTGTTCACCAGCCAAACCGACCTCCGCGACCAGCTCCTCGCATTCATCGACCGCTACAACCCGACCGCGAAACCGTTCGCCTGGACCTACCAGGGGAAGCCCCTCCACGCATGAACCCAAACAACCGGACACTGGACTAGCGCCTCGGTCATCTCGGCGACGATCCGGTCTAGCAGTTGCTCGCGATGCGTCTGGTCGGGTGATTCGAGCAGATCGGAGCCGGCGTAGCCGGCGATGGTCTCGGCTTCGGCTTCGATCGCGTCCGTCAGCGCGTGTTGCCAGATTTCGGGACCCATTTCGTAGGCTCCGCGCCGTGGAGGTCGATCTTGAGCATCATGGCGTCGGGCCCGCGCCCACTGGCGTCGCTGCCATCGGCGGTATTCCGAGCTGGTCCGCTTGATTGATGTAGTCGCGCACGAGGGCGAGCAGCGCGGCGTAGCCGTCCTGTTCGAGCCCGCGCTCGACGAGGTAGGCGCGGCCTTTGCCGTCGGCAGGGACGTCGGTGACGCGCACCACCGTGGCGATGCGCTGCCCGTACAAGCGCCGTTCCTCCCCAGCCGCGGTCCGGTACTCGCGGAGCTCGATGCGCTCGCCGACCATGTTGCCGTCCCGGCAAGTCTCGGAGACTGTTGGGGTCATCATGATCGTTGGCTCCAGGTCGCCGTCGAGCCCCAGCCGGCCACTTCGTGTTCTTGGACTCGGGAGCCGTCGATTGGACCGGCGGCGATCGCATCGGCCATTTCGCGTCGCTCGATCGTGCGCTCGACGCCACTGTCCGATTGCGTAGCCCGGAGCTTGCGAATCTCGGCGCTGGCCTGCTGGCTGGTCCGCGGCCAGGCGAACGTTCGGCCTGTGCGCTCCGCGAGCGTCTTGAGGTACGCGAGCTGCTTGGCGGTCGGCGGGTTGGTCGCCATCTGGTGCCTCTCTTGGTTGGGTGCGGGCATGCCCCGCCCCGATCGCGACGAGCGGCGGGCCGTCAAGCGCCGTCCCGCCAGGGATCGCCGCAGGCGACGGCGAAGGCGCGGCGCTTGACGGAGCGACGAGCGGCGCGGTAGGAATGAGGCGGGCCTGCCCGGATCCAGCGGAGGCGGACATGAGCTCGCTCACGTCGTGTGCAGTACGTCGTCGCTGAAGCCCGCTTGGTCTGTTACCACATTCGGGCGATCTAGAGGGCTCGGGCACCGCGAGGGAGACGGGTTCGGGCGCGGGTACCACGAGCCAGATTCGCACCACGTCGGGATGGCCCTCGCGCGCGCACGCACGCGCGCGCGCGACGCGAGCGCTCGTGTTACGTGCGCGCGATGCGCGCGCGTGTGTTCACGTATACATGCGTGCGCGCATGTACATATATGTGACGCGCGATCTTCGCAGGTCACAATCGGGTAAGCTTGACAAATACATAGGTCACCTAGTACGGTGTCGAATATGAATCCATCTCAGACAGAGGACGGGCAAATCTCCGTCCAGATCACTCTCAGCACGGAGCTGACCCGAGTCGGGCTGACCGCTCTGCGGGACCGGATCGATCAGCTGTTGGACGCGCTGCCGCTCGACCTTCCGGTTCAGCTCTCCGACGAGCCGCCCAGTCCGGCGCGACAGGTGGCCTCGGACCGGGTCAAGGCAAATTCATCGTGGGAGCGCCTCAGCGGCAACACTCGTGACTACCTGGCCGCTTGTGCCCGAGTAGCTCTCCGGGAGGAGACGTTTTCCGTCGAAGACGTCGCCGGCGAGATGGGAGCGGAACGCGCGACGGCGCTGGCCTATCACCGCAACGTCATGCGGACCGCTGCCTCGGCAGAGCCCGCTTCGTGGCCTCTCATTAGCTCACATAGGACAGCGGGGCGCACCCAGCTCAGCATGACTAAGGGCGTAGCGAAGTCCCTGATCAAGCTCGCTGACAAAGGAAAGGAGTGACGATGCACAAGGAAATCCGCATCACGGCGCACGCCATCGAGCGCTGGCAGGAGCGTGTCGATCCAGCCAGCAGCTGGCTCGCCGCGCACCTGACGGTTCGGAAGCTGCTGAACACGGGCCGCTCGCGGCCGACCCCGCGACACTGGATGCGCCGGCCTATCGAACCCGGCACGACGTACGTGTTCAATGCGTCCTATCCGGGGGTCTGCGCGATCGTGACGGACGGGGCGGCGGTAACGATCATCACTCGTGAGCTCGTGCGGACCAATCCGCTGCGCCCCCTGAGTATCGATGGGCCGCGGCCGCGACTCGCGCCCCCGTCTATTCCGCATTACTTCGACGACGACCTGGCGGCCTGATCGTGGCGACATGGACGGTGCACGTCTTCCGACTGGCCGGCTACGGGACCCGCGCGGTATACGTAGGGGTTAGCTGCCATAGCCCGGCCCAGCGGCTCAGACAACACCTTGCGGGCGAGCACAGTTCCAGTCAGGTCCGCCGCGGCCGGCCCAATCTGGCCGAGGATCTGTACGACCATCTCGCCCCGTTTTGCGTCCGCTACGAAGCCGAAGCGGCCGCCGACACGCTTGCCGCCGAGCTGACGGCCGCTGGCTACGACGTTCGGTCTGATCCGAACCGCCTCGAGCGGATCGCGCGGAACACGGCCGTTACGACGGTGACGGCGCTGGAGTCTTTGGCGTCGGACCGTACGATTGCCCAGTGGACCGGCTGGCGCTCTGACGAACGCTTGGTCGCTTAGGGGCTCTGATGGCTGAAATTCGCAACCACGCCAACCTAATCTGGGCCATCGCCGAGCTCTTGCGCGGCGACTACAGGCAGTCGCAATACGGCGATGTGATCCTGCCGCTCGTGGTGATGCGCCGGCTCGATCAGGTGCTCGAGCCGACCAGGGACACCGTCATCGCCAAAGCGGCCGAGCTGGCGGCGTCGGGGGTCGAGAATCCCGAGCTCGCGTTGCAGCGGACCGCGGGACAGCAGTTCTTTAACCGCCATCCGCTCCGCTTCCATCAGCTGTTGAACGATCCCGGGAACCTCGCCGACCACATGCGAGCCTACATCGATGGCTACTCAGTGCTGGCGCGTCAGGTCGTCGAGCGGTTCGAGTTCGACAAACAGATCGACCGGCTGAAGGACGCGAACCTCCTCTACAAAGTGATCGCGCGAGTGTGCGACGTCAACCTGCATCCCGACCGGGTCTCGAACGCGGAGATGGGGGCGATCTTCGAGGAGCTGATCCGACGGTTCGCCGAGGCGTCGAACGAGACGGCCGGTGAGCACTTCACCCCGCGCGAAGTCGTCCGGCTGATGGTCAACCTGCTCCTCGACGGCGACGGAGAGGTGCTGAGCGAGGCGGGAGCAATTCGGCGGGTTTTTGACTGCGCGTGCGGCACGGGCGGGATGCTGTCCGAAACCGAGGGTCAGATCCATCGTTACAACCCTGGCGCAGTCGTGCGGCTGTACGGACAGGAGCTGAATCCGCAGTCCTACGCCATCTGCCTGGCCGACATGCTCGTCAAGGGCCAGGACGCGAGCCACATCGTCTATGGCAACTCGCTCTCCGAGGACGGTCACAGGGGCGAACGGTTTCACTACTGCATCGCGAACCCGCCCTTCGGGGTCGACTGGACGAAGGTGGAGGAAGCGGTCCGCGACGAACACGCCGACCTCGGTTTCGACGGCCGCTTTGGCGCCGGGCTGCCGCGGAAGTCGGACGGGCAGCTCTTGTTCCTGATGCACCTGCTCTCGAAGATGCGCGATCCGGACAAGGACGGCAGCCGGATCGCGATCGTCCACAACGGCTCGCCGCTCTTCACCGGCGCCGCCGGCTCTGGAGAGAGCAACATCCGCCGCTGGATCCTCGAGAACGACTGGCTCGAGGCGATCGTCGGCCTGCCCGAGCAGATCTTCTACAACACCGGGATCGCCAGCTACGTGTGGCTGCTGTCGAATCGCAAGCGGCCAGAGCGTCAAGGACTGGTCCAGTTGATCGACGCTCGCGGCATGTGGGCAAAGATGCGGAGGAGCCTCGGCGAGAAGCGCCGCTACTTGACGCACGAGCAGATCGTCGAGATCACCCGCCTTCACGGCACGATGGAGGACGGCGAGTTCAGCAAGCTCGTCCCGGTGGAGCAGTTCGGCTACCGCACGATCGTTGTCGACCGCCCGCTGCGGGCGCGATGGGAGATCGGCGACGAGACCTGGGACGCGGTTCAGGACGAAAAGACGATCGCAAAGCTCGATGAGCCGTTGCGCGCGAGCCTGATCGAGGCGCTGGTTGCCATGTCGGCAGAGCGGTTCGCGGACGACGACGAATGCCGCGAGACGCTCCGGTCCGCGGTCGTGGGCGCCGGCCTGTCGAAGCCGCCGCCGCCGCTGCTCAAAGTGCTGGTCGGGCGCTGCCTAATCCGCGACCCCGACGCCGAACCGATCCGTGACGCGAAGGGACGAGTGGTCGCGGACCCCGACTTGCGCGACACCGAGACCGTCCCTTTGAACGACGACGTCGACGAGTACATGAGCCGCGAGGTGCGGCCCCACGTCGCCGACGCCTGGGTAGACGACAAGACCGGCAAGATCGGCTACGAGATCCCTTTCACACGGTTGTTCTACAAGTACTCGCCTCCGAGGCCCAGCGAGGAGATCAAGACCGAACTGCGTGAGCGCGAGGCTCGGATTCGGCGGCTTCTCGAAGAGGTGCTCGTGTGAGGGCGCTGCGCCTCAAGGATCTTGGGCGCTGGTACTCAGGCGGAACGCCGCCGCGTGATCGGCCGGAACATTGGGACGGCGATGTGCCATGGCTCTCGGCCAAAGACATCGACTCGACGAGGCTGCGCCCACCGACCACCTTCATCACCCGTGAGGCCGCACTCGAGCACTCGCGTGTGGTACCTCGGGGGGCTCTCCTCCTGATCGTCCGTGGGATGGCGCTCGCGCACGGGCTACCGGTCGTGAAAACGGACACGGCCGTCGCGTTCAACCAGGATCTGCGCGCGCTCGTCTGCGCGCCATGCATCGAGCCTCGATTCGTGTACTACGCGCTCATAGGCCATCGCTGGCGGCTCAACGCACACGTCGACCAGGCAGCGCATGGAACTGCACGAGTTGTCGACAGCATCTACGGCGAGCGAATCGAGGTTCCCGATCAGGGTGGACAGCGAGCCGTAGCGAGCTTTCTCGGCCGTGAGTGCGCGCGTATCGAAATGCTCAGCGAGGAGCTGGCAGCGACATCGGCGCTTGCAGCAACTGCAAATGCCGATGGACTTCGCCGTCTGATCTTCGGGACCGGTGCTCCTCAGGTCCCGCTGAAGTTCTACGCGAAGACCGGAACGGGTCATACGCCGTCACGGGAGCACCCGGAGTACTGGGCTCCATCGGAGTGTGTCGTCCCGTGGTTCACGCTCGCGGATATCCACCAGATACGTGATGGCCGCCGCGTGGAAGTCGACGAGACGAGCGAGCGAGTGAGCGAAACGGGTTTGGCTAACAGCTCGGCCGTCAAGCTTCCGGCAGGCACGGTGATTCTCTCCCGCACGGCGTCGGTTGGTTTCTCGGCGATCATGCGCGTCGACATGGCCGTATCCCAGGACTTCATGACGTGGACGTCCGGGCCGCGCCTTGACCCGCGGTACCTATTGCTGACGCTGCGCGCAATGCAGCCGGAGCTTCGCGGCCTGATGTACGGCTCGACCCACAAGACGATCTACATGCCGGATCTCCATGCGCTGTGCGTGCCGCTCCCAGATGTCGAGCTGCAGCTCGACATCGTTGATCGTGCGTCACGGATCGCGGCATCGACGTGGCCGCTTGTCGATGAGATCGCAACGACTCAGAAGGCGCTCGCTGAGTACCGCGAAGCGCTCATCACTGAAGCCGTCTCCGGGCAGATCGATGTCACCCGCCTGAGCGACGCTCACATGGAGGAGAGCCTCGACGCCGTTCGCGAGGGCGAGCGGCCGGAGATGCTCGCGTCCTGATGTCGGCGGCGATCCCGCATACCGAGCAGGCTTTTGAAGAGTTGATCGTTTGGGAGTTGACGGCGGATGGTGGCTGGATCGACGGCCACCCGAAGGGTTACGATGCGGCGCTCGGTCTGTACCCGGAAGACGTGGTGGCGTTCGTCACTGAGACGCAGCCCACCAAGTGGATGCGGCTCGTCAAGCTCTCGGGTGGCGACGCCCGCGCCGAGGCGGCGTTGCTGAAGCGCCTCGCGGGCCAGCTCGATCGTCACGGTGCGGTGAAGGTCCTGCGGGACGGGATCACCGAGCGGGGCGTCACGCTCAGCCTGTGCCAGTTGAAGCCCGCCCATTCGATCGATTTGGAGACGGGTAACCGCTACGCCGCAAACCGTCTGCGGGTCGTGCGTCAGGTGCGCTTCGACCTAAACTCGGGTGACGCGCTCGACTTGGTGCTGTTCGTCAACGGGGTGCCGACGGCGACAGCGGAGCTGAAGAACCGGTGGACGGGCCAGACAGTGGAGCACGCTATCAAGCAGTACCGGTCTGATCGGGATCCGAAGAACGTGTTGTTCGCCCGGCGGGCATTCGTGCACTTCGCGATCGACGCAGAGCTGGCGTACATGACGACGCGACTCGCCGGGCCCGGGACGGTGTTCTTGCCGTTCAATCAGGGCAGCGGCGGTCCGGGGGAGCCGGGCGGCGCCGGGAACCCCGGTCCGCCGGACGGGCATCCGACGTCGTATGTGTGGCGGGAGGTGTGGGATCGCGACCGGTGGTTGGAGCTGGTCCAGAAGTTCGTCCACGTTGAGCGATCGGATGACAACGCCGCGAAGCATGCGTCCCCGGCGATCGTGTTCCCGCGCTACCACCAGTGGCATGTGGTGGTTGAGTGCCAGGCGCACGCGCGGGTGTATGGGCCGGGGCAGTCGTATCTGATCCAGCATTCGGCGGGATCGGGGAAGACGAAGGAGATCGCGTGGCTCGCGCACGACCTCTCGACGTTGCACGGCGACGACGACACCAAGGTCTTCGACAAGGTGATCGTGATCACTGATCGGCGGGTGCTGGACCGGCAGATGCGCCGGCAGATCGCGCAGTTCGAGCAGGTGGCTGGAGTCGTGCGCTCGGTTACCGAAAGCTCGAGTGAGCTGCTGGAGGCGTTGCGGTCGGAGCAGGCGAAGATCGTGACGACGACGCTCCAGAAGTTCCCGTTCGTGCTGCAGAAGCTCGACGACGAGGACGATCTGAGCGCGAAGACCTACGCGGTGATCGTCGACGAGGCGCACTCGTCACAGAGCGGGGAGACGGCCGCCGATCTGAAGCAGCTGCTCGGGTCGCTCACCCCTGAGGACCTCGATCTCGACGAGGACGATGGCACGCCGACGGCGCTGCTGGCGCGGCTGGCCGCCCGTGGTCGGCAGCCGAATCTGTCGTGGTTCGCGTTCACGGCGACCCCGAAGGCGAAGACGCTCGAGCTATTCGGCGGCAAGGGCCTGGACGGCAAGCCGCGGGCGTTTCACACCTATTCGATGCGGCAGGCGATCGAGGAGAAGTTCATCGTCGACGTGCTGGCCAATTACACGACCTACGAGCAGCTGTTCCGGCTCGAGACCGCAGCCGAGGAGACGATCGAGGTGCCGTCCGGACAGGCGTCTCGCCGGTTGGCGCGGTTCACCGAGTTGCACCCCTACGTGAAGAGCCAGAAGGCGGCGGTCGTGATCGACCACTTCAAGCGGGTAGTGCGGCCGCTGCTTGGAGGGCAGGGGAAAGCGATGGTCGTCTGCGAGAGCCGTGAGGAGGCAGTGCAGTGGAAGCGCGCGCTCGACCAGGAGATCGAGCGCCACGCCCAGGAGGGCGTCAAGGTTCTCGTCGCGTTCTCGGGTGAAGTGACGATCAAGAACCCTGAGGCGGACAACGTAGGGATGAGCTACACCGAGCCTGAGATGAACCCGGTCGCCGGCAAGCCGCTGCCGGAGACAAAGCTGGCCGACGAGTTCGACAAGGGTGGCTATGGGATCCTGATCGTTGCCGAGAAGTACCAGACCGGGTTCGACCAACCGAAGCTATGTGGCATGTACGTCGACAAAGTCCTGACTGGCGTCAACGCCGTGCAGACGCTCTCCAGGCTGAACCGGAGCTACAACGGCAAGGAGAACGTGTACGTGCTCGATTTCCGCAACACGAGCGAGGAGATCCGCAATGCTTTCGAGCCGTTTTACGAGCGCACTCAGGCCGAGCCGAGTGACCCCAACGTCCTGTTCGATGCCGCCGACCAGGTCCGCGCGTTTAACGTGATCACCGACGAAGAGCTCGAGGCGTTTCTCCACAGCTGGGCGACGCTCGACCAGGTCCCAAAAGAGCAGGGTCACGCGATCCTGTCGAGCTCGACCCAGATCGCGTTCAAGGCCGCGCATGAGCTCGGCTCGGATACCCGGCGGGAGTTCCGCGAGGCGCTCGACCGGTTTGGCCGCTTCTACGGCTTCCTCTCCCAAGCGCTTCCATGGATCCCGCCGGCCACCGAAGTGCTGTACCAGTTCAGCAAGCTGCTGCTCGCCCGGCTGCGCGGCGAGACCGCCGATGGCGGCGTCGACATGTCCGGGACCGTCGAGCTGACCCACTACCGCCTCAGCGAGCTCGTCGCCGAGGCGATCACGCTCGGCGACGACGACGCCAAGCCCCTGAACGCGATTACGGGCGACGGGACTGGCGCGAGCAGCGGACCAGGGCAGATCCCGATGAGCAAGCTCGGCGAACTCGTCCAGCTGTTCAACGAGCGCTACGGCGCCGAGCTCGGAGACACCGATGCGCTCAAGGTCGTAACCGACGTCCGCGACGCCGTCCGCGACACAAACCCGCAGCTTGCCGATCAGGCCACCGCAAACTCCCGCGAGGACTTCGTCGCCGAACGCGACGACCTCTTGATCGACGCAGCCCTCTCAGTAGGGACCGACCGCGAACGGCAGGCCGACCTGCTCAAGGCGCTACTCGACGACGAAGACTTTCGCGCGCGGGCTGGGTCGCTCGTCTTCGGCTCGATCTACGACACTTACGTCGACAAAGCCGACGATGCGTGATCCTCACAGGTCATCAATGCATTTGACCCGAAAGCCGCGCGCCTAATCTCGCCTGTCCCACTCGCGCTGAATTCCGTCGTGATGAGACAGGGAGTGTTAGGCATTCTGTGACTCGCCGTCGTCGAGTTCGGCTCGTCCGCTCCTCACCGTAGGCTCCTGGTCGTGCCTGCTGTTGCCGAGGGATCCGCCGGGAGCGTGAGTGACCATCTCCGCACCGAGTTCGACGCGCTCGCCTCCCGCGTGCGGCAGCAGCGAGAGCAGGCAGACCGGCTACGGGGGCTGGCAGACCAGCTCGAAGAGCAGACGGGTCGCGACGAACATCTTCTCCACGAGCTCGCCGCGGTACTGGGGCTATCCAGCCAGTTGCGTATCGAGGACTTGTCGCCGCGATTGCGCGGCCGCCGGCTTCAGGAGGTGGCGGTCGAGATCCTGCGTAGCGGTTGGGGCGCCGATCGAGAAATCCACTATCGCGACTGGTACGACCTGGTCCAGGCCCAAGGTCACAAAATTGGCGGCAAGGACCCGATTGCCACGTTCCTTGCCCAGGTGCATCGGGCTCCTGGCGTCGAGCGCCTCGGGAGTCGCACTGGCCGGTATCGCCTAACAGCGGTGGCTTGAATCAGAGCTCGGGCAGGTAGGTATCCATCGCGAGCATCGTGAGTTGCTCCCCACGCTTGGTCAAGCGGGCGAGATCATCGGCCGCCATTGACGAGAAATTCGTTGGATAGCTGATCACTTCGTCGCGTGAGACGAGGTCGGACGGAGGATCGACGAGCTCACGATCTTGCTGGCCAAGGTATGGGAGCAAAAAGCCGCGCAAGTCGCCAACGGCGAGTGCCTGATGTAGTCGGGCTCGGCCGCTGTCCTGAACTTTGCGGAACGTAGATTCGAACGAGCGCTTCATGCGTGACGGCCAAAACACTGGGGCCTTAGGGCCCAGGAGGCCCTGGCCGGCGTCGCAGGCGACGATGTAGTCGACTGGGTGGACGTTCGTGCTGAAGGTCGTTGACCGCCCCGGCTCCAAGCACGTGGTACCGAGGTTGTCGAACACCCCGCCATCGGTCAGAACGACCCGGTGACGAGCTCGGGTCTTGTCTCGACGTTCGAACTCCCAGAGCCGATCGAGTGCCGGAAGGATCACTGGGTATGCCGCCGAGGCAGCTACAGCCGTCGCCACGTCGACGTCGTTGTCCACGATCGTGCCGAATCGCCACGTACCGCTCTCGGTGCTCCCGAATCGGAACGCTGATCCAGTTCGCAAGTCGCAGGCGTTGATCACGACGTCGACGTCGCCACGACGTCGTGCGTCAATCGGCACATCTCCGAGGACGGTCCTCGCCAATACGTCGCGGAATGCGTCAGTGCGGCTCACATATCGGCGAGTGAGCCGAGTTGCGGCGAGCGCCGACGTTACCACCGCTTCCGGAGCTCGGCGACTAAGCAGCGCGCGCCGGGTGATGTCGCGCGCGAGGCCGCGGCGCAGAAAAGCCTGGACGCGTGAGTCGAACGCTTCAAAGTCATCGTGTGAGTAAGCCCACAGCGCCGCCATCACCGAGCCTCCCGAGACACCCGAGATGACGCGCACGCGGTCCAGAACACCTCGGTCGTAGAGGGCACGCAGGCAGCCGAGATGGAATGCAATCGCCCTCGACCCGCCGCCCGACAACGCAAGCCCGACGTCGCGATTAGGGATCCACCGGGAGGGAAGAGGAGCCGGCTGATGCTGGATGATCGTCGCCTGATCATGTCGGAGCTGCTGACGCTCGAAGACACACGCCCCGAGTTGCGGGGCTGTGGTGGCCCAACCGACGATGATGATCAGACCCTCCGCCCGCGGTGACTCAGACGCGTCCAACAGCTCCAGCATCCCGCGCAGGTCACGCGAGCTGAAGTCAGACGACTGATGAGGGTGTGTGTGCCACATCCCGAGGAAGCCGACGGTGCCGCTTGTGCGCTGCCGCTTCCGCTGGTCGAGCTCGCGCACGCCCTGGGTGCCGCAGCTGAACAGCTCGGGCGTCTCGATGCTGTCCGATGGTGGTCCGGTGGCCTCGTCAACCCAGATCACGCCTGCTGCGTCGTCGCGCTCACCGAACAAGACGCCGCCCGTTTCGGGGTTGGGGCCAAGCCGGCGTCGTGCAGATGCGATTCCAGCGCGGATCTGAGCGGAGGCAGCAGCGCTGAGCCGAACCTCAAGGCGCCCGTCGGCCGCCGGCAGGACGGTCGCGGACATCAAAGGGACCGTCGCATTGCGGGCGCCCCGGTGTCTTGAGGTTGGCAGCGCGACAAGGTGGGCAATCCCGGCGCGCGCGTCGCTGGTGATCCCAGCGACGTCCGCAGCGGCTGCGGTCAGCAGGGTTCCAGCGAGCGCAGTCGCCTCGGCTCCGGAGCCACGGAAGGTCGGGGAGGAACACCCGGGCTCGGGCTGAAAGTGTTCGGTCCGCGGCGGATCGGGCCAGAACTCGTCGAGAAAGCCGGCGAGCCGACGGGAGCGCACGCAGGCGAGTTTGGTCGCACGAAGTGCGTCCAACCCGGCCCCGGTGTATCCGGGCCCGATGACCGTCGCAAGCCCGTGCTCGGCAGTGTGGCCGATCAAGGCGGTGATGATCGTGGCGGGCTGCGGGTGGCGCCGACGGGTCCGCTCGAGCTTGGACCGCACCGCCGTCGACGCCGTGGCGTCGATGAGGATGTCGGCGCCGTCGTGCCAATCGGCTCGTTCGAGTGGGCCCGTGATCACGTTGCGCACCTCGTGGCGGATCCGCGCCGTCGGCGAGATCCGCTGCAATCGATCCGCAAGCGCGCGAGACTTCGGGTAGCCGACGTCTTCATCGACGAACGGTTGTCGGACCAGGACGCCTGGGTGAACCCTGGCATTGTCGTACAGAAGAGCCGACGCTGCGCCGGCGCGTACGACCGCCTCGGCGATGGGTCCGCCGAGCGCTCCGCAGCCCCAAATCACTACGTGCCTTCCGCGAAACGCCTGGAGCGGGCTGGCGCTGTCGCGCCGCTCAACGATCTCGGGCCGGTCTTCGTGAACAGAGCACCACTCGATGTTCGAGTCCACGATCCAATTGATGACGTCCTTGAGAGCCTGCTCGCCAAGCTGGCGATGCTTATCGACTGACGAGTGCCACATGATCGCCTGGCTCAGCCGCTCCGCATCCTTCGATCCGATGCGCCAGGCGCTCAAGTGCTGTCGCGGCGAGCCGTCTGCGGCGCGACGCATTGCGGTCCCCAGAATTACGAGAAGGGGCTCGCCGGGGTGTCGGTGCAGCGCGACCCAGCCGAGGTGAAGCAGGAGCCGCGCCAGTGGCAGGCCGCGGTCATCGAGCGCCTCCACGAGCGGGTGGATCGTTTGGGGATACTCAAAGTTCAGAGCGAATTCTGAGAGGATCACGGCGGCCGATCCGATAGGTGGCGTTATCGGCTCGCCATCGGCACTTAGGTCTGGCACCCACTCCGTGATGTCGTAGCGGTGGTCGTGTGGGTGGGCCAGCCGAGCTGAACCAAGCCAAGGCTTGTCGCCGATCTCAGGCGTGTCCACACGCGGGATAACGAGGGGTGCTCCAGCGCTGGTGTAGGCAACGGGAGGGTGTATCGGGGCGTCATCTGGGTCGAGTGTTCCCGCTGCTGCGTGTCCGAGCCACGAGAACAGCCGGTCGATGAACCCGTACATCCCGTCTCCGGGTAGCCATTCGACGCTGGGTGCTGCGTACAGGCACGGTTGGCGGGCCCACTGGACGTGCGGCATGCCCGCCCAGCGGGTGTGGCGGGCAAGTACCGCGGGATCCGCGTGCGGGAAGTCTGCCGGGATCGAGATGTCGAATCGCTCCCGGCCGTGCAAGGTGATGCCGCCCTGCCGGTGCTCGATTCCTGCACAATCGACCGAAACCTCGACGTACAGAGCGCCGTTCGTCCCGACGCCAATCTCCTCGAGCACATCGAGGCCATGACTCGAGGCGAGCTCGATGGAACGGAGCTGGCGGAGTGCTAGCTCCTGCCCTTCACTCCGTTCGGCCACGCTGCGCGCCGCCGAATCCGACGGCGGCCTGTGCCGGCTTGCTCGCGCCGCGCGCGGTGGCGACGGCCTGTGGAGTCGCAGAACTGCGGGTGCCCGGTTCCCCGGCTGCTTCGGCCAGAGTTGCTCCATCGGCTCTGGGCTCGAACACAATCGGCTCGCGCGCGCTGGTCGAAGGGTATTCGGCCGTGCATAGGAAGTTGTCGTCCGGGATGAGCTCGCGGTACCGCTTGGCGCCCTTCGCATGCGGAGGGTTATCGCCGGGCTCGTTCGACTCCGGAATCGTCGTCGAGCTGGCGATGATGTATGGGTTCTCGCTGCCGGCCTGTTCGATCTTGTCGAGCAGGGGACGTTTCAAGCTGTCCTCTGATTCGCCCTCGTCGCGGCCGTACATGACGGCCTTCGAGCAGTGGTGGGGGCTGAGGAACACGTCCCAGGCCACGTCATCCGCTTCGCTGTAGTCGAAGATGCGCTTAATCGTTGGGTAGGAGAGGTCGCCGAGGAGCAGCACGCGAAGCGTGTCTGCGCCAGCCGTAAGGGTCACCTGCAGCCCAAAGCTGGTGTGGTTACGCTCTTTCTCTGCATCGGCTTTGAAGGGCGCATGAACGAATGCGCGAAACGCTTCGGAGCACTCCTCCCCGTCGATCGAGTGAAACTCGGTTCCGGGGGTCGTGACCGCCCCCTCGGGAAGGTTCTTGTAGATGTCGTTATGTCCCTCGAGCGCGTCGGAAAAGCCGATGATGCGGATCCGGTCGCCGGATTTGACTTGCCGTTCGGCCTTCATTTTCGTGATCCGCCGCTCGGCCTCGTCGACGAAGGCCTCGGCGTCCTCGCAAAGCTCGTCCTGGTCCTGCTCCCACAACACGCGTGGGGTGAACCAAAGGTCGCCGATGGTCACGCGCTCCAACAGATCGGCGAAGCCCTGGATATGGTCCTTGTCCAGATGGGTTGCGCCGAACGCTGCGAGGTACGGCTTTCCGTCAGGCTCGGGCAAGAGCGCGACGAGTTCGTCAACGATCGGCGTCCGAGTATCGCTGTCGTCCTCGGATTCAGCGACGTGATGAAGATCGATCTGCACGACCACCTCGCCGTCGCGATCGACCACGACGGTCGTGCTATCACCGCAACCGACGGGCCAGAAGACTATGCCTTGCTTGGGGAGCTGATCCACGAGCCCTCCTTCTATGACTTGTAGCTAGAGGTACGTGTACGAAGGTAATGGCTGCCGCGGACGGATCCGTGAGGGCGTGTACGCCGCCGTTGACCGAGGTCGGCGAGTACGTCTCAACGCCTTGCGCCTGGGGTCGGGCTGGCACCTACGTCGCGCCACCAACCGAGCCCGGCACCGCGATCGTCGGGTTCAACATTGGCCTACGCGGTGGTGATCAACTCAAGCGCTCGGGTCTTACGGGCGCCGTCGTCGATCATTCGAGCGAACCGCTGCGATCCCGCGTTGACGGGTCGGATCCAGTCGGCGTGCTCGATGATCGCGTTGACCGCCGCCCACTTGGTTCCGGGTGCGTTGCCCTGCGTTTCGCCGTGGGCGAACAGCTGGGTGATGCGCTGCTTGGTTTGCTCGCGTGAGCGCCGGGTGCGGTCGCTGGCGGTGTCGTCGGTTCCGCAGGGGTACAGCTCGTCGAGCACGCGGCGAAGCTGCGCGTCGGTGAATCGCTCGCTAGCCAGATGGTCACCGGTCCGCTTGAACTGCTGGTAGTAGTCGAGCGAGAGGTCGAGCACGCGGCGGGCTTGATGGACGTGCTCGCGGATCTTCTCGGTGTGGCGGACCGAGTACTTCTGCCGGGCGCGCTCGAGCCCCCAGTTCAGGGTATTCATGCAGACGACGCGCACAGGCGTCGATGCGGCGACGACGGCGGTCGAGCCGTCGTGGCTGTTCATCAGCAGTACGTACGGACGAACCGGGTCGCCTCCGACCTCGATGTGCTCGGGCAGCCGGGCTAGCACCCATACGCGCCGGCCCTCGTGGAGGCTGCCGGCGGTCTCGAAGTGCATCGCGGAACCGATCAGCTGGTCGACGAACTGGAACGCCTCGATGTTCTGGACGATCCGGTATCGCTCGCCGACGATCCCGAGGACCTGACGGGTGTCCTGACGGACGTTCGCCCACCAGCCGGGGATCTCCTCGCACCGCGGGAGCCACCAGTCGTCGACGGTGGCCACGTCGCCCCGGTCGATCGCGATCGGTTCGCGTTCGACGCGCCATCCGAGCCCCGAGGCGTCGATGGCGTCGGCAATCGTGGCGGGCGGATGGTCGAGCACGGCGCCAAGGCCGTGCCACGGCACCTCGCGGACGGAAAACATCGAGTCGTGGGCGGTGAGTCCTGCGGGCATGTTCGCGCTCCTCGTGATTGCTGGGTCTCGCCGGGTGCGAGAGCCGATCCCGACTCCCCCGCACCCCGCTAGGGGTGCGAACATGGGAGGGGTCGGCCTCGCGCGCGGCTCGAAGGGTGTCCGCCTACAGCACGCTGAGGAGCTGAAGGCGGAGCTGTTCGACTACTCGTCGCCGGCGGCGGCTGTTAGTTGCTTGCGGCGGTCGGCCAGGAGCTGGCGCAGGGTGCTCTGCCGGGGCGTCCAGCCGGCCCAGGCGTTGTCGAGGTCCTGCCCGGCCCGGTCGATCTGCTCGATCGTCAGCTTGTCGATCCGCTCCTCGATGCCGTCGAGCCGCTCCGTGGCCTCACGGCGGGTCTTGTGTGCTGCAACGCGCTCGTCTTGTTCCTGCTGGCGCTTCTCGAGTATCGGGGCTAGCAGCGCCAGTGCGCCGTCGGGGAGCTTCTCGCGCACGAGTGTGTCGAGCAGCACATCGAGCCCGCCGGCCCACGGGCCGCTGGCCTTGACGCGGTGCCAGCTGCGGTTCGACATCGCGACGGCGTCTTGGTCGGCGTAGGTAGCCATCGCGAGGAGGGCGAGCTGCCGTCCGGCGATCTCGCCGGTCTTGGTCGCTCGGCCGAGGTAGTCGCTTGCGCGCTGCTCGGCCTCGGCCCGCTCGAGGTAGGTGTACTTGGTCTTGCCGTTCTTCTGCTGGGTCTCGGTTACCCAGCCCGGTAGGCTGTACCGGGCGCCGCGCATCGCGATGTCGGCGAGCTCGCCGACGATCTCGACTGAGGCGAGGATCTTCAGCACCGTCTCGTCGACCCGGGCGCGCGAGAGGGTGGTGTAGACGGCGCGCCCGAGCTCGAAGTTGAAGCTGGTCGCCTGCTCCCGGGCTTGGCGCTCGGCTTCGCGCTCCGTCCGCCCGGTCTCCTTCGCCTGCTGTTCTGCGTCGGCGGCGTGCTCGTGTGGCTCACGACCGTTCGGCTCGTGTCCACCAGCATCAGCGCTCCCGGCACGCTGGCGCTCGGTGCGAGCCCGCTGCCGTTGCATCTTTACAGCGCGGGCGAAGTGATCGGCTGCCAGCTGGGCCGCCACGTCGTCCCCGACGATGATGGCCTGCCAGCCCTCGCCGTGAGCGGCTCCGAGTGCCCGCGCCTGCTCGATGTCGGCCGCGTCGAAGCGCATCTCGCCAATCGGACCGCCAAGCATCCGGTCGAGTGCGGCGGCGTCCTTCGTTGCTTTCTCGCTCAGCGGGAACGTGCTGAGCGGGTACGGGGTGTGGGCGCGGTACACGCCCTCCGGTAGCTCGCTGCCTCCGAGCGCGACGTCGAGCGGTGCGCGCTCGACGTCGGCCCACGTGTACGGCTCGTAGGCGTTCTTGGGATGCAGGACCTCGTGGGCCGCGGCGGCGGCGAGGCCTGGGTGGATGCCTTCGAGCTGCGCGAGTGGCTTGACGGCCCGTAGCGGAATGTCGCCGGTGGCGACCTGCTGCTGCTGGGGCTCGCGCAGGTTCAGGATCCGGAGGTGCTCACGGACTCGGGCCTGCGTGGTCTTCAGCCGCTCGGCGACGCCCTTCACAGTCCGGCCGGAGTCGATCAGACGCTGGTAGCCGCGGGCGCGGGCCAGGGGGTCCAAGTCGCGGCGAAGGTCATTCTCGATCAGGGCCTCGACGAGCAGGTCGGCGTGCTCGTCATCGTCTCCGACGCCGACCGGGCGGATGATCGCTGGAAGCTCTATCACCGCCGCCTTCACGGCCGCGCGGTACCGGCGCTCCCCAGCGATTAGGACATAGTCCCCGTGCTCGGTCGCACGGACGCGGATTGGCTGAAGGCAGCCGTCCTGGCGGATCGACTCAGCCATCTGCTCGAGCTCGCGATCGTCGGCGACCTCGCCGCGCGGGTTGAACCCTTCGGGGACGACGATCCGCGAGAGCGGGAGGTAACGGAGCTGCACGCCGACGCCGGTGCCGGCGGTGTCGGATTGCTCGGTGCTGCGGGTTGTGGTGGTGGCCATCAGGCCCTCCCTTGTGATGGGTGGCCCTCGCCGGGTGCGGGGCCGATCCCCGACCCCTGGCACGCCCGGATGGCGTGCGAACATGGGGCGGGTCGGTCCGCGCGGCCGGCGCTGCTACTCGACCCGCTCGAGCTCAGCGATGCTCAGCTCGTCGAGCTGCACGCTGGCTTGGCGTCCGGTGTCCCGGAGCGCTTCGATCAGCTGGTGCGCGTGGTGATATGCGCACTCGCGTGCGCTCTCGGCGGGGTTCAGGTGCTCGTGCTCGGTCGTGTGAATCTCGGCGGGGTGGTCGACCGGGCCGAGCATCAGGTGGGTCGCGACCGTGTGGGTGGCCGGGTGACCGACGTAGGTCGAGATCAGCTCGACCGCGAGGCCTCGGTCAGGAAGCACGGTCGAGAGCGTGAGCACCATCCCGCCACCGGACCAGCAGTAGGTGCTTTGTGCTTCGCAGGGCCGGTCGTCGACCGACACCCGAAGGGGGAGATCGCCGCGCATGTTCGCCACTGCCGGTGACCGTAGCGTGCCGACCGGCGCTGTCGTGGTCGATCGGCGTATTGCGCGCGCCCACGGGAACCTCCCTTTAGCTTGCCTTACGACGGCTACACGTGACGGGATACTTGTCAGCTCTGATGCCGTGCGTGTTCTGTAGCTATCCGAAAACGACGAACGAGCACGTGTTCCCCCAGTGGGTTCTCGACGTCTTACCTGGCGAAGGCCGGGTGGTCCACCGGTGGGAGGCTCCCCCCCGGAGCGACGGCGAGAGTCGGGAGTGGACCGCGGACGTCATCACGTTTACGGCCAACGTCGTGTGCTCAAAGAACTGCAACAGCGGGTGGATGAGCCGACTAGAAACCGATGCACGCCCATACCTCGAGCCGATGATCCAGGGTCGAGGCAGGACCCTCTACGGCCGAGGGCGCGAGCTCGTTGCCTTCTGGGCGCTCAAGACCGCGATGATGATCGACTTTGCCCAGGAGGAGACAAACCGAAGCGTGCCGCTCGATGACTACCCAGCGCTCTACGCCGCACAGACGGTGCTGCCTAGCACCTTCGTCTGGCTTGCTGGATCCGATTTCGGGGCAGGAGCGCTTGCCCAACATCGGACCCTCGACATCAGGAGCGGAGATCATCACGCTGCCGGCTATGGAGCGACCGTCAACGTCGGTCATCTCGTGATCCAGGTCATCCGCGCCGACCTTGGAGGCGGCCGAGCTATCGATATCGTGGGCCGCCTCGGGCCCGCGCTACAACGACTCTGGCCCGCTCCCCGGCCGGTGATCTGGCCTCCCAAGGTCCTCCTCACCAGACAGCACGTCGCGATGCTAGGGCAGATGATCGAGGCCAACCCAACCACGCTTGGACCGATATAGGACGCCAGCAGCTCCTCGGCCATTCGCCGCGGTGCCCATCCGCACACGGCCCTGCTTGCTCGTATTCTTATCGCTGTAAGGCCTGCCGGTATCGCTGTAAGGCCTGCCGGTGGCACAGCCGGAGCGGCGGCGTGGGTGGCGGCGCGACCAGAAGCGGTCTACGCTGGATCGAAATAGCTCCCAAGGAGGCTGAACATAGCCATGTCCGACATTTGGCTTCTTGATCAGGCGACCGTCCGCCGCGCGCCGATTGAGCCAGCTAGTCCTATTCGCTACGACGATGCCCGGCAGGTTTCACTCGTGGACGTAGGCGGGAGGGCGGCAGTGGCAGTCGAAGCGCTGGGGGGCGCACCTACCAAGAAGGCGGACATCGAGAAGAGCGAGGATCAGAAGGATCGCTGGCGTCCTTGACCGCTCAGGTCCTGATCGTCACCAACGAGCGGGACCTGGACGCCGACCGCGTCGTCTGCGAGCTTGATCGCCGCGGCGTAGACGTCTTGCGTTGCAACACCGAGCGGCTGACCGACTGGCTGGTGGTTCACGACGTCGGTCATGGATGGCGGTTGACGGCCCCATCGGGCCGGACTGCGACGTCCGACTCAGTACGAGCTGTCTGGTGGCGCCGTCCGGAACCGCCCACGCTGCCGCTCCAAGGGTTATCGGCTGGCTGTCGTGAAGCGCTCGATGACCAGTGGCAGGCGCTCATGGAAGGGCTAGCCAGGTGCGGGAAGCGCAGATGGGTCAGCCGTCCTGCGGCGTTGCGCCGAGCCGAAGACAAGTTGTTGCAACTGATGAGCGCCAGGACGGTGGGGTTATCGGTGCCAGACACCGTGGTCATCAACGACGTAGAGACTGCAAAACGCTTCATTGCTGGCCACGGCGGCCGGGCCGTAGCGAAGTCGCTCACAGCGGCACATTGGGAAGACGACTCCGAGGCGGCTTTCGTCTTTGCGAGGTTGATAGGCGAGGAGGATCTTCCCGATGACCCGGCAGCATTCCGTCGTGCACCAGTGGTGTTGCAGGAGGCAATCAACCCGAAGCACGACGTCCGCGCGACGGTTGTCGGCGACTGTGTTCTGGCCGCTGCCACGCCGCCGACAACCGCCGAAGTCGATTGGCGCTTGGAACCCGAACGGACCTGGAAGGCAGTTGAGCTGCCACCAATGACAGTCAAAGGGTGCCAGGAGTTGGTCGCAAACCTTGGGCTGCGCTTCGCTGGTATCGATCTGGCAATAGCCGAAGATGGCACGCCGTGGTTCTTGGAGGCCAACCCTAACGGCGAGTGGGGATGGCTCGTGGACGCCGCCGGACTCCCCGTACCCGTGGCGCTGGCCGATGAGCTTACTGCGTGACAAGCTCCGTCCCGGGCTCGCACGACTCTGGAGCTGGCGTTGGCGGGCCGGCAGGTGGCTAGTGCCTCTTTGCCAGGCCGTCTGGGTCAATCGGAGGTATTGGCCACGCGGAGTACAACCACCCGACGTTCGCCATTCGCTCTGGACCGCAGCGGAAGTAGACCGACTACTTGATCAGGGTCACGACCGCCTGAGGTCCATCGAAAGCAAAGGTCCCGGCCTGGCGACAGTGTCAGCGGTGGTTGGAGCCGCTCTGGGTTTGGCGATTAGCGAAACCTGGCAGTGTGCGAGTCTCCCACAGAAGATCCTGCTCGTTGCGGCAACGGTATACACGTTCGTGAGCTTGCTGTGCCCGATTTTCCTCGTCGGTTCCGTTCGCAGGAATGCCTTGACACTTTCAGCGCTTGCCGAACTTTCCCGCGAGCCGCACGGTGCTCTACGGGCGCTTCAGATGAAAGTCGAGGCAGTCGCCAAGAACGACTGGCGAAACGGGAGACTTGCGAATCTCCAGAGCGCCTGCGCTTACGACCTCCGAAATGCCGTGATGCTACTCGGGGTGTGGGCAGTCACGTTGCTGGTTCGATAGCCCGAAAGACCGGAAACGGCACCGGCCGGATTCAAGCTCCCGCCTTTAGGTACGGGCGAGTGCCAGTTCCTGTTGCTGCTCACGATGGTTTCGCATTTGATACGTGGTTGGACCTCGTGATAGCGCTCGGTCGGGCATTCCCACCGCCGCATCTGTTTATCGCTTAGAGCGGTCGAGGAGCCGGTCCAATTCTTCAGCGTAGAACTCATCGGGTGGCTCAAAGAAATCAAACCGCGAATAGAGCGGCGCCACAAGCTCCTTGACCAGTTCCGGAAGAACGTCGGAGATCGTTGCCGCGTTAGCCTGGACGTTGGTCCGAACGCGATCGACAGCGGAGACCCGGCCGGGCCTCAGATGTCGCATAGACGCGAACGCGCTCAGCTCCCTGGCCTTGAGTCCGGTCCATGTCATTGAAAGCTCGACAGTTTGGGCGCCGAGGCGATTGGCAAGGCGCTCGGCGTGGAGCAAGCACTCACCGGTGCGCCAGACGGGAATCGTCAGCTCCAGACATTCACCGGCGTTAATTCCCTGGCGCGAGCAGGTTGCGTCTGAGTCCTCCTGGTAGCCGCGGAGCATGAACATCCGTCCCCGTCGA
>Ga0182024_10005099_pt1 | contig 29671 bp, 30 predicted proteins | sample P32metaG_FD_120480 | JGI IMG/M metagenome (GOLD analysis project Ga0182024, IMG submission 120480) | Permafrost microbial communities from Stordalen Mire, Sweden - P3-2 metaG (Illumina Assembly) | ecosystem: Environmental > Terrestrial > Soil > Wetlands > Permafrost | place: Sweden: Stordalen...
CCAGACCTTGGTGATCGCCGTCGGAACGATTCTCGGCTGTTATCGCCCGAAGGCGCTCCGCCGCGCTGCTGCACGCGCGTAAGAAAACCAGGCCGAAAAACTCTTACTTCAACGGGCTGCTAGCCCCCGCTGAAAAAATTGCAAGCTCCTCCGGCGTCCGCCGCCCCAGCGCACTGTGGGGACGGTGCCGATTATAATCTTGCCGCCACGCTTCGATGACCTCCTGAGCATCATCCAGCGATAGGAACCAATGCTCATTCAAACATTCTTCTCGGAACCTTCCGTTGGAGGATTCGATGAACGCATTATCTGTGGGCTTGCCAGGTCGAATGGAATTGGAGCAAAAAAACGTTGCGAGCGTATTTTAGTGGTGTTGCAATATTGTGTGGCAGCCATAATAAGGTTCTCCCGAAATCACGGGATGAAGGAAAAAGTTCGATCACCAACACACTCATGCCAGAGCATCGCGCAGCGGTTTATCGTCGGTTCGCATCCGGTCCAAAACGCTCTTTTCCGCGGCAGACGGCGCATTGGGAGCATGCAGCTTTTCGATCTCGTCGGCCAGCGCCTCCGCGTTGGCGAGGAGGCGTTTGAGCCGCGCTTTCACTGACTTTTCGGTTTGCGGCAGCGCCTCGTCGGGCAATTCGAAAGGAGCTGCCGCCTTGCTAGTGCTTTCAGCATCTGTTTTAAGGTCCATTTCGGGTAGCATCTGATTTGCCAAACGTTGGATTCGTCTAATCATCTCGGCGTGAAGCGCTGCATCGAACAAACCGGCGCGTCCGAGCGCTCCGCTGACGGATGGCTTGGTCGCCGTGCCCAGCCACAATTCGAGCAACAGCACCTGATAACGCACGTCGAACAGTTTCGCCCACAACAGCGTCTTGGGATGCGTGATGCGGCTTGCTTCGATTTCCGGTTTGGTCTGTTTCTTAGTCAGTGTGTTGGGATTGACTGGCACCGCGCGAATTCCGGTGGGAAACGAATTGGCAAAATCATCGTATGCCTTAACGAACCGATTGAAATGCGAATCCTGGCCCGCCTGATAACCCTCCCCCTGGCGAGCGATTTGCGCGATCGCGAATAGGGCATCGTCCCGCGCGTCGATCTTGATGACGTAGACCTGATCGGCGCCAGGGTCGGACGGCGTAACCGGCGTCCGACCAAACTCAGCTGCCGTTACCTGCCGTTCGTCGCCGAGGCCTTTAAGATCCTTATCGACTACGTGCCAGCCGATGGGCGGAATTCCAATAGGCAGTTCAGGCCAGTACGGATGGGGAGAATCGTCCTTTTGGAAGTTCCAGAAGATCTTCGCGTACAATAAACCAACATGATTGACTTTCGTGCCGGTCGCCTTCTCCGCGCGCTCGAAGATCGGCTTCAACTTCGCGTAGAGTTCTTTGTCTGCAATGCAGTCCAGCGGCATGCTCTCCGTCTCGACGTACTTGGCCAGCGAATCGCCCGAAAGCGGCTCAAAGCGCAATGGAAAAGGATACTGGCCGGCGGGCCTTCCAGAAAACCAGATGCTTTCGCGGTCGAAGTAAGGCTCTGCCCCTAACGCGCGCAACAGGTTTTGCACGGTAATTAGGTGCCCCATTTCCTCGACTGCGATTTCGACGATCACATCCTTGAGATTGGCGGCTGGACCTGCCGAATCGATCGAGTACGCCGCGAATAGGTATTGAGTCAACAGGGCATGCTCAACCTCGGCGGCGGCTTTTAACAGGTCAATAGTTTGAGCGCGAGGAGAATTAGTCGGTTTTCCGGCGCGCGGCAGTCCCACGCTCAAGACAGCATCGCGCAACGCACGTCCCACCGGTGTCGAAGCCAATTGCGCCAATCCGAGGGAGAGTTTTTTTGGAGGTTTTGGCCTGACCCACTTCAGACGCGAGTAATGCCCACCCTTCATTGGTCGTCTCCCGTGATGTTGCTCATAGACTTCTGCGATCTTTCAAGTAACGACCTGCAGGTAACAGCGATCGCTGCGCCCGATTCTAGCCAGACTCGCGACCACTCGCTGAATTCGCCAACCTGGAGCGAATCATCGTGGTATCACGTGCGCATCGAGGTCGTACCAATCACTAATTCCACCCGTCAGTTGCGCGGCCGGGTTCGCTTTCATTTGCACCCAACCTTCGTTCCCAACGTACAAGATGTTCAATCCCGAGACAACAAGACCATCCTGAAGTTGCGCGCGTGGGGTGCTTTTACCGTTGGCATTGAGGTTTTCGACGAGCCCTACACACAACTAGAGTTGGACCTGGCCGACTCGCCAAAAGTTACGGCTCCGGTCGAGTTTCGCAAGTTGTAACGGCCACGATCTGCCAAATCGAGTACGCAATCATTGATGCACCATGTACGGCAAAAAATTGTGGAGATGAATACGCGGCAAGCCTCGGGTTTATCGGTTTTTTGATCTAACTGCTTTGGCGGTCGTCGATGCCAAGTCAACTGACCACGTCACGATACTCCTTGGATTGTGTAAAGCCGTCAGGACCCTTGTTCCGCATCTTTCTTGGCATTCCGTCGACTGGAGGGACCGCTCCAAATGCGCACGTTATCGGCACAGAACTTCGGGCCATCCGCCTTGACCGACTTTCCGTTGTCGTAGTTGTAGATACCCTGAGGTTCGGACAATCCCTGCCGGACGGGATTGCCGGTCGAAGCGAGTTCGTCAGACGCGCCGAGACCGTTCATCTCGAAAGCGCTCAACCAACCGCCGTAGGTCGGGTTGGGCAGCAGAATGAAGTCTCGCCCGAGCAGATTCAAATCCTGCAAAATCGACGCACGCCGGCTGGCGACAGTCGGGAACTTCCCTTTCTCGGGTGTTCCGGTGGAATCGAAGACACGGCCGTAGCATTCGGCATAGTCTGAGAGGTTATCTCCAAGCGACAGGATGATCTCGAAGCCTCGCACCTCGCTACAAAATACGCGTTGCTGGAATTTGTTGCCGAGCTGATAAGTCGCGGCACCGCTCGGTCGCTTCACTGTCACATCGGCCATGCCCTTCATGAAGAGCCGCGTCGTCAGGGGATGCTTGGTGTTCGATCTCGCCTTTCTTTCCGAGTTCACTTCGCTCTGTGGAAGCGCGCCGAGTTGCACGAGATTCTTGACCGTCCCCTGTCGTGTGACTTCCTGTCGCGTCGTGATGAAGATCGGAGTGACGCCGGCCTCTTCGACGAATCGGATGAATTCGATCGCTCCCGGCACCGCTTCTGATTGGGCGGCATCGCACCAGGCCTTCCACGAAGTGGCTTCGTCAAAGTTTGTGCCAACCTGAATTTGCCAGGCCGCGTAGGCTGAGTTGTCGAACACGGTTTCGTCCAGATCGAAGATCACGGCAGGGTGGCGGAAGGTGCCGGTGTTCAGCCGGTCGATCAGGGCATGGCGTGCCAACTGGTACGTCTGGACGCAAAGGGCAATGTACTCGGCACTCGACGCTTGATAGAGAAGCCCGTGCAGAGTGTTATGGGCGGTCATCGGCCGGCGCGGATTCATGATAAAGTCCTGATCGGGTGCAATCGGTGAAATCACGACGCAAATTCAAACGAGGGGCCGGCGGTTTGGCCGTTGCCCACGTCGAGTTGCATCAGCTCAGGGGCCCTGTTTGCGAGTTCATACATCAACGGCGTCAACTTCAGCAACTCTTGCGGATGACCGCTGCAAGCGCGCTCGATTGTGCGCAGCATGTCCGTGTAGATACGATTGAATGTTTCGACTTTCTGCAGGACTGCCGGAAGACCGGCGAAGGTGCGCATTTTCGGGTTGGGCACCATGTTGTAGACCGCGTTCCAATCCACCTTCACGGGCTTGCCCGTCGGCGAGGCGTCGGCTTTGTCGCCGCGGCGGTAGCGGCGCTCGCAGAATATTTCGTTGAAGCGAAAGTAATGGGCGATCTCGATCTCGTCCCCGAACAGAATGTTGTGGCTATCCTCAATTGTCCCGTCGATCCCTTCGCCTTGTCCGACGATTTCGTCGATGGCGAACATGGCGTCCTCGAGCTTGTAAATCGGCCGCAGGTTTCCGCCGCCGCCGTAGTAGAACTCGCCCGTGACCTGCTTGTTTGGATTGCCGGTGAAGAGACCCTTCTTCGGATTCGTTTCCATCGCTTGCTTGTGCAAACGTTGAATTGCCTCGCGCACGGCTTCGTAGAACTGGCCGATGGACCAGAAATTCCCCGGGTCGGGTGGCACAATTTGCTCGGCCGGCCGTTCGATGCGGAGAAACGTGTTCACGGCATCCTTGGAAAACTTGAGCAAGCCCACCTCGAAGCCGATCTGGCTGTGTCTCAACGGGCTCGGATACTGTGGGAGGAACTCGGGATGGCAAATCTTCGGCTCTCCACCGATGGCGTTGAGAATGTTCGCCGCCAGGAGCATGTGCAGCATTTCTTCCATGACGACCGAACGGATGATCTGATAGGCCTCACGGTTCGGCCCGGACTTGCCGTCGATCAGCGAATAGAGCGCACACAGATACGGTGGAATGGTGAAATGCTCGATCGCAATGGCTTCTTGCAGACGCCCTTTCAACGCGTCCGGGGTGTCGATGCGGGTCGCATCTGCTGGCAGCGATTTCCCGTGATCTTCGGGAAGGAGTTTTTGTCTGTATGGATCGTCGGGTTGGCAATAAGGCATGCGGGTATCAACCTTCCAGTTGTTTCAGAATGGCCTCGGCCGATTTGAACGCAAGGGCAGCCATCGTGAGTGTGGGATTGGAGGTGCCCAGCGTGGGCATGTTTCCGCAGCCTGCCAAGAAGAGATTCTTGTGGTCCCAAGTGCGCATCTCGGGATCGACAACCGAAGTACCCGGATTACTTCCCAGGCGATGAGTGCCGACGATATGCCCCGCGCCTCGGGAGGTATAACCGTTGCCCTGATATTCCCAGTAAGCCGCCTGGTCGAGCGTGTAGGAGGATCGATCCGTGATCCCGTTTACTTTGAAGATCTGGTCCGACACTAACTTTGCGATCCGGAAGGCTTCCTTCACATAGTTTGACGCGTCGTAATGAATCACCGGCCGATAGTTTCCGATGCGGTCCTTGTACTTCGAGTCGATCGTGACGCGATTCTCAGGTTGGGGGTCTTGTTCGCACTCGAAATGCAACAGAACTTGCCTCGTCAAGTCGTGTTCGAGCTTCTGGCGCAGCTTTTGGCCGAAGTCTCCTTCCATCACCGCCTTAGTCACGTTGGATCCGGGCGAGAAGGACGGCCAACCCCAGCCCCAATTGTCGATCGGGCAGATCCACGCGGTGTGGATGGAGCGGAAATCGCCGTCGCGAAACGAGGAAATATTCGTTGTCGAGCCCGGACCGCGGAACGGATAGACCGGTTCTGGAAATGTTCCCCATGTCAGGAAGCACATGTGGTCCATGAGATTCCGCCCGACCTGATCGCTAGATTTGGCGGCGCCCGACGCAAGCAGCAGCTTGGCATTCTCAATAGCGCTGGCGGCAAGGACATAGATTGTGCCGCGGGCAACGCCCTCGGTGTAAGTTCGCTTATCCTCCGAGTCGTAGCGCTTGAACTTGACACCATCGATCTTTTTCGAACCGGGGTCGATCACCAATTTGTAAGCGACCGATTGCGACTGGATATCGAGCAGCCGGGGATGGCGGACCTTGGCTCTTTTGATGGTTTTGAGCGCGTTATATTTCGCCTGCACCGGGCAGATCGGAACACAGGAAGCATTGCCCTCACAACGTTGGCCGATGTCGTCATCCCAAAGCGAACCAACCGGCTGATAGGTGCTGTCCGCCGCGATCAGGGTTAGCTTGCGCGCCTGGCGATCCCAGGTCACGCCCTTGAACTTGTAGTTTTTATTGGGAAACGAGTTCCTTCCCTGCGGCGTGCTGCAACAGCGGATTGTGTGCTTCAGCCTTTGCCCATTGCCGACGTCGATGTCGATCGGAAGGTCTTGAGTCTTCGCCAGCATCCGATAATCGAGATAGCTTTGCGGGATCTTCTCCATCGGGAATACGTAACCGTCACTGAAATAGTCCGGGCCGATGTTTGGGAGTTGCTGGTCCTTGACTTCGCCGGCGACGCCGATCTCGTATTCCGCCATTTCGTAGTAAGGCCGGAGATCGAGGTACTTGAATGGCCAATCCACGGCGCGGCTGTACATGGATTGCATTTGAAAATCGTTAGGCAGCATCCGCAGCGCGGTGCCCAGCCAGTGTTGCGTGGTACCGCCGGGGCCAACCCAGTTATCGCTCCCGAAGGCGAGCGGGCCTTTCTGAACGAAGTAGCCAGTGTTGGGATCCATCATTTCCACAGGCATGGCCTCGCCCACGTCGGACGATGGAGCATTCTTGAGGTTGGGAAAGGGCGAATTGGGAGCCTTGGCAGCGGCCTTGTAGAACCGGTCGAGATAGGACATCTGCATCTGGTAGGCCCGGTCGTCCTCAAGTGCCATCCCGGATTCGAGTCCGGCGTCGAGCAAGAGGACTTTTTTGCCGTCATCCGTCAAAGTCTTGGCCACGATGGCGCCGGCAACGCCTGAACCGACAATGACAGCGTCGTACTCGGTGTCTTTCATGCGGTCCTCGAATAAAACTTACGGCTTCCGGCTCCAGGAACCGTACCCAGGCTGCTTGGCACCCGCTGGATGTGTCTGGGCGGTCAGCCAGATCAAGCCTTGTTGGTACGCCCGGGCACTGATAACGGCGGTTCTGTCCGGCTGAGACTTCTTCCCCAGCCAGTTCATGGTTGTCCAGACGCCGGTGTACCAAAGGATCGTGATTCGTTGAGCGAGCCCCTGATAGCTTATCTCATCAAACGGCGTGTTCGGCCGCGACGCCGTGGCGGGCAATTCAATGAAATGGCGTATGATTGCCGGCTCGATGGCATCGCTGAGGTGCAGCCTGAGGATCTCCTCGGCCTTGAGGAGAAATAGGCGGATGCCCTCGTGGTCTTGCTCTTTCATGAGGGTCGTGAAGTAATCGGTCAGCATGCCTGTGCCTTCGAGGTCGACCTCGGAATAGCCGGTCAGATGCGACGAAATCGCGCGAAACACGGGCAAGCCTGGATCCGACATTGGTTGCGTCAGGTTGATCACCATTTTATCGCCTCCGGCTCTGGGCGGGTCAATTTTTCGATCAGGTCCGCCTGTTCGGGGAATTCTTTCTTCAGCTTCGCACGGTCGCCGATGGTGTAATCCACTGGGTCGAATCCGGGCGCCATTGTCACTCCCATCAATGCCCAGGAACCACTGGGCATTAGCCGCGAACCCAACCAGGTGTTACCGGGAATGACCGCAATGGGTTGCTGTCCTTGCAAAACATTATTCCCAAAGACACGGACTTCGCTTTTCCCGTCCTGATGCAACAGCAGCATTTGCACGGGATCGCCTGCGTAAAAGTGGTAGAGCATATCGCCAGTCACCCGGTGCAGCACCGAACAGCCTGGCGCTTCGAGAAGATAATAAATGGCGCTACAGATCGAGTGACGCCCCTGCTTGGTCTCGGGGAAGCCTTTCAATACCTTATCAGGTACATTGAGCGGTGCAGTATAGGCGCCGGACAAGAAGCCGCCCTCTTGCAGGTTTGGCTCCATCTTCAATTGCTCTTTGATATCTTTCGCACTGAGCATACTCGTTAGTCCTTCTTAACCCGGTAGATCGTCCGCGAAAGCGGGCTCAGATCCACCGGCTTGGTTCGAGGCGGACTAATGTTGTAATCCGAGCCGATACACTGTTGAAACGAAAGCCAACCGTCCCGGTTCCACCGCTCCTGCACCTGAAGTAGCCGGGCATATTCGTTGCGGTAGTACATCCTCTGCCATTCGAGCAAGAGCGGGTCGATGTAGTTCAAATAGGCCCCCTGGGCATACTGCTCCAATTCATCGAAGAAGTCGACTGCCCATTCGATGTTCGGCCGGGCTTGCAACGGTTGCGAGGAATCCCATTCGGACTTCAACTCGAAGATGAACATCCCGTCGCGATGGGCAAAAGAGGATTTCTCATCGCCACACTTCGCGATGGCACCACCGGCATGAGTCCAAACGACATACGAATCCGGGGAAGGCGCGCGCCCGAGGTAGAATTTGCAAACGTCCGCAACTTTGTCCGTCAAAGATTCGCAGCCCAGCACTAGTGATCGGATATACGCGGAATGGCCTCGGACCTGCGTGCTGGCGCCAGCAAAGTCTTCCCACTCCGGTAGAGTCAGGGAATAGAATTCCACATCGTCCGGGTCGAGATCGAGGAGCGGCTTCAAAAGGGCGATAGCGTCGGCAAACCTGCCGTTAAAAACAGGAGTGAAACGCAATGCCAACGTTGGCTTGCCGCCAAGCCGCTGATTGGGAAAGTTCCGCATCATTCCGTAGACGGCCATCTCGTCGGGCAGCTTCAAGACCCATTTGTTGTAAAACTGAAGAACTTCGTTGACACGGTAGAAGGGAAAGTTCACTTGACCCGTCGTCAGCCGGGGAACGTGAGTCTTTTGCAGTTGCAGATCGATCCGGGTCACGACGCCGAAATTACCGCCGCCCGCGCCGCGGAGAGCCCGATACAATTCGACTTTGTCATGATCGCGCTTATTGGAATTGGCAGTGAATATTTTGTTGCTGTTCAACTCGTAGACATTGCCGACGGTCGATACAAACTCGAGACCGTTCACGTTGTCGCAACCGAGTCCATAGGACCGGGAGATGAAGCTATAGCCGCCTCCCAAAGTGAAACCGGCCACTCCGACCCCGGAACAGCCGCCGCCGATGGGAATATAGGGACTCTGTTGGTCGCGGAGAAAATCGTAGGCCAGGATCCAGCGAGTGCCGGCGCCAACGCTCAGTTGTTGCTTATTGGCCGGGTCAAAGGCGACGCCGTTCATGTCGGCCAGATCCAGCACCACGCCCTCGGAGTTGAGACAGTACCCCGCCGCGCTGTGCCCGCCGGCCTTGGTTGTCAAACGGATGCCGCGTTCGTGGCAGTATTTCACGGTTACTGCCACGTCCTGAGTGTTCGACGGCAGAACCACCAGGAACGGGCGCCGGGTAACCCGGCCGTTGTCGATGGAGAGGCTGTTCGCAAACCCTTCGTCACCCAACTCAAGCACTCGGCCCGTGATCAGGCTTGCCAAGTCGCGACGTACTGAGTTCACCGTGGCGTATTCCATGTTGGTATGCGTTCCGGGTGGTGGATTGGAATGGTCTCGGGACGGCTACCTTGTCGCCTTCGGCTACGGTTTTTGGTCTTGAGGAGGAACCGAAAGCCGTAGATAAGAATCGTAGACGATTCGCACCGGGCTCATGCCTGCCGACTCCGTGATGAACTTCTCATGGTCGGCCGAATTGGAGTACACGTTGTAGGCGGCGATGTCCTTGAAGATCATGTGGACGGAGACCTCGAAGTTCGTGCCGCTGACATCGCGGTTGATCTCCAGGGCCCGGACACCCACGGAGAAATGCTCCTGACCGGGATGGCCGGAGAGGTAAAACTCGCAAAGCGAAATGAATCGCTCCACCAAATCGCTAGATGTGTCATACAGTTGGAAAAAGAACATGTGGGCGAAGGGGCGGATTTCGTTCGGCCCTCCAAAGTGCTTTGTTTTGTGCATCGGTTGATTCGCGGCATGAGCTAATGGTCGGAATGCCTGATCCAGGGCAAAGAAGTATTCTCCGCCTTTGTTCGTTACGAGGCTCTCCCCGCTTGGCTTCATTGACCTCCCACCACATCTAGAGGGCTTTCACGCCCTGCGGGCGTACCATTTTGGCTACGGGTAGAATGTACGGTGAGGAGGGAACCTCGGCCAACGTTCCATCTGACGCCACGGCTAGAGTGTTCACGGCATTCGACGAGGCAGGCGACGTCTCCGACTCTCCCTGGGTAACGACGTGCAGAAACTTTTCCGTCGAGTCGAGGCCGAACTGGTAGCAGTTCCCGGTCGACTTGAGTTTAATAGTTTGAATCTCAAGCGGTGTGCTCGGGTCGCTGCTGATGTCGTAGACCGAGATGCTTGGGTCAGCGGTATTGCTGGTGTAGAGCCGTGTCGCCGCCCGGTTGATGAGCACCCAGCATGGTGTCTGGCCCGGGACCGGCACCGAGCGCAAGAAATGGAGTTTTCCATTCGCGTCATAGCCGTAGACGCCGAGCCTGTTGATCAAAACGAAACATACGTAAAGCAGCTTCTGTGTCGGGTGGGCTGCCAGCCCGAGTGGCTTGGCCGCGGCTTCGTTCCCGGCGAATTCGGATGCAGGGAGCGATTGTTCGTCAGCCTGGACCAGACGACCACCCGGTTGGATCTTCAATGAACGGAGCGTGCCCCCGAGCAATTCGGCTCCGAACATCAGGCTGCCGTCGGGCGAGATCAGGGCCTGCGTCGGCGCCGCGCCGAACTTAATGGGGATCGTCGAGTCCTTGATTGGGGTCAATTGCCCCTGCGGGTCCACGCGGAATGAGGTGTAGTTCGGGGGGCTTGAGCACGGATGGATCGGGTCCAGGCTCTGATTGACGACAACCAGCACGTCGTCATTCGAGAGCCCCACACTTACGGGATTGGAGCCGCCCGATGGAAATGGCGAGCCCGCGACCGGCACGAGTGAACCATCGACATTGATGTTGAACACCGCGATCGTGTTCGATCCGCCGTTGACGGCGAACAGCAACGTACCTGTTGAATTTGAAATGATTGGTTGATCCAAGTCGAACGGCCCGAGGGCAGTGGTAAAGGTTATTCCCAGCCCGCCGGCGGAGAAAGGCGATCCGTGAAGCTGCGCCAGACTTCCGTCGGTATTATTCCTCTCGAACGCGAAAATCGCGTTTCCTGCCGGGTCGTTGCCCTCGACGTAGACGAACGGACCAGCCATTTCGAGATCCCCGACGTACTTGAGGATGTCGCGGAGCGTGATCACATTCGAGACTGAACCGATATTGATGACTTTGGGCTTCCAATTATCGTTGTAGGCGAATTCGTTTCCGTAATACAGGGCGCCCGCGAGAACTTCGGCAACCAGCCGGCTGCCGACTTTGCCGAGCATCTCGCCGTTGCTGTGCACCTCCGCCTCTTTCAAGATGTAGTACCAGAGTGGCGTCTTGAAAGTTGCGTCGTCTTTACAGATTTGACAAGTGTCCCCTTCTTTACAGATGTGATCCAACTTGAATAACTCGCGCGATGCCGGTCGATTGTCAGCGCCAAGCACCTCTGCGGGAGTTAAAGGTGTAACGCCGTAGAACGTCGCGAGCTCCTCACCGGAAACAACTCCGATCTGCGAACCTCGAATCAGGTTCCGATGCGGCAGGTTGCCGATGTACTTGATGTCATCCGGGATGGCGCTTTCCGGAAGGTTGAAGACGCGCGCAGTCACCTTGCGGTCGATGCGGAGCGACTTGGTCTCCGGAGTCAACGGATCCGGGTAGAAGACATTCCAATCAATGACGTGCTTGGGTTCCAGTTTCCGGCCGCCCCGCATGTCGTCAAGACCGCTGAAATTCGTACCGGCGATCTCGACAACGTCGCTGTGCCGAGCATCTTTGAAAAGAATGACGGACGAACTCTGGTTCAATTTGTACACCGGCCGCAGTTGGCTATGGCCAAATCGGAAGGCGATCGCAAACTCATGCGGCAGGCGAAGGATGTTCTTGCCGGTCACCAGGTCGCGATAAGGCTTGTGCTTGAGGTTGCCGTACTCCTGGTCGAGTTGCTGGGCGTTCGGGGCCATCTTCCGGATTTCCTGCTTCACGTAGTCTAGTACTTCGGGCCGGATGATCTTTGGCATGTAGTCATTGAGAATGAAGCTCTGCCAGATCGCCACGACTTCCTCGCGGACGCGGTTCACGATCTGGCCGGGGTCGGTCGGGTCGGCGAGCTTCTGAAGTTCGCTTTTGAAGTTGGGGTCGCTGACGATCTTGTTGTGCAGTCGCTGGACAAGAATATGAATCTGCAAAATGAGCTGATTTTCGTCGTTTCGCGGATCGAAGATATACGCCAGCTGTGTGCAGGGATTCGTCGGATCTGGTTCGCGCCGCTGGTCATAGTATGTCCTTCCAGTATCGTCCAAAGACAATTCTTCAAGCCGAAACTTACCATCTTTATCGTAGATCTCCTCATTCCCTGCTGCCGCTCGTGGACCATATACGCTGTCGAGATCTATCACCGGAGAGGCATCGTCGATAACCGCGTTGCCCTGTTCGTTGGCGGTCAGATTCATGCCGTTGAAGGTCAAATCGTGATCGATGAACTGCCCAACAAAGGTAAAGGCGGCAGGAATGCTGGGACTAGGATCGATCCCTTCATCGTACGCCACGCCGTTTTTTTCGCCGGGTTCCGAGATATAAGCCATCAGCTCCGAATGAACGTTGTAGCCTTGCTTATCGACGAGCCTGTAAAAGAAACTGTCGGCCGTGGAGCGCAGCTTCTGCACCATCTCCGGCGTCGACATGGCGGGACCGCTGGCCGATTTCGCAGCGACAAAGGCTGCGATCCGGCCCGTCATCATGTCCGGGTCGAGAAGCGTATACAAACCGCCGTGTTTCACGATAGCCGCCAGCGTCGACTGCGGTGGCAAATGCAGGTAGGGCTTTCCCTTGGCAACAGCGATGGCCCGCAAATTAGAATTTACGAGCGACTGATCACGCAAACTTTGGGCGGCCATAGGTTCTCCGTGCTAGGTGTGAGATTCATTAAGGAGCCAAACAGCGCAAACCGTTGCGTCGAGCCGCGACCCTTGTGCCGGTTCTTTGTCGCGTCAAATCTTTGCTATTCATTTTGTCCGCATTTTCTATTCTGCTCACTCGCTAAGTTTCAATTTACTAACGGTGGCGCTCAACGAACTAATCTCGGCCCGTGCCGTTCAGTGCGCTGCACCTCTAAAACGGAATCGTGAAAGTGTCGTAGGGATCTATTTGCTTTTGTGGCGGCTGCATTCCCGGTTGCGGATCGTCAACCGCAAAGTATCTGCCGGTGATCTGCCGATCGGTGACTTCCATCAGCAGATATCCGTGTTGCCAATCATTGAATGCCTCTAAAGTGTCGTCGACACCGTTGAACATGTAGGGGCACTTATTAGGATCAAATTGCTTTCTGGACAAAATGTGCAACTTTTGGTTATAGCCTCCAGCGCCTGCCACAATCGTCGTGACGTTCTTCCCATTCAGACTTCCGATGAAACGCTGATAGTTATGAACGTGCCCGGTCAGAATCAAATTTGGTGTACGCCCAGCAGCAGCAATCGCTTGCTCCACTGTGTCTTTGAGAGGTGTGTATCCGGGATGATGTCCGTAAGCAGAATACAGAGGATGGTGCATAGATAAGATAATGGGAAAATCATCCGGGGCTTCCCGCAATTCGTTCGTGAACCACTCCAACTGCTGAAATCCAATTTTCCCACCTTCCGGAACATTAGTGTACAGCCCAATAAATGTGGCCATTGGGGTCAATAGTGTCCAATAAACGTTTGGCTGAGTCATCGCCGGGCGAGGAGCATCATCGGCCTCCTGCAAAACAATCGCTGATTGAGCGCAGAAATTGCGAACAAAGCCTTTGAGCGAATCTGATGGCTGATTGTTCGCATCACTGGGGTCGACATCCCCATCGTGGTTACCGGGTATCGCGAAAATCGGCGCCGGATAATGCAGGTACGGCTCATAAAACTCCCAGTAATAATTTATAATTTCGCCATCGTAGTACACGACGTCACCGAGGTGATAATAAAATGACGGATTACGTCCTGAATCATCGTCCTGGAAATCAAGCTCCATAAAAGTCGCAACGTTCTGCTGATACGTTGTGGTGTTAACGCCTCCCGTATCGCCGGAGGCGTGAAACACCAGTCGCTTTTCTCGTTTGATGTTGTTTATTGCATTCGTCGAGAGGATGCTATCTAGGTTCAAGCGAAATGGCGATTGGCCCGTCGGCGGAGGCAAATCGAACCAATGACCGCTGCCCTTACCCCTTGGATCCTTCTCGGTTGAAAATCCTGGGGGATCTGTCGTGAATCCTCGTGACCGACGTGAGGCATGAAATTTCATGCCATTTTTCCCAATGCCTCCTCGCGGCGGCGGAACCTTCAGCACTTTCGGACGTCGATTTGAACGAGAAATTGCCATAGTGATACTCAACACTTTTAAATCTTATTATTATTTTTGACCAGCAAACACCATTGTCTAAAGCAGCCAGTCCATTGCGTATTGATAGACAGTCTTAACAAACATTGGATCAAATTGCGGTTGAGGTACCTCGCTGGAAAAAAGTTTTACGAACTTCGATCCGGAGTTCATTCTTTCGTCGGAAGACGCCTGCCTTTTTTCCTCAGACAGGAGTCTGCCCCCCCCGCTTGGAGACCGAAGTATAAAATCGGGGGGCGATTAGTGCAATCAGCGAAATGTGTCGTTTTTAGTAATTTGACACCGAATCATCTGTTAGCTTGCCTGAACAAAGAGTAGTTCATATAGACTCCCTAATCTGCTTCGTGGCAGTCACTTAACTCGTGGCGACTTTCTAAGCACGCACAAGGAATTGGTTCGTAAGCTCGACGATCTTGAGAAAAGATATGACCGGCAATTCGCACTAGTGTTCGAATCTGACCAAATGGTGTTTCGGTCGGGTTGCAGTCATGCAGCAACTGTGTTGTAAGCCTTGGCGGAAAATGGAATTGGAACAAAAAAGGTTGCAAACGCATCTTATTGATATTGCCTTCGTGTATGCAACATCTGTCCCCATTTTGTCCCCAGTATTGCACGCCGAAGATGCGCCGATATTTAGTCAGGATTCAAAGAAAAGGTGCAGCAATGTTCGCGAAACTATCAATGAAGCTCCATAATTCCAAAGCTACGCCATCATGAACCCAAAACCCTGGCTCGCTCCCCCTGGCAGATTGATCGCATAATGTGAAAATTCCGTGATGCTCATGCTGATTCTTGTACAGCCAAACGTGAATAGGCACCAGGAAGCCGTCTCGACTAACTCGCCGAATGTCTGCACCGCACTCTCGATAATTACGCTCAACATTGGTTTCGATTTTCATTCGAAGACGCACGAAGTCTTCACCGGTCAGATTGTCGGAAGATAACTGGATGCATTCTTCGTCATTGAGAAGTTCCAAATCCTGGGCACATATTGCCAATGCACGGCATTTCGTCCGTTGAATTGCCCAATTCGGCTTGTTTATATGAATAAATTCTTCGAGTCGGCGTTTGCACTCCTTCTCGGAATTGGCAATGATCCTGAGCCTGGACTCAGCGGCTCCTTCTGACGCAAGTTTCGCAATGTTGCAGAGGAGATTGTATTCTTTACGGAATGATTCGCTATCCGCGAATGCTCCGAATGATATATATAGTCTAAGGCAATCCGAAACACGCCATTTCCTATGGCGTGGCCATGCATATCGGCAAGCAATTTGGTTATTTCCGTCCCCACGTCTTTCTGAAGCCCAATGAACTCGACCTTGCATCGCGGTGCACGCGTTGCTTGATAGTGTGCGAGTAATTCAACAGCGAATGCGCTGGCGTAGTGCGCGGCAAGCGGCTGCCAACTTTTCCCGTCACACTGGGCTTTATCGACGACGTTGTCGGAGATTCCCCGAATGATGATCGCGTCCATCTTGAGGACGTTCGTCGCGGCAAGCGTCCCGTATCCCTCCATCTCGACCGCGAGTGCGTCGCTGTAAAACTGCTTGATGAGCTTGTGTGTATGCGACCGCTCGTCGGCATCCACCTGTTCGCCGGCTGCGATTGGTCCGACGCGGGCGATCGGGTCACCAGGCCGGTCCGGGTGCTGCCGCTGTATCCGCTGGAGCCAGCTGCGCGTTCGCGCCACGCCGCGGGCGAGTTGCTCAAGTCGGAAGCTTGTATTTTCGATGGCCGGGCGCGGTTGAAAATCCTTCTCGGCCTTTCCGGAGTGGTAGTTATAAACCTTAGTCGACGCGACCACGTCCCCGAGCTCGATGTCGGACTTGAGGCTGCCTGCCACGCCGATAAAGAAGACAACGACGGGGTCAAAGTGGTGGATCGCGTGCGTTGCGATGTGGCCGGCGCGCTGATTCCCCGCGCCGCATTCAGCTATGGCGACCTTCCAATACTTGTCGCCGGCGCTCAGTGTGCCGCAGGTATAGGCGGTGCCTACGGCGTCATACTCGGTCGATTGTTCGCCGATGAACTCAATTATTGCTTGGGCTTCGAGCTGAAGTGCCGTCAGGATGACGGCGCAGTGTAACGGCCTGTCGTGCTGCGGTGTGGAATCGTTCAAGGGCATCAACCTTCAGAAAATCACTTAGCGCCGGCGACATTGCCACCAAAGCATATGAGATCCGGCGGTATCAGCAATTAACGCAATTCTACGCGTGACCGGCAGTTCTTTGCGAGCCACTTTGCCTTACACCAGATTTCCACCCCAAAGTGTTCCACGTCCCCGTAAGATCAGTCGATTTCAGTACTTCACTGATATTTACCCGATTTAACCGCAGATTCAACTGACACGCTAACAAGGAAGTGTCATTTGTTCTCAGTCAATCGTTGGTGTGACGGCGTAATGACTAATCACTCGATGTTTCAGGGTCATCGACTCCTCCTAGATAGCCATTACGAACGAGCCATTCCTTTGCTGCTTCAATCCGAATATCCTGCTTTTTTCCGGGGAAAAGGCCTTTGGCACGTTGCAAGTGTGACGCTTTGGCAATCAGCTCCTCAAGGTAGATTGGATAGAGTGAGCTCACCATTTTGAAATTAGCTTTCTCGATTTGCATCCCCTTTGCAGCTCTCGTCTGCGATTTGGTAATTGCGCGTGGCGGACGCGGTCTTTGGATAGTGGCAGCTATTGGTTCTTGCTGGGGCTCGATAGTTTTTGCACTTGGCTCTGGTTCATCATGGAGAACCTGCGCAAGATTACGAATCGAATTCTTAAAATCTGCCCGATCACTCATTGGACGCCTTATCGAAACTTGGTCGCAATGATCGGCCATCGATCGCCGAAAGCTTCTCGCAGAGAATCTCAGAGATTAACGAATTTAAATTTGCTTCGGCCTTGCGAGCATCTTTACCACCGATTTGACTCAAATATTTTCGCATGGCGCTGCGAAACACAACGTAGTCGTACATTTCCGTGCGAGTGATCTTATACGGCAAATTCGCCTCCAATTCCCGCCGTAGATTGCGGGCTTGCACGTCTCGGACTGCCGTGCGTGTCAAGACGATGAACGTCTCCGGCTTGGTTCCGGCAGTGGCTTCGTGTGCGACGCTAATTGCTGCTAGCGCCAATTCAAGTGCATCGACATCGGTTTCACTCGGCTGCAGCGGCACGATAGCAATGTCGGCAATCAATGCGGCAGTGAACGACGCCGGACTGCTGCTGCCAGGCGTGTCGATGATCACGACATCGGCCGGCTGCTTAAGTTTTTCCACTTCGGCTTTGATTAGTCGGGCATCCTTCTCGACGGACACCGGAATCCGCGGCTCAGCGCATCGAACCCACTTGCTAGAAGTTCGCTGTTCAACATCGGTATCTAGCAGTCCGACTCGAATACCGCGCTCGAATAGGGAAAGCGCAATCAACGACGACAGCGCGGATTTGGAAGTGCCCCCTTTGGTATTGCAAAATGAGATTACGAGCTTCACAACCTTGAAAGTAACTCAAGTTTTTCCAGTCTGACAATCCATAATTTAATTGCCAGTAAAGTTTGACTTGAAACCCTTACTTGCCGGATAAACCTGACTAGTTTGACCAGAAAAACAAGGTCAACAAGATGGACAAGCTTTTTAAGCTAAGTAAGAGAGAAGTTTAAGCAATTTGGCGGATTGTGACGGGGCAGCCTTCCGCGAGACGCCCCATTAAACCGCCAATACGGCCGTCCATGCGGCGATCATCGATATGCTCGGCGAGGGGGCTTTGTCCATGCAAGATTTTTGAATTCTCGGACGATGTGAGGGAATTGAGCAAATGGTATCTGGACACAGGATGTATCCGCCAGAATGAGGTCCATCGGCCCGATCTGTAACAATTGGCCTGCTCGAAATAACATCGGATGAAGCCGCGAACAGACAATGTACCTAGCTATTACGCCCGCTACTTTGCGGACTTCGCGCCAGGCCGTCCCTATCTCAGTCTCATTCTTTCGATCGTGGAAGGTAGCTTGGCGATTTCTGGGCGGGTGTTTTGGAAAAATTGTTGGTTAATCGTGGAACACACCGCGGCCTGTGACGAGACGATTGTTACCTGGCCACGCGGCTCGCCGCCGCAAGTATCACCAATTGATTGCGAGCGTGTTGCACGCGTCGCCTCGGCATTCGGAGAACAGGCGATTCGCGCTTTGCGAAGTTCATCAGCCGCTGTTATTGGTGCCGGTGGTACAGGTTCTGCTGCGATTGAGATACTCGCGCGCGCGGGTGTTGGTCGTCTGATCCTTGTCGATCCCGATGTGATCGACCGTTCGAATCTAGAGCGCGTACACGGTAGCACACCTGCGGATGCTCAGAACGAAACTTCAAAGGTACTGGTTGCCGCCAAACTCATACGTTCCATTGATCCGTCAATCGTAATCGAACCATGGATTGGCCGACTGCCTCAAAAACAAATTGTTGACGCAGTCGTTAGGGCAGATGTAATGCTCGGTTGTACGGATCAGCAGCATAGCAGGCTTGCGTTGAGCGATTTGGCGCTGCGGTACCTGATTCCTTCCATTGACTGCGGCGTGATTATGGAAGGAGGCGGCGGCCACGTCTCTGGGCAAATTGCACAGTTTGTCCGCTTTCTTCCGGCGGACCCTTGTGCGCTATGCCGCGATATGATTGTACCAAATCGCATCAAGCAGGAATTGATGTCAGAAGAGGAGAAGAACCAGCGGCGGCGAGCCGCAGATGAAGCGCGCGAACGAGGAGATGACCCAAACCCATATTGGCACAATCAAGCACAGATTAACACTGTGGGATATCTGACTACTGCTGTTGGAGCAATGATTGCTGGATACGCAATTGGCTGGTTGACCAAACGTTTTTCGCCGCCTTTTGAACGATTGCAAATAAACTTCGTCGCGAAATACTTTGACGTAACAGACCTCGCTCAGCGGCACCGACCCGGTTGCGCATGCACACGATTTCGTGGCTGGGCAAGCCAGGCAAATGCCGACGCTTTAATTTCTGCTCCTGAGCACTGGCCGTTGCCGCAGCGCGCAGTTTTGGTATGACATTCCGCTGTGCTTTTCGCGATAGGGTGGCCCGATTGAGTGCTGTGTTTGGCCGTTCAAAAGGCTTTCAGCTGATTCGGAATCGTGATCGTGAATTGATAAACGGTCTGGCGACCAATAACGGATAAGATTTGAATGGCGCTTGGATTCTAGCCCGGCCCTTTGCCAAAGCGACCATCAAGAGTTTATAGTGCTCGACATGGCACCGGAACCGCAACAGCATCGCGATCGCTACGACGTGACGGGGAATATTGAAGCTGAATATGTCGACGAAGCACAAACCGTACTGGTGAATAGGCGCGGAATTACGGATCTTCACCAATTGCAGTTGCTCGAAGAAGAAGGTCTAGTTCGAGCCTACGAAACTTTGCTTAATGAAATCCGCGTTGATACACCGTTGACTTGCGAACTGATACGCTATATTCATTCGCAGATTTTTAGTGATCTGTACGCGTGGGCTGGACGCTGGCGAACGGTTACTATCAGTAAACCGGGAATCACTTGGCCCCCGCCCACTTTTCTGGGCGAGAGCATGGATCAGTTCGAGCAGAATTTCCTGCGAGCCTATCCGGCGACTAGCTTACAAGAGGATGCTGTGTTTTGCCGAGCAGTTGCGCAAATCCAAGGAGAGTTTTTAGTGATCCATCCCTTTCGCGAAGGAAATGCGCGAACGGTCAAGCTCCTCACAGATTTATTGGCGGCGCAATCGGATAGACCGCTATTGAGATACGACCAAACCGATGCCGGACGCGCGGCGTATATTATAGCTGCAAGTCAGGCATTTAGACACAACTACCAACCGATGGAAACGATCATTCGGCAGGCTTTAGCTGCTGCGCGAGAAGATCCTTCAACTCCTTCATGAGACGCTGCCGCGTTTCTTCCTGAAATGGGGGTAGTCCTTCAATCACGCTATTGCGCTCTGCCACATCCATGATTTGCTCTCGTCGGGCCTGATCGTTCTGCAGCCACCGACAGGCGTCTTTGAGTTTGGGGCCGGTGCCGAAGTTGAGGGGCATAGGTTTCCTGAGGGTTAGATTTCCGAAGGGCACCTCAATTATATCACATCTACAGCCGGCAAATGAACGGCGAAAGCGGTCATTTCCGATCAACCTCCCTTTTGAGGTGAATTAAGCCAGCGCTCACCACCAGTGACCGCCTTGCCGTTCAGCACAAAGGAGGGAGAGTGAGCCGATTGTATCTATCGCGCAAGTATTTTCACGCAGCCCTCGAGCGTCTAATAGCTGCCATAGCAGAGCTTCAATTGGCACGCCCCCAAGTCAAGGCAGAAGTCAGCACGTTTTTCCTGACGAAGCGTCGCTTCTAAAGTGTCATTCAGAGGACCGTCGTAGTGTTCATCAATGTCTAATAGGATAGTTAAAGTTGAGTCACGTTTGTCGTTGCGTGCAGACTCATTCGACGTTTTCGCAATTTCCGGCGTGCTGTCCTGCATCGACCAATTCCTTTATGGAATTAAAAGAACCGGCGATCCCTGCCGGTGAAAGACGGCGCCAAGGTGCCTGTCACTATTGTTGCCGTCCGCTTCCCTGCATCGAATAATTCACCATATTTGGCAGTTCAGGTGCCGTCAAATAACTTTCCGCAAGTTACGAGAGGCAGACGAATTGCGGTCTACGCAAAAAGCATGCTCTGGGGCAGCATGGTTAAAGCGAGAAGAATTCAGTTTAAGGTCAATCGAGCAACTTGGCGATCGTCACCACTTTTGCGAGCGTACTGTCTTCGACCGAAGCCACGAAGTCTGGTCGCGTGTCACCGTCAAGTGTTGTGAGTACACGAGCGACGATATAGTTTGCTAAGCTCATTGGCCTGTATGCGTTGTCGTCATGAATTTGGTTGCCGCTGATCATTCGTGGCGTGCGAATTCCTGAAGACTCCGGAATCTCCATGACTTTTGGCGCCATCACGAGCTGCCGCATCCTTCTAATTTGAGTCTTCAATTCATCGAGTTGTGATCGTGACAAATCCTCAATCTCTCCCCGCTTCGCCTGAACAAGAATTACTTTTTCAATGAAATCATCAGGACTGGCGATCCGCGCAACGATGGCGAAGTCCGCACCAAATCTACGTTCGGCTGAATTTCGCCCCCGATCGTCGTACACGGTCGACCGAAAAACTATAGAAGCGTCGGTGCCCCGATATGCCGTGCCATCGAGTGCTTGCGCTAACGCGGCGACATATGCCGCCTCCTGATTGAATCGGCGAGGATCAACACTCTCAACCGCATTGATCACGTACCGTTTTACCGCTTCGCGTATGTGATACGGAAACCGAAACGAATGCCGTGGCATGCCTCACCTACAAATAAGAGATACTGGATGTCCCCCCCTATTGTCAGTATTTGGCGGAACAAAAAAAGGCCCGCCATTTCTGACGGGAACCACACGGTGCAATAAAAAAGGCCCCGCATCATGCGAAGCCCGACGAGAACAAAGTTGTGAATCAAAGAACCGCAATCCCTGCGGGTAACATAGATATAGATGATGCCAAGGCGTCACTCATTGTTGAACCGCTGAAATGCCATTGGATCCGTGGATCCCAATGGCACCGACGTAGTATTGGGAAGTTTTCTCGTTTCTATATGTGTACAGGACCCCGTGTGTTGGTAGATACGAGAACAACTGCTGATTCTCGCAAATCGTCGTAACTGCTTCCAAGACAATAGCTTGCTTAATTTGCTGCGCATTTTTGAGTCGTACAAACGGCTCGGGGGGTCGACCAGCAAGACCAGATCGGAGACTGTATAGACTAGAGCCGCACTTCAGCCGCCCATTGGGCATCAGGCGAGCCGCCGTCATCCGACTTTCCCCATTGACCATTCCGAGCCACCCAAACATTCCCAGCCGTTTCGAGTGCCCATCATGTAGTTCGGTTGCCTCCGAATCACCGTCCCTCAGGACCGCGCTCACTGTGATTCTTCCCGTGGGAAGCGGCGGGCTCTGAGCAAAAATTGATGATTGTTCCGAGCAGAGAAAGCCGCAGATCGATCAGTGACAAATAATTCGCTCCGGTGCAACTCCGTAAGGGCCGGACACCCTGCGACGCCGCCCGCATCCGTGCCGCGACCGTCACGAGCAATGAGCAGGCCGGCTCTGCTTTGGCATATTTGATCGGCCGGTCAGCACCGGTACTTGTGGACCTAATGGGCTGGCCATCACAGAATAGTTAAAAAATCCACCGAGCGCTTTAATGAAGCGTCGGTGGATCGCATCAGCCTGCTGAGGCTAAATTCTCATGGAAAAGGCAACCTACGATAAACCTAGCCAAAGAACAGTCAGCCTGCCTGCCGTCGCCGGCGTCGCAGGTCGGGCATTGGTACACCCTCTTGTGAAAAGGAATTCTTTAGGAGCTTCCTAACGGTTACGTTGGATGTACGTAGAATTCGGGCTATATTGTCAATCGATTCTCCGGCGTCCAATAACTTTCGAGCCCGGCTGATCCGATGTTGGTGGCGTTCATTTTCGGTCGGCACTTGTTCACCGGTTTTGGCATAGGCCAACTTAAGGGCGCGGTCAATCGTCGTGGTCGCCACTTCGAACTTCAAGCCCAATTGCAATTTCGACCCGCCTTCGTCCCACCATAGCCTCCGAACGTCCTCCGCAATCGGAGCTACGTCGATCCGCTTGGATCGCGGACCCCCGGCTGATAACTGAACCTGATCGACTTCGCCAGGATGCGTCTCAAGGTAATATTCGCACGCCCGTTGGCACGTCGGCTCGCTCTTGCCAAATACGCGGGCCAGACCATCATACGAAAACTTTCCGTCCTGGCGCCGTCGGAACACCGGTTCTGAGTATTCTTGGTACCAGGGAAGTGCCTTTTCCGGAATTTGAAAAGTGTCATTCCAGAAAAACCTGGCGGGTATGCCGGCAAATCGATTCGGATCCGTGGCAAAATAGTTCAGTGAATCGATTTCTAAGTTGCTGTCATCGATGTTAATGACACGCAGTTTATTCCGCCGCCGCCGCTTAGTCTTGCCCGGCGAAGGTTGCTGGCAAGTCTCGGCTGGCGTCGATTCATCCGCGAGCAACAGCGCTGCCTCGGGCGCAATTCCCAATTTGCAGGTCCGCATCTTGACCTTGCCATCGCGAAAGCAATCAATGACATCAATGTACAGCGACAATTCCAGGTTGCCGCACGTTGGATCGTTCGCCGCCAAAACGTTAGCCAGGCGGTCCACACGTTCCAGCGCCCTTTCGGGAATGACGATGTCTTCGGCCTTCACGTCGCGGGCATTCTTCTCGGCTAAAAGTGCGTCGATATCTTCTTGCCGTTCTATTGCCGCCGCGCATTCGGTTTCGATAGACTCACGAAGAGCCGGCGGCAGCGCCGGATTACCCAAACTCTGTGTCCACCCTCGGATCTTTTCGTCCAAATCATTGCGTTCGAGTTGTAGACCTGGTCGACAATCTTCGCGGCCATTGGCACGCTCCGCCAGAACCTGTTGGACCTCATCCACCAGGTCCGGCAGCCAGGGAAGCGATGAAAGACGTTCTTCATCCATAGCCTATCCTCCTAGCAGCAGGCAGTTTTTGTAAATGACTAAAATCGGCGGCCATATCGTCTGCAACGATCATTCAGGCCGAGGAAACAACCACGATCGGATGGTGGAAATTACTTGTTCGCGAATCCATTTCTCCGGTACCCGCACATCATTTTCACAGATGTTCCCGGCATGGCCCGGGCAAATGTAGCTGATGTACCGTCGGGATTCTCCGGCGGCGGTGATATATTCGGGGGAAGAGGATATCGTCATGCTTCGCCCGCAGAGGCCGCAGCGAAGGAGTCCACTGAGCAAATAATTAATCGCCATTCCGGGAGCAAGTGGCGCAATCAATTTGCCATCGGGCAATCCTTGCCGTTTACGGCCCGGATACCTTAGCCGGCGACGCTCTCGCATGGCCTGGACTTTGGCCCACAGTTCCTGCGTAACCAGCGGCTGGCAGAAATCGCTCACGCGGATAACCTCCGCCTCGGGATTCCGCCAGGAGACACGCCGGTCGTCGATAAGGTCGGTGGACCGCTCGCAATAAACGTAGGTGCCAATATAAACGGGGTCGTCCAACCACCGGCCCACCGTCGTGGGCAGAAAGGGCTTAAGATCGGCCGGAATGTCAGAATGGTTCTTGAGGAATTCGGCTAACCGCGGCGTGCCCCAGTTTGTCTGTTCAGCCTTCGTGAACAGCAGCACGATAATCCATTGTTCTCGGGGATTCGGCACTAGAATTGAGTAATCGACTTCTTGCCGCCCATTTACATATTTCATCACCGTTTGCAGCATGAATCCAAAGGGCGGCTGTCCGCCGGGCCAGTGTTTTAGCAGCACGCCGTCCTGTTTGCCGCGCAGCACGTCGTGCGCTTTAATCCGATTGTGTTCGGTAGCGCGTTCCGATTCGGCTCTTCCCAGGGCACGCCCCGATGGCGTATTGGGATCGGCGAAGTCGGAGTCGGCGGTTAACACCAGTACACCGCAGTTTTTGTGCAAGTCCCGGCGCAAGCTCGGAATTTCTTCGAAACGGCCAAACCGCTCCAGTGTGTCCACCAGAATGAAATCTGCGGCGACCATACCGCTTTTCAGGTCATGTAACATTTTTTGAAACTGTGGTCGCTTGCGGACGTATCGGCCACTAATTGCGTCGTCTCGATATACCTGTACTATTGTCCAGTTATAACCAAGCGACCGAAGGCGGCGTTTGATTGCTTCAAGCTGCTGGTCGGGAGACCGCGGATTCTGCTTATCGGACGACATGCGGAGATATACCACAACACGATAATGTCTCTTGAAATTAATCGTCGTATTCAACATGTTCAGCATCCTTAGTTGAAAGTTTCTCCGAGCGCTCGAAATCTGAGGCAATTGCGCGAGCGATGTACCGAATCAACCTAGTTCGGCGCAATCGCGAAACCTCGACCGCAAGCCGATCGAACTCACTCGCCGATAGGTGCGTGGGGAAGGGTAGTTCCCCGTTCGCAATCAACTGGGCCCACCGGCGAAGATCAACTGGCTCTGATAGTGGTGTGGTTTCGTTATGCTCTAAGTCTCGTTTGATTGGCTTTTGACTGGACATTTGCGTTCTCCTCGGGTAGGAGCGCAAATGCCGCTGAAGGACCGCGACGGGCGGCCCTTCACTGACTAGGCATTTGCGCGCCCCGTGAAAATGGATTTAGATAGGCGCCGGCGCCGAAGAATTGGGCCGCCAGGATTGAAACGGCGAACTGCAAATCGCTACGCATGCAGGGTCAGCAGGCCATCTTTTTTTTAGCTACGACCCCGAAAGCCTGCGTCTCCCAATCCGGCGTCAAAAGCGACTGTACGGATTAGGTCAGCATGAAAACTTGCGGTGATTCTGCTGTTTATTCGGATGAAAGTGCGTTCCAGAGACGCCTCGGCGGCGTTGACCTGTTAAAAGCTGGATGTCACAGCGTTTAAGGTTTGCTTCAGCCATTCTGCATTCGCGCTCTCACGCAGCGTGCTGCGATAATGCGAATAAACTTGAGATCATTTTAGTTTTATTTTCGGTTTTTTTTGCCGATACGGCCGATCTTGTCCTCAAGGAACTAATTCATAGTTCGGCGTCGATGACGAACCGCATTGGACGAACGAGAATGTCCGAAAAACGTGAATCAGAAGTGACCGATTTGGCACCTTCCTCGCTATCGCATTTGATCGGTCAACGGAGCGTGATTGCGCAGGTTTCGATTGCAATCGAGGCCGCCTTTGCGGACAACAGGAAGATGGATCACGCTCTCCTCGTTGGGCCACCGGGCTTGGGGAAGAGTGCCCTAGCGCGAGTAATTGCCTCGGAGATGGCGACCGATTTGCACGAGGTTCTTGGTCAAAAGATCGCCAAGTTCGCAGATTTGAACGCCCTCCTGCTGACGGCGCAGGACAAGGACGTCATCCACATCGACGAATGTCATGAACTTCGCAAAGAATTCCAAGTTGCTATGTACACCGCATGTGATCATCGGAAAGTTTTTCTGAATGGTGGCTGCAAGGGACAATCACTGCGGAGCATTCCAGTGGCGGACTTCACGCTACTCCTGTCGACGACCGACGAACACCGCATTCTGCAGCCGTTGCGTGATCGCATGAAGCTAGTGCTCCGATTCGAGTTTTACTCGGTGGAAGAACTCGTCAAGGTTATGCTGCACCGGAGCCGAGCTCGAGGTTGGACTATCGATGAATGTGTGTTACCCGAGATCGCACAACGATCGCGTGGCACTCCACGGCTTGGGCTGCGATTGCTCGATTCATGTCACCGGGTGTGTCGTGCGAACGGTGACCGCGCGATTACCGCTGCGCACCTGTGGCGTGCCTGTGAGTTGGAGCAGATCGACGATTTGGGGTTGGGGCCCACAGAACAACGTTATTTAGGCTTGCTGATAGGCGGTCCCGTGCGGCTCAACGTGTTGTCGAATCGCCTGGGGCTCCCTCCTCAGACGGTCGTCGGCGTCATGGAACAATTCTTGGTGCGCTCCGGGCTGATCGATAAAGACGATCAAGGACGGCGGCATTTAACTGGATTTGGCCGCCAACATTTGTCGAACCGTTGTCTATTTGCTGTCTAATTTGTGTCGAGTTGTTGTCCATGAGCACACCGCATTCCAAGTCCGTTGTATCGGTTTCTGAGATGGCAACCATGGTTGAGCTAAGCCGAGCACGCTTTTATCAATTGGTAGGGACAGCATTTCCTTGGCCGCTTTATGATGTGACTACGAGGCGTCCATTTTTCAACGAAGAAATGCAGGAATTGTGTTTGGAAGTGCGGCGGAGCAATTGTGGCATCAACGGCAGGCCGATTTTGTTTTATGCACGTCCTGCCGGTTCCACACGGTCCCGGGCGCGGGCAAAATCGGGATCTGAACGATGTAAGACGGCCACCAAGTATCCGGAACTCATTGATGGGCTGAAAGGTTTGGGACTTGGGAGTGTCACGGATAAGCAGGTCGGCAGAGCGCTAATGAACGAATATCCGATTGGCACAAACGGCCTGCCAACTTCCGACGTGCTGCGAACTATATTTCTTGCGATTAGGCGTCGGAATTCGGCGGGTGATGTCGTCTGATCCGCGGCAAACTTAGTTTCATTTGGATCTCGACCGAGTTTAATTGTAGTCCAATTTGTGGCGTTCCCAGTGTCGTTATTTCTAAGATACCAAGCTGCCGCTGCAGCACTTCGCCAATATGTTCTGGGTAGCGCAAGTTGCTCTTCGCGCCGACGGCTAAAAGCATCGGCGATGTTTTCATCGTGTGTTACGGTGTCCAGTGCGAAAATGTGGATCGGCCAGCGGCAGCGTACGTAATCATTCAAAATTTGGCGAGCGTCGGGATCGGGTGGATACGGGAAGACCTCCATGTAGGCCACTACCCCCACGCCTCCGCTAACTGAACGGATCAAGCGTTCGACCGCGTTTGGTGCGCAGACCTTTAGTATCGTCGCGATGATTGTGGTAGCAAACCATTGCGACATACAACCCGTAGAGGACATTTTCGAAAGCATGCGAATTTGATGGTTCTTTCAGCCAGTCCCCCATTATTTTTGGACCTTCAGTAGACGACAAGAACATCGCCGCACCAGGATGCAAAGCGAGAACATGCCCTTGGAACGCGTGCATCAGCCGTCCAGGTATTTTTGATTCGCGCACTTGCTCAAGGTGCCAAAAACGGTGGAACATGACCGATTGCTCGCTGAGCGAACAGTCCTCCTCCAACTTATTCAAAAGTGCGTTCCACGCGACTGTGTACCAGCGGTTCAGAGCAGCTTTGGTTTCCATACTGACGATATCGAAGACTCGTTTTTCGACTTGGTGCCCTCGGTGCCGACCAATGGAGGCCATCCATTTTTTCCAGCGGTCGATCGGAACCCGGAGACCATCAACACCTTGTTTGCTCACTGCTTGCCGGCCCTCAGTGAGCAATGGTTCCACGAGTTTTGCATACGCCTGCCGTTCCTCATGGGTCATCTTAGGCGGCCCCAGCAAATCCGCGGTCTTATTCCGGAATTTCACAAGTCCAATTCGTCGGTGCGGCTCTGCAAGCAGATATTGATCTAGCTGTCGCAGCACTTCCCGCGCGCGCTGATCCCGTAAGGCTCCTTCCGTTACGACAGCGTCCGTGAAAACCCGTTGCGAGCCGCGGTGCCGAGCGTGGGGATAAAGGTTTGCCAGGATAAACGTATCCTGAAAACCTTTGGACATTGTCGACAACGTGACGAATCCCTGCCACCATGCAAAATCCAAGATCGGCGGACGATTCCTCGCAGACTGTCCGTTCGTGCCGTAGACAGACGATCGACGCATCCAGTATTGGTGAATCGGGACGTCTCCCATCATTGTCTGCTTGTGCATCAATTCGAACGTAAACCGCACTGTTCTGGCAAGAATCATGGGAGCTTGAACGCGCATCGCATGGTACGCGCCCTCCTCGCCACCCAGTATTTCCAGCTGCACTGTAATTGGCTCCGCCATATTTAGCACCTTTGCAATTCGTTGATAAATAACATCCAAAACGTATCGCTCCACCAAACAGATCGCTCGTTTCGGAGCTCAAAAGTTTAAGTTTTTTGCAATTTTCACGAAATAGTTGGAACCTTATTCCTGCGAATAAGTTGCGCGAGAATAAAAGGCAGCTAACTGGCTGACCCGCAAGGCAATAGTTGTTGCGCATTTGCCTAATACTGTGTGCCAAGTGCTCTGCTGCCCATTTCCAAACACCAGTTCCATCGCTGATTGCTCTTGGTTTGGCATCAAGTGACGGAATGGGAAAGGACTCTCACATCGGTTTTTTTCAGGCTACACATCCGCCAGGCTGTGTCCCGCCCTGGAAACCTTCCCAGTTCCGACGGAACCAGCTGCGAAGTTGGCTGATGCGAGCCGGACAAAGACCGAATTGCCGGGCCACTTCACTGGTCGACGCTCCCAGCGCCAGTGCCTTGGCAATCCGGCGGTGGCGCCGAGACAGTGTGCCCATCCACGCGGCCACATCAATGCGGGCAGCTGCCGTCTCGGCCGGTCCCGCGTGCTGGTCTTCGACCAGGATTTGGCGCCAGGCACCTGTGGATTTGTCCGGCCGATCGAGCCGCTCGATCGTGAAACCCTGGATCCGGCGGGCCCAGGGGGACAGCAGGTCCTGTTTGTTTAGCTCGCTGCCGACGCGCCGCCCTGCGCGGATCTGGCGGATCGCAAATTGTGCTAAGGGGGTGGGATACGCCACAGCCTGTTTACCTCGGCGCACCAGCTGGGCGAATGCGCAATAAGCGTTGGAGATCACCTCCTGGATCAATTCTTCCCGGGCTTCGGCCCGACGGTCACGGAAGGCGATCCAAGCCTGCCGGCGAATCTGAGGCAGCATGGCCAGAAACTGGTCCTGAACACATTCGGATCGATGATCAGCGGAACTGGTTCTTAACGGTGCAATCATGGGGACGACTCCTCTTTGTGAAGGAGGACCGCCCCGCGGGGCGGTCCTGTTGGTCAAAACAGAACCGCCCCAGCACCGCGCCGGGGCGTTAACTCAAATCAAACGCACCGCGCGCAGACATCGCG
>Ga0182024_10005100_pt1 | contig 29668 bp, 28 predicted proteins | sample P32metaG_FD_120480 | JGI IMG/M metagenome (GOLD analysis project Ga0182024, IMG submission 120480) | Permafrost microbial communities from Stordalen Mire, Sweden - P3-2 metaG (Illumina Assembly) | ecosystem: Environmental > Terrestrial > Soil > Wetlands > Permafrost | place: Sweden: Stordalen...
GACCCAGCCTTGGCGAGAGCGCGCGTCCGCAGTCAAGGTCGAGAGGGGCGGGCGCCTTCCAAAATCGTGCTCCTCTTCGAGGAGCGCTGCCTTGACAAAGAGCGCTCTTTCAGGAATGACCACGACGCGCTAGCGGAGTACCGGACGAGCCCGGTGTTCACCGACGCCGAGCGTGCGGCGCTCGACTACGCGACAGAGGTCACGAACAAGAAGGAGGTCGCCCCCGACACCTTTGCCCGGCTCGCGCGCCACTACAGCGAGCGCGGGATCTGCGACATCGTGTGGCTCGTCGCCACCGAGCACCTGTACAACATGAGCAACATCGACCTCAACATCGGCTCAGACGGCCTCTGCGAGCTGCGGCCGCCGCAAGGCACGCGGCCCTCGGCCCTCGGCGGTCGCACCGATCAGCTGAGAAGAAGGCCCCAGCCGTCGCTCGTCAGTCGCTGCGCTCAACGGCGCGCGCCGGGATCTCCGCTCCGCACGCGCGCAGCATGGCAAGATCCGCAGGGCATGGACCGCCAACACTGACAATCCCAGTGCCTCGGTCCGCGCGCACGGCGTGGCGCACGTTCACCGGAACGTGGATGACGTCGCCTGCCGAGAATTCTAGAGTGACACCGTTCGTCAGATCGGCGACGCTTCCGCGCCCTTCCAAAATTACGATGGTGTCCTCGGACTCGAGGTGAGCGTGCACCTTGTTCGCCTCTCCCGGCGCCATCCTCACATAGTTCATCGTGGCATCCCAGGCGCCGACCCCGGGCCAGACGATCATTCGAGCGTCCGACGAGATGAGCGGCAGCATCAGGGCGGCCTCGTCGCGGTGGAACACGTTTATCGCCATTTCGTCCTCTTCATCTCCAACTCGACGCCGACGCCATGACTACTGCTCGGCGCACCTTCACTCGGGCGCGTTCAGGCCGCTTGTCGAAACGGACCGGTCCGGCGGGCACGGACCGCCGAACAACTCCATGCCTTCTTTGCCCGCCACGAACCGGTAGCCGGTCCCGATGCCGACGTGCACCATCGAGCCCTCTGCAACTGCGGTGACCTCGTTGTCGCCGTCGCCGAGAACGGCGCCCGATCCGGCGAGCACGTAGTAGACCGACTCTCTCGCGTGCTCGAGACGAACTGTTCCGCCTTCAGGCTCGAGTATCACAAGCGCGATCGACCTCTTGACGGCGCCGACCCCGGGCCAGATGACCGCTGTCGCTGAGCCGTCACGCTCGACCCAATTCAGCCGCGGCCCCGACGACCGGAGGGAGACCACCTGTACGACGGCCTGCGCAGCTGGCGAGCTCATCGAGACATGGTATAGCTTGCCGCTCTACCGAGCAGCTGCGGAGGTCGGGATTCGGATGGCCCGGGATTCCGCTCGGCCGAGGAAGGCGAGGATCGTTGCGACTTGTAGATCTGACACACCCCTGGAACCTGCATACGCCCGGCTGGGTCGGCTACCCGGGAGCAAAGATCTACTACACCCAGACGCTGCAAACGAACCGTATCGTCTCGCAGCGAATCGAGACGTCACTACACACAGGGACACATCTCGATGGGCCGATGCATGGGTCCGACGGTGGGCTCGACATGGCTTCACTGCCGCTCGAGAAGCTCGTGCACGAGGGGGTTATCGTTGATATCTCCGACGTCTGTTCTGACTGGGATGTCATAAAGCCCGAGCACATCATGTCGAAGGTCGAAGTGAAGCCCGGTGATGTCATAATCATCCACACCGGGTTTCACAGGTATTACCAAGGAGCACCCGAGCAGGACCTGGTTCGCTACTTCTGCATGCATCCGGGAGGGGGCGTCGAGCTCGCAGAGTGGATGCTCGAGCTCGGCATCTCATGGTGGGGCATCGACGCCGGTTCAGGCGACCACCCCATGAATACCACCATCCGGCAGATGCGTCCCGACATCGCCAAGCAGTTCGAGGAACACGTCTCGATGAGTGCCGAAGAGTACTTCGGCAGCTACACCTACACGCACCACCTGAGTGGCCGTCGTATCAAAGAAGATCTCTTTCCGATGCACTACCTCGCCTTCCCCAGGGGTTGCATTCATGCCGAGAACGTCGGGGGGGACATCGACAAAGTGCTCAACACCCGGTGTGTCGTCGGCGCCTTCCCCTGGAAGTTCGAGGGTGGCGAAGCATGTCCGTGCCGCATCATCTGCTTCTACGATGTACCGGACAATGCCGTGGAAGAAGTCCGGGGGTCGCTACATTCGGGCGAGACGATCGGGGAGACATTAGGACTCTGATGCGAGGTGCTGCAGGCGCTCCTCGATCGCTGCCAGGGTGTCCTGGAGGTGCTGGCGGGTGACTTCCGCGACCTTCGCGACATTCCCTGCCCGGATTTGCTTCAACAGCTCCCGGTGCTCTCTCTGTGCCAGTTCCAGACCAGCCGGAGACGTCGCGTAGAGGCGGATGAACGGCTCGACGGCGGTCCAGAGTGAGGAGACGACACTCTTGAGGCGGGGCAGGTCTGAGGCGTCGTAGCACTCCCAATGAAAGGCGGTGTTCGCATCCGACCAGGCCGCGGTATCGGAGCCGTCGTCCATCGCCCGGATCAGCTCTTCCAATCGGGTGATACGGCCTTTGTCGGCCCTGAGCAGCGTCACTGCTCGCGAGAGCAGCAGTGGTTCGAGCAGCATCCTGATGTCGTAGACCTCGTGCAGGTCGTCGAGGGAGAGTGAATTGACGTGGACGCTGCGATTGTGGTCGAAGGTGACGAGACCCTCCATCTCGAGCATCCGCAACGCCTCTCGGACGGGAACTGCGCTCACTCCGAATTCCAGCGCCAGGTCCGAGATCTTGAGTGGGCCCGGCACGAGCCGCCCGGTCGCGATCCGGCGGCGCAGCTCGGAGGAGACGAGCGCCGGTATCGACGGCGGAGTGATCGAACGGCCCGGCCGGGGCGGTGAGTCCCCGTTCGCCGGACGATGATCGCCGGACCTTTCCGCGACAGGCCTCGGGGCTTCTCCAGCCTTGCGCATCAGCGACTCACCTCTCCCTGCCCGTGCGAACCCTCGACCCTTCCGAAAGCCCCCGGTGAGCTCCCGTCGTCCTGACAGTCGGCGATGGCGCAGGCACAAGTGCAGGCTGAGGCACATGACAGCTTATATGTGCGGCCTGCCAGCGGCCTTCGATTCATCGACGACACGTCCGTCAACCATGTCGAAGAGGGCGGCGGCATTGGCCCGCCACAGGCCGGCGAGGCCACCATTCGCCACGTCCGGGATCGCACGCAGCAATGCGGCGGCTTCGGCAGCCGAGTCACCCGTCTCGAAGGGAAAGTCGCTGCCGAACAGGAGGCGGTCCTCAGCGGCCACAGCGGTGAGGCACCGGAGGGCGTGTGACTGAGAACAGGACGTCACGTCGAAGTAGAAGCTGTGCAGGTCTGCCTCGACGTCAAGCGACTCCCTGTGCTCCACCGCCTTGTCGCGCCGGAGGTGACCGAGGCGCTCTGCGAGGTAGGGCAGCGTTCCTCCGCCGTGGGTGAGGATCCAACGAATGTCCGGGTACCGGGACAGGCATCTCCCAGTGATGAGGCTCGTCGCCGCGCGGGTGGTCTCGAAGACGAACTCGAGGATCGACGGGCGGATGAGCAGCGGAGCCTCCACTTGACCGCACGGCTGCACCGGGTGCACGAAGACGACGGCACGTCGGTCCGAGAGATAGGTCATGAGGGGCGCGAGGCGGGGATCTCCGGGGTAGATGCCGGCGCTATTCGTGTACATGACGACACCGTGGAAGCCGAGCTGCTCGAGGACGAGCTCCGCCTCTGCGATCGAGTCCTCCACGTCAGGAATAGGGAGGCACCCGAAGGCGCCGAAGCGCGACTCAGCCGAGACGAGTTCGGCCAGGTACTCGTTGCACTCCCGTGCCAGCCGGCGCGTTTGCGCCGCCTCCCCGAAGTACAGACCTGGAGCGGACACTGAGAGCACTGCCAGCTCGATGCCGTTCTCATCCATCATCTCGAGCGAACGAGACGGCGACCAGTCGGGGAACCCGTAGCCAGGCAACGCCTCGACGCCGGCGGTGGCGAGCTCGCGCGTGTAAGGCGGAGGGAGGACGTGATGGTGCACGTCGATGAGCGACGTCACGAATCTTCACCTCCAACCCCGGAGAGAAGGCGGCAGGCGTTGCCGGAAAGGACGGTGTCGAGATGGGCATCGGGAATGCTGCGCCTGGCGAAGTCGAGGCCCTTGGAGGCGGACCAGTACGGGAAGTCGCTCGAGAAAAGCAGGCGATCGAACCCGATGACCCTTCCGAACAGTTCGAGCGACTCCTCTTCGTCGCAGACGAGATCGAAATAGAGGTGTCTCAGGTAGTCGACGATCGGCCGGTCGATGCCGGGCCAAAATCCCTTGCCACGGTAGATCTCCATCCGGCCGGAGAGATAAGGGAGGGCGCCGCCCACATGCGGATGAACGATGTTCAGGCGCGGCAGCCGGTCGACGAGCCCGCTCACGATGAGAGACATCATGGCGAAGCTCGTGTCGAACATGTAGCCGATCGGTATCTCGAGATTGAACGGCGTCACGCAGGGAGAACGGAACGAACGGGTCGGATGGAGGAACAGGGGCAAGCCTCGCCGGTCGAGCTCCTCGTACACGGGCCAGAGGCGGCGGTCGGCGATCGACTGGCCGGCGACGTTGCCCGGCACCATGACGCCCTTCAGGCCGAGCCTGTCGATGGCATCCTCGAGGGTCTCGAGCGCGGCCCCGACGTCGGCGAGCGGGAGGACCGCAAGCCCCTGGACCCTGCCGGGAAAGAGAGCCTGCGCCCGCGAGAGTTCCTCGTTCAGGAGGAGGGAGAGTTCCCGCGCTTCGGAGGGCTCGCGGTCGTTCACGTCGCCGACGACCGAAGGGCTCACGATGGCGGCGTCGATGCCGGCCAGCTCCATGTGCGCGACCTGGGTCTCGAGGTCGTGGAAGCGCGGGGCATCGAAGCGCCAGATCTCCTCTGCTGACACCTCGTAGAGGTAGCCACCCCCGCTTCGCACGGCGCGTGGCGGCTGAGCCCTGCCGACGTGGGCCTCCAGAAAGGCAGTTGGGTGCCAATGCCACTGGCAGTCGACGACGTTCGCTCCCGGGCCTGGTGCTGTTCCTTCGGCGGGCGTCATCTGCGAGACAGGCACGTCAACTCCCGGCAGTCTGCGAGCGGGATCCGTCCCGCTTCGCCTCAGCGACGAAACGGCGCACCCGTTCGGCCGTGAGCGGCAGTTCGTTGACAAAGGCATGGCCGATCGGGCTGAGCGCATCTGCGACAGCTGAGGCGAGCGCCGGTCCGGGGGCGATGGCGCCTCCCTCGCCCATGCCCTTGATGCCCTTCAACGTGAACGGCGAAGGCGTGTCGATGTGAGACACGCCGATGTGCGGGATGTCGGTCGTCCCCGGCAGGAGGTAATCGAGGAACGTCGTCGACAGCAGCTGCCCCTCCTCGTCGTAGACGAATTCCTCGAGCAGGGCCCCTCCGATCCCCTGGGCCACGCCGCCATGCACCTGGCCCTCGACTATGAGCGGATTGATCATCTCGCCGCAGTCCTCCACGACGTGGTAGCGGAGCAGCTTCACGCCGCCGGTCTCCGGGTCCACCTCGACCAGGCACAAGTGGGCTGCGTTGGCGAACGTGCCACCCCCAGGATCGGCATCGTAGGAGGCAACGGCCTCGAGAACGGACTCCATCCCCGCCGGAAGCTTCTCCGGCCGGTGATACGTCCAGCGGGCGAGGTCACTGACGGCATGGTTGAACTGGGGGGACCCCTTCACATATACCTTGCCCTCCCCTACGTCGAGGTCGTCAGGATTGGCCTCGAGAAGCTCGGCGGCGAAGCGGAACAGCTTCTCCCGCACCCGGGACGCCGCCAGCACGCATGCCCCACCGGCGAGCACGGCGCTACGGCTGGCGAAGGTGCCGTGCCCGTATGGCGTCGACGCCGTGTCGCCGAAGCTGACCCGGATCGACTCCATCGGGATCCCCAGCTCGTCGGCGACGATCTGGGCGAATGTGGTTTCGTGACCCTGCCCGTGCGAATGACTGCTCACCTGGACGGAGACGTCGCCGGAGGGATCCATTCGCACGATGGCCGAGTCGTACCCGAAGATGATGGGCACTCCGCGTTTGATGAACTCGGTCGTCGTGTGCGCCGTCTGTTCGGTATAGCAGGCGAAGCCGACCCCGAGAAGTCTTCCTTCGCGCCGCGCCTGCTCCTGCAGCTCCCTCATCTCGGTGTAGCCGCCGTCTTCGAGAACCAGCTCCAGCGCCTCGAGGAAGCTCCCACTGTCGTAGACGAGACCGGTCACCGACGTGTAGGGGAACTCGTCCGCCCGGACCAGGTTGCGGCGGCGCACCTCGAACGGATCCATGCCGAGTGCGTGGGCGACCTCGTCCATCGCCCGCTCTATGGAGAAGCATCCTGCCGGCCGCCCGACCCCGCGATAGGGACCGTGGGGACACTTGTTCGTCGCCACGCTGTAGGCCCGACATTCGTAGTTCTCGATACGGTAGGGCCCGGGCAGGATGCCGAGAACCATCCCCGTGTCCATCGTGGCTGTCCAGGGGTAGACCGAGTAGGCGCCGCAGTCGACTCGGACGAGGGCGCGAAGCGCCGTCACCCGCCCGTCTTCTTCGTAGGCCACCTCGATCCTGTGATAGTGCTCCCGGGCGTGGACACAGGCGAGCATGTGCTCGACGCGGTCCTCGATCCACTTGACGGGACGTTCCAGCTGCATAGAAGCAAGGCAGAGGGCGATCTCTTCGGGGAAGAGATGACCCTTGATGCCGAAGCCGCCTCCGACGTCCGGCGCCACCACGCGGATCCTGCTCTCCGGAAGACCGAGCACGTCCGCCAGCCCGGTCCGCACGAGGTGCGGCGTCTGGGAGGCCGTCCACAGCGTCAGCAGCTCCTCGGCAGGATCCCAGTCGGCGATGCACCCACGCGTCTCGAGCGGGATCCCGGAATGCCGATGACTGATGAGGTCGAGCTCGAGCGTCCCGTGCGCGGCGGCGAAGGCGGCATCGACGTCGCCGCCACGGAAGTGGCGCTTGATGAAGAGATTGTCGATCCACCCTTCGTGCAAGGGGACGGCGTCAGGTGCGATCGCCTTCTCGACCGACGACAGGACCGGGCGCGGGGAGTACTCCACGTCGACGAGCTCGGCTGCATCCTCAGCCAGGTAGCGGTCGTCAGCGACAACGAGGGCGACGCCTTGGCCGGCGAACAGGACGCGGCTGGCAGCCAGCGCCGGGTACTGCGTCGACTGCCAGCCGTCAAGGGTGGAGTCGCAGATGATCGGCAGAGCCCGCTCGGACGCCTGAGCGCCCGTGAGGACGAGATGTACGCCGGGGGCTCGCTCGGCGTCGTCAGCCCTCACAGCGACGATGTCGGCGTGCCCGTAGGAGCTTCGCACGAAGGCGGCATGCAGCATTCCTGGACGCACGATGTCGTCGACGTAGCGGGCCTTTCCTGTGAGGAACCGGGGATCCTCCCGTCTTTTGACCCGGGCACCGAAGAGCTTCGGCTGGACGACTGCTGAAACGGTGTCCGTCATGGGGTCGTTCCCTCGCTAACCATCCGTTCAGCGGCCGCCTTGACGGCCTCGACGATGAAGACGTATCCCGTGCAACGGCAGATGTTGCCGGACAGGGCCGCTCGGATCTCCTCCTCGGTCGGCGTCGGGCTCTCCTCGAGCAGTTTCATCGCCGTGAGAACCATGCCGGGGGTGCAGAACCCGCACTGCAGACCGTGCTTCTCCCAGAACGCTGCCTGCACGGGGTGGAGGTTCGAGGCGGAGCTTCCGAACGCCTCGATGGTGACGATGTCGGCGCCGTCAGCCTGGACGGCGAAGATCAGGCACGCTCGCACGAGCTTGCCGTCCAGCACGACGGTGCAGGCACCGCAGGCTCCGTGCTCACAACCGACATGGGTGCCTGTCAGTGCCAGCCGGTGCCGGAGCACGTCGGTCAGCAGCTCCCTCGCGTCGACCTCCACCGTTCTCTCGGCGCCGTTGACGCGGGTCGTGATGCTATGGCGGCTACTTGCCACGTGGCACCTCCTCATCAGTCGCCCTCGTGCAGGCGTCCCTGAGCGCACGCGCCGCGAGCACGCCGGCCACATGCGGCCGAAACCCCTCGGCCGGCTCGTCCACGAGGGCGGCCACCTCGGCGGTGACCGCAGCCCCCGTCGCCACCATGAGCTCGTCGGACCACGTCTCTCCGAGGAGGGCCGACGCGGCCGCGGGCAGGCGGATGGGGCGGCCCCCGAGCCCCGAGACGGCGATCGAGGCGCCCTCCACCGTCGTGCCCCCGAGGGCAACGAGGGCTCCGACGGCAACGAGTGCGAAGTCACCGGTCTTCCGGGCAAATTCCTCGAATGCCCAGCCCTGTCCGGGCCCGATGACCGGGAACCGGACTGCGACGACCATCTCCGAAGCCACGAGCGACGTCGTGAAGTGGCTGACGAAGAAGTCGCCGGCGGGGACCCGCCGCTCAGCGTCGGGTCCCCTGACGGCGACCTCGGCGCCGAGGGCGACACAGGCGCAGGGGAGCTCCCCTGCCGGGTCGGCATGAGCCAGGCTTCCGCCGAGCGTGCCCCGATTGCGGATGGCGGGATACCCGATGCGGGAGGCGGCCGACGAGACGAGCGGGCAGGACTGCTGCACTGCGGCGCCCTCCGCCAGCTCGCAATGGCGCGTCAGCGCTCCGACCTCGAGGACTCCGCCGTCGCGGCGGACATAGGCGAGCTCACCGAGACCATTGACGTCCACGAGGACCTCCGGGCGGGCGAGGCGCAGGTTCATGAGCGGAACGAGACTCTGGCCCCCCGAGAGGATCTTTGCCTCAGCCCCGCGTCGCTCGAGGATGTCAACGCACTCGTCGACCGACCTCGCCTTCACGTACTCGAACGGAGCCGGCTTCATCGCAGGCGGCGTCCTGGCTTTGACAGACTGCTGCCGTCGGCAGAAAGCCCGATCGCCTGGGCCAACCCGAGGAGCGGCTGCTCGATTTTCATGCTTGCCTGGCTCCGCATGAAAAAGATAATATTTGATCCTCACGAGCGGTCAAGCGAAAGGCCACCTCATGAACTACGACTTCGTCAACATCTGCCGCGAAGAGCTCAGCCTGTGCCAGGTGCACGAAGGTGAGGCCGTTGCCATCCTCAGCTCCGACTCACCCGACGAGCTGAGCGGTCACGCGGCGGCATTCATGCAGGCTGCAAAGGAGCTCGGCGCCCTCCCGTACCACGTCCGGGTGCCGGCGGCGCGGGGCAAGGGGAACGCGGCGTGGGAAGTGGGAACCACTCCCCTCACGGGCCATGGCCCGGCCATGGCAGCCTTGAAGGAGGCAGCTCTCGTCATAGACCTCGTCTTCATGCTCTTCTCGAAGGAGCAACTCGAGATCCAGGCGTCCGGCACACGCATTCTGCTCGCCGTCGAGCCAGTCGACGTGCTGACGCGCCTGCTCCCGGACCGTCAGCTCCGCCAGCGCGTGGAATACGCCGGAGAGCTGCTCGCACAGGCCCATTCGCTCCGTGTCGAGCACGAGAACGGGACGAGCCTCACTTACCGCCTCGGCCGCTACCCGACGATTACCGAGTACGGGTACACCGACGAGCCGGGGCGCTGGGACCACTGGCCGTCGGGTTTCCTGTTCACCGGGGCGGACGACGACGGTGTCGAGGGCACGATGGTGCTCGGGCCGGGCACTATTATTTACCCCTTCAAGTCGTACGTCCGTACGCCTATCACTCTCAGGGTCGAAGCAGGCCGCATCGTTGACATGTCCGGCGAGCTCGACGCCGAGCTGATGCGCGACTACATGGACCAGTTCCGCGACCCGGATGGTTATGCCATCAGTCACATAGGTTGGGGTCTCAACGAGAAGGCGCTGTGGTCGGGCCCGATGATGGACACCCGCGGCATCGGGCAGGAGGGTCGTTCCTTCTACGGGAATGTCCTGTTCGCCACGGGACCGAACCAGGAGCTGGGCGGCACCAATGCTTCTCCGTGCCACCTCGACATCCCCCTGCACGGCTACTCCCTCTATCTTGACGACCGCCAGATCATCGATCGAGGCGACATCGTCGTCGAGGAGATGAAGGCACGCCGGTGACGGGCGACGCCACGTCCGTCTTCTTCAGCTCCGACGGTCTGCGAATGCACGCCCGTCGACACAGAGGGGGAGGCGGCCGCCCTATCGTCGTCGTGCCCGGAATCACCACCCCGGCTGGCGGCTTCGCTTCCATCGCGGCGGAGATGGCCGAGCTGGCCGAGGCAGGTGACGTCTACGTCCTCGACATGCGCGGGCGAGGGCTGTCGGAACGAGTCGGGCCCGGCCGTCACCGGTCGAGCGACTACGCCGAGGATGTCCTTGCGCTGACCGAACAGGCGGCGATCCCGCAGCCTCTTCTCGTCGGCCACTCGCTCGGTGCCCGGGTGGTCGCTCACGCGCGTGCGACGGCACCCGGCTACTCCTCCGGCGTCGTCGCCATCGATCCCGTCCTCTCAGGACCGGGGCGCCCGCCCTACCCGATGCCGCTCGACCATTTCCTCCACGAGCTGCGGGGAGCTCGGGACGGACACGGGCTCGAGCAGGCGCGAAAGAGGTTCCCGCAGTGGCCAGACGAGCAGGTCGCGCAACGCGCCGAATGGCTGGCGACGTGCGACGAGGTCGCCATCATCGAAAGCTTCTCGTGGTTCCACCTCGAGGCGTTCGAGCCGGCGTGGGCAGCGGTGCTGCCACCGGCAGTGCTGCTCGCAGGCGACCAGAGCCCGGCCGTGACTGAAGAGGACGTGCGGTTGCTCGCTGAGGTCAACCGGCGAGCGACGGTGAGCGTCGTGGACAACAGCGGCCACATGGTGCCGTGGGACAACCTCCCCCGGTGCCTCGAGGTGATCGGCAACCTGCTGAAGAACGTCACGTAACACGTCACGGAGTCAACACCGCGCCTGACAGCCCGCCCCAAGGAGAGATGCAACCGTCATGAGGAACACAGCTCCCGACGCAATCGACACCTTCGACGTCACGAGGTACCCGGACTATCGCCGTGGTCTTCCCCCCGACGTCTACCAGTTGCGCCGCTTCTCGTATCTCGACGAGTACGAGCAAACCTGGGGTCGCCCATGGGGCGCTCAGGGGATCGGAAAACTGCGCGAGGTCGGCCTCGTCGCTCCGACGGACCACGAAGGCCGCGAGCTCTTCATGCGAGATCCGAACTTCTTCCTCCTCCGTTACCGGTCCGCCATCGACGTCGCCGCCTTGATTCAGAACCATAAGCAGTGGGCTGCAACGCTCGAAGAGCAAGGCGTGGCAATTCACTGGATGGAGTTCGAGGACGTGTGGGGCGCCCATGGGCCCATGCGCAAGCTCTTCGTGTGCGAGGAGGTCAAGTTCGTTCGCGGTGGCGCCATCATCCCCCGGTTCGGTCACGCCTCTTACAAGCGGGGGCTCGAGCGGGAGTTTCAGAAGTTCGTCACGAGGATCGGCTGCCCGATCCTTCACATGGTCCATGGTGACGGCGTCATGGAAGTCGGTCCGATGCTCGTCGGACTCACCGACGACGTATGGGTCGCCGGCTTGTCGTGCGCTGCCAACCGCGAGGGACTCGAGCAGGTCAGGCCCGTTCTCGAGGCATCAGGAGTGAAGGAGCTCCACGTCCTCGAGCTTCCCTTGATCCTCGACAGCTTCGCGGCGGGCGGCGAGTTCCATCTCGACATGATCATCTCGCCGATCGATTTCAAGAAAGTGATCGTCTGGCCCGACAACCTGCCATGGGGGACGTATGTCTGGTTGCGCGATCTCGGATTCGAGATCATCGAGATCGCCCGCGAGGACCAGCCCTACTGCCCGGCGAACTGCATCGTGCTCGAGCCGGGCAAGGTGATCCTGCCGAAGCGGGCGGAGACGACGATCGCCCGGGTGCGCAAGGCAGGAGTCGAAGTGGTCGAATTCGACACGAACGGAATCATGCAGGGCGGGGTCAACGGATTGAAGTGCGTGACTCTCGAGATCCTGAGAGAGCCGGGGCCTCACCTGCTTTCCTCCGCTGCTGATGGTTGAGACCGCCGACCGAGGCTCGGCCCTACGGCGCCGGAGGTGTCCGCTCGGGCAGGCGGCAGTCGGGGCCGGGGCCGCCCGCGAGCCGCAGAGAGGAAGCTGGAAGCTGAACGGGCGGTTGACATGAGCGGGCTGACTCAGCGACTTGATCTCGTCGGGCCGTGGAAGGACGGATATCGCGCGATGAGCGCACTCTCGCAATCCGTGGCGCGCTCGGACCTCGACGACGGGATCCAAGAACTCGTGAGGGTGAGAGCGTCGCAACTCAACGGATGCGCCTACTGCATCGACATGCACACGAAGGATGCCCGTCACCGGGGAGAGAGTGAGCAACGGCTCTACGCCTTGTCGGCATGGAGGGACGCGCCGTTCTTCACCGATGCCGAGCGAGCCGCCCTCGCGCTGACCGAGGCGGTCACGCTGCTACGTGACGGGGTTGAAGACGACCTGATCGACGACGCCAGGAAATACTTCGACGACGCCGCGCTCGCCCAGCTCGTCTACACGATCGTCGTGATCAACGCCTGGAACCGCATCGGCATCACCGCTCGGTTGCCAGTCGGCGGCTATCAGCCGCCCGACTGAGCCGACACTCAGGCGCCGTACTCGGCGAAAGCTGCCACGTCGGCGTACTTGGAAAGTTGCCGCCTGTAAGCGATGCTGGCGGCATCCGGCACCTTGATGTGCAGCTCCTCCCTCAACGCGACCGGGAGCTCCTCAGGCCGTTGACTCTCGACCACGACCCGGTCCTGCTCCATGATCCGGTCTGTGAAGTCCTTGAATGCACTGTCCGGCTGGTCGAAGGAGTGGTTGCGGACGATCCAGACGTACAGGTCGGTCGTCTTGGCTGTGGTCGGTGCCGCCACCATCGAGATCAGCGTCACCGCTCCGGTCTCCTTCTCGACTTTCCGGAGATGGATCATGAAGGGCAGGTACAGGTAGTACTCGTAGCGGATCAGCTGGCCGCCCTTTCCGTACAGCTCGCTCGGCTCCTCTTGTTCGAAGGCGTAGAACAGGCCGCCCGCTTCGAGCTCGATGACGTCGTACGGCTCCACGAGCGATCGGTCCTCGCTCCCGAGAAGCCCGTCGTGGACGTAGGGGAAATGCGAGAAGTCCATGAAGTTCTCTACAGCGCGCGCCGCCGAAGTGCGCCAGTGCGACCGGTAGGACAGGAACCCCTGCCAACCCTGGGACGAGTACTCGTTGTTCGGGAAAGGCGGTACCCCGCCGGCCGGATCGCTGATCGCCACCCACACGAGCCCGTAGTCCTCCTTCGTCTCGATAGTCATGAGACGGGCGGCCTGTGGAATGGCCGCCTCGGGGGGCCGGGACGGAATCCGCACGCAGCGGCCGCTCGGATCGAACTCCCAGCCGTGGTAGGCGCATTTGAGAACCCCATCTCTCACACAGCCGAGCGACAGCGCCGCGCCTCGATGGACGCAGAGATCGCGAAACGCGACCGCCCGCCCGCCGGCACGGTATGCCACGACGTAGTCCCCGAGGAGCGTGAAACGTGCCGGCTGCTCCGACACCTCCTCGATGGTCCCGATCGGATGCCAGTAGGCGTCAAGTCGATTGGCTGTGCCAGCGGTCATCTTCGAGCTCCTCTCCGCTCCGTCCCTCGACTCTCTTGCCTCTCGCTCCGACCGGCCTCGGAGGGCGCCGATGAGGACCAGATCCAAGCGTACGAGTCGAAATCGCCGGACATCTCACCGAGCTGTTCGTCACGCAGTGCTTGTCCCGGGCCGTCGGGAAGATGGAACAGCTCACGGTTGTGCCGCGACGCCAGCTGAACTGCCGCCGCGCGCGGTTGGCGTCGCGCCGAATAGGAAGAGAGCGCCTCCGCCACTGCGTCGGTGTCGATGCCCTCGAGCACGTCGCCGAGGGCGGCCGCGTCTTCCAGCGCCTGCGCCGCGCCCTGCGCCTGATAGGGAAGCATCGGATGGCAGGCGTCTCCGAGCAGCGCCACCCGACCAGCTGTCCAGTCCTCCAGCGGCTCGCGGTCGTACAGCCCCCAAGTGTGCACTCTGGCCGCAGACGAGGCGATCCGCACCGCTCTCTCATCCCAGCCGTCAAGGGCCTGCACCATGTCGGCGACATCGCCGAAGGCTGACCACGACTCGGTGGCCTTGTCGTCGCCTGGAGCGCACAGCACCACGTTCAGGTACTCGCCGCCGGAAACAAGGTAGTGGACGAGATGGCGCCCCGGCCCGAGCCAGATCGTAAGTGCGGGCCGCTCCGTCAGGGCGGCGAGCGATGGCTGCTTCAGCACCGACTCGACGGGGACGAGAGAACGGTAGGCCACGTCACCGCTGAATCGGACGACGTCCGGCGAGCCGATCACCTCTCGCACCCGCGAGTGAATCCCGTCAGCGCCGATCACCGCGTCGGCTGCGACTCTCCTTCCGTCGCTGGTGGTCAGCACTGCCGGTCCACGTGCCGGCTGGTCCACGCCGGCCACCGCCGAGCCCAGCTGAATGCTGACCGGCTGCCCGGGGCGCCCTGCGTCGACCGCCGTCGCTGTCAGTGCGCCGTGAAGGTCACCGCGGTGAGCATGCACGTAGGCGGAACCGAAGCGATCGACGACCGCCTTGCCGAGCGGGAACTCACCGAGCATTCGTCCGTCCTGCCAACGTCGGCGAACCGATACCTGAGCAGCCACGGCGCGGGGAGCGAGGGCATCGAGCACACCAAGGCTGTGCAGGATTCGGGTGGCGTTCGGGGCGAGCTGGATCCCGGCACCGACCGGGAGCAGCCGCGACGTTTGCTCGAGGATCGTCACCCGATGGCCCGCTTGCCTGAGCCGGATCGCTGCTGCCAGCCCGCCGATTCCGGCACCGACCACTGCGACGTTCAGCGCGGTGGGCGAGGTCCTCACGGCCGCCTGCGCGTCGGCATCGCACACCAGCTCAGCTGCGTGCCGAGTCACGGCGAGAGACGTCCTTACCCATGCTCGCCAGGACCGATTCCGGCCGGATGGGAAGAACGTCGAGCGGGGACGGGTCAGTCATCAACTCACCGAGGGCGGCCTCGATAGCGTTGGCGACCGCGGACGGCGCTGCGATGATCCCCGACTCGCCGATCCCCTTCACGCCGAGCGGGTTCCTTTCCGACGGCGTCTCGAGATGGTCATGTCGAAGCTCCGGGCTCTCGACGGCCGTCGGGAGCAGGTAGTCCATGAAGCTCGTGGTGAGAGGAGTCCCGTTGGAGTCGTAGAGGATCGACTCGAGGAGAGCCGCTCCCAGGCCCTGGATGAGCGCCCCGTCGACTTGGCCCTCGACGACGAGGGGGTTGATGAGACGCCCGCAGTCGTGCACGATCCAGAATTTGTCGACGGCGACCATTCCGGTATCTGCGTCGACGGTGACCGCGGCGGCCACGACGCCGTAGCTCCAAGTGACGGTCGGCGGCACGAAGTATGAGACCTCCCGCAGGCCCGGCAAGTCCTGCCCGGCCGACACTGCCCGCGGCCCGGGTATCGTCGCCACAAAGATGTCCCTCAACGAGAGGGACCTGGAGGGAGCCCCGCGGGCCGAGACACGCCCGGCTTGGACGAGCAGGTCGGACTGATCGATCTCCATCATCTCGGCCGCCACGTTGAGCACCCGCTCCCGGAGCTTCCGGGCGGCTTGCACCACCGCCGACCCCGCCACGATGGTCGTCCGCGAGGCGAACGTCCCCACCCCGTAGCGGAGGAACCCGGTGTCCCCGCTCCGAACGAGCACCTCGGAAGGGTCGACCTGGAACTCGTCGGCGACGATCTGGGCGAACGTGGTCGCGTGGCTCTGGCCCTGCGAGGCGCCCCCCGCCTCGACGGTGAGCCGGCCTGCCTCGTCGACGCTGACGACAGCTCCCTCGAAGGGTCCGACACCGGTTCCCTCCGTGTAGGTTCCGAACCCTATCCCCTTCAGACACTGCCGCCCGAGTCCGTCCAGCGCAGGCTGGCCGGCTGCCACGGAAGCTTCCGCGACCATCGCCTGCAGCCTCTCCAGGGCGGACTTCATGTCACAGCCGTCGTAGACGATCTGCTCGCCGTCCCGGTAGAGCACGCCGGTGCTATACGGCATCTGTTCGACGGTCAACATGTTGCGACGAAGCACGTCCAGGAAACCGACACCGAGATCGCGGGCCATCCGGCTCAGCATCCTGTCCCTGGTGAACGCTGACTCCGGGCGGCCAGAGCCCCGGTAGGGAACGTTCACGACTTTGTTGGTCAGCACGCAAGTCCCGTCGATCTCCATGCTCGGGACCTCGAGCAGCCCCTGCAGATGCGAGACGACGTTGTAGGCACTGCTCATGGGGTACGGGAATCCGATTCCGCAGTCCTGAACGAAGTGGTCGCGTATCCCGCGTATCTGGCCGTCATCCTCGAAGGCCACCTGTATCAGATGATCCTGATCGCGGCCGTGGGCGGTCGCGATGAAATGCTCCTGCCGATCCTCGATCCATCGCACCGGCTGTTCCAGTGATCGGGCAATGAAGGCGAGGAGGATCTCCTCCGGATACACATGGACCTTGGCTCCAAAGCCTCCGCCCACGTCAGGCGCAATGACCCGTACGTCCTCCTCGCGCAGGCCAAGGTGCTGTGCGATGGCGTTCCGCACGAGGTACGGCACCTGGGTAGAGGACCACACCGTGACGCCCTCGACCCCCTTGGTCGCCTGGGCCAGGACCGACCGCGTCTCCATCGGAGAGGCGGACACCCGTCCGCTCTTGACCCTGACCGTCAGATGGCGCGCCGCGTCGGCGAAGGCCCCCTCGACATCGCCGAACGTGGCCTGGATGCGGGCGGCGAGGTTGTCGGCGTTCGTCGGGTCCACCCGGGGCGCGTCCGGAGCGAGTGCGTCGTCGGCACTGAGGATCGGCACGAGCTCTTCGAGATCCACCCGGACCAGTTCCGCGGCGTCTTCGGCGCTGGCGCGATCGACGGCGACGATCGCCGCGATGCCCTGTCCGACGTGGGACACCTCGTCTCTAGCCAGCACCGGCACGTTGCACGGTCGGGAGTCCACCTGAATGCTCGGGTGACGGAGTATTCCGGGCGGCACGTTCTCCTGCATGAGACGCAGCGGCGCGATCTTGCCCAAAAGGTCGTCTGCCGTAAAGACTGCAACAACCCCCTCGCAGGACCGAGCCTCCGTCACGTCGATGCTGACGATCCTCGCCCGCGCCGACGGGCTCCGCACGAAGGCCACGCTGAGCAGCCCGTTCAGGCGGAAGTCTCCGACATAGGTGCCTTTGCCTTGAACGAGCACGCGATTCTCGCGCGGGACGATCCGTTGCCCGATGTGGGCGACATCGAAGGGCGCCTTCACGACCACGAGACGCCCATCTGTTGCGCTGCCTCTTCCACAGCCTCGAGGATCTTCATGTATCCCGTGCACCGGCAAAGATTTCCGCTGAGGTAGCGCCGCAGGCCCGAGCGGCTGTGGGGGCCCTCGCCATTGAGGTAGCCGAGGCAGGCCATGATCATCCCGGGAGTACAAAAACCGCACTGGAGGCCGTGGCGCTCGGAAAATGCTTCCTGCAACGGATGGAGCGAGTCCCCCGTGCCCGCCAGTCCCTCGATGGTGAGGATCTCGCTCCTGTCGGCTTGAACGGCGAACATGATGCACGAGCGCGTCGGTTCGCCGTCCACCATCACCGTGCAGGCGCCACAGACGCCTTGTTCGCAGCCGAGGTGAGTGCCGGTCAGACCGAGACCGTCGCGCAACCAGTCGGCGAGCGACTGCCTCACCGGCACAGTGCCCTCGATCGGGGCCCCGTTGACCACGGTACGGATCGGGCGAATCTGTTTGCCCTCAGCGCCTCCACTCATCGGCGTTGATCCTGGGCTCTTCGTGCCGCGGTCATGAGCGCCCGCACTGTGATGACACCGATGGCATGGTGGCGATATGCCGCCGTCGCGTGAACGTCGTCCTGGGCGCCCGACTTCGGGAGCGCCTCGACGACCCGCTCGAACGTCTCCGCCGTGGCGGGCTCGCCGGCCAGCAACGACTCGATCGCCTGGTCACGGAACGGGACGGGGCCGATACCAGCGAGAACGACACGGGCAGACGCGATCGTCCCTCGTTCGCCGAGCGCCAGGAACGCCCCCGCACTGACGAGGCAGAAGTCGCCATGGCGACGAGCGAGCTCCACGAATGCGGTGCCGTCGGAATCTCCGGGCAGCGAGAAAGACGCCTCCCGCACGATCTCGTCGTCCTCGGCGGCCGTCTTCAGATAACCCTGCAACCACTCCCCCGCCGGTACCACCCTCTCGCCGGCAGTGCTGGACAAGAGCACTGTCCCGTCGAGGAGCAACGCGAGGGAGATCCATTCCGCCAGCGAGTCTCCGTGGGCCAGACTGCCCACGACGGTCCCCCGACTGCGGATGGCAGCATGCCCGATGAGGGGTATGGCGTCGGCCAGCGCCCCCACTCTGGCCACGAGATGACGGTTCTTCTCGATGTCAGCGTGGCGACAGAGAGCACCGACTCGCAGAGAAGCGGCCGCAGAGTCGTGGTAGCGCAGCGCGCCGATACGGTTGATGTCGACGAGCCGATCGGGCCGGGCCAGCCGGAAGTTCATCAAGGGCACGAGGCTCTGACCCCCGGCGAGGATCTTTGCCACGACATCGGAGGCACGAGCCTCACTGAGCGCTTCGTGCACTTCGGCCAACGATTCGGGCAGGACGTACTCGAAAGCGGGCGCCTTCATGGGAAGACTCCGGCCGTCAGGCGAACGGGACGGCGGTCAACGAGCGGTCGGCGCGCCGGAATGGCCGAAAGCATGGTGCCCGACCAGCTCCGAGCTCCCTCACCCCTCATGGGGAGCCGACGACCCGTCGTCTCGTCTGGTCACGTGGGGGCCGAGACACCGAACAGGTGAAGCGCCGTTGTACTCGAGACCTTCTCACGTTCCTCCGGCGAGAGCGACATCTCGGAGAACACATTCGACGCGTGCCGGGCGCTCCAGAACGGGTAGTCAGAGCCGAACATGACCTTGTCGACTCCGAGAACCGCAATACATGCCTCCACCGCTGCGACGGAACCTCCGGCGGTGTCGCTGTAGAGGCGTCTCAGCAGTGCCGACGGAGGTCCATCCGCGCCCGGCGGAAGCTCGAGGCCCCCGCGACGCCACTCCTCGTCCAGGCGCCCGGCGAGCGCCGGCAGCAGGCTGCCGCTGTGCCCGAGCACCACGGCGAGATCGGGGAGGCGATCGAAGACTCCGCTCAGAAGCAGCCGCGCCGCGGCGGTAGTGGTGTCGAAGAGATATCCCACGGCGGCGAGCAGGCCCTTGTACTGGTTCAGGTGGCCGGCGGTGAGGGGAAGCGTCGGGTGAAGGAGCAAAGGGGCACGTAAGGTGCTCGCTGCCTCGAGAATCGGCTCGAACAGCGGCGCGTCGACAGGGTCACCGCACATGTTGGACAACACCATCGCTCCCCGCATGCCGAGCGCCACCACGCGTTCGAGCTCCTCGACCGCCGCCCCCGGCCGCTGCCACGCCAGCGTGGCGAGCCCCGTGATGCGACCGCCTGACGAGCCGGCCAACGCCAGCAGCTCGTCGTTCGCGTCGCGAGCGATGGCGATGCCGTCATCCTCCGGCAGGCCCAGCACGCCCGGCTGGTTGATGCTCACGAGGGCGACGTCCGTGCCGATCTCGTCGAGCGCCGCGAAGAGCGCTTCCCGTTGCTCATCTGCGTTGCGCATCGGCTCGGTGTGGCCAGCGCCGTACACGATCGCATCCCTGTGGTCCCGGTCGATGATCATGGGAGGCTCGCGCCGGCGACGGTAAACGTCTCGCAGGGCGCTCGGAAGGTAATGGATGTGCGTGTCGACCAACATCGCCTGCTGCCGGACCCCTCTCGATGGCGCCTGCGCCGGAACTCCCCAGGCGATCATGACTTGTGGCCACCGCTCATCGTCCGCTCGAGCCGCCGGAAGGGAACGGAGGATGCGCTTTAGTATATTAAATGTTGTGTGCAATGTCAACGCGGTCGGTCGATCCATCAAGTAGCGATTGCATGTGACGAAACGACGTCCGTAACCCCCATTTGCGCTCGTCACGCGCACGGCTTTGGGCACGGAAGGAGCGCAGTCAGTCCGGCGCTAGTCGTCGCCGATACCGGGCCATTTCCGTGCAATGTCGACGACAATGCCGTTCGGATCGAGGATCTTGTACTCGAAGTACGGCCCCTCTTCGGGCGGGCGCTCGATCACTGTGCCGTTCTCCCGCCGAACGTGCTCGATCATCGCCTCCGGGTTCGGGTCGAGGAACCCCATGTGATGCAAACCGACGAACTCCGTGCCGTCGATACGGACGTGTCGAGCAGCTTCGTCGCTCTTGTAGTCGAGGATCGCCAGGGTCACGACGCCGTCGCTGCAGAAGATGAACATGCCCTCAGGCGTGTCCCTTACGTCGACGACTTTCAGCCCGAACATCTTGTCATAGAACTCCGCTGTTCCTCGCGGATCCTTCGAGCAAAGGGCAATGTGTCTCAGTTTCGGCATGGTGGTCCTTTCTCGGAGCAGTTGGTCTTGATGCCCTAGCTGAGCGACGCCACGAGCGACGGCACGATCAGCTGCTCAACTTGGTGCAGCGCTTCGAACACCCGTGCGGGCGTGATCGGGAGGTGGCTCACCGCTGATGGGCTGATCGCGTCGGCCACGGCGGCCGCGATCGCCGCCGGACCTCCGATCATCCCCGCCTCACCGACGCCCTTGATCCCTCCCCAGGTGAACGGCGACGGCGAGCTGAGATGCCTCACATCGATGAGCGGCACGTCGGTGGCGAGGGGCGGAAGGTAGTCGAGAAGGCTCCCCGTCTGTGGCTGGCCTGCGGCGTCATGGGCGGCGCGCTCGAGGAGCGCGTATCCAAGGCCCTGCACAAGGCCGCCAATCACCTGTCCCTCGACGATCGTGGCGTTGAGCATCGTGCCACAGTCTTCGACGGCGAAGATCTTCTTCACCTCCACCATTCCGGTCTCGATGTCCACTTCGACGACCACTCCCACGGCGCCGCTCGAATACGTGGCGCCTGGATCGTAGAATTCGTGCGCGGCAAAGGTGGGGGCGATTCCCTCGGGCCTCGCCTTCACGTCCCGGAAACCGGCCGCGACAACCTCGCGAAACGGGATAGACATCGTCGGGACACCCTTTGCCGCAATGACACCTTCGTGTATCTCCAGGTCATGCGGGTCGATCTCGAGAAGGTGCCCGGCCACCCTCATCACCTCCTCGCGCACCTTCGTGGCAGCGATGCCCAACGCCCCGCCCGTCACCACGGCGGTGCGGCTGGCGCGCGTTCCTCCCAGGCTGACCGGCATCGAGGTGGCATCGCCCGTCCGGACGACGACGTCCTCGGCGGGGATCCCGAGCACGCCTGCCACGAGCTCGGCGAGAGTTGTCTCACTTCCCTGTCCCTGCGAGTTCGTGCCGACCCGCACCGTGACGTGACCGGAAGGCTGCACCGTGATGTCTGCTGCGTCATAGGAGGGAAACGAGTCCCAACCGACCTGTGCCAGACCTTCGCTGCCCCAGCCGGTGGGTTCCACGTAGGCGGCGAACCCGACACCGAGTCGCTTCTCGCCACCCGGGGAGAGCTGGCAGCTGAGACGATGGCGCTCCTCCTCCGCTGAGGTGGCCACCATGCGGATCGCCCGCGGGTAGTCGCCACTGTCGTAGCGCATGCCGTTGCATGTCTCATACGGCATCTCGTCGGCGTCTATCAAGTTGCGGAGCCGCAGCTCTAGGCGGTCGATGCTCAGCTTCTTCGCTGCCTCGTCGAACAACAATTCCCGTGCCGCCTGCGAGATGCAGAAGCCAACTCCACGATAGGGCGCCACGGGCGGCTTGTTCGTAACCCGGGCGACGACGTGCCAACGCAAAGCACGGGCTCTGTAGGGGCCTGGCAGGGTGCACGCCGACAGGTAGGGCTCGATCAACGCGCTCGCGCTGTTGAACGAATAGGCCCCGGAGTCGCCCGTGATGTCGGCGTCGATGGCCGTGAGGGTCCCCACCTCGTCGAAGGCCAGACGAAGGCTGACGACCTGGTCTCGCGCCTGGGGAGCGGCGACAAGATTCTCGTGGCGGTCCTCGGTCCACCGCACGAAGAGGCCGAGACGCATGGCGGCGAGAGCGATGGCCACCTCTTCGGGAGAGATCGGGATCTTCTGGCCGAATGCCCCTCCCACCTCCGGCACGCAGACGATAACGCGGTGCTCCGGGATGCCTGTGCAGGCAGCAAGGCGCGAGCGCAGCAGTTGTGGGCCTTGGGTCGAGCTCCAGAACGTGAGGTCGCCCTTTCCCTGATCGAAATGGGCGACGCAACCGCGGGGCTCGAGGGGGAGCGCGCAGCAGCGATCGAACCGGTAGGTCCCCTCGACGACTGTGTGAGCCGATGAGAAGGCCGTCGCCGGGTCTCCGAAGCTCCTCACCTCGTCGTAGACGGTGTTGCCGGGCAGGTCAGGAAACAGCCAGCCGGCAGGATCTGTCGCGGCAGCACCCGCATCGGTGCTGACCGGCAACTGCTCGTACTCGACGCGCACTGTCTCAGCCGCGTCTTCTGCCAAGTAGCGGTTGTCGGCGATGACGATGGCGACCGGCTCGCCCACATGCCGGACCCGGCCACGAGCCAGTATCGGCTGCGGGGTCTTGTGAAGGCCGACAACGCCGCTGACGTCACGGAGCTCGACCGCCGGCAGGTCCTGGGCTGTGAGCACCGCCCGCACACCGGGGAGCTCGCTTGCTTGAGAGGCGTCGATCGCCTTCACCACGGCGTGTGCCTCGGTTGAACGGACGAAGGCCGCGTGCAGACAGTTGTCGCCCGCCACATCGGAGATGAACCTGCGGCCACCGCGGAGCAGATGCGGATCCTCCGACCGGGTGTGGGCCGTCTTTGACCGTGCTCGAGGGCCACCGCTCGACGTCGCCGACTCCTGCCAGGGAAGGGAATTCATCGCTCAGACGGTTCGGTGACTGGGGGCCGCGTGTGCCGCCCCAGCCCGTAGCGGCTCTCCGCACGCGACAGCTCCGTCACGCCCGACGCTTCGATCGAGGCAGCTCATCGATGCTGAACTCCTGTCCCGAAGCCGGGCGGATCCCGGAGGAACTCGTCGACGACCGAGTTGAAGGCGTCCGGGCGCTCCAGGTACGGGGCGTGGCCCGCGTTCTCGAGGAACACCAAGGCTGAGTCCACGAGGACGTTGGCTGCTTCCCGGCCGTAGTGGGGTGCGACCCACCTGTCCTGCTCTCCCCAGACGAGAAGCGTCGGGATGCCCACCGACGCATATCTCGGCCCGATGACATCATCGTTGAGCCGTGAAGCGAGGTAGGTGCGAAGTTCCGCCAGAGCGTCGGCTGCCCCCGGCGAGGTATTGATTCGCCGTTCTTCCTCGACCCAGCTGGAGGTGACGAGGGAGGCATCGCACAGGAGCATTCGCAGCTTGCTCGCCACGCCCTCGGCGCTCGTGTCAGCGATGCGCGACGACGTCTGGCCGGGGTCCCGATGCACCGGCACGAGTCCGAGAGCACCTACGAGGACTGCCGATCGAACGCTCGACGGGGCGGAGCACGCGTACCACGCCGCCACGTGCGCCCCGAGTGAAGTGCCGACGAGCGTGACAGGTCCGGTGTCGAGGCTCTCGACGAAGTCGGCGATCATGGCGGCGAAGCTCGGGGTGTCGTATCGAAGCTGAGCACCCTTTGACGCGAACCCGTGTCCGGGAAAGTCGATGGCGAGTGCCCGGTAGCCGTGCGCCGCCAGGCCGGGCAAGTTCCGCCGCCAGCGGTCGGCGCGGGCGCCGCTCCCGTGCAGGAAGAGGACGACGTCGTCTCCCTGCCCGCACTCGAGCACCCTCGTCAGGACCCCACCGGCTTCGACGGGGTACGAGATCACGGGGTGCTCATGGGAGGTGGTCATGAACGAGCTCAAGCAGCTCGCCCCGCTCTGCTCACGAGGCGTTGGCTCCTAGGCAGGCGAGCAGGATGGCGACGCCCGACGGGGACAGGGTCCTCCGGGGCGGATGTCAGCCGACTGGACACGGCGTCATGACGCCTCTCCAGGCCATTGTGGGCCGCACCTCAGGGCACTCGAATCGCAAGTGCCTCGACCTCTACGACGAGTCGCTCCTCGACCAGCCTCGAGATGATGAGGAGGGTGTTGGGCGGGTAGGCGCCGCCGGGGAAGAGCTGGGCGAAGACCTCTCCTCGCGCCTGCATGAACTCTTCCAAGGATTCAGCTCCCACGAGGTAGGTCGTCGTCTTGAAGATGTCTGCCGGGGAGAGCCCGACGGAGGCCAGCGCCGTCGCCAGGTTCTCGAAGGCCTTGCGGGTCTGTGCTGCCGTGCTCCCGTCGCCTGCCACCTCACCTGCTTCGTCGATGCCAACCTGGCCGGCGATGGCGACGATCTCATTGCCCCGAGCGATGCTGACATGCGAATACCGGCCGAGCGGCCGACCGAGACCGGCGGGTTGTGTGATCAACTCAACAGGCACGTTCTGTCCTCTCTCTTTCTTCTGCGATGGGACGATTCACGACGATTCCGGCACCTCCACGAAGCGGACGACGTTCTCCTGCCTGCCGATGCCCTCGATCTCGCACACCATGCGGTCGCCGTCCTCGAGAAAACGGGGAGGGTCGAACCCCACCCCCACCCCACTCGGCGTACCCATGGCGATGACGTCGCCGGCTTCCAGTGGAACGATGGCGGAAATGAGCGAGATGGCCTCGGACACCCCGAAGATCATCTGGCCGAGTGTGGATTCCTGCCGGAGCTCATCGTTCACCCAGCAACGGATCCAGCGTTCCTCGAGCGCCGGCAGATCTTCTGGCGGGACCACGACGGGGCCGACCGGTGTCGCCCGGGGTAGCGACTTCCCGAGGAACCACTGGTGATGACGCTGCTGCAAGTCCCGAGCGGTCACGTCGTTCACGACCGTGTACCCCGCAATATGCCGCCTGGCGTCGCCGAGGGGGATGCTGCGACCTGCCAAGCCGATCACCACGCCCAGCTCCACTTCGTAGTCGAGCTGCGACGTCACGTTCCCGTCGACGATGATCACGTCCCGAGCGCCGCACAGAGCACTCACGGGCTTGGTGAAGACGATCGGCGAGCTCGGCGCGCTCTCCTCCTCCCCCGAGAATGCGGCGAACTCTACGGCGTGCTCCCGATAGTTCTTGCCGAGACAGATCATGTTCCTCGGCGGCATGACCGGCACCGGCGGACGAAGTCCATCGACGACGGGCTCAACGCTCGTCATACGTCTCCTCTTCTTGGCGTGTCGATCAGCGCGGACACCGAGCTCACCGTTGAGGCGAGATGGTTGGCGACTGCCTCGACGATGCCGTCCTCATCGCGCCGAGCCAGAGCCGCCACAATCGCGCTGTGCTCCTCAAGAGCGCGAGTGAGCGATGCCGGCATCCCCGCCAGCAGTCGGATGTACACCTCGGATCGATTACGAAGGCCGGTGATGAGCTCGCCGAGGGTCCTTTGGTTGCCGATGGCGCACAGGCGATCGTGGAACTCGGCGTTGGACCTGGCGAACTGCCGGGTGTCGTCGATCGCTCGCTGCGATTCCATGATGGCGTGCAACTCCTCGATGTCACGATCGGTGCACCCGCGCGCCGCCCGATGAGCCGCTTCGATCTCGAGGACGAGCCGGACCTCGTAGATCTCCTTCAGCTCGAGCACCGACGGCCTCGACACGACGGCCCCTCGGTGCGGGTCCATCCGCACCAGCCCCTCACTGGCGAGACGATTCAATGCTTCCCTCAACGGCGTGCGACTGATGCCGAGACGTTTCGCCAGCAGATCCTGGCGCAAAGGCTCGCCTCCCCCGAGCTCAGCCGAGAGGATCATCTCCCGCAGGATGTCGGCCGCCACCTCTGTCGTCGTCGCCCTCTCCAACAATGGCATCGGGGTTCAGCTTTCCTCCGTTATCACCATGACAACCTCACCATGACAACCAAGCCCAGCATTGAGGACAGCCAACAGTTCGCCCGTACGCTAGTCAAACTGCGGTGAATGGCACCCTGCTCACGAGCGGGCGGACCAGTCCGCATCAACTCTTCCCCTCGCCGGGCACGGACTGTTCCCCAGGGTCGAGATGCTCGAGAGCCCTCGCTGCTCCCATCAACCACCGCCCTGCGTCCGGGCGCACCCGAAATGCGGGAGCACTCTCACACAAGGCCACCCGGCCCCCGACGAGCACGTAGGTCCAGTCGGCGATGCGGAGGGCGTCCTTCACCCGTTGTTCCACCATCAGAATCGACCGCCCCGTCTCGGGCAGGCGGCCGACGTTGTCCTCCAGGAGCTCGCCGGCAGCCTTCGGGGAAAGACCGGCGGTAGGCTCGTCGAGAATGATGACCTGCGGCTCGAGCATGAGCGCGCGGGCGAGAGCGAGAAGCTTTCGCTGACCTCCGCTGAGCGTGCCTGCCGTGCGACGGCGCGCCGTACCGAGCACCGGGAACATGTCGATCACCACCGCGAGGCGTGCCTCTCGCTCCTTCGGCTTGAGCAGGTACCCACCGAGGAGAAGATTCTCACGAATGGTGAGCGGCAGGAACACGTCATCATTTTGCGGAACGTATCCCACACCGAGACGGGCGAGCTCGGCCGTCGACCACCCTGTTGTGTCCCGACCGAGGATCTCAACCCGACCCGCCAGGCATGGCAATTCTCCCACCACGACCTTCAACAACGTGCTCTTGCCGGCGCCGTTCGGACCGACTATCAGCACGACTTGGCGACTCATCACTTGCAGGTCGACTGACTCGACGATTTTGGTCGACCCGTAGCCGGCGGCAACTCCCGAGGCGTAAAGGACGCGAGCGCTCGCCACCCCGGGGGGAGCCTCCACCTCCCGACCCGCGAGCGCTCTATCCACGTAAGTAGACATTCATGACGACCTCGTTGGTCATGACCTCTTCCGCTGTGCCTGAGGCGAGCACCCGCCCTTCACCGAGCGCCATCACCCGATCGGCAAACGCGCCCACGACGTCTACGTTGTGCTCGATCAGGAGCATTCCGAGGCCCTCGTGGCGCAACCGGGCCAGGTGAGTCCCCACCTCGTTGATCATGCGCTCGTTCAAACCGGACATCGGCTCGTCGAGCAACAGCACTTTCGGCTGTCCCATCAGTGCCCGCATGATCTCCACAAGGCGCCGCTGTCCCCCGCTCAGGCGGTTGGCGTACTCATTCTCATAGCGCTCGAGTTGGAACTCGTGGAGAAGAGCCCTGGCATGGTCGACCTGACGTTCTTCTACCGCCTTCCATCGGTGGCGCCCGAGAAGTCCATATCGGACGCTCGAGAATTCACGAAGCTCGCTTCCCGCCAGCAGGTTCTCCATGACCGTCAGCCGGGCGAACTCACTCGAGAGCTGGAAAGTGCGAGATAGACCTGCCCGGGCCCGCTGCCAACGTGGCAGCTTGTCGATGCGTCGTCCGGAGAGCCACACCTCGCCCTCGTCACAGTGGACGGATCCGGCGATCAGTCCGCCAACTGTTGACTTGCCGGCCCCGTTCGGGCCGACGATTCCGAGGATCTGGGAAGCTTGCAGGTCGAGCGAGACATCGGCAACCGCGATGTTCCCCCCGTAGGCCTTGACGAGATGACGAGCCTCGAGAAGCGCTACGTGGTCGCCATGCTGCGCCGGGGCCGTGGCGGAGGCGCCGTTAAGCGTCGGCGTGCGCACCCACCACCTCCGGCTCCTCAGTGGCTTCGGGCGCGACCTCGATCGCGCCACGAGGACGTCCGTAAATCCGATGGAGCCGTTCGGGCAGGATGCCTTGCGGGCGCAGCCACAGGAACACGATGGTAAGCAACGCAGCCAAGCCCACTTGGAGTGCTACCCCCACTTCGCTCGAGCCGACGGACGGGATGTACTGGAACGCCTGCTGCAGGCCGACCACGACGAGCGCGCCGACGAAGATTCCGCCCAGGTTCCCCATGCCGCCGACGATCACGGCGGTGAAGAGCCAGAACGTCTCCTCGTACCCCCATCCAGCCGGTGACCACGTGGTGAGGAAATAGGCGAAGATTCCACCGGTCAGCGCGGCAAGCCCACCTCCAACACAGAAGGCGGTCATGCGAAGGGAGAACAGGTTGTACCCGAGTGCCTCTGCGGCGGCATCGTTCTCCCGCATGGCCCGCAACGCACGGCCGTATGGGCTCTCGTGCAGAGCTCTCACAAAGGCCCAGCACAGAACGGCGAGCACGGCCACGCCACCCAAGAACGCCCAGTCGTACCCTGCCCCCGGAGCAGCGTTCGGCGCAAGGGGCTGAGGGATGAGAGCGAGTCCGGCCGACCCGTTGAGGAAGCCTGGTATCGCGTCCACCACGTAGAGGGCGATGAGAGCAAGCACGAACAGCACGACCGCCTGATAGTCGCGCTTCACCCGTCGAAGGACGACGACGCCGACGACTGCCGAGGCGGCGGCTCCCGCGGCCACCGCCAGCACGAGTGGGATCGGAAAGGGCAGCGAGAAGGCGGCGAAGGCGGTTTGGGCTCCGGCCACGAGCCCGCTGTGCCCGATAGAGAAGATCGCCACCGTGTAAGCGCCGATCGCCTGGAAGACGATGAATCCGAAATTGATGATGCCGGCCGCACCGAACTGCAGGTTGAGTCCCCAGCTGGCGATCGTGTACAGGAGGACGTACAACAGCGCACTTGTGAGATAGGCCTGGAAGGCTGAAGACACTTTTGGTGCTCCTTACCGTTGTTCCACAGCCGGCGCGGGAACTCGCGCCTTCACTTTCGGGTGGCTCGGTTCATCGGTTGCGGGTCGTGCCGCTACAGCGAACAGGTTCATGCCGTACCGACTGCGAAGATCCCGGTCGGCCGGATCAGCATCACGATCACGAGAACCCCCAACGCGATGACGTCCTGGTAGGCAGGAGTAAGGAAGCCGGATGCGACGCTGCTCACGACACCGATCAGCACCGCCCCTGCCATAGCTCCCTCCGGAGCGCCGATGCCTCCCACAATCGCTGCGGCGATGATGAGAGGGAGGAACGCCTCCCAACTGACGTAGGTGAAGCTCCCGATGTCGATGGCCAGAAGTGCGCCCCCGGCACCGCAGAGCGCGCCAGATCCCAGCCAGGTGAGACTGAGAATTTTCTCGGTCCGAATGCCGCAACTGCGCGCGAGGGCCGGACTGGCCGCGCTCGCTCTCATCGCTCGCCCGAGCTGTGTCAGATGCAACACGAGCCACACCCCGAGGGCGGCACCCACGGCCACGACGACGATGAAGAACTGGTCCGTGGTGAAGTCCAGCCACCCGAGCGAGTGGTTGCGTCCGGGAAGCTTGTAGGAGCTGTACCCGGGGCCCCATGTGGCGAGCACGGTGACGCTGACGATGATGCCGACCGCGAACGTCACGATCATCATGACCCAGGAGGTCGCCCCCCTTGCCAGCATCGGCCGTACGACGCCGCGCTCGAGCGCCCAGCTGAGCACTGCTCCCACGACCGCCACAAGCGCGACGCACAGCCAGATGTTCATCCCTGCGGAATTACAAAGGTAGGCGATGAGCATCGCCACGCCCATGATGGCCCCGTAGGCAAGATTGAACACTCCGCTGATGGCGTACTGCAGCGTAAAGCCCACCGTCGCGACGAGCAGCAC
>Ga0182024_10005101_pt1 | contig 29665 bp, 12 predicted proteins | sample P32metaG_FD_120480 | JGI IMG/M metagenome (GOLD analysis project Ga0182024, IMG submission 120480) | Permafrost microbial communities from Stordalen Mire, Sweden - P3-2 metaG (Illumina Assembly) | ecosystem: Environmental > Terrestrial > Soil > Wetlands > Permafrost | place: Sweden: Stordalen...
CGCCAACATAGAAATAGCGCCTGCTGCTGAGGTCAAAAATTCCGGCGGCACTCCAGCCATGTGGGCTAGACGGCGGGAGAAAAAGGCGACTGGGATCAGACCGGCAATGGACAGTATTCCCATGGCAGCAGTGCCGGTGCTTAGGAGTTTATTCGCCTCATCGTAGTTCCCGGTGCCGGTCGCCTCCGCCACATACTTCTGAAAGGCGGACTTGATGCCGACGCTGCCGAACCGCATATAGGCGCCCGCAGTCATAATAATCGCCCAGATCCCGTAACCACCGAGTCCTATATGACCGATCACGATGGGGATGGTGATTAGTCGGGTGCCTATTTGAACGAGTTTCGACACGACCCCAAAGAACGTATTCTTTCCAATCGATGCGGCCAGATTACGTTCAGAAAAAGCGTCTTCAGTAGCTGTCGCAGGCGTAGCCGCGGCCGCTATCGGTTCCAACGTGTCATTTGGAGTCATCAAGTTGGTCTGAGTTTTTACTCAGACTTGCAGTGTACAACGCCGGTCTGAGGACCTCAAAACCTAGTCCGGCGTTGTGCGGGGAATGAGTTAATTTACAATTGCGGTCAGCCCTGTAGGGGGGCTCGGCGGCTGTGCTGAAGCGGCGGAATTAAGCTGATTTGCACCGCTGGACCAGGCGCCTGTTGCTGGACGGGCAACACCCAATCTGTCAGAGTCCAGCGACGTAATGTTCAAGCTGGTGAGGTTCGCTCCCAAGCTTGCTGCGGATGAGCCTGTTCCTATGGTGAAATCCGGGTTCAGCAAAGGGTTTGTTGTGACGGATCCGGGATCGCATCCACAGGCGGCCTGCCAGGCTGACAGCGAGCCAATGAAATTCGTCCCTAGGATCCAGGGGGTATTCGATGCCGAGTTGTAATAGACGTTCCTGTCCGCTATAGGGTTCCCCGCTTCGTCATAAACCATGTACGCGCCGCCCTGGAATACGTTGTCTTTCAGCGTCCAGCCGCTCGCGTTGGCATAGGCGTGAAACGAAACATAGGCGTTGTCACCGGAACCTCCCGCATCCAGGAAGGTGTTATTTAGCAAAAATCCATTAGCCGGCATGACGGCCACCATGCCGCTTGAAGTGGGAACATTCGCGTTCGTCTTGTTGAACGTATTGTTGAAGACGTACCAGGTGCCCATCGTGCCGCCGGCACCGGAGTTGTTATTTTCGAGAAATATCATGCTGGTGGCATGTACGCCCATATTTCCGCTCAGGGTGTTGTCATAAATCTGTAGCGTCCCTACGATCGACGACCCTGAGGTGTTTGTGAAGGGATGGAAAAAATTGTGATGATAGTCATCGCCGACATCGTCCCAGTTTACCCAGTTTGTCGCGGTGTTGTGGTCTACGCGGATACCAGTCATTACCTTGTTACCAGTGTTTGCCGGCCCCAACTCTATATCTTGGTTAGCGGAAGAGAAGCTGTTTCCGGTAATCGCCAGGTTGGTTTCGCCGCCGTCAAACACGTAATAAACACACACATCGCATTGCGTAAAAGTGTTATTGGGCCCAACCGTGAGGTTCGAGGAACCCCGTGCATAAAGTGCGTAGGTGCCGCCGCCGTTGGCGTCTCCATTATTGTGAACGTACACGTTGATTGCGGACAAATTCTTGATAGTTATGTTGCTTCCGAGTCCCCCGATGAGCACGCTGGGATTCTGATTCGCCAGGCCTGTCCCGTTAGCGGTGTTTTGCACCGTCCCATTTGTGCCGCCATCCAGTGTGATCCACGAGTTTCCGTTCAGATCGATTCCGCCGTGCACGTTTGAGAAGTAAGGTGACTGTACGATCGTGCCGGCTTCCCAAAGCAACGTTATCGGATTGCCACTTGTTCCGCCGGCTTGGAATTGCAGGAACGAATCGGCGCCCGCAGGTGCGTTGAATGTGCCGCAAAGGTGAACGATCGTGCCAGGACCGATCTGGTTAGCGCCGCTTCCCCAGTTCGCTCCGTTGTTAAACCAAGCGGGTGCCTGCGTTCCGGTCGTGCAAATGCCGGAACCCCCACCGTCCGGGGTTATATAAACGTTCTTGGCTTGCGCTGATGCACCAGTTGCGTTCAACCCGCAGAGTAAAAGTGCCGTCACGCCAAGTAAAAATAATTGCCGTAAATTTATAGCCGAAGATTTGAAATTCCCAATTTTGTTCTTCTGGTTCAAGACTCTCACAATCCCTCTTTCGCGCCATTTTGAAGGCGCCGCCCATATAGGTCCAAAAGTAGCAGTGACTTGCGGATGCCACAACTGGACTCTAGGCCAATGAAGGTTCAGGGAGGGGGACCTGTACCTGCCGGGGGCAGTTGGTCAATTACTCGCTTATTATAAGTCAAATGTGTGGTGAACAACGCTTCTGAATCGTTCGTGAAACGAAAGCGTTGTTGCATCTACAGTTAATAATACTTCATAGTAATCAAAAAGTTTGTTGCGGTCTGCGGCTCTATTTCCAGGTGCCCGAGCCGGCCAAACTCGCTCGCTGCATCAACGACATATTATGATGCGCGTGCTTGTACAACCACTGCGGCCAATGTAGCCAATCGTATCCGCCTTCAAGTTTTGCCCGCAGCAAGCTCGCGTCATCCCAACTGTTAACCGGAAGCCGCGGCAAATGGTAGCGATTGTTGTTCTTCGAAGCGCGGCCAATAATGGTCGAGACGCCATTCTCGAATCCTAGATTTTCCAGAATATCGACCAGAAACTGGGTGAAGCTTTTGTTTTCTTCGGGGAACGCGAACGGATATGAGAAAGATTCCACCGGCGCCCCGAGTTTCTGTTCGATGATTTCCTTCGAATAGCCGAGCTCGTATTCAATTTGGTCGGGGCTTAGAGAACGCAGGTCTGGATGCGTTACCGTGTGGGAGCCGAATCGTGTGCCTCCGGCATGCAACTCCGCAACTTCCGACCACGTCAGGTAGTCAACTCCTTCGATCCGCACGGGAGTATCTTTGATGCGGTCTGTAGCCAGGAAAATGATCGCGCTGAATCCACACTGTCGTAGGACGTCGAAGGCATCGGTATAGAAATCGCGGTATCCGTCATCAAAAGTGATGACGACCGTCTTTGAGAGATCGTCCCCCGCCTCCATGGCCGTCCACATTTGCGTCAGGTCCAACGTATGGTAACCGTTCGATCGTAACCACCGCATCTGCCTCGCAAAAACCTCAGGTGTGGTGTTGATTTGATAGTACGGGTGAGATTTTCCGAACAGGTTGTCCGAAATGCTGTGGTACATCAAGATCGGCACACGCGCCGCAGACACTGCGCCCACCAAGCGCGCAAGCGGATGCGACAGATAAATGGAAGCAACTCGATCTATTCTAGGCATAGAAATTCATTCGGAATCACTCCGGCAACTTGCGTGGTCGCGGAATGGCGCGACTAGTACCTGGCAGGCCTAGCCCTATCGGGTGGCGCCAATCTTGGAGGCCACGAATTCCTTTACGCCATTCGCCACTAACGTTAACTGGTCCTGGCGCAATTGTGGGAACATCGGGAGAGAGACAATCTCCGCCGCCACTCGCTCGGTGACCGGGAAATCGCCCTTCTTATAGTTCAGGTGTTCATAGGCCTTCTGGAGGTGCAGCGGGATAGGATAGTGGATCCCTGTAGCGATACCCGCCTCGGCAAGATGTGCTTGCAGCGCTTCGCGATCTGCCACGCGCACGACGTATAGGTGATAGACGCCTTTGGTCCAAGCCGCCTCAACCGGAATCACTACGGAGTCTTTCGCTTCCGCGAATAGCTCGTGATAGCGATGGGCATGCGTGCGCCTTGCCTCGTTCCACTTCGCCAAATGGCGCAGCTTCACCGAGAGCCAGCCGGCCTGAATCGAATCCAGTCGCCCGTTATAGCCTTCAATGTCGTGATAGTACTTCTTCGCCTGGCCATGGTCGCGAATCATCTTCATGCGCTTGGCCAGAGCTTCATCGTTGGTTGTGGTTGCTCCCGCCTCGCCACACGCTCCCAGATTCTTGCCAGGATAGAAGCTGAACGCGGCCGCCAATCCCATCGTGCCGGCTTTCTTCCATTTGTTTTCTTTCTTTGAGAAATATTCCGCGCCGTGTGACTGGCAAGCATCCTCGATCACTACCAGGTTGTACTTGGCCGCCAGTTCCATGATCGGATCCATGTCGGCCGTTTGCCCGTACAGGTGCACCGGAACAATCGCGGCTACGCGGTTACCACTCTTGCGCTCTGTAAGTTTTTTGCTCTTGCCGTCGAAATCGCACTGCTTTTCCAGATACTCGCGCAGCTTCTCCGGGTCCATTGTATACGTCGACTCATTGATGTCGACGAAAGCGATTTGAGCGCCGGCCTGAGAAATCGCCTCAGTCGTCGCGATGAACGTGTGCGGAACGGTGACGATGATGTCCCCTTGCCCGATTCCGGCAGCCATGAACGCGAAGCGAAGCGCATCAGTTCCGCTGTTCACCCCCACGCAATACTTGATGTCGCAAAACGCTGCAAATTCGCGCTCGAAGTCTTCCACCATCGGTCCGCCGATAAATCCGGCGTTGCTAAAAGCCTTTTTCGCCACCGCCAGAAGCTCCGCTTCCAGCTCCTGGTGCGGAGTGACCAAATCCAGAAATGGGACCTTCGTTGTAGATGTCATCGCTACTTTTTCTCCTCGGAAATAAACCGCAGAAACTTTGCCGGATTCCCGGCCACGATCGCGTTGTCGGGAACATCTTTCGTGACCACGCTTCCGGCGCCCACGACGGCGTTCCTTCCCACCGTAACCTTGCTCAAGATGGTAGTGCCAGATCCAATCGAAGCGCCTTTGCGAACCACCGTGTTCTCGACCTTCCAGTCCGCCTCGGTTTGCAATTCACCTTCTGCGGTGGTCGCGCGAGGATAGGCATCGTTGATGAACGTCACGCTGTGCCCGATGAAGACGTTGTCCTCGATAATTACGCCTTCGCAGATGAATGTATGGCTGGAGATTTTGCAGCGTCGCCCAATTCTAGCGTTCTTTTGGATCTCTACGAATGCGCCGATTTTGGTCTCATCTCCAACTTCACACCCGTACATATTTATGAATTTAGAGAGCTTGACGTTCTTGCCCAGCTTGACGTCCGGTGCTATGCAAACGAATTCGTTCACAGCGTTACCGCCTCGCCTCGGTTTCGCACCGATCGGTCGGCAGCCTCTAGAATTCGCACTACACGGAGTCCAGCGATGCCATCGTTGAAGGGGTTTTTGTTCTCCTGAATGCATTGCAGGAAATAAGCTGTTTCTGCGCGCAAAGCTTCGATCTGTTCTAGCTGCGGTGCGTACATGTCGCCCGAACGGTAGCTGACCAATAATTGGTGCAGCCCACCAGGATTGGACATGCTCACGCCCTTGTCATAGACCTTAATTTTTTCGTCGGCTTCTAAATCGTTCCACACCAGCATCTTTTTCTCGCCGCCAATCAGGGTGGTGCGGACCTTTACAGGCGACAGCCAGTTTACGTTGATGTGCGCGATGACATGGCGTGGGAAATATACCGTAATGAAAGCAACGTCCTCGATTCCATTCAAGTGGCTCTCACCGGTCGCTACCACCGCTTCCGGCTTCTCGCTGATTACGTGATCCATGATGGACAGGTCGTGCGGTGCCAGGTCCCAAATCACGTTGACGTCGTGCTGGAACAGCCCCAGGTTTACACGCAGAGAATCGTAGTAATAGAGATCGCCTAAGGCGCCCTCGTCCACAAGTTGACGGATTTTCTTTACTGCACCTGTGAACAAAAAGGTGTGGTCCACCATGATTTTCAGATTTTTGCGGTCCGCCAGCTCGATTAGTTCTTCCGCCTGCGCCACACTGCAGGTAAAAGGCTTCTCCACAAAAACATGTTTCCCGTTTTCGAGCGCCTTTTTTGCCAGCTCGTAGTGCGTCCAGACTGGCGTCACTACCGCGACCAGGTCGATGTTGGAAGATTTCAGGATTTCATTCTCATCCGTCGTAAAGGCCATTCCTGGATGAGACTTACGCAGTCGATCTTGAGTTTTGGGGTTCTTATCGCAAACCAACACTACTTCCGAAGAATCGTGAGTATGAAAATTGCGGACGATATTCGGACCCCAGTAGCCATAGCCAATCACACCAATGCGGATCATACATCTCCTTGTGGAATTGCAATCCCTCGGCGTAGGAGGCAAAGCGAGGATTGGTACGCTTGCCAGGGCTGGAGTTTCGAGCGCTGCGACTCCGCGGGACCAATTTTAGATTACTGCATGAGATAAGAAGCTGAGAGTGGATTTAGGTCCCAAGTTTCCTGATGGGAACTCGGGGATTGACTTAGTGAGCACCGTCGCCCGAGAAGACAGCTGACGGAGTCTGGATAAGAATCTTCAGATCTAGCCAAATTGACCAGCCGCGAGCGTACTTCAGGTCCAGGCGAACCATATCGTCGAAGCGGGTGCGGCTGCGTCCTTCTACTTGCCAGAGGCCAGTGATGCCGGGCTTGATTTCCAGCACTCGGCGGCGATGCCACAGATCGTATGCGCGAAACTCATACGCAATCGGTGGCCGAGGTCCAACCAGCGACATATCCCCCCGTAACACGTTGATAAACTGCGGCAGTTCATCAAGGCTAGTCCTTCGCAGAAACCGTCCGATGGGCGTCACGCGCGGATCCTTCTGGATCTTGAAGACCGGCTTGGTGCCGTCGGGCGCGGTTTCGCCAACCTGACCGGCAATAAATTGGTTTACGTATTCTTGGTGAATTTTCGCATCGCAATTCGTGTACATCGACCGGAACTTCAAGAACGTGAAAGTCTGCCCGTATTGCCCTAGCCGCTCCTGACGGAACAGTATCGGCCCTTTTGAGCCCAGCTTAACAGCCACAGCAATGGCGGCAAGTATTGGAGAGAAAAAGAGCAGGGCCGCCGCGCTGCCAAAGACATCCATGGCGCGCTTGATACCGAAAGCCAATTTCTTCGAGTCTTCTTTCCGGGAAATATCCGGATATAAAGCCACATTCGCGCCAGAGTTCGAATCCGCCTTCCCGTACTCCTCTGGGAAAAAGTGAAATGATACCGAAATCTTGGAGCTTTTTTCCTTTCCAACCGTCAGTTGGAAGGCGGCACGAAGCTTTTCCAGAAGCCGCTCGTGAATAATTTTGGGAGAAGTTTCTCCAAGTTCCGTTCCGATAACTCCGATCAGGTTGTTCTCCAGATACCATCCAAGGATGTCCGTTTCCCTGGTGGAATTCGTTAGTGCCACACCGATTTTCCCTAAAGTCTTGTTTTTATTGCCTTCTTCCAAAGCCCGTTTCACGTCCACCAGCACCAGCACGAAGCGCTTCTGCGCCCGCTCCGCTCGCCGGCGTTCCAGGTACAGCATCGACACAAATGCGTCCTCGCTCAGGAGGGCTCGCGCCTCGCTTTGTGCGTTCGTGACCGGAGCATTCTCTGTGACTTTAAGCTTTGCGTGATTTACTTCACTTCGTAGCGCTGTCTTTAGTGAGCTCATCATCTCTTTTCCGTATTTCCCCGTGCCAGTAATCTCGACTTAAAACCCGTCAGGCGCTCGCATACACGATCCGTGGCGCGCTCACCGTGACGTTCGACCCTGCCTGTTCGACAGGCTTCACCCAACCGAGGTCGACTTCCAGGGCTAGCGACCGCTGTAGCAATGTGACTGAAAGAACCACGCGGTGGTTCCCCTTAACATTAATCAAAAATCCCTGTAGGCCGTTCAAACGACCATTGTTAATCCGCACAACCTCACCGACCCTGAGGTACTGCCATGGCTGGCTCGGCAACTCCGAACTCACAGCTGCCTGCAATGCTTCAATCTCAAAATCCGGAATCGGGGTGGCCATGCTACCGTTACCCACCACCTGTACAACCCCAGAGGCGGTCAAGACTCTTTGGCGGTTGCCGTAAGCGAATCTGCAGAATAAATAGCCCGGAAACAACGGCTGCTCGACTTCCTTCGTCCTATCAGACCAGATTCTAGTGCTCTTGTACCGTGGCAGGAAGCATTCGATGCCTCGGCCTTCGATCTGCGAAGCTACAGATTGTTCTCTGCGGCAGTTAACCTGGAGTGCGTACCACTTCACGCTCGCTTGCCCGCCCCAGTCCGCCTGATTGGTATTGAAATTCAAGCCTTCTCCTGACCTTCGGCTCGTTTCAGCGGATGGGCTACCGCCACAAAACTCCCAGTTGGGAGAATCGACACTTGGGAAGGGGCAATTAGCCTGCCACTAGCCCCACTAGTGTGAGTTCGAACTAGGAACAGTCGAAAATTTCAACTCACTGATTCTAAGGCTCTTAAATTCTACTCCAAGAAAGTCGTCGCTTACTTCACCACATTTAGGCGCTGGGCCGCCAACCAAATGAGAAAACCACTACCCTATTGTTGCAAACACCTTCCGAACCATACTAAAAACCATTTTTATTTCGGAGCCTAAAAGCCTGTAAATGGCAGAGTAAAAAGGTGTTAAGCTACAAGAACGGCGATCTTGAACTAATGGTTTTTCCTGAGACCTCCTGAGTGAGATTAGTCTCAGGCCCGTGACTTTTTGCACTGATTGGACAGTTTTTACCTCTAATATGTCCTTTGTTTTTAATAATAAGTGAAACTGAAGACGGCCAAATAGGCCCCATCCTTTCGACCACTCTACCTTGTTGTTCAATCCATTACACCTGTCCGTCCGGGCAGCAAACGTCGCTGTCCTTTAATTGAACATCGACCAAGTTGTTTTGATTTCTCTCGAAACGCTACCGTCGGTGTATGAGATTTCGCAGAGCCACGCCAGATCGCCGCGAGACTACGGGAATGCGGTCCCGGAAATTGGGTTTACTTTCCTTGATCATCGTCGCATCGCTGGACATGTCAGCCTGCGCTCACGTTAGCTCTATTCCTGGAGTTAGCCAGACTCAGGACCCAGCTGCTCAGGCAAAAATTGTACTGATTCCCAATTCAGTCGATTTCAGTACTGTGGTCGTAGGCCAGAAAAACACCCAAACCGTCAAACTGGCGAACACTGGCACAAACAACCTTCAGGTCAGTAACGTACTGGTCGCGGGCCAAGGGCTCAGCATCGCGGGGATCACTTTCCCTCTCACTCTCGCACCGCAAGCAAGCCAACTTTTCAATATTGAGTTTGAACCGACGTCTGCGGGAGCAGTCAACGGATCCTTCACGGTTATGAGTAATCTCGTGAACCCGGTGACGGTCGCTGTAACCGGGGTGGGCACCACCGCGTTGGAAAGAATTCAAACGAATCCGGGTTCGATTAATTTCGGCCAAGTAAAGGTTGAGACCAAGAACACACAAAAGGTGACCATCACCAACTCCGGAAATTCCAACCTCACGGTGAACCAAGTCGTCCTCAGCGGTTCGGCTTTCACGCTCTCCGACATCCCGTCGCAGCTCGAACTCGCTCCGCAACAGGAAACCTCACTTCTCGTAACCTTCAGCCCGCAGGTTAAAGGGACGGTAAGCGGTTTCGTAAAATTTGTCAGTAAAGAGCTGAATGCCCCGGTAATTATAGCGCTAGCTGGAGATGGTATTGACGCAGGCTCGCCACCCCCGTCGGTTTCTCACACCGTCAAGCTGCAGTGGAATGCAAGTCCAGGAAATATATCAGGTTACGACGTTTATCGGAGCGGCTCTTCCGGAGGTGCTTACATCAAGCTGACGGCCTCGCCGATCGATAAGTTGGAATACTTGGACTCCGATGTGGTCTCAGGGCACGAATATTTCTATGTCGTCACCTCGGTTAACTCCGGAGGGAATCAAAGCAAATATTCGACGCAAATCTCTGTGACCATCCCAGCGTCTTAGCTCTCCTGAGTGAGGAAGCGAGGTGGGAGGTCCCAAAATCGCATCGATTCGGGATGGCCTTCTGCCAAGATGGCGGCGGCATAGCCAGGTGCGGGCGTGAAAGACTGGAGAACCCATCGGTTGCCGTCGTGGCTACGAAGAGTTTCCGGCTGACCTGGTGTCAGGGACACGTCGAAACTATCCAGTGGGATTTGCAATCCGTCACCGTGGGCTTTGACGTAGGCTTCCTTTCGGGTCCAGCACAAAAAGAAAGCTTCCGTTCGTAATTCCGTTGGAAGTGCACGAAGCTCATGTTGCTCCGCCAGTGAAAAATAACGTTCGGCGATCTCCTCAGTGGCAAATTCAGGTCTGATTTTCTCCGCATCGATTCCTAGTTTCCGCTCTAGGGCGAACGCATAGAGGACCAGGCCGTACGAGTGGCTAAGATTAAAGCGGAGCTTAGGGTGATCAGCTAACAAGAGTTTTCCGAATGGTCCGGTTTTGAATCTTAATTTTTCTGGCCTAGACCGGAGATACATCCCCAGCAGATCCCGTAACAATCCGCGACCTGCGATGAAGTGAGATCGATCGTGCGGAAAGACGAAACGCGCCGCGCGCGCCGTTTCGTCTTCCGACAGGAGCGAAGAATAGCGGTCAATCTCTGTGGCTTCGACGTTCAGCCAACCGCGCCACACGTGCAACTCGCCCTGCGCCAGAACGACGGGATATTTCGGCCGGGACCACTGAACAGAGTCCATTTAGGGGCAGAATAGCATCGATGGCCAGGAAGAACGGGCCTCATTGGTCGAGTGCGCCCTGAAGCAGTAAGGCCCTTATTTTCAGTTTATTGCACGAGAACAGGTTCAGGCACGGCTTCTTGTCCGGCCACCGGTTCGTTCATCTTGGACTCGAGGCGAGGCTTAAGTTCTTCTGCGAGACGTGTCACATGGGGCTCGACCAGAATGTTTTGCTGGTGTCCTGACAATTGGCAGATCTCCAGGTGTCCCTTGATGACCGGTTTCCATCCTAACGACGTGTCCGCCATCATGCCGGGTAACTGCTTGCTGGCGCGGAAAAGAAGAACGTTACCGTGGTATGGGCGCGGAACGTAATTATCGAACGCCCGGTCATGCTCCATTCCCAAAATCTCGAGATTGTAGGCCATCGACGACCGATTCTTTTGCTCGTTCCCGTTCGACGACTTCTTATCCAACGCGATCTGTGTCCGGGCGCGCACTATGTCCCACGTCCGCCGGATCCTATCTACAAAATATCCAGGCCCACGGTGTGAAAGATTCTCTCGTTCTAGATCAATTCTCTTGGTGGTCTTATGCCACCAGCGAAGCGCCGAGTTGCTGTCTGGAGCGAACGCTGGGGCGGCGGGATGGGTGGTCTGAATCATCACCACCAAGTCAACTTTTTGCCCCGAAGTTTGTAGTTGTTGAGCAGCTTCCAGCGCTACCAGCCCGCCGAAACAAAATCCCCCGAGGACGTAGGGACCCTCGGGTTGCAAGCTCCTGATCTCGCTCAAATATGCCGTGGCAATCTCTTCCAATGACTGGTTCTTGACGATATTCCCGTCCAGCCCGCGTGCCTGCAACGCATACACCGGTTGATCTTTTCCCAGATGACTTGCGAGCGGATAGTATTCAAGAACGTTTCCGCCGTGGCTGTGTATCAGGAAGAGCGGTGGCTTTGATCCGCCCGGTTGCAACGGCACAAGAGAAGACCACGACGGTTTCCAGTTTTCTTTTCGCAGTACTTCCGCCAACGCCCCTACGGTAGGAGCTTGCAGCAAAGTCGCCAACGGTAAACGCCGCTGATAAATCTTCTCGATCTCGACAATGATCCGCACCGCTAGGAGAGAGTGACCACCGAGCTCAAAGAAATTATCGTTGAGCCCAACCCTCTTAACTTTCAACACCTTAGCCCACAGCTGCGCCAGCACCTGTTCGATCGGGTCTGTCGGTGCCAGGAAGGTGCCCTTGGTCTCAATTGTCCTCTCATCCGGGGCTGGCAGCGCTTTGAGATCGATCTTTCCGTTCGGCGTCAGTGGCAATTTGTCCATGCGCACAAACGTCGACGGCACCATGTAATCCGGAATCTCCTTCTTCAGGTGCGCGCGGAGTTCACTCACCTCCGGCGGAACTCCTTGCGTTTCAAAATAAGCGATCAATATTTTTTCGCCGGGCACGTCTTCCCGCGCGGTGACCACGCATTGCTTCACGCCCGGATGTTTGCCCAGCACCGCTTCAATTTCACCCAGCTCAATACGGAAGCCGCGGATTTTAACCTGATGATCGATGCGCCCGAAATATTCGATGTCGTGGTTCGGCAGATAGCGAGCCAGATCGCCTGAACGATAGAGTGTCGCCCCCGCTTTGTTCGTGAACGTGTCGGGAAGAAATTTTTGGTGCGTTAGTTCTTCACGCTTGAGATATCCCGCCGCAACTCCCGCTCCGCCAACATAAATTTCACCGATGACGCCTATGGGCACAGGCTGCTGGTAGCGATCGAGAATATAAATTTGGAGGTCCGGAATCGGCACGCCGATGACGCTTCCCGATTTCAGGTCCGCAGCTGAAATAGGCCGGTACGTCACGTGCACGGTTGTCTCGGTAATCCCGTACATGTTGACCAGCTTCGGTTGCTGATCGCCGTGGCGTTCAAACCAAGGTGCCAGGCTTTGCATTTCCAGCGCCTCGCCGCCAAAAATCACGTAACGAAGAGCAGTCTTCTGGCCTGCCCCGAGCCGCGCTTCCGCTTGCATCAGTTGCTTGAATGCCGAAGGCGTCTGGTTCAGCACTGTGACGCCCTCGCTGATCATCAACTCATAAAACTCTTCGGGAGAGCGGCTCGTTAAGTACGGCACCATAACTACCCGGCCTCCATAGAGCAGGGCTCCCCACAGCTCCCACACGCTGAAGTCGAAAGCGTGCGAGTGAAAGAATGTCCACACGTCCTTCTCGTTGAACCCGTACCACGGCTCCGTGGCCTGCATCAGGCGCACTACGTTGTAATGCGTGACGCGTGTGCCTTTCGGTTTTCCAGTCGAACCGCTGGTGTAGATTACGTAAGCGAGGTCGTCGGGAGTCGTAAGGTTTTTGGGGTTTGTTTCCGGCTCTCGTTCCAGTTCTTCGCGATCTTTGTCGAAGTAAACTACCTTCATGTGATGTTCAGGCAGTTCCGCTGCCAGCGACGACTGGGTCACCAGCACCGGTGCATCCGCGTCTTCCAACATGAACGCCAAACGTTCCTTGGGATAAACCGGATCAATCGGCAGATACGCGCCGCCGGCTTTCAATATCCCGAGAATCCCGATCACCATCTCAAACGAGCGCTCCACAAACAGTCCCACTAGCGTTCCGGGCTTAACCCCCAGCCCTCGCAGATGATGTGCAAGTTGATTCGCTCTACGATTCAGCTCGGCGTAGGTGAAATGCTTTCCGTCAAACGTGACCGCGTGCGCCACGGGAGCTTTAGCCGCCTGCTGTTCAAACCATCCGTGCAGAGTTCTTTGCTTCGGAAACTGGACGATTTCGTTTCCGCCGGTCAGTTCCTTTTGTTCGGAATCGGTTAGGATCGGCAGCTTCCCGAAGGTTTCTGCGGGATTCACCGCGATTCCCACCAACAACGTCTGGTAGTGCCTCAGCCAGCGCTCCAGCGTGGAAGCTTCGAACAAATCGGTGTTGTAATCACATTCGACGTACAGGCCACGCGGCCCTTCCACGAAGTTGAAGAATAGATCGAAGTGCAGCGCGCGTTTGGGGTTTCGCTCGCAGGAAAATTCCGTGCCGTAAAACTGGGCCGTGGCCACGTCGCGGTCCACGTTGAAAATGACTTCTACCAGCGGAGGCCGTCCAGGACTCCGTGGCACCGCGACTTTCTGAAGCATTTCGCCCACCGTCGACTGATGATGGTCGTAAGCGTCTAAAACGGCTTTTTTGACCGCCGCCAAATTTTCCTGAAAGGTAGCGTCCGGTTGAACCTTTGTGCGGATTGGCAGCAAGTTGACGCAGTGACCCACCAGACACGACTTGCCAGTCATGGCTTGTCCGGCAACTCCCAGTCCAATAATTAAATCTGTTTGCCCGGTAAGCCGGTGAAGCAGTGCGTCGAGCCCCGCCATCAGCAGCACCACGAGAGTTGTGCGTTGTTGGCCGGCTACCCGTTTAAGCGACTGTTGAAGCTTCGGATCCAACGTCCGTTTCAGCGTTCCCGCTTTGGCCGAGCGCACCATGGGACGTGGACGATCGGTCGGCAGATCCAACGGCGCAGGCACGTCCGCAAGTTGTTTCTGCCAGTAAGCCATCGATGCTTCCGCTTCGGGTGTGCCTGGCTGAGTCGCTAGCGCGTACTCGCGGAATGGCACTGGCGTATCGAGCACCGGTTCACTGCCTTGTTTCAACGCGGAATAAATCGTGGACAGCTCGTGGATCACCAATCCGCCGGACCAGCCATCGCAAATGATGTGATGCGCAGTCCAGATAGCGACGTGGTGCTCGTTCGACAATCGCACGATGCGCACTCGCACTAGCGGCCCGACCACGAAATCGAATGGGTCGGAAACCTCTCGTTCCATCACACCATCGAGTTCTCGCTCGCGATCCGCTGCACTCTTCGCCGACAAATCGATAAGCGGGATTTCCAGCTTGGCGTTGCGGTCTATCCGTTGCCATTGTCCCTCTGAGCTGAAGCTGGCCAGCAGGATAGGGTGTCTTTGAATCACCCGTTGAACGACCGTGCGAAACAATTCAGTGTCAAAATTTCCGCGGAATTCGAGCTTTAGCGATTCGTTGTACCCGACCGCCGCGGCTCCGCCCATCTGCGCCGCCAGCCAGATTTCTTTCTGTGCTTCCGTCAGCGGAAATTGGTCGACCCCGGCTGAGCTCGCCATTACCGGCGCTCTTTCGGGTTCTTTCACCGGCGTTTTAAGCTGCCCGTCACTTCCCGAGCCGCCCAATTTCGCTCCGGAACCTGACGGTGGCGGCAGGAAGCCGGTATCCACCATCGCCTGCAAACTGTCACGGAACGCCGCCAGCAGTCTGGCGAAGTCCGCTTCCGTATGCGCCGTGGTGATGACGAAGGCGCGATTGTCCCAGATGTGTATGCCCCGTTCTCGCAGCAGGTAGTACAGCAATCCCGCGAATTTTTGCTCTGACGGAAATCCCAGTTGCATCAGGGACATGAACTGTGTCAGTTGATAAGGTGCCTGAAACTCATCGATAATCGCCCGCAACTCATCCGCGAGCTGTGCCGTTCGGGCCGTGAGATTTTTCTGTAGGTCGGGACCCTTCTCCTTCAAATGCAGCAGTACAGCTTTGGCTGCCGCCAGCGCCAGCGGGTGTCGCACGAAAGTTCCGGCGAAGAACGTCACGCCCACTTCAGGGAAGGACGTATCGCCGTAATTCCATTGTCCGCCATCGAGCGCGTCCAGATATTTCGCATCGCCCGTGACTATGCCGATCGAAATCCCGCCGCCGATCACCTTTCCGTAGGTTGCCAGGTCTGCGCGCACGCCGAAATAAGCTTGCGCTCCTCCTGGATGAACCCGGAAGCCGGTAACCACCTCGTCGAAAATCAGCGCGCTGCCCGTTTCTTTCGTGACTTTGCGCAGCTCGTGCATAAATTCCCGCGGCTGCAGGTCCAGGCGCCGGCTTTGCACCGGTTCCACTAATACCGCGGCGATCTCTGATCCCCGCGCACGCAAAATCTCCAGCGATTCCGGATTACCGTAATCCAGCACCATCACCTGAGACAACGCGCTCGCCGGTATTCCGGGTGCACTTGCAGCAGTACGCGTTTCCCCGTTTACAGTGAGAGGCCGGAACAACACTTCGTCAAAAATGCCGTGATAGGAGCCGGCAAAAACGGCAATCACATCACGCCCACTAACTGTTCTGGCTACACGAGTGGCCGCCAGAACTGCTTCAGAACCCGTGTTGGTAAACGCCACGCGCTGCATCCCGGTAAATTCACGGACCAGTTCCGCGACTTCGCCCGCGATTGGCTGGATCGGACCGATTTCGAATCCGAGATCGAGCTGTTCTTTAACCGCTTTCACCACGAATGGCGGCCGGTGGCCAAACATGCTGGCGCCGAAGCCCATCACGAAATCGATGTACTCGTTTCCATCCACGTCCCACACCCGCGATCCATCGGAGCGCGTCGTGTAGATGGGGTAGACCATCTCCTTCCAAAGTTGCTTGAATCCGCCGACGGAACGCGGATCAGCGAGAATTGGGCGATTCTTGATGGCAAGTTTCTTCGATTCCGGCGTGCGTTTGATGTACCGCGCGATCAGTGCGTCCAAAGCTGCAGTTTGTTCCGCTGTCGTCGCCAGGTTGGCGGCTCGATCGATGGGCTTGAAGGGTCCGTGCGATTTAGCCTCGGACTTGATTACCATCTTGACCGACTGCACCATCGGCCCCGCGGACGAAGGCGTAGCCGTTTGCGCCACGGGAGCAGCGGTCATCGGGCGTCCCATCAATTGGAGCACTTGCTGCGTTAGCGCTTGTTGTTGCTGCAATATTTGTTCGAGAACCGTGCTCGGCACATTGCCGCTTCCCGCCGTTACCGTCGGCTCCACAATCTGCTGCGCTTGAGCAGCCGCAACCGGCTTCGCCGGAGCTGCGAACGCTTCGGGAGCCAGTGTCGCGTCGAGGTGTTCTGCGATGGCTTGCAGCGAGCTCAATTCTTCCATCAGTTGACGGAAAGAAATCGACACACCGAATTTTTTATGAAATACCTGCGCAGCCTGCGTCAACAACAGCGAATCCAGACCCAGCTCTAACAAACTGGCCGCGGGATCGACTTCGGAGAGGTCGTAGCCGGAAAGTTCTTCCATCAGCTTTCGCGATGCGACCAGCAACCGCTCTTTGCGCGGGACTTCCGGTTCAACTTCCGTTGGTGCTTGCGGGGACTCGATCGTAGTTTGCATAGGTTGAGGGGCGACGCTCGTCTGTATTTGGATTTCATTTGCCGCCGGCGCGCTGATTTGCGCCGCCGTTGTGGTGCGGACGGTAATAGGCGACTCCGGCCAATGCCGCTTGCGTTCGAACGGATAAGTCGGCAGTGCCACGCGGCGGCGATGCTCGTTAGCGTAGAACGCTTGCCAATCGATGGTGACGCCTGTTATCCACAATCTTCCCAGCGCGTCGAGCAAGCCATGCGGTTCTTGCTCGCCTGTCAATGGCAAGGAAGCGAGCACCGTTTGGTCAGCACTCTTCGCTGGATGCTGCCGCGCCAAAGTGCTCAGCGTTTGTCCCGGTCCGACCTCCAGCAAAATATATTTGGCATCCTTCATCAACTCCGCAACGCCATCGGCAAATCGTACCGTCTGGCGCACATGCCCAGCCCAATATTCCGGGCTTTTCGCTTCCGCAGAGGTTATCCAGTTGGCGGTCACGTTGGAGACATACGGAATCTGTGGTTCGCCGAATTGTACTTTTCGCAGCAATTCTGTAAATGGAGCTAGCACGGGCTCCATCATCGGAGAGTGGAACGCATGCGAGGTATTCAGCCGTCGCGCGGCAATTTTCTTCGAGGCCAGTTCCTTCTCTAATTTAGCAATCGCGTCGGAAGGCCCGGAAACCACGCACAAATTTGGAGAATTGATGGCCGCAATCGCTAGCTGTGAATTCAGCAGCGGCAATACCTCAGGCTCCGGCAAACGAATCGCCAGCATCGTTCCGCCTGGCTGCGCTTGTACCAGCTCAGCGCGCCGCGCAATCAGCGTTAGCGCATCCTCGACGCTGAAAACTCCCGCTAGGCAGCCTGCGACATATTCACCCACGCTGTGGCCAATCATCGCCGCAGGCTTGATACCCCACGACATCCACAGCTTCGCCAGCGCGTACTCAACTACGAACAGAGCAGGCTGCGTGAAGCGCGTCTGCACCAGCAACTGGTCGGCGTCTTTTTCCGTGCCCGCCGCCGGAAACATGACCGTGCGGATGTCAGTCTGCAGTACTGGCTTCAGCAATTCGGCACACCGGTCTACCTCGGCTCGAAAACTTTGCTCCGTCCGATAAAGTTCCGCGCCCATGCCTGCATACTGTGCGCCCTGTCCAGGGAACATGAACACTACCGGGGGATCAGTCAGCTTCTGGTGATGTGTGAAAACGCGCTTGGGATCCTTGGCTTCCAGTGCCATGGCGCCTTCCGCGGCGTCGGCACAGGCCATAACCCGGCGGTGAACAAACTCGCTCCGCCCGGTTTTGACCGTGAACGCCGCGTCAGCCAGCTCATGTTGCGCTTCCGCCCCTTCCTTGTGGTTGGCGCTCTGTTTCAGATATTGCGCTAAATTCGTGGTGGCGCGTTCCAGCGCCTCCGGAGTTTTCGCCGACAAGGTCAACAGTTGCCATGGCCTCGACGAGCCTGAAGGTTCAAGCTCCGGCGCTTCTTCGAGAACCAAGTGTGCGTTGGTGCCACCGGTGCCAAACGAACTTACCCCCGCGCGGCGCGGCGTGTTCGATTTGGTTTTCCATTCCTGCAATGCAGCGTTGACGTAAAACGGACTGTTCTCGATGTCCAGCTTGGGGTTCGGTTTTGTAAAATGTAAGTTTGCCGGGAGGATTTTGTTTTGCAGTGATAGCGCTGTCTTGATCAGGCCGGTAACACCCGCGGCCACATCCAGATGGCCGATATTCGTTTTCACGGAACCAATCGCGCAAAATTGCTTGGCGTCCGTGCCCATGCGAAATGCTTTGGTCAATCCCGCAACTTCGATGGGATCGCCGAGAGGTGTCGCCGTGCCGTGCGCTTCAATATAAGAAATCGTATCCGGCTCGAACCCCGCCAGCGCATGCGCCATCGCTACAGCTTCCGATTGCCCTTCAACGCCCGGTGCTCCAAAGCTGACGCGCTGAGACCCGTCGTTATTCAGGCCCACGCCTTTGATAACCGCGTAAATCTGATCGCCATCCTTAACCGCGTCTTCCAATCGCTTGAGCACCACAACCCCAACACCATTGCTGAAAATAGTTCCTTGGCCCTGCGCGTCAAACGTCCGCGTGTGCCCGTCGGGCGACCCGATATTGCCTTCGTAGTAGTAGTAGCCGCGTTGCTGCGGCACGCGCACCGACACGCCACCAGCCAGCGCGACGTCGCACTGAAAAGTTAGCAATGACTGGCAGGCCTGGCCCACGGCCACCAGCGAAGTCGAACACGCCGTGCTTACGTTAAGCGCCGGCCCTTTTAGCCCGAGCTTATACGCCACCCGGGGCGTCAGATAGTCTTTGTCGTTGCCGTACATAATCAGGTCGGACCCAACGAGTTCCATCAGTTCCGGCCGTGGCTCAAGCGCATGGTGTACGTAAGTATTCGAGCTGGCCCCGGCGAATACTCCCACCGTGCCCGTCATTTTGTTTGGAGCGTATCCGGCGGTTTCCAACGCCTGCCAGCAGGTCTCTAAAAACACCCGGTGCTGCGGGTCCATCACTTCAGCTTCTTTGGGGTTCACACCGAAAAAGGCGGCGTCAAAGCAATCCGCGTCCTTCATAATGCCGCGCGCCGGAACATATTGACCGCGGCGCCTCAGTTCAGCGGCATCCAACCCGGATACCGCTAACTCTGCGTCGTTGAAAAAAGAAACGCTCTCGCGGCCGGCGACCAGATTCGCCCACAGTTCCTCGACACTCTCCGCTCCCGGAAAGCGTCCGGCCATCCCTATAATTGCTATTCCGTCGTACTGTTGTTCGTCGTTCATTCCCAGGTATTCCTATGCGCGGTGGTAATCACGCGGCGATGGGGCAGAACTTTACGCTCCCATTAGTGCAACTCTTGGGCCATTTCACCTAGGCCTTACTCCATGATATCGCGCCACTTAGCGCCGATTTCCACTATTTTCTGAGATGGTTCCAGGTTGAGTGGATATTTTGTTCCATTAATTCCTCTTCCTTCACTGGCCGCTACTTCTTCACTTTTTAATAGGAACTCGCATGCCCGCCAATGCTCGTTTTTGGCGTTGCGCACGGTCGCGCATCTTTTCCGCCTTGTCTAAAGTCGCCTCGGCAGGCTGCCCAAGGTGCTTGGCCAGCGCCCTTACCGTGGGGTGTTCGAACAACGCGACAATCGGAAATTCGGAATTCAATTTCTCGCGTAACAGGCTATGCATCTGTACCAGCAATAGCGAGTGCCCGCCCAAATCAAAGAAATTTGCTTCTACGTTGACCTGTTCCAGCCCAAACATCTTCTGCCACACTGACGCGATATCCTTCTCCATCTCCGACTGGGCAGGTATGAAATTCTGCGAGTTTGCCGCATGCGCTTGCTCCGCAGGCACGGACTGGACCAGCCGTGGTGACAGCAATGCTTGCAACTCTCCTACTCGTTTGTCGAAAAATACCGGCGCCAGTTCCAGCAGGATTTCGAGGTCGCGGCCCCACCGTTCCATCGTACTGTACGCCACCGTCTTGCGGTCATAGACCAACGTAAGGCGCAGCCCGGTGCCCGGCTCTGCCATCAACAGCACTGGGAAGTTCGTATGAATCGGTCCGACGAAGTCTGCAATCTCGATTTGCGTGCCGAAGCGCCGCGCCGACTCATCCACCAGGTAATTTTGAAACACTATCAAGCTGTCGAACAGCCGGTATCGCCATGGAACTTCGCTGCTCCGCTGGATGTCCATCAATGGCGTGAACTGGTACGTGCTGAGCTGCAAAAGTCGGCTGTGTACCTTGCGAAAAAACTCCCCCGCCGTCTCTTCTGCATTTACGTCAATTCGCACCGGCAAATTGTTGGTGAACGGGCCAACAATGGATTCCACACCCGTCAAATCCGTCGGTCGGCCAGAAAATGCGGAGCCAAAAACCACATCCTCATCGCCGCTTTGACGACTCAACAGCAGCGACCAGGCGCCCTGCACCAGCGTATTGAGCGTCACTTGCAGCCTTCGGGCTGTGGACTGCAGAGCATTTGTCGTATCGCTTGATAGTTGAACTACATGTTGCAAGTAACGCTCGCTGCCCGCGTCACGCGCATCACGCTCCGGAGCATCACTCGGCAGCGCCGTGGGCTTACGGTAACCGGCCAGCAGCTCCTGCCAGAACTTTCCCGCATCCGCGCTCGCCTGTTGATTCAGCCATGCCAGGTAATCGCGATATGGCCGCGCCGGCTCCAGTTGCGGTGAAGCCTTCTTGGAATAAGCTTCGTATAATTGGCTTGCGTCGCGGAAAACCAGTGGCCAGGACCAGCCGTCCAGAAGCAAAGCCGGAACGCTCCACACGAACTTCCACGTTTCATCCGCCAGGCGAACGAGCTTGAACCGCATCACCGGAGCCTCGCTCCAGGGAAGCGGTTGCTCGCGGTCGTTCTTCAACAAATTTGTCCAACGTTCGGAATGTTTTTCGGCCGGGGTGTCGCGCCAATCTTCCGTTGTCCACGGCAAGCGCACGTCGCGATGCACGACCTGAAGTGGTTCGCGTAATCCGGCGCTCACAATCGACGAACGCAGAATCGTGTGCCGCCGCACCGTCTCGTTCCAGGCGCGTTCAAACGCCGCAATATCTAACGGGCCCCGCAGCGTACTCTGCCATTGGTCGAACGGCGGTTGTGCCGCACCGTGATTGGCAGAAAAGAACAGCGTCTGGATAGGCGAAAGAGCATGAACGTCTTCCACATCGCGCTGCTCAGCAAGCAGACGGTCCAGCGATGTTTGGTCCACCTTTGCTAGTGGGAAATCGGATGGTGTGCGGCCGCCCGCGTTCGGCTGTTGACAATGAGCGACCAGTTCTTTCAGAGCGCCTGAGAATTCTTCCGCGAATCGCTGAACGGCTTTCTCTTCCTGCACCGCCGCGTTGTAAGCGCACTCGAATTCCAGACGCCCGCCTATCACTACGCTGTTGATTTCCAACACATGGCGGCGCTTTTGTTTTGGGCTGTGCCACGGTCCACTGGATTCCGTTGCAAATTGAAATAACTTCAACCCCCCAATCGCCTGATCGAATTGCCCAAAATAATTGAACACCATCGCCGGCTCCGGGCGCTTGGATAGCTCATTCCCGGCGTTCAAATAACGCAGAATTCCATAACCAACGCCGCGCTGAGGAATACGGCGCAGTTGCTCTTTCACGGATTTGAGTGCCTCGCCTGGCCGCCAGTCATTTCCGGAGTCGTTCAATTCCAGGCGAACAGGAAAAACCGAGGTAAACCACCCCACCGTTCGAGAAATATCCACATCCTCGAATAAATGCTCGCGTCCATGCCCCTCGAGATTGGTATACAGCACCTTGCCGCCAGTCCATTTCGTCCATGCCCGCGCCAGAGCCGTCAGCAGCACATCGTTAATTTGCGTGTTGTAGACCGCTGGCACCGTTTGCAGCAAGGCCTGTGTGACTTCACGTTCAAGCGTAACCTTAACTTTTTTCGACTGCCCCTCGCTATTTTCGTTCGCCGCTTTGAAATCCATCGCTAGCGGCTTCAATGCTCCCGCAACCGCTTGAGGTTCCGTAACGGACATCCAGAACGGCAGTTCCGACTTTAGTGTTTCCGACTGCGCATATTGTTGCAGACGTTCCGCCCAAATTTTGAACGGCGCAGTCTTCGCCGGCAGTTGCACCTTTTGCTGCGACTTAAGTTGTACATAAGCTGCCTCAAGGTCTTCCAGCAACGGACGCCATGAAATTCCATCTACTGCCAAATGGTGAACAATGAATAGCAGCCGGCCGCGGCGATCCGCGCCCAAGTCAAAATACACCACGCGCCACAATGGACCATTTTGCAGATTGAGGCTGCCCTGTTGCTCTGCCGCTACCGCTTCGATTTCTGATTTCTGTTTTTTCTCATCTGCGGCCGCCAGATCGATCCAAACCAGGGGAGCGGGCTCCGCCTGGGTTGCATAATACTGTCGCCAATTCTTTTCTCCCGGTTCGTACCGCAAGCGCAGTGCGTCGTGATGCCGGCTCAATTCCGAAACCGCGGCTTCGAGCAACGGACGATCCAGCTTCTCCGTCACCTCAAACAGGAATGCCTGATTGAAATGCTGCGGTTCCTCGAGATGCTGTTCAAAGAACCAGTGCTCAATGGGTGTTAGCGGCACTTCTCCGGCAGCGATCTCTGTGGTCGCGAGTCCTGCCGTCGCGGTCGCCGCGTCGCTGACCCCCGCGGCCGCAGCCAGCGTGGCGATAGTTTGGTTCGCGAACAGCAGTTTCGGTGTCAGCTTCAACCCTGCGCCGCGCGCCGCCGAGATAATCTGAATGCTGAGTATGGAATCGCCACCCAGCTCGAAAAAGTTGTCGTTGATCCCCACCTGCTCCACACGCAAAGCCTTGGACCAGATGGCCGCTAGCTTCTTTTCCGCTTCCGTGCGTGGCGCAATGTACGAATCGCCTAATTCCGGGCGTTGCTGCTCTGGAGCAGGCAAAGCTTTGCGATCGATTTTGCCGTTGACGGTAAGTGGCATCTTCTCGAGAAATACAAAGACAGACGGCACCATGTATTCGGGCAAGGTTTGCTTCAAAAAGTCTCGCAAAACGCTGATTTCCGGCGCAGGCGAAGCCGCCACCACATAACCGACCAGCCTCTTCGTTCCCGGCACGTCTTCGCGAGCCATCACTGCTACATCGCGAATCTCCGGGTGCTTCGATAATGTCGATTCGATTTCGCCCAGCTCAATCCGGAATCCGCGAATTTTTACTTGCTGGTCGATACGCCCGAGATACTCAATGTCATGCCCTGCCAGGAATCGCGCCGAATCTCCCGTTTTATACAAACGCGATCCAGCCCGCCCAGAAAGATGATCCTCGACAAACCTTTGAGCGGTTAGTTCGGCGCGGTTTAGGTATCCTCGCGCCAACCCCCCGCCCCCTACGTACATTTCGCCGGGAATCCCAACCGGCAGAGGTTGCCGGTGCGCATCCAGAACGTAAAGTTGTAAATCTGAAATTGGTTTTCCGATCACGCTGCCCGAGTTGAGATCGTCCTTGGACAGCAATCGATACGTAACGTGTACCGTCGTTTCCGTGATGCCGTACATGTTCACCAGTTGCGGTTGCCGGTCGCCATGACGTTCGAACCACGGCCGCAACATCTGCATGTCCAGCGCTTCTCCGCCGAAGATCACATAGCGCAGCGCTAATTTCTTTTGGCCTACGGATTCTTCCGCCAGGATGAGTTGCCGGAACGCGGACGGCGTCTGGTTCAAAACCGTGACCTGTTCCTTGGCCAGTAATTCGTAAAACGCTTCGGGCGAACGGCTCATCAGAAAAGGCACAATTACTAGGCGGCCGCCGTACAGCAGCGCTCCCCAGATTTCCCATACGGAAAAGTCGAACGCTGCCGAGTGAAACATGGTCCACACGTCGCGTTCGTTGAAGCCGTACAAGTTTTCTGTCGCCAGCATCAGCCGCGACACGTTTCGGTGCGTAATCCCACAACCCTTTGGATTCCCGGTCGATCCGGAAGTGTAGATGACGTAGGCCAGTTGCTCTGGCGTCACCGTACTGGTTGGATTCGTGTCCGGCTCGGACTCTATCGCCGCCGCATCGTCCAGGCAGATCGTATTGGCAACATCCTTTGGTAACTCCGAACGTAATTTATTTTCCGTGAGCAACACCCGCGCCTGCGCGTCTTTCAACATGAACGCCAGCCGGTCCGCTGGATAGCTGAGGTCAATGGGCAGGTACGCACCGCCGCTCTTCAGCACGCCGAGAATCGCTACAATCAAATTCAAAGACCGCTCTATACAAATGCCCACCAGCACATCTGGGCCGACTCCTCGGGCGATCAAATGATGCGCAACTCGATTAGCGCGCCGATTCAAGTCTGCATACGACAACGTTTGCGATTCGAAGGTAACCGCAGGCGCCTCCGGTGTCTCTTCCACACGGCGTTCGAACCACCGGTGCACGCATTGCAGATTTTCAAATACCGGCTCCGGTACATTTACGAAGCTCAGCATTTGCTGCGTTTCCACTTCATCCATCATTGGCAGCGTGGCCAAGGACGTTTCCGGCGAAACGCAAGCCTGTTCGAGCAAGTGTGTGAAATGTTTCAACATGCGTTCAGCGGTCTCACGCACAAACAGGCTGGAGTTATATTCCAGCATCAGCGAATATTCATCCCCGGCCGGCGTCACTTCCAGCACCACATCGAACTTCGCGCCGCCATTGTGCAGTCCAACTGAACTCACTTTTGTGCCGCCCGGCACAAAAGCCGTATCAATATCGCTTTGCAGCACAATCATGGCCTGAAAAACCGGAGAATGACTCAAGTCGCGCGCTAGTCCCAGTTCATTCACCAGGTAATCAAACGGCAGGTCCTGGTGCGCCAAGGCTTCCATTAGCTTCGCTCGCGTATTCTGTAGCTGCTTGCTGAAGGCCGCTTCACCATCGATCCCGGATCGAATCGCCAGCGTGTTAACGAAGCAGCCCACCAGCTCTTCCACTGAACTGTGCGTTCGGCCCGCCACGGGCACTCCCACCACGATGTCTTCCGCTTGGCTGTAGCGATGAAGCAGAGTCTGAAATGCCGCCAGCAACACGGTGAACGGCGTGCAGTGTTCGCGATCCGCCAATTTCTCAAGCGCGCGTCGTGTCTTGACTGAAACCGTTCTCCTTACGCAGTCGCCCGCGTAGGTCATCACCGACGGCCGCGGCAGGTCCGACGGAATTTCGAGCAGTGCAGGTGCACCTTGCAGCTCTTTCTTCCAATAATCCAGGTCGCTCTGGCATTCACCTGCGGCCAGTCGCTCGCGCTGCCATTCGGCATAATCTGCGTAGGACGCAGGCAATGGCTTCCATGCCGGTTCACGTCCGGTCGTCGCTGCTGCATACGCTTCCGACAGATCGCGCAGCAAAATGCCCATCGACCAGCCGTCAGAAACAATGTGATGTACGTTCAGAACGAGAATGTGGTCATCGGCGCCGATCGAGAACACCAGCGCCCGCAGCAGGGGCTCCTCCGCTAAGTTAAATTGCCGCGCGGCTTCGTCACTGGCTAGCTTTAGCGCTTCCGCTTCCGAGGAAGTGGTGGCGTTCTGGAAGAAAATCCTCGGAGTCTCCACCTGCGCAATCGCTGCCGCTCCATCTTGCGCGCTGAAAGACGACCGCAGCGTTGCGTGGCGCATCGTAACAGCGGCCAGAGCGCGTTCTAGCGCTTTTAAATCAATCCTTCCTCGAATCCTTCGTGCCAGTGGAATGTTGTACGCGGCGCGATTCGGAATGAATTGATCCAGGAACCACAGTCGCTGTTGCGCGGCCGACAGCGTCAATTCTTTTGCCTTTGGCAACGAATCCAGTGCACCCGCTTTACGCGCACGCCTAAGCAATTCGTCCAATTCCACGATAGTTGGATGGGACAGCACCGCAATCAGCGGAATCTGCACGCCAAACTCGCCCGCCAGACGCGCCGCAATGCTGGCGGCCTGCAACGACTGACCACCCAAACTCAGAAACGAATCCGTCACACCTACCTGGTCAACGTGCAAAACGTCTTCCCAGATCTTGGCGATCAATGCTTCGCGGGAATTGCGCGGCAAAACCAGTTCATTAGCGAGCTGTGGTCGTGCGCGACGCAAGTGATTTGCTACCGCAGAAAGAATGCCCTCGACCGTATCCAACTCCATTGCAATCTGCAGGAAATCTACATTCGACGTTTTGCCACCGTGGGCACTCGCGCCTTCTTCACTAACGTCTTCTATCGGAGTAGTGCTTTCTGGGTTGAACTCCACGGCGGCTGCCGCCGCTGCGTCCATTTGGAACGATCCGTCGGGAAGTACGTTCATTCCCACGGACTTCAGGAATTTCTCAGCGGGCTGGTTGCGATCGGTGCGAATAAACGGCACCACCACTTCGCTTGCGCCCGCGCGTTGTGCCTCGCGTCCGATGGCTGCTAACACTCGATGCTCTACGCCCTTGCCCAGCACGCGGCAGCTCATCAAAATGTTTTCCACGACGAACTGCTGGCCATCCACAATCAAAACCGCCAGGCCCACTTGCCCGTAATCTCCGAAACGATCGCGCGCGCTTACCAGTAACATGCGCCGCTCTCCAGACTCGAGTAATGCCCCAAGTTCCGTGGACAGTCTGCGAATCCCGGTAGAATTAAATTGATTGGTTCGTTGCGTTAATTGTGCGGCGCGCTCGTAATCCGCCGGTGTCGGTGGCTCAATCGTGACTTGTAAATTCAGTCCATCGATAAATTCGCGAAAAGATGTTGCCGCCGATCGGAAGCGGTTTCGTTCACCTTGTTCGCGATAGAGCTCGGTGCGCTTTTCATCCACCGCCGTCGCGCCCGTGCTGTCGAATACCCAGGCATGCTTTAGAAACGTCGAGATACGCCCATTACCGGCGGGCGGCAGCAGAAAAGTGGTGACCTCCGGGCAATTGCCTGCCACATCCGCGCATTCTACGGGGTTGTCATCCAGGAAAATAAAACTGTTGAGCCCTAGCTCCAATTCTCTCGCGAGCGCCGCAATATTCTGGGATTTGGGCTCCCAGTTAATCTTCCTCGCCACGAAATCTTCGCGCCGCAAAACCATCTCGCTGCGTCGAAAAACTTCAGCCACATCCGGTTCTTCATTCTTGCTCGCCAGCGCCAGCAACAATCCGCTGTTCTTCTGTTTCTTCAGGAAATGCTGCAGTTCCAGGAATTCGCCGTCGATTTGCACGTGGCTCGCGCCGGCTTCGCCCACCACTCCGCCCCATAAGGTGTTGTCCGCATCCACGACAATTACCTTGTAAGGCGGATTGAGTAGTGTGCGAGTTTTGCGTGCGAGCATCGTTCCGATACCGGCAAAATACGCTGCCGTGAAAGGAATGTGCGCCTGGCGGTCGTTTTCTGCGTCCTCGATAACTTCGACCGGATACAGCTCAGCCAGTTCTTCCGCAGAGACGAGGTGAATTCCGCGAAGGCCCTTTACCGCAGCGCGTACTTCTGTCTCGAGTTCTTGAACCACCGAATTCAACTTCGCGTTTGCCTGCACACCCGCCGAAGCCGGGCAAAGCAGCAGTACCGTAGGCCGCCGCGCCCGTTTGGCAAACGCTTTCAATGCTTCGATGAATTCCCGGGCTGCCGTTGAAATCGCCGCGGCGTGTTGATCCGGCTTCTGCTCGCGGCCCCAGTCTTCCAGGCGAATCAATAATAGATTGACGCCCGGCTCGCTCAACGTCAGCAAACTGTCGGGCGCCATCAATTCCTGGAACACTTGGTTGTAGGGAGAAAATTCCAGCTTGGCTGGCTGTAGTCCCAACCGGTCCATCCAGAAACGCAGCGTGTCTCCGACAGGCTCCGCCGTAAAGTTCGCAGTAACGGTAAGCACGAACTCTTTGGATGTCTTCTTGAGCTTATCGGCCATGGGGACGGACGAATCCTTTATGACAAACGTTTTCCTTTTTGCGCCTCAGCGTCTAAGACGCCATCGCTCGCTTACGCCAGTTGCGATCACGCCAGGAGCGCTTTGCACCTGCCCCCGTTAGGTATAAGCGGCTTGCAAAAGACATCAGCGGATTGCGCCGGCGCATCGTTACGAACGTAACCAGCTCGTGCCAATTCGACTGATTCACCACATTTGAAGAAATGGAAATACTGGGCGTTAGCATCTTTGTGGTGTGCCACCAGTGACTCGGAATGAACAGCAGTTCCCCGGGCTCCAGAATGAAAACAGTTGGCTCTGCTTTCGCAAACAGCGGAAACTTCTCCAGATCCGGATTGTCGATGCTGTTGATGAGCGACAGGTTCTCTTTCTCCGGAGAAGGATAGAGATACTTTTCCTGGCTCGGCGGATAGATGATGAATTGCTTTCGCCCGTATACCTGCATCAGGAATGCATGCGCGCCCGCGCCATCGTAATGCAGCACGGGAAAGGCGCCGCCTTGGCCGCCAATGTAAAGTTCCAGCGCCGCGCCGCGGTTCAATACTTCGCCAACTCGCTTCACCATATAATGATCGGGCAGCCAGTTCGGCAGGAAGTACTCCGGCAGTGGTTCGATATCGTCCTTAAGCGTCGGGTATAATTCGTACAAAGGTTGATTGCGGTAGTACGGCGCGGGATCCTCTTCTGTAGAAGACATCACCCGGTCGATGAACCGCTCCATGGTGTACTCGACTTCGTTTGTGCCGTTGCCGCCCTTGTATTCCGACTTGCCTTTCGGCTTTTCCGCCAGCTTGAACTTCATCGCTCCAAATTCTTTCTTGAAGAACTCCGGCGTCCAGCGCTTTACCGCTTTCCATTCACGAAGTGCGTCGGTAACCACCACGGGCTTGTTCGGGTAGAGGTATTCTTTTGCGAATTGCTCGTAGGACAGCTTCTCGCGGCGCTCAATTTGGTTTTTCATACGTGTGCCTCACTTTGCGATTGCATCATTGGACTCTGCTCCTCAGTTGGATCGGAGCTTGAACTTAAGTCGGCACCTGACACCGGTTCGACGTGGATGCGCTTCAACCAGATTTCTCTCCAGTAAACGAAATCCTGCCGGGGACATCCGCCTACCACGTTACTGCAGGTACAATTGGACCCTTCCAAGATAACCGTAGCGTTGACGCGCCGCATTTCTCCGGTGGCCTCCGAGATCATCCGGTCCAATCGCTGCCTGACCCGAAATTTCTCGCCGCTATGATTTGCCATTCCAAAATCGCAGCTCAGTCCACGATTTCTGCCGCGCTGGTCCAAAGTTTTAGCGATCTCGCTCGCAGGTCTAACCGTGACCCATTCCCCGGGCTGCAATCCCAGATTTCCAACCGGAGTACGCTTCAGGCTGCCGACCAGTCGAGGGCGAGGAATCTTGCGAGTAGCCTTTCGCCATGCCGGCACCGCTATCAACCTGATCATCTCGAAAATTCCCCGGCTCCCGGAACGAATATCGGCCAGACATTTCACCAGAATCCGTCGGCGCGTCATGGCCTTCGTTGCCTTGGCCAGTTCGGTCGATTGGCAAATGTAATGATCCGGCGA